>Ga0074046_10002482_pt1 | contig 15889 bp, 17 predicted proteins | sample BogForMeECP23OM3_FD_94441 | JGI IMG/M metagenome (GOLD analysis project Ga0074046, IMG submission 94441) | Bog forest soil microbial communities from Calvert Island, British Columbia, Canada - Bog Forest MetaG ECP23OM3 | ecosystem: Environmental > Terrestrial > Soil > Wetlands ...
AACATCAAAAGCCGAGCGGGAGTAGCTCAGTTGGCTAGAGCATCAGCCTTCCAAGCTGAGGGTCGCGGGTTCGAAGCCCGTCTCCCGCTCCAGTTTTTTAATGCATAGAATGGCTTTCAGAGCCACTTCTTAGAGATAAGTCCTGGACTGTGCAACCAGTCCCCAACAACATCCCCAACAGACAACTCGAAAATTAGGGTAAGCGTCTCTTCGGATTTTCCTGCAATGTCAGACTTTGCAGATCAGTACGGTTAATCGGGTGAGAAGCAGCCCATCCGCACAGGACCCCTCTGGAATTCCCTACAACGGACGATCTCCCGCGGTCCGTGTAAATATTTCATCATCCATTTTGTGATTGTGATTACCCGCGCCGATGCCCAGGGGGGGTGGCCGCCCACTGGCGACGGCTCACGAGCGAGTCCATGGGACCCCTTTTACAGCGGGGAGAGCATTTTTTGGAAAATAAGTCTTGTGATACTCACATGCCTTGGAAGTATGAAAACGGGGTGAGTCAGCCTTTAGGGTGCGGACAAAGGCCATCAGGGGTCTTGGGGGGTCTCAGGGCATCTCAGGGGGAATGGGGAGGCGTAAGCCCTCCCTTTTTCCCCGCCTAATGAATGGCAGAGAGACAACAATGCTGACAGACTTTAATAAAGAGCATTGTAAATTTGAGATTTCAATGGTGGGAACCGTCCCCAAGCAAGAATTACACTGGAAGCGTCAGGCGGGCAATTTGCTTAACCCGGTCCAAGAGGGAAGGGCCGCGAGCCTGATTTGCAGAGTCAGGTAGCAGGTGACCGGGAAGAGAGTCGAGAAAAGCGTCATCTTTGAGAAAGCTGTTGAATTTCTCGGATAAGTAAGCTCTTAGTTCCGGAGACGATGCTCTGATTTCCTCAACAAGCTCCCTGCGTCCATCTATGACAGTGATTATGTCTTCAATGTCATGGCTACTCTGGAAGTCTCCATGTCCACGCCCGAGGAACGCCTCTATTTTTGTGGCCAAAAAATACGGGGCAGTCACCAAGCGTATCTCAAGATCATCATCCAGTTTGTGCATTTTTGTATGCTGCATCGCCTCAGAATGCCATCTGTTAGAGAACCCCAAGATCTCTTCGCTTGTAGGCATTATATCGACAATCACTCCCTCTATTGACCAACGGCACATGGGGGCATCACGATCTGTAGCATGTTTGAACCCCAAATCACGGAGAGACTCCTCCAATTTATGGTAGGCCACCCACGACACCACTTCGACTATGGCATCCACATCGCCAGTTATCCGTACTTGAGTTAAACCGGGGTCGGTTAAAAAAAGAGAGATCGCTGCTCCCCCTAGGAACACTACCTTTTCGCGCAGCATTCCGAGACGCCTTGCAACCAGGCTTATCATGTCTAGGCTGGCACTTCGTCTTCTTGCCATTTCTGTTGCATCCTTGCCTTGATTTCCCTTATCGCTAACTCCCGCTCTCTAGCCCGACTATCCCGAATTGCGTCAAGTAAAACGAGCAGTTCATAGAGACGAAAATCCCTGGCAGCGGCTTTCGGGACAGATTGATACAGTGGAGAAAACTCATAGCCTCTTGTCTCTCCTTCTGGGTCTGGCCACACAGGAGGGGGATCATCGGAAGGAATAATTAGATCCTTTAGAGGTGGCCCAGCGTAACTTGTAGGTATTCCTCTTGTGAGCCCCCCCCGATCAGGAGGATAAGCATACTTGACACCATGGATCACAAACTCTTCAAGAGCCTTCTTGATGGGCTTGCGTCGCCGTTCATCCATGAGCCGTGCGGCTACAGCTCGCCTTACACCTGAGTGGACCTCAGAAGGGCTCATAAAAAGCTCCGCCGCCAGGGATGAATATGACCAGTTAGATTTCCCTTGCAGGACAACGAGCTTCATCAGAATCAGTATGTCTTGCGGTTTTAGTATCATGAGTATTCTTTATTCGCGATTCGCGAATTGTGCAAGAAAAATTTGAAGGGTAAACTTACTCGCCTCTGTCAATTTTTCGCATCGGGGTGCTCGCTGCCGCATATTTGCCAGAGGTGGTTCTCGGGAGAGTCCGGGAAGCGTGATAATCAGTCGGCCTTCCACTTTGATACCGGGACCCTGACTAACTCCATACGGACGTTTGACTATATCTTCCTTTAATGCGCCGTGGACTTGGGACTCCTGGCAGATTTAAGGGGTAGGAGGGGGGACTTTGGGTCTGGCCATACATCTCAAACCCTGTCCATGGGCGGCGAATGTTTTTTTAAGTTTTAAAACTTTCCTGGTAACGATTGGTAACGATTAAAAAAAGAGAAGAGTTTTCGAGAGTGCCAGGAGCAGAAAAACCGCCCTTAGTGGCTGGCTTCAAGTAGCTTTTCAACCTAGCGCGTAGTGAGGTCTTTTCGGTCGTTCGTCATTTTGTCCAGTTTTCAGCGTTTCGAGCGGGCGCAAACCCGCGCCAATCGTCAAGGGTGTTTTTTTGGAATAAGGACAATACAACACTGTACGTAATGAGAGCTAGTTTTTCTAGTGACGATGGTGTGTTAGCGAGAGTCTGCCTATAACTATTGGCTTCTTCCTATCTATCTGATTTTTCATCTTTGCAGACTCTTTTATCCTTTCTTGCCAATCAGTATATCTGATCCGAATCTTTCTGTGCTAGAGTTATTTTTGCCCGCCCGGAGGATAGGGCAACGCTGGGGAGCGACCCGAGCGCCGAGGCGGGGGAACGACGGAGGGGCAGGCCCTTTTTGGCTTTGCCCTTCTTTTATTCTGCCCCTCTTGAGTTCCCCAAAGCGATAAACCTAAATCGATATAAGCTCATAAATTGCCCGGCGCCGGTGCGGTTTCCAGTGGCGAAGTTCTTTTCACTACCAGCTCAATTGCCCGGTAGTAGTCCCTTTCCACTTTCCGGTTCGATACCTTGCAGTACCTCTGGGTCGTTGTAATCCGGCTATGGCCAAGGAGATCCTGAATAATCGTAATGTCTGCATCGGCATTGAGGAGCTGGGTGGCCATTGTATGCCTAAGGTGATGACAGGAAACTCTGAGGCCGCTCATTCCCGCGTAATATTCCATTCTCTTTTGGATTCCTCTTACTGATATTGGCTTGCCTCTGCACCGTCCCTTCTCGACCAGGAAAACAGATTTCGACTTCAATTGAGACCTCTCCTTGAGATAGCCTGTCAAGGCTTCGTGGGCATCCGGGCTCACATAAACCATCCGGTCCTTTGCACCCTTGCCGCTTTTGACCATAAGACTTCCACGTCTGAGATCCAGTGCGCCGACAGTGAGGGATGCAACCTCATCCACTCGAAGACCGCATCTGAGCATGAGCAGGAACATGGCCCGATCTCTCGGGCCTTCGAGTTTCTCGAGAAACCGTGAAACTTCTTCGTCTTTTAAAAACCGTGGGAGAGGCTTTGAAAGCCGGAGGCAATAGCCACTCTTTACCGGATTTGCGATCTCCAGGTCCTCGCCTTCCCTGAGGTACTCGTAGAACGAGCGGATGCTGTCCAGATAGCAGTTTATCGTCTTGGGTTTAAGTTTCTTATCAAGAAGATAGTCAATGAACCCGAGCACTTTTTTGTTGCTCGCCTCTTCGATGGGGCAATCCAGCCAGACCACAAACTGTTTGAGAGTGCTCATGTAGTCTCTAACGGTTCGTGGCGAGTAATTCTTTCTCTTCAGATGTCTTCTGAAGTTAATGATCGAATCGATAATGGCCACCGGCCGCTCCTTTCTCGATGACTGCCATTGCCCGGAAGTATTCCTCCTCGCGTGTCCTGTCGGTCAGCCTGGCGTATCTTCGGGTCACCTCCAGGCTTGTATGCCCAAGGAGGGGCTGCAAACACTCAAGCCTCATCCCGGCATTCAGGAGCTCGCTCGCAAAAGTGTGGCGCAGGCAGTGGATCGTATAGCCTTTTGCCGACAGGCCGGCAGCTTCAATGTATTTCTCAAACCTTAGCTGAGCCCCTGTATAACCCAGGCGATTTCTTCCCTGCCCGTAGAAGACAAACTCCTTTTTGGGGTCTCTTGCCTTGAGCCAGAAACTGAGGGCCTCTTTTGCGTCATCGCTAAAATAGACCACCCTTCCGACCCTTGTCTTCTGCGCTTCATAGATGATCACCTTCTTTTCTTTCAGGTTGACTTCAGAGATTTTCAAATCCAGAAGTTCGCCTATTCTCATTCCTGTCCGCAAGAGCATAAGAAACATGGCCCGATCACGAACATGATCAATTACCGCAAAAAGAGCCTTTATATTTTCCGGTTCGATGGCTTTCGGCAGTGCCTCCGGTACTTTCACCCTTATTTTCTTTCTGAGAACATTCGGATCAATCACTTCCCCCTCGACCAGAAACCGAAGGAAGGCATGCACCGACATAAGCCGAACGCTAACCGTCTTAGCCTTTAGGCCCCGGTCTTGCTCATGCTCGACGAATGCCTCCAGGCTCCGCCTGGTGACCTGATCGAGATGAATAATGCCGTGCTGGTTTCCGATGAACTTTAGAAACAGCTTGATCGATATTTGATTGGACTCGATTGTACCGGGCCGGCAGTTCTTTCGGTACAAGTGCGACAGGTATTGTTCGGCGTGCTCTTTTCCGGGAAGTTCACTTTGCCTGAAGAGGTTAATCTGTTTGTCCAGGTACTCACGGTTCTCGGTTTGCCGAAGTGCTGTCTGGGAAATGCGGCAAGGACCTGCTGGAAGGTGTCCGGGCTGGATTGGGGGACATTCTGAATCTAATGAAATAGATCGCGGGTCCATTTCTGCCTCCTTTTTCTGTTTCACTAGAAAAATCAGGCAGATAATTTACCCTCTCCGCTCCAGGGTCAATCATCATTTTATTACGTACAGTACAACAGTGTCCAGTCTTTACGGATTCACTGACGCCCCAATGTTTCGGAATGTTTGCCACCTTGCCAGCCCATGTTCGATATTTTGACAAAATCTGAGCATCCACACTTTTCGCAATGCAGTTTAAACACCAATGTGAACCCATACTCAGCCTTGCTCTTGCATATGTCGTTGTATTTGTTGGTCGGTTCCTTGGCGTGTTCCCCATATTCTAAAATCCTCATGATTTCCAGATCAGGGCAATTCGGGCAAAAGAAATAAAAATAGTCGGTGTCCGTTGCACCCTCCAGCCGACCACGAGAAATTTTGTCAGAGCCGTGGTATGGTCTTCCTCTGTTGAACTTCGCCATTTCATTCCTCCTCAGTTTTTTTGCTCGCTGGCAATGCGCCGCTTGCGGCACGAGGCCCAAAGGGCCGTTGAGGCCCTGAGAGTTTGCAGCGATCGCCGGAGAAAGCGCAAGTATGGCCGACATTGCCAAGTCTGAAAAGATTATTGCAGCAAGATTTAGCTACGGTGAAGAGGCCATTCATCGCAGCTTTATCCGCTCCAACCACGCGCTTGTGTCCGCGTACCAGATTTCATCGGCCGTTATTTCCGCCTCGATCAGTCTGGCCCCTAGCCGGTCAAAGGTTCTTTGGTGCATCCCTTTGGGCTTCAACCACCATTTTCACCCAGGCGCTCACGCAACTTATCCCTTCTCCGGCAAACCCTGTCGAGTAAGGTGTTTTTGTTGTGGCTTGAGTAACTAAGATGATAGCAATGTCTGCATAAAAAATAGCTTCCCCCTAAAAACAGAACGCCTACACGCCTGCCGCAACCTCGACACAAGAACCACGGGCGTTTCCCTCCATAGTTGCACCTTGTCCAGTCCAGAGAGATTCGTTCTTCCACATCGCATTCCTCGCCATAGCCTGCGTATTGGTAGATCAGAACGAGACTGGTCCCTCGGACTTCTGCGTTAATATTCCCCCAAGACTGACCGTTACGGGTCCAATTAAGGTCAAAAGAGCAGCCGTAATTGAGTGCAATTTCCCGGTGGAGACAGAAAACATCCAGCCGTCTGCATTCCTCGATAGTCGTTTTCTTGTCTCGCCTAAACCACATCCCCGAACCTGCTCCGCCCATGGGTTATCTTCCCCCGCCATTGATTTTGGTTAATGATTTCGGCAAAAAATAACGGAATGCCCAACTTTACGGTAGCGACATTTGCCTCATTACATGCTTTATGGTATAATAATTATAAGGCAATGGAGATCTTATACCGTAAATACGGTATATTTGCTATTGCGATTTCGGCAAAGTTTGTGTAGTTTTATTTGTTGGCATCGTAAGAGAATAATTCTCACATTCTGCCAGGGGAGAGCGTATGGAACCAGGGGTGGGGCAATTGCAACTTTTTAGTACCGAAGAAATAGGAGAGAGAGTAAAAAAGGCGTTGCTCTCTGGAGAACTCCCAGTACTCTACGCCAATGGATTCATTATTTTCTTGGGTCAGGCTGATATCGGACTCATCCTCCAAACGAATGGCAGAGAAACGCACGTATTGAATATATCATATACCACGGCAAAAACCCTTGTAGAGCAACTCGGGAACACCATACGTAACTTCGAGGAAAAAACCGGCCAATCCATAATGACCACCAGTTTTATTCAAAAAAAGATGGTGGTAGGAGGCCAAAATGAACCAAATTAGCGGTCAGCAGGACTTCCAGTTGTTGTTTTACTGTTCAGATCAAGATCCTTGCCCAGATCCCATCGAAGAGAAAATACAATTATTTACAAAACTTCAAGAGGGATGGAACTACGGTGAGGGGAGAGTGCCTAGCCAGTCTGTCATTGATAGGGCCATCAAGATTTATCGGTCTGGAAAACAGCTTGGTCTGGATGCCGAGGTGTTCCCCCTAATTAATGGTGGCATTGAGATTTCCTTGTATAGGGAAGACCATTTTATGGACATTCTCGTACACGAGGGCGGTCGCTTGGATTTTTCGTATGAAGTGGGCATAGGGGAGAGATATAATAGAGTTGACTACATAGAAAATATTAGTATAGAGACAATCAAACAACGTTTGAGCGAGCTATCAAAACTATGTGGTGCATCCGAATCATCGGAAACTACTACCATCCAGCTAAACGGCGATTTATTCCCCGTTGCTTCATCAACTGCGATGGGGGGATTTCAATTATTGATCAAGAATGCATTGTGGTGCGTTATCATACCTCAGTTTGTGAACACATCGATCTTTTCTACAGTTCCGAGCAGTTAGGCAGGCATCCGATAGGCTACCCTCCCATTGTATACTGGCTGTTTGATTCCAGTATTTTGGGAGGGCAGGCCACGTTAGAACCAAGTCTAGGTCCTAAGGGATGTCAGTGTCACTATGATATTAAAGGGATCGATGATTCCCAAGCAGCGCAAGTTTACCAAAAGCAAGAGGATGATGGCCTTCTTGATATTCATATTTGTTTGGAAGATGGGACTGATAGACCAATTAACGTTGATACAGATCACGAAATCCTTCTTAGCAAGAGAAGGCGATGATCCTGAGCCTACGATTTAAATCGTCTATAAACATCGATAATCTCATCATCCTCTTTATATGTCAACGACTTCGTCGTCCTGAGGATTTTCAGACATACTAAGCTGTTTCGGCCCTGGCTATGGGAACGCCGGAGCAAAATTCCTCTAAAAAGAGCCCCAATTTGCCGATGCCCTCATGACAGCAATCGACTGTAAAGAGTTTTCTGGCACGATACGCGCGGGAGAGTTTTGCGGACTCCTTGAAAAATGGTAAGGCGTATCCATCGTAGGGTCCTGAGTTTGTCGAGAGGTGTACGCACGCGAGATGCAATCCCCGATAGGGCAGTGCATTTTTCTAATATCTTTTGCGCCTCAGTTCCTGCTTTCCGTGAACCCTTAACGCGCACGAGCGAGGCTTCCGGGTGGAGACTAGCATACTGTTCGGTTCCGTTACATCCACATACGTGCACGAAAACTGTCGCGCAATCAGCTTGCTTTTTTGGAGTGCCGTGGCGAAGCCTGCTTCCTGCTCTACTTAGACGATCGGTATTAATCACATTGGCTGGGAGGGGCTCCTTTTTCATCCCATCCGCGCGCCTGATAGTAATCTTGAAGCAATTGGAGCATCTGCTCTGCTGTAATGAGATTGCCGGTCTCAGGAAGAGCCTCCGTCAGAAAGCGTTTGGGAAGGTAGTCGTCCTCCCTCGTCAGTCCCTCGCGAATATTGAAACGGCGCGTAGCATCTATAACCGCCGCAGCCATCTTTCGCATCCCCTCGACGTCCAGGCTCAAACCGGTTGTACCGCGAATGATTTCGCCCAGTTTGTCCCACTGATAGAGGTCCCGGTAAAAACGGCACACAATGAGAGTGTCGAAAATTGCAAGTCGATCTTCCCATTCGACAAACATTGCCGCCTTCCCCTCTATTTGATCGCGGGGGATCATGCCGGCAAGTTCGGGCTTATAGAAGGTGGTGCGAAGGTGACATGCGCCTCGAGCCGATGAGCCGTAAGCAAGCCCCATCCCTTTCAGGACCCTCGGGTCATAGCCCGCGGGCTCCAGGCCTTTTACATGGATCGCCTGATCCTCCATATCCCATTGTCGGGCCGCATGTTTGATGCCCCTGGCAAGTATGGCCCCATGACCGCGATTGTAGGCAATATCAGACAGAAGCCGGGCAATTGCGTCCACGTCACCGTAGTCGAGCGCAGCATCGATCCGTCCCTGTCTGGCAGCTTCAATCGTAAAGGCGGCCAGATTGCCCGCAGAAATTGTGTCCATTCCGAGCCGGTCGCACAGATCGTTGAGATGCATGATTTCTTCAATACCGTTTACTTCGCACAATCCTCCGAACGCAAAAATGGTCTCATACTCCGGGCCTTCTATCTTCAGACCCTTATGGCGGCCTTCCTTAACAGAGGACACCTTGCCACAGGCCATATAGCACCTGGGGCAGGAGTGAGGCTTGACGTCTGCACGACTGAGAAGGGCTGAGGCATTGAAGCTTTCGCGGTACTCACTCCTCCCCTTTGTCCAATATCGTGTGGGGAAGCCCCCAGCCTCATTCATAATGTCCACGAGCATGGGAGTCCCCATGGACTTATAGGCGCGCACGCCGGCGTTTGCCTTGCCGATTGCCGACATTTCCTTCACGAATCGGTTTATCAGCCCTGGGTCTGCCACCTTTTTGCAGCGATTCCCTCTAAAGGCGATGGCTTTTATCTTCTTCGATCCCATTACCGCGCCCGTACCGGTCCGCCCGGCGCTTCGCCAGTAATTGTTTTCAATTACAGCGAAGCTGACCAGGTTCTCTCCGGCCGGTCCTATTACCACCACTCCACTCTTCGGCTTGCCGGGGCGGTTCTGTCTTACCCACTCCCTGACCCTGTCTTCGGTTTCGTATGTCTCCATGCCCCAGAGGTCGGCGGCTGGATGAAAGAAAACCTCATCTTCAGTGATTTCAAGCCACACGGGCACATCGGAGCCTCCTTCAATCATGAAGGCGTCGAAGCCGGTCCCTGCCATGTACTCAGCCACAGCCCCCCCTGAGTAGGACTCGGAATAGAAACCGGTTTGAGGAGACTTGGTAAAAACACCATACCGGGATGACCCCCATACCCCTGTCCCGGTAGCCGGGCCGATTGCGAAGATCAGCTTGTTGTCTTTATTCAGCGGGTCGACCCCGGCCGGGTTGTTGCGCAGTAGTATGTAAGTCGCAAGTCCTTTACCGCCCAGGAACTTTCCCATCACGTCATCGGGAAAAGTCTTGGTGTCAAAAGATCTTTGTGTCATGTTGACACTGAGGACCCTGTTGTAAAAGCCGCGCATCGCTCGTCTCCTTTGATTTGGGATAGCCCGGCGATAATGTTGCTTTAGTATCGATAAGAGGTTCTAACGCCAGCAAGATTGCTGAAAAAGATAATAGCCCTATCTCCACCATTTCCTCCAGTTCTATTTTCCAGTATATGGATCGAGAGTTGAAAGAAATCCCAAATCTTTCTGATCCTTATCGCGGAGAAACGGTCAATGCGTATGTCTCCCTGCGGGAGGAGGACAAAGTGAGCAACACCCCGGAAGAGCTGATTGCCTTTTGCAAGGAACAAATGGCGGCCTCCAAGTGTCTGCGTATCGTCGAAGTCATCGATGAGATCCCAAAAACAGCCACGGGTAAGGCGCTACGTGGCAATCTGAGACAGACCTGATGGGTCGGATTGCTGGCGTACACGAGGTATTGAAGGAAGTAGTACGGGGGCTGTTCCCATCCCCCTTAGAGAACCAAAGCAATAGGGAAGGCAGTAAAATCTCCTTTCAGTGCACAGTCGGACGGGATAGGTGCAATGTCAACCCTGAACAATTAGGAGAAGAGAGATGAGCAAGAAAGGCATCACACGCAGGGAACTGTTGAAAGGAACCGGTTATCTGACCGCAGCGGCAACGGTGCTCGGTCCGGGCGTTTTGAAACCTACCGGCCTGTGGGCTGCGATCCCCAAAGTTAAAGGTCCCATCAAAGTCGGCTACCAGGCCATTCTCTCCGGTACTCTCGGCGGCTATGGGGAGTTCCACAAGATGGGAGCCGTTATGGCCATGGAGGAGATCAACGCTAAGGGAGGCATCGCCGGGAATAAGCTCGACATTGAATTTCGCGATTCCACCCTGGCTGCTCCGGAAGCCATCCAAAACGCTCATTACTTCGCTGACAGTTGGGGAGCCGACTTCCTGGCAGGGGTGGACTCCTCGGGGCAGGCATTGGCCCTGGCGCCGGTGATCGGCCAGTTGGACCGGATCCTTATGGTCACACATGCCGCAACCGAGAAACTCACTGAAGACGAAGTCTACAAAAAGGGCATCAAACAGGTCTTCCGCATCGCCACTCCCACTTATCAGGACGCTAACGCAGCCGCATTTGTCGCCAAGGACCTGCCGGCAACAACCTGGGCCACCATCAATCCCAAGTATGAATATGGCTACACCACCTGGGAGATGTTCAAGAATACCCTGAGCAAGCTCAAGCCAGGGGTGAAATTTATCGCCGACTCCTGGGCGCCATTCGGAACAACCGACTTTCGCTCCCACATCAACACCATCATGGACGCCAAACCTGAGGGGCTCTACTCGGTGGAGTGGGCCGGAGAGCTGATCACGATGATCAAACAGGCAAGGCAGGCCGGGCTGTTCGATCAGATAAAGCACGTCATGCTGCCCGTCGGCGCAGCCATGGACGTGCTCGAGGGAACGGGCGGGGAGATGCCCGATAATATCTGGATCTCCGGCCGCTACTATTTCCTCTATCCGAACACTGCGGAAAACAAAGACTGGGTCGCGGGCTTCAAAAAACGCTGGAACCATTATCCCTCCTATGTTTCCGAGACTGCCTATTCGGCCATGTTTGCCTTCAAGAAAGCGGTGGAAACCGCCGGCTCCAAGGACACGGCCAAAGTCATCGAGGCCCTGGAGGGCATGAAACTCGATTCTCCGGCAGGCCCTTGCGTATTCCGCAAAGAGGATCATCAAGCCATGTACGATGTGCCATGGGGACTGACCAAATCAGATACCAAATATCCTTTCAAGATTATGGGCAAGATGGTGGTGATTCCAGCAAAGCAATGCTTCAATCGGCCGCCCTTTGACGGTGAAACGTGCAAGCCGCCCTTTAAAGCCTGATGGAGCGGGGGCATGAAATTTTTATAACGTGATGACCCATCCCTCGCGAGAGAAGTTACGGGTGCGGCCTGGGGCCGAAGACCCCCGGCAAGTTCCTCCGGCGGGTGGAGAGTCTCCCAGCCGGAGCAAAGCAGGCCAACCATGCTTTTTTCACCCACAGGTCGGTGTGGGAACGATTATCGGGGAGCAATGAATTATGCTGCAATCCATAGTCCACGTGTGCCTGGCCGGATTATCGACCGGCATGTTCATCTGGCTTGTAGCAAGCGGTCTCACTCTCATCTTCGGCGTCCTTGGCGTGCTCAATTTCGCTCATGGCAGCTTCTACATGCTGGGGGCCTACTTTTGTTACACAGCTTTACGCTTTCAGGGGAACAACTTCTGGCTCGGTCTCATCTTCGGCCCTCTGGCGGTCTGTGTGATCGGTTTTGTCGTGGAGAGATTTTTCCTGCGCTACGTTTATCATCTTGCCTTACCTTACCAACTCCTGTTGACCTTTGCCTTCGTTCTCATTTTCGATAACCTGGTCAACATCATCTGGGGTGCCGGATCTATAGGCTCCCCCAGCGTGCCGGGCCTTTCCGGCTCAGTCATGATCCTCGGTCGCGGCTTCCCCGTCTACAATCTTTTCATCATTGCAATGGGGCCGCTGGTGGCGTTGGGGCTATGGGCGTTTTTGGAGAAAACCTGGTGGGGTCGAATCATCCGGGCGGCCGCTTCGGACCGGGAGATGGCCTCAGCCATTGGAATCAAAGTCCCTTTGCTCTACACGGTGGTGTTCATCTTTGGCGCCTGGCTGGCGGCGGTCGGGGGGGCCCTGGCGGTACCCTACGTGGGACTGCTCACCTCCGGGATGGGGCAGGCTATCATTATCGAAGCCTTTGTCGTGGCTGTCATCGGCGGGCTTGGAAGCCTCAAGGGAGCTTTCTTGGGCGCCCTCGTCATCGGCCTGCTTTCCTCCTTCGGCACCCGCTATATCCCCACGTTTGATATGTTTCTGACCTTCATTCTCATGGCTGTTGTACTGCTCTGGCGGCCGCAGGGATTTTTTGGAGAGAGTGAACTATGAACCGCCACTCGACCACCATCGCCACAGCGATTCTGCTGTGCGTGCTGATCGCCGTTGGCCTCTTTGCAGGGCGCTTCATCATCTATCTCGCCATGCGCGTCATGATTCTCTGCATCTTTGCGCTGGGCTACAACATCCTGCTCGGCAGAACCGGCCTGCTCTCATTCGGCCACGCCGCTTTTTATGCCTGTGGAGCCTATGGGCTCGCCCTGACCTCTATTCATATCACCCCCAACCCCATGCTGGGGATACTGGCCGGAGTTTTGCTGGCCGCCGTCATGTCTCTTATTATCGGCTTTTTTTGCGTGCGCCATACGGAAATCTACTTCGCCATGCTCACCTTGGCCTTCGGCATGATGATTTACTCCCTCATCTGGAACCTGCGCAGCATCACCGGCGGAGACGACGGGTTGTACGGCATTATGCGAACCTCCTTTTCCTTGGGCATCGTGAATATCCCCATCATGAAGGAAAGCCGGTATTACTTCATGGTCCTTTTTTTCTTCATGGGGACCCTGGTATCCATTCACCACATTCATCGGTCACCTTTCGGGCTGGTGCTCTCCGGAATTCGTGAAAACCATGTGCGCACTGAATTTGCCGGATTGCCTGTGAAGCGATACAGGTTGGCCGCCTTCGTCATTTCGGGAATCTATGCCGGGCTGGCCGGAACGCTTTCCACTCTGCTGGAAAGCGGTATCACCCCCCATGCCGCCCATTGGAGCCATTCTGCAGAACCCGTGCTGGTGAGCCTCATTGGCGGGATGCAAACCTTTACCGGCCCGGTGGCAGGCAGTGTCGTCTACATTGTGCTGCGGGAAATCATCGAGCGCTTTACCCAGAACTGGATGCTTTGGTTCGGGGTGATTCTGCTCGTTATCATCATGGGCTTTCGAGGGGGCATAGTGGGTTCCACCGCACAATTGTTGAAAGAACGGCGGGCTTGGGGACCCAGGAGGAGGGTGTCCCATGAGTGAAGCCCTGCTGGAAGTTGTCAAATTGAATAAGGCCTTTGGCAGAGTAGTGGCGGCCAGGGACTTGAATCTGGTTTTGCAGCCCGGCGTGCTCACCTCGCTGATCGGTCCCAACGGCGCGGGCAAGTCCACCCTCATCAACCTGCTCACCGGATTCCTGGCTCCCGACTCGGGATCTATCCTGTTCCGGGGCCGGGACATCACCCATCTGCCTATTTACCGCCGAGTACGGCAAGGGCTGTGCCGCTCGTTCCAGGTTGCCAACATCTTTCCCAATTTGACCGTGCTTCAGAATGTGACCATTCCGGCGCTGGCGGCCAGAAGGAGGGGCCACTGCCTGTTTGGTCGGGTTGAGCGGGAAACCGCACACAGCCATGATGCCAACCAGATCCTGGAGCGAATCGGCCTTGGCAGTGCCGCCCAAAGTCCGGCGTGTGCCCTGTCCCATGGCGACCAGCGGCTGCTCGAGGTAGGAATCGCTATGGCGGCACGGCCGCAACTGCTTTTCCTCGACGAACCGACTGCCGGCATGAACCCGGTCGAAAGGACCAAGATCCTGGGCAATATCCGAGAACTTGCCGAAGATGGAGCGATCACTTTCGTCATTGTCGAACATGACATGGATGTTGTTTTTTCCCTGTCCGATCGTGTGGTGGCGCTCAATCACGGTGAAATTATCGGGGATGGCACTCCGGATGAGATCCAGAGCAATCCCAAGGTGCGCGAAGTCTACCTCGGAGAGTAGGTAGCCGTATGATTTTGCAGGTGAATGAGATCAACACTTACTACGGAATGTCCCATATTCTGCAGAACGTCTCCTTCGAGGTCTGGACGGGAGAAGTGGTGGCCCTGCTGGGGCGCAATGGGGTCGGAAAGACCACCGCCCTCCGGTCGGTCATGGGGATCAGCCCATCCAGGAGCGGATTCATCCGTTTCCAGGGGGAGAACGTTCAGGGGATCCCTCCCTATGCGTTGGCTCAACGGGGTGTGAGCTATGTTCCCGACGATATGCGAATCTTCCCGGATCTAACCTGTGAGGAGAATCTGGAGATCGTCCGGCGCGTTTGCCGCCGCAAGGGATACTGGAACCGGGAGCGAGTCGAGAAACTATTCCCGGTGCTTAAGGACCGCAGACAGCAAAAGGGCTTTAGTCTTTCAGGAGGAGAGAGGAAAATGCTCAGCCTGGGACGGGCTCTCATGAGCAACCCGGTGCTGATTTTGCTTGATGAACCCTCGGAAGGGCTTGCGCCCCTGGTTAAGCGTAGACTCGTGGAAACCATCCAGGAGATCCGCAAACATAATGTGGCCATCCTCCTGGCGGACCAAAATCTCAAATTCTGCCGCCAGCTATGTGACAGGGGCTACATCATAGAAAAGGGCAGAATCGTCCATCAGGGGAGTATGGAAGCGATCTGGACCGATGAAGCGGTAGTGAAACGATACCTGGCCATCTGATTTTGTTTCATTGGGATTTGGTTAATGGCTAATTGTTGAGGGTCAATAGTTGCTTTGGCATGGGTTTCTCTTACTGCCAAGGCGGCTCTAAACTTAGCCAAGAAGCATGCCTTCGCCTTTAAGGCCCAGGTTCACGTGGTTACATCCCTCGTGGGAGACGCTGAGACCTCGACGTAAGCCACCCAAAATGCCGAACAGGAACTGGAATCTGCCGAGGAATTCTTGGAGCAAGAGGGAACCCCTGTCGAGATACATCTTCTCATCCGGGGTATGAGTCCCGGTGAGGATCTTGTCGAGTTTGCCCGAGAGCATCAAATCGATGAGGCTGTGGCTGGGGTGGGGAAAACTTGGGCGGTCGGCAAAATCCGTTTTTGTTCCAATGCCCGGAATGAGACTTCCAAAATAACCGCACTCTATAGTACGCCTGTTCAAAGGACGGCCGCAGATATCACAAAGAAAGCACTGGCATTACTCCCCCAAAGATTGGCGGATACTGGAGCCAAGATTATTGGAACGGTGCATGACGAAATCATTGTCGAAGTTCCTGAAGGGGTGGCAAATGATGCAGCTGCAATTGTCAAGGAGACCATGATTCAGGCAGGCAAAGCTTATCTGGGTAAAGTTCCGGTTGAGGTGGAAGTTACGATTGGGGAGACATGGGCAGAGAAATAAAATTTCCAGTACTGAGCGACAAGATCGGCAAGATTCTCTCAAGTTTTTCCCTCCATGCGACGATTAGTGATAATGGCGAGAGGAGAAATCGTGAAGGTAATCTCATCTGTCGGTCCAAGCGATTCAAGCAGTTACTACAGCGGCATTTCGAGCAGTGGTTCGAGCACGAACACGCTATCCGGCAGCG
>Ga0074046_10002483_pt1 | contig 15889 bp, 17 predicted proteins | sample BogForMeECP23OM3_FD_94441 | JGI IMG/M metagenome (GOLD analysis project Ga0074046, IMG submission 94441) | Bog forest soil microbial communities from Calvert Island, British Columbia, Canada - Bog Forest MetaG ECP23OM3 | ecosystem: Environmental > Terrestrial > Soil > Wetlands ...
ACATGGAGCATTGAGCTACCTCCAACGGCCGGGGACGGTTGCGCTGCATGGCCGTCAATGGTTTCGTCGGCACCGGACTAGGAGTGATCGCAAGCTGTTCAGGTCCCGTCTCCAGGCACGTCGCCATAACTGCGGCCGGCATCGCGGCTGCCTCCCCAGGCGCCTCAGCGCGGACATCGGCCTGAGCGCGAGCATCGGCCTGAGCGCGAGCATCGGCCTGAGCGCGAGCATCGGCCTGAGCGAGGATTTCAGGCCAGGGATCATCGGTGCCGTCTGGTTCGGCGTGGCCATCGCCGGGCGGCTTGGCATGGTTATCGTCGCGGAGCTCGCCGAGCCAGTCGCCCGTCTGGGACCAGCCGTCTTCCTGAGGCATGCTGGCGTCGTGTTGCCGGATCTTGATCTTCATGTAAGGCCTCCCGTTGAGTCAGGGATGAGCGCCGTGCAGCTGCGGGTAACCTGCCCAGGGACAGGCAACGCAGCGGGATGACGGACTGGGCGGCCGCTGCGCGTCCCAGCCGGGCCGGGCTCCGATCGCGCCGACTCGGCCGACTGTGAGCTGGCCGGGCCGCTGTGATCGGCCGGTACCGGACATGCCAACCTGCCGTCAGCGAGCGCCTAGTGCGTCCCGGAGGCGTTTGCCGCCGTTGCGCTTGCGCTCCCCTTTCAAAAAGCGCCCCGGCTCACCGTCTCTGGGTCAGTGTCTTCACGATCCTGGCGCCGAATTACAACTGGATAAACTTGCGATAAACGTTCGGCTCATTTATTACCTATTGCGGCGTGGCATGTGGATAATTCCGGTTTTCTCTGCATGCACAGGATGCGACTCGCGCTCTCCCAGGTAAAGGCCCAGTCATGGTTGCGGCCAAGCAGCGGAATCCCCAGCATTTCCACTGCGTATGCACAGGCTCGGCGCCGTTGCGCACAAGTCATCCACATGTTTGCGCACAGACAGCAGGGAAGCGGTCCTGTTGCCGGGCTGGCAGGCAGCAGCGGCTCGGCGCGCCGGTGCTTGCGTGCCCGGCTGGCCCGCGAGGCGCTGGTCGCCGCCGATGCGGAGGGATGCGAGACCAGATGGGCAGTCGCTTCCCGGGCGGTGGCCGCGATCCCGTTCGGCGCCGTGGCGCATCTGCTGCCACCCGCCGAGGAGAAGTCAACTCACCTGCAGCTCCTGCAGCAGACCGGGCAATGGCTGACCGAGCGGGCCGGAGGCCGACGCGTGGTCCTCGGCATCGATGACGCGCACATGCTGGATGACGCCTCTGCTGACATTCAGGAAGGCGGTCGAAGTGCTCCCGCAGGCAGCAGGAGATCCGCGGCCGCGGCGAAGGGTAGGACCGCCTCTGATTCCTCCCCCCGCAGCCAGATCACCCGGGTGTCCGTCCGTACCGCTGCGACGTCAGCCAGATGGGTAAGCAAAGCGGTCTTGCCCATTCCTGCCTCGCCGACGAACATCGCGGCACTGCCTGCCGAGCCGAGCTCGCCAGCCAGTCGCGCGATCAGCACCGCATCCTACGACTTTGTCCCGGGTCGGATCCTCGCTCTCGCGCCCGCGATCCGCGGCGGCGCGACGGTCATGGACCACGTCTTCAACGCGGAAGACGCTCCAGGCAACGGAAGCGAGCAACGCAAAGACGCCGAATCGCTTAATCACTTAAAGATCGAACGTAGTTCGGAAAAATCGTGGGCCGTACTGGATTTGAACCAGTGACCTCTTCCGTGTCAGGGAAATCCAGGGCGGTTCCTGGTGTCTGGCACCGTCGGACTGAGTCGAACGGGGAGTCGCTGACCTGGGCAAAGATTCTGGCTACGTCGCGCTGGGTCTGGAGGCGGCTGGTTGCGTTGGCTCCCATTTCTGGCTCTCAGCGCTCGGCGGAGACGAGCGGCGACCACTGTAGACCCTCCGCCGCGCGATGCGGCCGTCTCGCGCTGCGCTCTCGTGAGCGACCGGGGCTGACTGCTTGCCGCCACGGCAGTACGCCGACAGCGTATACGGCGCTCTTCACTGCTGCTCATAACGTGTTGCGTTAATAACGTGCCGCGTTATCATAGGTGTGTGCTGCGCTCATTCCGGGACAAGGAGACCGAGGCCATCTGGCATCGACGGCGATCACGCAGGCTGGACGGGCCAGTACAGCGTGTCGCCTGGCGCAAGCTCGCGATGCTCGATGCTGCGGAGACCTTAACCGACCTGCTCATCCCGCCGGGCAACCGGCTGGAAAAGCTCACCGGGGACCGCGCCGGGCAGTACAGCATCCGGATCAACCAGCAGTGGCGGATCTGCTTCGTCTGGTCAGACGCAGGCCCGGAAAATGAGGAGATCGTTGACTATCACTAAGGAGGAGCCAGTGCCAGAGGATACGCTCATGCCTCCGGTGCACCCGGGGGAGATCCTGCTGGAGGAGTTCCTCACGCCGCTGGGCGTGAGCCAGTACCAGCTGGCCAAGGCGGTCGATGTCCCGGCCCGGCGGATCAACGAGATCGTCCACGGCCAGCGCCGCATTACTGCGGACACCGCGCTGCGGCTGTCCCGGTACTTCGGCACCTCCGAGCGGTTCTGGCTGAACCTACAAGCCCGCTATGACCTGGAGATCGAGAAGGACCGGCTGGGCGCTGAGCTCGACGGCATCCGCCCACTCAGCGCAGCGAGCTAACCAGAGTGGGCAGTTGACTCTGCGCCGACGCACGACCAAGGCTCTTGCGGCCATAAGGCCTACTCGAAGCGTGTAGCCGGCATGAGCAAGATCAGGAAATAACGAAGCGTCACTGGCCATCGGCAACGTGCGCGTACGTATCCGCCCAATTGAGCGATTGTGTCAGGTCATGGCAGCGGGCAAGAAGCAGTGCGGGAATGATTATTCTGCGCGGTCGCTGGTTGCGGGGCGGCAAGCGCCAAGTCCCCAAACCCCTGGCAGGCTAGGCTCGGCGACTCAGCATTGAGATCACCGTGAACCTTGGATGGTGAGCCTGTGCACCGCGAGGAATTCGCGGATACGGCGAGCGCCCCGCTACTGCCGGTTCCACTGCGGTGTACCGCTTCACGGTTGCACCGGCCTGCGAACTCCAGCGTCCGGGGTGCGGTGCATTCTGGCACCGCACCCCCGGTATGACGGGCCGGTGATCGGGACCGGGGCGAAGACCTGGCGGCGGTGGATGAGCCTGGACCTGCGAGCGGGGATGGGGGCCATCAGCCGCGAGGCGAGCCCGGCTGCCCGGTTTCTACCGGATAACAACGACGATGATGCCCCAGCCACCCAGCTGGATTGCCTTGAGCGCCGTGTTGGTGGCCGTCCGGATCGGGGTCAGCACGGCACCGACGGCATAGGCGGTCTTCCCGTCCGGGGTGATCGCGATGCCCCCGGGGCTGGAGCTGGCCACTGACCTTGACGGCCTTGAGCGCCGTGTTGGTCGCGGTCCGGATCGGGACCACCCCTAGCGCACTGGTGACGTAGGCGGTCTTGCCGTCCGGGCTGATCGCGATCTCCCACGGCTGGGTCCCGACCTTGATCGGCTTAAGCCCCGTGTTGGTGGCGGTGCGGATCGGGGTCACCGTGTTCGACATACCGCCGAGCACGTAGACGGTCTTGCCGTTCGGGGTAATTGCTATCGCACCTGCTCCCCGGCCGACGTTGATGGTCTTGATCGCCGTGTTGGAAACGGTGCTGATCACGGTCACGGTATGCCCGATGGTCTCTCCTATGCCGCCGTTGCTGACGTACAGGGTCTTCCCGTCCGGGGTGGCCACGAGGTGATCAGCAGGTCCGGGCCCGGTCGTGATCGCTTTGAGGACTGTGCCGGTGGCGGCGCAGACCGGGGTCACCGTGAAGTCATCGGTGACATAGAGCATCACCGGGTGAGTGCCCGGGCAGGTCGGCCGCACGGCCGGACTGGCCGGTCCCGCGCTCACCGCAGCCAGCGGGACAACCGCGGCGGCCACCGCGAGCAGGGCGAGCGTAATTCGCGCACGCATCGCAAAGGACCTCCTTGCCCAGCGGACCGGAGACAGTCAAAGTCCTGGCGGGCGGTGATCACGTAACCGGTCCCCGGCCCTGCCATGAGCGGGCGGTGTTTCCCCTGCCGACCCACGCCCTCTTGCCCAGGGCTGGCAGCAACCCCCGGCGGGCAGCTGCCGCCACTGTCAGCGTGCTGCGGGCCACAGGCGCGGCATAGGGCCGATCGTCAGCCGGGCCAGAGGCGTTGGGCACGAATTCAGGCCTTCGTCACGGTCCGGGTGGCTGGTTACAGGCCCGGCTAGCTCGTCAAGCGCTCGGCGCACGCCTTCGGTGAATACGTCGACATCGGGGCAGCGGTCCCGGTCAGCGACGGCGGTGAGGTTGAGCTGGCCGGCGTAGGACATGACCGCGGTGCCCAGGTGTGTCCTGCTCTTCTCCCGTCTTGCTCGACTACGGGCATCTGGCGCGGCCCGAATTCTGACCCGCCGACCTGCATGGCTTGGCCCGCAAGGCGCTGGCCGCAGCAGACGCTCCAGACCCGGGTGATATGCGCATACCCGAATATGCTGATCGCAGAGTGTTTACCGGCGAATATTCGGCACGGCGCGATGAGAGACGCGCAGGCCTTCGCTCTCCGTGACATAAACCGCGTCCGGATGACCTCTACGGCAGCTGGATAGGTCCTCCGCTGAGCAGGCCACGCCTGAGAGAGTCTCCTATTTAGACCGCAACATGAGGTGCTCTGACCAGCAACGAAGCGCCAAAACCGCAGGTGGCTGGCTCCCATTAGGGCTTTTCGTGCTAGACAGGTTTTCGAAAAATGCCGTGGGCCGTACTGGATTTGAACCAGTGACCTCTTCCGTGTCAGGGTGCCGATCCGGTGCTTCCGATGGTGCTACTGAGCCTCTGACCTGCTGGCTAACCTGGCTCGGCCCTGGTGATTCCCCTGTATTTACCCCACTTGTCCTGGCCGTCCTAGGGCCAATGTAGGGCCAGCCCTAGGGGCCACTGGAACATGCGTTTGAGCTGGTGAGCGAGCCCGTGGGCGCTCGGCGATGTTCTGGACTATCAGCTTGGGAATCTGTGCTGTTCGGGCTTCCACAGGGCTTGACTGCGAGGTGGGCTGTCCGTGAGTGACCGTGAGAGACCTCTCCTCACCGGGGTTAATGGCCCGCTAATGGCCCGGCGTCCGGGTCGAGTCGGACACCGACCGTCTGCTTTCAGGCCGGGCATATCCCAAGTCGCTGCGCGTCGTGGGAGTGGTCACAATGGTTCAGGCAGCCGGGGCCAGGAGGGTGCCTCGATCGACCCTGGACTCGTCGCGATTGCCGTAGCGTTCGCGCAGTGCTCGCCAGGCCTGCAGCTTCTCCGGCCGCATCTGCTGACCGTCATACAGGTCGTGCACGTAGCAGTAGAGCACCGTCTCCCCGCCTGGCCCCAGGAATTGCACCGTCAACGACTCCCGCCCAGGGAAAGACGGGAACGGGTAGGGCTCACATACGAACCGGACCCCGGTGATCTCATCGACCCGCACGTCCATCGACCAGCTCGCCGTCTCGTCGCCGAGCTTGACCTGCCACCAGCGCCGGTCGGCCGGTCCGCGGAACAGCGGCGCCGTCGCGCCGGTCAGGTGCGCCGTCCACCAGCCGACCCCGAAGACGAAGACCAGCAGCCCAGAGGCCGACAGCTCGGCGATCAGACGTTCCAGTTCGCTCGCGGGCTCGCTGGCACCTGCGACCTTGCTCATCTCGTGCTCCTCACCCGGGTCGGTGCCGTCAGTGCTTGGGAACACGGCGTCGCGCACGATCGATACCCGACGGCCCGCTAGATGACCAGCTTGGAAGGCTGCGGCCTGGTCCGGGTGAGTTGGCCCGTCATCCAGTTCGGATGAGGTGTTGGCTTCGCTGTGAGCGACTGTAAGTCCCCGCTTTGCCGCCCAATCGGGCACGTGCTTCCTTCTGGGAGCATCTGAGTCTGAGGGCGGCTGATTGCGTTGGCTCTCATTTCTGGCTCTCATGGCCTTGGGCCGACATCGCAGTCAGCATCCGGATGGCGTGATGATGCGGTTCTGTCAGTGGTGCCGGTCATAATCCGGGCATGAAGCTGAGGCGGCTGCGAGACGGTGACGTCCTGGAGGACGGTGACGTCGTGCTGGTGCGCGGCGGTGAGCTCGACCTGGACATCCTGTGCGCGGATGCGGCGCGATATCACAGTATTTATGGCGTCTATGGGATCTCGGTCTTTGCCGTCCGCGATGCCGCCGTCGATGAGCTCGCTCAGCAAGCGCCGCTGGTCCGCTTTGATCGCCTGACTTTGCTGACGGTCAGGGACGTTCTCGCCGCCGGGATGAGGCTGGAGCCGACTGGCCGCAACCCGCGTCATTACACCGTGGGCTTCGATGACCTGGAGGACGGCGTGCGGCGGCTTGCTAGCTGCCCGCATCAGGTCGTGCCGAATGTCTACTACGACGCGTAACCTGGATAGTGGAGGAAGCCGATGGACGCGCGTATCGACCTGGTCGCCGACCTCAACGACGAAGACGATGAGGGACTCGGCTGGTCCACGCTGAGCGACGCCAGTGATCCCGCCGGCATACGTCCCGGGGTGATGCTGGTCGCGGGGAACCACCAAGCCCAGGCGGTCGTCCGGGTGGTGGCCGTCGATGACGACGGGCAAGTGCACTTCATCGTGCTGCCCGGGTCCGTGGAGAAGAATCGTCACCTCATCGGTCGTGCCCTGGCCTGAGTGCCGTGCAGCCAGCTCACCCGAGTCCAACCTGTCCGATCACCATCGCAGGTCCAGCGCAGGGAACCGGCGGGCGAGCAGGGCCTAATGCGCTCGACAAATCTAGGCCGTCAGCATCTTGCCCGCCCCGGCCGTCCCGGTTCGGACCGCGGAGTCGATCTTGCACAGACAACCGCCGGTTCTGGTAATCCGACCGCTCATGCCTGTTCTCTGAACTACAAGACAACGTCGCAGTTCAGGAGCCTGCCCAGCCGCGGCGGCAGACTACGAGCATGCCAGAAAACTATCGTTTGGCAGGTCCATAAGGGTGTGACCGCAGCCCGAACGCTGCTGAAAGCGGACATACGGTGCTGAATCTGGTGCCCAGCTTCTCCTCGCTGCTGTTCGTAACGTCAGCCTCAGCCACCCTGCCAGGCCAAGAAGGTCTTCGGGCTGTGCCGGCGGGCGAGTTCCTGCACGCCGGATGCCCGGGCAGGAAGCCGCTAGCAGAGTTCACAATGTTTCGAGTCCCGGCAGGCCACCCGCCCCACCCGCCCCAGAGGTCCTGCACGAGCTGCGCGCCGGCCCGGCGGAGCGGGAGAGCCCAGGCTTCGGCGTCTCGGTGGACGTAGCTGGAGTCGGCGAGATGGACACCGAGTTCGCGCGGGACCAGCCTTGGCCGCGGGCCGATGGCAAGCCGTACCGTGGCCCGCCCGCTACGATCGGGTGCCATGCCTGCGAACCGGATGAACCATGATGAGTTCTTCGCCAAGCTCGCGCCGCTGGACGCGGATCAGCGCGGGAAGGTGCTGTGGAACCTGTACTGGCGCGGCGATGCGGGAGCGGATCGAGGGTGAGCTCGACCCGCCGGAGCGGGAGCGGCGCAAGAAGGCCGCCGCGGAGCCGCCGGACCCGGAGCAGGTCCTCGCGGAGGCGTCCGGGTTCGCGGAGCTCGCCGAGTCCGGTGCCTACATCGCGGGGGACCGGCGGGTGTCGCGCAGCGAGCGGACGAAGTGGCGGGTGACGTTCCGGCGGCTTGCCACCGAGGCGCAGTCGGCGCTGCACGCCGCCGACAGCGGCCCGGCGGAGCGGGCGATGGAGCTGATGATCGACCTGGCGTGCCACGCGCAGGGCTGCTTCCGTTCGGAGGATCCGCTGGAGGCGGCGAGGTTCGCGGTGTCGCAGGCGGTGTCGGCGCTGTGGGAGACGGTGCTGGACTCGCGGGGCTTCGCCGAGTTCACCGCGCGCGCCGTGCCGCAGCTGGTCCGGTGGGAGCGGGAGTACGGGTGGAGCGAGGGCCTGGGCGCCGGCGAGGTCAGGGAGCAGGAACGGCCGCTGGCGGAAGTGCTGGCGGCGATGCTCGACACGCCGGACATGTGGCGTGGCTTCGCAGACGCCTACCTCGCCGAGCTGGACCGGATCGCGGCCGCCGAGGCGCCGCCGCCGAAGAACAACAGGAAGATCCGCCGGGACTGGGCGGATTCATTTCTGGACCGGGATTACACGAAGAGAAGGCGAACCGGCAATCTTGGCCGGTGGAACTCCCTGATGCTTGAGCACCTTGACACCGGCAGGGCGCAACGGCTCGCGGGGCACGCCGCGTTCAGCGGGCCGGAGGCGGACTTCCTCAAGGCGCAGGCGGCGCGGCTGCGCGGCGACCTGGACGAGGCGCGCACGCTGATCACGGAAGGCCTGAAGCATCTGCCGGGAAGCACGGAGTTCGCCGCCTTCGCCGAGGAGGTAGGCGCCGAAGTCCCGTCTTAGAGGATCAGCTTTGTGCCGGGGTGCCGCAGCACTTCTTGAACTTCTTCGCGCTTCCGCACGGGCAGGGCTGGTTCCGCCCGGTCTTCCCGGCCGGGTGCTGCTTCGCGGTGCGCGGCTCTCCGAACTGGGCGCTCTCCGCCCAGGCCGTGACGCGCGGTTCTCGCCGCCCGGCGCGCTGCCGTGCCTGTTCCGCCTGCCGCCGGAGTTCCCGGGCCTCGTCTGGCCGGCCGGTCTTCTCGCAGATGAGCGCCAGCCGTCCCGCGATGTGCTCGGCTTGCCGGACTCCGGGAACGACGTAGCCGCGGTGCAGGATCTCTTCCGCCCGCGGATAGTCCTGCGCCTTGCCGGGGCCGAACGGCGTATAGCAGTCTGCCCAGCCGATCCATCCTCATCCCCAGGACGGGTCTTCTTCCAGCCACGACCGATACAGCTCGTCCGCCGTCTCCTGCTGTCCTGTTTCGAAGTACGAGCCGGCCAGCGCTCTGCGGAAGTTCCCGGTGGTCAGTCCGTCTTCGCGGGGAAACCTCCGGAGCCATTCCGCGGCCATCTCAAGCCGTGCCGTGCGCAGCTCCGGGTCATGCTCCCCGCCATTCTGCAGCGCCATTTCGAGGTCCTGGCACCAATTGAACAAGGACTGCGTCATCGGGAAGCGGTCGTCGAACTCCCCGATCGACCTGGCACCGACGGCGTCGCACAGCCGCAGCATGTCCGACCAGGCATCGAGCCAGATCCTGCCGCTCGCGACGAAATCGTTGCGCTGATCGGCTTCGTAACCCGCCTGCACCTTGTCGTCGAGCAATTCCAGGCACACCTTGTCCGGCCACCAGCGCTCCCAGAGCGTTACCAGGCAGATCCATGCCCAGTCAGCGTCCCAGCCGTGAAGCCTGAGCCGTTCGCTGACGACTTCCTCGGCCGACAACGCCCCCTCGCACAGCTTCGCCAGCTTCTCCCGGTCCGCGTCCACGCCGAGGCCGCGGAGCTTCGCGAGCAGGTCCTCGTCGCCCATGCTGGCGGTGTGCGACCGCAGCGGTCTCGCGTTCTGCTCCAGCTGGCGGCGGATGGCCTCATCGCTGAGGGCTTCCTTCGATATGATCCGGTCGAGGGCGACCCAGGACAACTTCACGCTGGTCAACGAGGAAAGCCCGCGTCGTCGAGGCGGCTCTGCAAGCCAGGCCTGGTGGGATACTGGGCGCGCAGATCCAGCACGCGCTTCTTGAACGCCGCGGTCTCGACCTCGCCATGGCGGTCGGCGAGCGCCCGCAAGTCGCGCAGCAGGGCCACGGCCTGGTCGTATTCGCTGGTCTTCTTGGTCGCGATCATGTCATCGACCTGCTTCCACGCGGCTTCTCCCATGGCCGCGAGGTCATCGAGGCGCTTGGCGTACGCCGCCGCCTTGGCGGCGGCTTTGCGCGCCTGCGCCTCGCGGCGCCGCTGTTCCTCGGCCTTCTCCCGCTCCTCCGCCCGGGTCTTTGCCGCTCCCAGCAGTTCCGCGGCCGTCCGGCCCGGGCTGGAGTGACTGGCCGGTCCTGCGGCATCCGCGCGGAAGCGCCGCAGCAACAGTGCCTGCACCAGCGCGCCTTCGCCGTCGGCGACCATCGTCAGGAACGAGTCCTTCTCCGTCACGGGGAGCGAGGCTACCCATTCGGCCAGCCCGTCGTCCGACGGTTCTTCGGCGGGCGGGCTTGCTCCGGCCGCTACCGCTATCAGGTCCTCGTCGATCTCCAGGAAATCAGCGATGGCCTGGAGCGGCGCGCTGAGATTACCCAGACCCGCCGGGACCGGCGGCTCGATCTCGTCTTCGTTATCCTCATCGTCCTCATCGTCCTCGTCGGGCCACTGGACCGACAGCAGCCAGGCGAGGTACAGCAGCCGAAGGTCACCCGCGGCCAGGTCGGACCGGGCCTGCACCATCGTCCCGAGCTGACCGTCACCTTCCACCCAGTCGCCGTCGGGGTCGCGGTTCAGGTACAGGCTGATGATCACGTGATCGTCGGTCACGATCACGGACGCGGCGTCGGAGTGGCAGTAATACTTTCTGGCTGCTTCGGCGTCGAGAAGGGCGCGCGGGAAGCGGTACATCAGCCGACGCGTGCCCCAGTTCGCCAGGTAACAGAACGCGTCGAAGTAGCGTTCCATCAGCTTCTCAGGGTTGCCGCGGAAGTCGCCGTAGTTGTACTCGTTGACGAACCTGGTGGCGGTTATCTCCGCGCGGCTCGACAGTTTCCGCAGCTCAGCGCGCTGCTCGTCGGTGAGCGGTTTGTCGAGCGCGAGGAATTCGTAGTACTGGTACTCACTCACGCGAACCTCGCCCAGTGCCGGCAGGCGGCAATCCACTCGGCGCCCTTCGGCGGCGGCTCGGGCAGCGGCAGGTCAAGGACATGGATCACCTGGTGGTGGCCGTCGCGGACGCAGTCGGCCACGATGCCCGATGCCGTCTGGGTGACGCCTTTGACGATTACCGTGACGCCCAGGACCGTGGTCTCGAAGGGCATCTCCAGATTGTCCTCGATCATCACGGCGAAGCTGCCCAGCTGCTCGTCGTCGCCGTAAGCGTCGATCGTGGCATCTTCGACCAGCGCGTCCAGTTCTTCCTCGCTCAGTTCCTCCACGCGCCACAGCCTAGGCAGAAGACCACCGAGCCCGCTCCCTATCGGCCGATTTGAGCGCGGCTGGGCTAGACTTCATGGCCCAAGTCGAGCACGCTCTATCCCGCTGCCCCGGCCTCATGGGCTAGACCGCAACGCAATTGCGCCGTGCGCCTCCGCGGAAACGGTATTTGTTCCGTGCTGTGCCTCCGTGTGGCGGCATGCGGTTGGACACCTGCGGGGATCGCCGGAAGCGGAGGATGAGCCAGAGAGACCACGATACTCAATGCCGTCGACCGACAGCGGCAAGGCGAGGCGTGCGCCTGCCATCCGGTTTCCCCGATGCGCAGCGGCCAGGTTCCGCATGTGGCTGTAGCTGATCGCCCCGGCGATGCCCGCAGCCCGGCTATGGTCACTGTGACCGTGGCGCGCATTCACGTGTCAGTCCGGCCCGCGGGCGCTCAGGCAGGCTCCCGGATAGCCTGAAAGCCAGTGCCGGCGTAGTTCACCGGGCCACCTTCTTGGCCCGTGACCTGCTCAAACGGATCGGCAGCGGGTCACCGGCGACCCAGCACGTCGCGGTTCGCATGGTGGTACGTCCGGCCCACCAAGGTGTCGTAGGGCGAAACTGTTTCGACCGACTGCGGGAGCTCATCGACTCAGGAGTCGGAGCGCCGTGTCGGCGAACCAGGTGCCGTAGCGTTGGGCCGTCCAGCCGCGGTCGTTAGTGAGCCGGTCGAAAATACTTTCCACTGGTGGCTGCGGCTGGCCATCGGGTGGTGGGCATGGACCAGTCGGCGGGCATGCTGACCCAGGCCCAGGCGCGGGGGATCGCGTTCTAGCTCGAGCACAAGGCGCTGCAGGACCTGTCATACGTCCACGACTTCGACGCTGTCATCACGGTCGACGCGATGAGAACGTCCCTCCCGAGGACTGGCCGCTGGTGCTGGCCAATTTGCACCGGGCCGTCCACCCGGACGGCGTTATGTACCGACGGTCGAGGAAGTGGACCAGTCACAGATCGACCAGGCCTTCGCGAGCCTTTCCGCGCGCCGACTGCCCGCGGTACCCGGCGAAATCGTCGAGGGGGAGACGTGGCTGGTTACCACTACTACCCGGGCCGGGAACAAGCAGTCGAGTGGTTCGAGCGAGAAGGCCTGGCGATCGCCAACGAGGGCTTCACGCGGGAAGATGGGTGGGGCTATCGCCACTTTCTGCTGCGCGCCTCCCAGTGAAGGCACCGGTATCGGCTTCAGCCACGATGGTGAATGGTTCGGCATCCTCATCTGGTTGTTATGGAGGTGATCGTGAGGCACCAGGATCGAGGCGCGCTGCGCCTCGATCACCTGCATAATGCCGCTGAGCGTGCATAGGCCACTACGGTCGCAGGGATGGTGACCCGGGCGCCTGTCTCGAGTGCGCGGTGCTCAGGCGAAGGCGGCAGCAAGCGGAGTGAGGCACAGGACGTCCTCCGGGTCGGTCAGGTGGGGGAGGGAGACGAATACGGTCTTCATACCGCGGTCAGCCAGCAACCGGTAGCGGTCGATGTGCTCGTCGGCAGTGCTGGCGGAAGATGGCAAGCTTGCGGTCCAGCGTGCTGATGTCCGAGGGAAGATTGCAGCCATCGCCGAGCCTGGCGGCGATCGCCAGCGTCCGCTTCTCGCCGCCGCCGCCGACGATGACCGGGATCCGCGACAGCGGCCGCGGGTAGCAGGTGGTTTCGGGCAGCCAGACCCGCTCGCTGCGGTACTGCCTGGTGCCGGGCTGCCACAGGGCGCGAAGCGTCTCGATGGCCGACTCCAGCTCGTCGAGCCTGGCCCGGGCCGGCGGAAATGGCAGGCCGAACCCTGCGTGCTCGCGCGCCCACCAGCCGGCCCCGATGCCGCAGAACGATCGTCCGCCGCTCAGTACGTCAAGCGTGGCCACGGTCTTGGCCAAGATCCCGGGTGCCCGGAACGTTACGGGTGTCACCAGCGTGCCCAGGCGAAGACCCGGCTCCAGGCCCGCGAGCATCCCGAGTGTCACCCACGGCTCCGGGATCGGCTCCCAGGCACGGCCAACCTGGGGGATCTGGATCAGGTGGTCCATCAGCGCGATCCCCTGCAGGCCAGCCTCGGCGGCGGCGCGGGCCACTGCCGCCAGCCAGCGCGCCGGGCCTGCCGGGTCCTCACGCCAGGGAAATCGCGACAGCTGCAGCACCAGGCCCATCCGGACGGGCCGCTGCCGCTGCTGGCTGGCCGCCATCCTCGCGCCCGGGGTGTGCGAGGCCTTGGGCCGAGCTTGCCTGGCCGTTGTCACCAGGTCCCATCCCTCGCCGCGGATCCCCACGGCGGCCGCCCGCATCCGCCGCAGCTGGCCCTCCAGGACCGGCGCGGGCACCGGCCGATCACGTGCGCGGTTCCGGCGGCGACACTGCGCCGGATCAGTGTCGACAAGCACGGCGACGGCGGGCATGCTGCCGCTCCTGGCCAGCTCCAGGTAGCTACGGCGCCGCGCCGGGTCAAGGCCCAGCGTGTCCACCACCGCAGTCAGGCCGCGGCGCAGCCGGGCCGCCACTATCTGGTCAAGCAGGGCAAAAGCGTCGGCCGATGCATCCAAGTCGTGCTCGCCGCTACCCACCAGCGCGCGCAGCCGGTCCGACGAGACCACCTCATCCGGACGGTAATGCTCCGCCGCCCAGACCGACTTCCCGGACCCGGACGCCCCGACCAGCACGACCAGCGCAGGATCGGGCAACGCCACCACCGTCCCCGGTTCCGTCGGATCCACAGCCCCAGCTTGGCAGACCCTCATACGACGCCGAGCGCGCGCTCGACTTGCTCCGAAGGCGACCCGCACCTGGGCAATGGTGGTGTTCGGGCCGTGAGCAGGCGCAGGTGCCCGGCATTGTGGGCGAGAGAGCCTCGTGTCGCCGCAAACGTGAAGCGCTCCGACCAGCCGTTAGGGGCAAAGCCGCAGGTCGCTGGCTCCCACCCTGGCTCTCAGTGCTGGACAGGATTTCGAAAAGTCCGTGGGCCGTCCTGGATTTGAACCAGTGACCTCTTCCGTAGGGAAGTCCAGGGTGGTTCCGGGTGTCTGTCGCCGTCGGACTGAGTCGAACGGGGAGCCCTTGACCTGGGCGGACATTCTGGGTGGGTCGGACTGAGTCCGGGGGGAGGCTGATTGCGTTGGCTCTCATTTGTGGCTCTCACGGCCTTTGGGCGGCCGGGAGCTGTCCATGGCGAGCAAGATCATTAAGACCTCGCGGTGGCTTGATACCTGCCTGATCTCTCGCTCGTGAAGGAGGCGAACCTATGTTCGAATATTGACCTGCCAATGTCTGTATAGTGCAAGGGCGCGCCGACAGCGGTACCGTCATGCGGCTTCATGTGTCGGTGTCCGGCCCTGCGGCTGCGCATCGATAAGGCGGTCGTACGCCCGGCCGAGGAGACGGGCCGGGTGGAAAATCGCCGCGGCGTGCACGCCAGCGCTCCGGTGTTTGCCGGCACCAGGATCCGGGTCGCTACGGTGCAGCGTTATCTGCGGCAGGGTTACCAGACTGCGGCGATCTTGGAGGCATTTCCTGACCTGAGCGTGGCGGACGTCGAGGAAGCTCGGCGGCAGTTGGCCGCCGCGAGCTAGTGCGATTCCTGCTTGATCACGATGTGGATGCCGCGGTGGGACGTATGCTGCGGCAGCGTGGCCATCAGTGCTGGACAGCGGGTTCGGCTGGCCTGGCGCGCGCCAAGGATGATGAGCTGACGGTATGGGCTGCGGAGCATCAGGCGGCTGTGGTCAGCGCTGATGGTGAGTTCGGTCAGCGGCAGGTGCAGAACGCGATTGGCTGGCACGTCTGGCTCAGGTGCAACGACTGGGAGGCTAGTGAGGTCCTGGCTGCTCACCTGGATGAGGTACGAACTCTGCTGGAGGCACGAAACGACCTGGCGGAACGAATGTCTAAAGAAGGTCTCACTGACTCATCCAGATGGACCTAAGCCAGTAACCGCCCGCCGCCCGCGCCTGCGCCAGGTACAGAGGGACCGCGGCGGGCAGCGCTCCATCCGCCCCCTGAATGCCTGCGGGAGTCAGAGCCTGTTGGAGAGCGAACTATCGACACCACGTGAAGTAGCCGACTCGCGATGCCTGGGTACGCACGCTCGGTGCTGGTCCTCGTGGCGCCGGAGCAGGTCCGCTGATGTGCTCCGGTCCTGGTGTATGCCGATCTTCCGTGCCTCCGCCCGGAGTTCGCAGAAATTCGGCGGCAGGCTAGGAGCGGCCGCAAGTCGATCGACGCGATCGTGGTAGGAGGCGCGCTTGGTGCTGTACTCCTCCTGCAGGCATCCCCGGTCGGCACGGCGAGCGGTCACGACCCGCTCGCCGTCGGGCTTTACCTGGTCACCGTCGCATTCAATCTGGCCGTGGCCGGGGTCTGCATCATTAAAGGCAAGCTCACTACCGGCCTGATCGGCATCGTGGTACCGGTTGTGGCCGTCTTCGGTGCCCTTCGGCTGGCAAAGCCGTCCTCGGTGTGGGCCCGGCGGCGGTACTCCGGCGCGAAACTGAACCGGGCGCAGCACCGCTTCGGCCCCGCATACCAGGTGCGCCATGACCGTCTGCGGGACCCAGACCTCCGGAAAGCGTGTGCCAGCACCCGTTCTGACCTGGGATGATCCGCCTGGCTGACCTTGTTTAAAGTGTTAAATACTGGTATGATCGGCGTATGTCGCCAGCCGCTGCGTCTGCCATCCTGGAGGGCATGCCGGAAGCGGGTCTGTCAAGTTAACGGTGTAACTTCTTTCTCTGTTGTTACTTGCGTCCCGCGCTGAGGCGGCCGTCGAAGGTGATGTCGAAGGCGTTCAGGGCGGCCTTCCACCGGTTGGTCCAGCG
>Ga0074046_10002484_pt1 | contig 15889 bp, 13 predicted proteins | sample BogForMeECP23OM3_FD_94441 | JGI IMG/M metagenome (GOLD analysis project Ga0074046, IMG submission 94441) | Bog forest soil microbial communities from Calvert Island, British Columbia, Canada - Bog Forest MetaG ECP23OM3 | ecosystem: Environmental > Terrestrial > Soil > Wetlands ...
CATGGCGCGGGAGAACAAAGTGCCCGCGTACATCATTCTGCACGACAGCACGCTCGAGGAATTGTGCCGCCGGCGTCCGTCGAATTTCGCAGAGTTGAAGCAGGTACCGGGAATTGGCGAGAAGAAGGCGGATGTGTACGGCGCGGAAATTCTTCAGGCTTTGCGGAACTTTGGCGGTGGGGCGCGCGCCGCGCCAGCGGCGGCAAGGGAGCCGGCTCCGGCGGAACAAACGCTCAGGTTGTTGAACGAGGGGCGCAGCTTTGAGGAGATTGGTCGCATTCGGGCGCGGCAGGTTTCGACTATCGTTTGCACCGTGGCCAACCTGATTGAGACCGGGCAGGTGAAGTTGGATTCCAAGTGGATTTCTCCCGACGCGCAGCCGCTGATTGAGGCGGCTTGTCTGAAGCAGGGTGTCGAGAGGCTGAAGGACATTAAAGAGGCTGTACCGCCTTACGTCAGTTTCGACGACATAAGGCTCGTGGTGGCGCATTTGCGCGCGGAAAATCGGATACGGGCAAAGACCGCGTAGTCCGGTGTCGTCCCGCTTAATTCGCAATATAGGTGCAGTGTCATCCTTCGCTTCGCTCAGGATGACAACTCAAACTTACTTAGCGAATCGTCGGCATCAAGCTACACGCTCTTGGCGGCGGGATCCCAGATCAATTTGTGGATTTGGAGGCTCAGCCTCACGGGAAGGTTGTCGGCGAGGATCCATTGCGCCAGTTCTTGCGGATCAAGCAGGCAGTGCGACGTGTCCCGCGCGCCCGATGCAGCCTTTTCAAACGCGGGCGAAAATAAGATGGCGTGGACGCGCTCGGCCAGCCCGTGATTCATGACGAAGTCGCGGGCGAATTCGTAGTCGGTGCGGTCGGTCAGGACGAACTTCAGTTCATCGTGGGGCTGGAGCGCCTTCAGATTCTCGAGTGCGAAGGTGTCAGGTTCGCCGGAGTGCGGACACTTCACATCGACAATTTTGATGACTTGTTTCGGGACGTGCGCCAGGGGACGTTCGCCGCTGGTCTCGAGCAACACCTGATAGTCAGCGTCCAGAAGTTGCTCCATCAGCGGGATGACTTCACGCTCCTGCAGCATGGGTTCGCCGCCGGTGATCTCGACCAGTCCGCCGCTGGGGCTCAGACGGGCAACTTCGCTGAGCACTTCTTGCAAAGCCATTTTTTGCCCGCCGTAGAAACTGAACTCGCTGTCGCACCAGGAACAGCGCAGATTGCATCCGGTCAGACGCAGGAAGACGCAGGGCAAGCCCGAATACGTCGATTCGCCCTGGAGCGACTTGTAGATCTCGGTGACTTGCATGATTGCATCGGGTGATCGGATCATCCCATGACCCGATTCCTACTCGGAGTAGCGAGCCGTCGTGGTATCGGTCTCAAACACGGTGACGTCCTTTACTCTCACCCTGCCGTTAGTTACTGTGCTCAAGCGAGTATTGGTTTCGTCGTAGAAATACTTCGCGAGATTCTCGGCGGAGGGATTGAGGACGGTGAAGGGCTCGATGTCGTTGATCATCTGGTGGTCGAGACGGTCGATGGCGTGCTTCATCACGTCTTTCAGGTCCTTGAAATCGAGCAGCAGGCCGGCCTTGTCGAGCTCGGCGCCGGCGAGGGTCACACGAATCTTATAATTGTGGCCGTGCGGGTTCTCGCACTTGCCCTTGTAGTTGCGCAGGTAGTGTCCTGCGGCAAATGTATCTTCAACGGTTACTTCGTACATGAATCCAGCTAGCCTCGACTGTGACCTGCGTCGGTTTTATTGTACCTTTTGAGAGCCTGGGAGACACGGCGCGATCATGACGCTTACTGACATCTCGATTCGCGAGGCAACGCCGAGCGAGTCGGCGATTATTCTCCATCACCGGCGATCAATGTTTCGCGACATGGGTGAGGGCACGGTCGAGGAGCTTGATCGGATGGTGGGAGTTGCCGCGCCGTGGCTGGCGCGGGCTCTGGCCGATGGCTCGTATCGCCACTGGCTGGCGCTGGACGCCTCGGGCCGCATCGCCGGCGGCGGTGGCGTGCTGTTGTGTCCGTGGCCGGCGAATCCCAAAGACCCATGCACCGAGCGGGCAGTGATTCTGAATGTGTACACGGAACCGGAGTTTCGGAGGCGCGGGATTGCGCGGCAAATTATGCTGACCATCCTAAGCTGGCTCAAGGAGCGGGGCTTGCGCGCCGTTAATCTGCACGCTAGCGCCGAGGGTCGGCACTTGTATGAAAAGCTTGGGTTTGAGGCTACTAACGAAATGCGGCTGAAGTTTTGATCTAGGGTAGCCAATCCGGGGTTGTTGTGGCCGCCAGCTACAGCCGAGCTCTGCTCAGCTTGGACGGCCGAGGGCGGCCGTCCCTACACAAACAACCCGTCATGCAAATCAAGGGCCAACTCCTTATAATCTGCTAACGTTCGGGCTGCTGCTCCGTCTATTCCCGTGCAAGGCTGAGGTTCGATCACTTGTAGGGGACAGAGACAGACAATGCCGGCCGATTCTTATGCGGTAGCAATTCCGGTTGGCGACAATTACCGCCCGAGGCGGGCGGCAGATAATAGCGACAGCGGCAACGAGAACCCCATCGTGAGGGGCTCCTTGGCAGCGCACAGCAACCGCATTGACGACACGAGTCTGATCCGGGAGGCGCAGCAAGGCAACCGTGCGGCCTTCGAGGTCCTGGTGCGTCATTACGATCAGTCGGTTTTGCGACTGGCGCTGCACCTGACGGGATCGGAGTCCGACGCCCAGGACGTTTATCAGGAGGCCTTCCTCAAGGCCTACAAGAACCTGGGCAGTTTCCGCTTTGAGTGTTCCTTCTACACGTGGATTTACCGGATCGTCACCAATCTCTGCCTCGATCATCTGCGGAAGCGGAATGTGCGCAAGGAGGACGCTCCGGTTGCGGTGGACGCGTCGGGCGAAGAGTTCAACCGCTTGGAGCAGTTCCCGGACGCCCGCTCGGGAGCCAACCCGGAGCGCGATTTGATGCGGCGGGAACTGGGGCGAAAGATTGGAGCAGCTTTGTCGGGGTTGACGCCTCGCGAGCGCATGGTGTTCGAGTTGAAGCACTATCACGGACTGAAGCTGCGCACCGTGGGCGAGATGCTGAATACGACGGAAGAGACGGCGAAGAATACATTGTTTCGCGCGACGCAAAAACTGCGTGCCGCGCTGGCGGAGATGCGATGAGACTTGAATTACTTCCCGCGAAGGGATACGAAAATGAAATGTGATTGGGTACGGCAGAACATTTTGTTCTACGTCTACAACGAACTGGAGGACGACGCCCGGTACGAGGTAGAGCAGCACTTGGGGCGATGTCCGGAATGCGCTACTGAGTTGAAGGCGGCGCGCAAGTTCCATGCCACGCTTTCGGAAATGCCGGTGGTGGAGCCGACTCCGAACCTGCTGGCGGCATCGCGGATGCGGCTGCAGGAAGCGCTGGAAACGACACAACCGGGAGGGGTCTGGCGGCGGCTGGTTTTCGAGCCCGCGCTGTGGCTGCGGCAGATTCGGATGGCGCCGGCACTGGCGGCGGTGATTTTCATCGTGGGATTTGGCGGGGGCATTGGCGTAACTTACAACTTTCTTTCCGGGCGTGACGGGGGTGGTGTTGTAACGGGCTCGCTGGAATCCGGAGGCAACTCGTCACTCAATCAACCGCTGGAGTCGTCTGCGATTGCGGGCATCCGCTCGGTGACGCAACAGCCGGGATCGAATCAGGTGAGCATCAAGTACGACACGGTTTTGACGCAGGAAGCGCAAGGCTCGCTGAACGACCAGCGCATCCAGCAGTTGCTGCTGTTTGCGGCACGCAACAACTACAACTCGGGAGTGCGGATGGACTCGGTGGATGTGCTGACCCAGGCTCCCGACGACTCGCGGGTGCGCGAAGCACTACTGTATGCATTGCAGAACGATACCAATCCAGGTGTGCGTTTGAAGGCGCTGGATGGGTTGAGTGGCTTTGTGCGGCAGGATGCGCGAGTGCGGGACGGGGTTTTGCGGGCGCTGATCAGCGACGAGAATTCCGGCGTTCGGATGCAGGCTTTGCGGCTGGTAGAGCCGATGAAGGCGGACAGCAATGTGCGATCGGTACTGACCAAGCTGTCGCAGACGGATCAGAACGTCTCGATCCGCTCGCAAGCGCGGACGATGCTGGCGCAGATGCCGGAGATGGATTAAAGAAACCGTCGTTCGCTGTTCGCTGTTCGCGTTGGACGGAATGTTTGGCGAACTGCGAACGACGAATAGCGAGCAGCATACTAAGTAAGAAATAGCAGGTTAAGGAGGACATTTATTGAAGCACGCAATCAAATTCGCTGGCGTTGCGGTGTCGATGGTGGCGCTGGCATCTCTGGCGCTGTGCCAGGAAGCTCGGGTGTATCGCGAAGGCAGCAACTGGGTCCAGGAAATGACTGGAGACCTGGGTGCGGCGAAGAACCTGCGGGTGAAGCTGGCTGCCGGTTCGGTAAGAGTTCAAGGTGGAGCGCAAGCGCGGATTATATACGTCATTCATCGTCGGGCTTATACATCTTCAGAACAGCAGGCGCGCCGCGAATTTGAGTCTTACAGGATCAGCACGTCGGTAAAGGGAGACACGGCATGGATCGTGGCCGAGTCGAGCAGGCGTGACGCCAAGTGTGCTGATGATTTTGTCATCAGTGTGCCGCGCGGCTTGGAGTCCGCCAAGATCGAGACCGGTGGCGGCAGCGTAAACGCGACCGGAGTTGCCGGACGTGTCGACCTCAGCAGCGGTGGTGGAAATATTCACCTGGATGATATCGGCGGCGAGGTGACGGCGGAAACGGGCGGAGGCACGATTGAGGTCGGCAGCGTGCAAGGCAACGTGAGTCTGCAAACCGGCGGAGGAAACATCAAGGTGGCATCCGCCAAGGGCGAGATCAAGGCGGCAAGTGGAGGGGGAAGCGTAGTCGTTCTTTCCGGGTTGCAAGGCGCCGTGCTGGAGACGGGCGGGGGCAGTATTCGGGTGGACAAGTGCAGCGGGCGGGTGAAAGCCACCACCGGCGGCGGCAGCGTTGACTTGGGCGACATCGGAGGGCCGGCGGAAATTGAAACCGGCGCGGGCAGCATCCGGTTGGCTTCCGCGAAGGGACGGGTGCAGGCTCAGACCGGCGGCGGCAGTATCCAATTGGATGGAGCAACGTCGGTACAGGCGGAAACTTCTGCCGGCGGAATCATTGTGAAACTGCTCTCATCGGCTGGCGGCGCCAGTCGCAACGATTCCACGCTTGAAACCTCGGCTGGCGACATCACCGTCTATCTTGCGAATGATCTGGCGGTCTCCGTTCGGGCGGAGATCGAAAGCGCCAATGGCCACACGATTCGCAGCGACTTCTCTGATATTCACGTCTCCAGTGAAGGCGGACCCTGGGAGAAAACGGTGACGGCAGAGGGTCAACTCAACGGTGGCGGGCCGGTGCTGAAGGTCCGGACGAATTCGGGGAATGTCAATTTCCGCCGCATCAATCGCTAGCGGCGAAGAACGGCCGTTGGTCGTCGGTCGTGCTCGTGTGGTGACGGGGCTCGGCCCCTTCCCGGCGGGACAAAGCCCCGCCACCACACAACCTTTTTTGATTCAGGAGGGTCTATGATCCATCGCTTCCTGCTTTGCATGTTTCTTCTTGCGCTGGTCGCGAGCGCACAACCAACGGAAGTGTCGCACAACGGTGCGGACGAGAGCTGGAGTTGGGGTTACGGGTCGGAGGAGGGCGGCGGATCGTCGTATCTCGGCGTAGACATCGCCGATGTTTCCGCGGAGCGACTGGGAGAATTGAAGCTCAAGGAAGAGCACGGAGCGGAAATCACCATGGTCGACCAGGACGCTCCCGCCGGGAAAGCCGGGCTGCACGAGCATGACGTGATCGTAAGCCTCAACGGCACGGCGGTAGAGAGCGCAGCCCAATTGCGCCGGATGATTAAGGAAACGCCGCCCGGCCGGGTGGTGAATCTCGGCATCAGCCGCGACGGCCAACCGATGACGATCAAGGTGCAGCTTGCCGACCGGCACAAGTCGATGACCTGGAATCCGAAGATGCCGGAGATACCGAAGATACCGGATATGCCCGCGATGCCGGACTTCGACGTGCCCGTCTCGGTGGTCATCGTCCACTCGTCGCTGCGCAGCGGACTGATGGTGGAAAACCTTACTCCGCAGCTGGGAGATTTCTTTGGTGTCAAGGGCGGCAAGGGCGTGCTGGTGCGCTCGGTGGATAAAGGCAGTCGCGGGGAAAAAGCCGGATTCCGCGCCGGAGATGTGGTCATCAAGGTCAACAACCAGCCGGTGCACGATACCTCTGACTTCACGCATGCTCTGCGATCGTCGTCGGGCGGCTCGGCCGCCGTGATTGTGATGCGCGAGAAGAAAGAGCAGAACCTGACCCTGACTCTTCCCGAGAAGAAGGATTCCGGCAACATGATGGAAGAGAGCTTTGACGTTCCCGACTTCACGGCAGAGACCGAGCAGGTAATCAACCGCGCCGGAGACGAAATCGCCCGTATGGCTCCGGCCGTCGTGGAGAAAGTGCAGCAGACGTTGCGCTTGAAAGACATGGACTTGAAAAACATCGATAAGAGCCTGCAGGATCTGCAGCGGAAGATGCAGGAACGGCAGCACAAGCTGTGCCATGAGCTGTCGGGGGAGTGGGCCGAGATCTGACATTGTCGGCGTGGAACAAGCGGCTGGTTACGAAAGTCACCGGCGGTTTATCAAGGGGATGGCCAGATTCCCTCCGTGACCTACACACTGGTTACCTGTCGCGGCGCAGAAAATCCCGATAAGCTATTGCCTCGATGGCTTTCCGCGCCCTGTTGTTTTCAAAGAGTCCGGAGACGGACGCCGCCATGACGGCGGCTTGTAAGAGCACAGGTATTGGGGCTGAAGTCTGTTCAGACATCTTCTCAGCCATCGCAAAAGGGACGAAGAGATCCTATTCCTGTTTGATTGCGGACTGGGCTGACCAGCCGGAGGCGAGCTTCCTGTTGCGGCGTGCTCGCGAATCCGCGCCGAACCGCGACACGGTGGCCATCGCCATCGTCGATCACGACCCCACGCCCGCGGAACTGCGCGACAACCGTCTCGATTTTCTGATCTATCGTCCAATCTCAGACGCGGAAGCCGCTGCAGTGTTGGCGAAAGCGTCTGAGCAGATGCAACCTTTGAGCGCGGAGGAGGCTGAGTCGGCGGCGGAAAGCGACGCGCCCAACGAGAGCCCGAGCGCGGTTTCTGCTGATCCCGATGGATCAGAGTACAGTCAGCCGGATCAGCCCGCCAATTTCCAGGAAGAGAATACGGCGGAGGCCGATGGCGGCGGCGACATTGAGGGGGAAGAAGAGGAACCTCAAAGGCGCGGCCACGCGACATGGTTCCGCAGCGCTTGTGCCGCGGTGCTTGTGCTTGTGGCAGTGTTTTATCTGTGGAGATCGCGCGACTCCATTGAGTATCTGGCACGGACGCCGGAGGGAAGATACCGCATTTTGCGGGAATCGGTAGTGGCACTTTTCTCTGTGCACCAGACGGACGAGCTGTCCGCCAGTGCGACCGGAAGCGAGGCGCAACAGGAATCGTACATCAGGAGAGCGACCAGCGGTTCCAACGCGCAGACACCGGCGCTGGAAGTGGTTGCGGCGGAGTCCACGCAGATCGAAACGCGTCTCCCCTTACCCAAGGCCCCCGATATCCCGATACCTGTGCCGGTGTTCGTACATCAAGAAGCCCCGCCAGTCCGGGTGGAACACGCGGCGATTCCCGAAAGCATGAAAGATTCGCCGCCAATCGCGCGGCCAGTTGTAGCGACGGTGACTCCGGGACAGATGATGCCGGTTTCCGCACCGCAGGTGCAGCCCGCAATTCAGCAATTCAGCGAACCTGTCGAGGTGAGCGAAGAAGCAGCCCGGGCCCTGCTGGTTCACACCGTGAATCCGGTGTATCCACCGGAAGCGTTAGCGCAGAAACTCCACGGGCCGGTGATCCTGCAGGCAGTGATTGGACGCAGCGGCAACGTCGAGGATCTGAAAATTGTTCGTGGATATTTCGTTCTCGGACGGGCTGCCATCGCCGCCGTCAAGCAGTGGAAATTCCAACCCTACAGTGTCAACGGCCATGCCGCGGCGACGCAAACCGTGATCACGATCAATTTCAGCTATCCGCCAGGGTAGGGTCAAGTGTGGCGACGGGGCTCCACCAGTCCTTAGCGGGGCAGAGCCCCGATACCACACAACCTTCTATTTGCTATTTGTGGTCGTGACCTTCCGGTTCGCCGGTGGGAGGAGCCTCACCGCTGGATTTCTTCCAATAGTCCTGCACGGCTGGCGGCAGCTTGTCTAGGCGAGTGAGGAATGCCGTGAGCTTCCAGATATCAGGCTCAGAGAGCGTCCTGTCCCAGGCGGGCATTCCGGTATAACGGACGCCATTGCGAATCACGTAGTAGACGTGCCATTCGGGATCATCGGGCGGGTGAAGAATGAGGTTCGGAGCCGGGGGATAGAACGACTCGCCGAATGGTGCAGGCTTGCGATTGAGTTCTCCGTGGCATCCTGCGCAATTCATGGTGTAGATTTTCAAGCCCTCAATCAGATTCTCGTCGGTCGTAGGCACGGGATTGTTGATGCGGGGAGCATGGCGGTCCACCGAATTGTCGAGCGCGCTCATGGCGAGGTGGCGTTCCATCTTCGAGGGAGCACGGTTGGCGCGGGTCGGCAGAAAACCGAGCAAGGCAAGGCCAAGGCCACCAAGCAACAGAACCAGAATGGTGATGACAATCCCCAGAATGAAGTTGCGCATTGCCAGATCCTCGAAGAGCCTGTTGGAAAACTATGCTTGCTGTTCCCTATATATAACAGGAACGCGGGGCATCAGTAAGCGTGCAGGCGGCGAGCCTCGCGCACCAGGTCGGACACTTTCGGGAGGAAAAACTCCTCTTGCGGCGGAGAAAACGGGACCGGCGTGTCGAGCGACGTCAGCCGGACGATGGGACCATCGAGATCGTCGAATGCTTCTTCGTTGATGATCGCGGAAATTTCTCCGGCCAGTCCTCCGGTGCGCGCGTGTTCGTGCAGAATGACGACTTTGTTGGTCTTCTTCACGGTGGCGGCAATCGCCTTGCGATCAAGAGGCGCGACGGTTCGCAGGTCGAGGATCTCGATTTCGATTCCTTCTTTGCTCAGAATTTCCGCGGCTTCGAGTGCGGTGTATAACATGGCGGCGTAGGTGATCACGCTGAGATGATGGCCTTGACGCGCGACTCGCGCCTTCCCGAGAGGAACCACGTAGTCGTCGTCTGGAACTTCTTCTTTGATTCTCCGATACAGATACTTGTGCTCGAAAAAGATTACGGGATTGTGGTCGCGAATCGCCGCCTTGATTAGTCCCTTGGCATCATAAGCCGTTGCCGGACAGACGACCTTCAGCCCGGGCGCGTGCACGAACCACATCTCGGGGTTTTGTGAGTGAAATGGCCCGCCGTGTACGTTGCCGCCGCTGGGACCACGCAGCACCAGCGGGGCGGGAGCTCCCCAGCGGAAGTGCGACTTGGCGGCCATGTTGACGATCTGATTGAAGGCGCAGCCGATGAAGTCCATGAACTGGAACTCGGCGACAGGGCGCAAGCCGGTAAGAGCCGCACCAAAGGCAGCGCCCACGATGGCCGACTCGGCAATCGGCGTGTCAATCACACGCTCGGGTCCGAAATGGTTAATGAAACCTTCAGTGACTTTGAAAGCGCCGCCGTAGATGCCGATGTCCTCGCCCAGGCAGAACACCGTTGGGTCGCGTTCCATCTCCTCCCAGATTCCCTGGCGGATGGCTTCGAGGTAGGTGAGGGTGGGCATGAATGGGAAGTGTACCGCAACCAGTTCTCGGTTCTCAGTAAGTGCGTCTGGTGTTTTTGATGTGTTTACTGGTTAGTACTGGTACCCCCCTCCCCCTCCCCCCGGTCTTTTGGAATCATGGGGTTAGGAAGAAATTCCCGCCAGGTCTTTGGGTTTAAAGGACTTGCGGGTAAAGTATTTATAAATCAAGAACTTAGGAGATCCGTTCGCTTCGCTCAGGATTTCGGCAGCGAGCTCGCCCTTTCGCCTGCGCTCAGGGTCACGCCCGCTAAGCGCCTCAACCTCGAAACTGCCCCAATCAGGTCTCTATCGCTATCGTTGCGCGGGACGGGGCTTAAGTCAATGGATTTCGATGAGGGATGGTTGCGATGAAAGAGGAAACGTCCCGTCTGTCCCCGGTTTTCTCGGTTGCATTAGGTGTGACAAAGAAAAGGCCGCCCGGACCTCGGGCGGCTTTGTTTCGATTCGTGAAAGATTGTGTCATCTGGTTTTGCTGATTCTTCCGCTACTGCAGCAAAAACAGTCCTCCCTTAAATCCGCCGAAGCGTGCTCGCTGCTCCAACAGCTTGCGAATACTTTCCGGCAGAGTGACCTTCGGGCGTTGGCTAGGTTCGCTGGGCGCAGCGTCTTCGCTGAAAGCTTCGCCATGACTCGGCGTTGCCAGAAAAGCATGCAGTTCGCCGGTTGCTTTCACCAAGGCGTAGCCAACGATCTGTCCCCGGTCATTGATTGAGTGTGCCTCGATGAGATACAAGGGCGAGTTAGGATCAGTGAGGGTGTTGAGGTCTTTCATCACACCGTTTTGCCAGAAAAAGGGGCGCTCGTTCCCGTAGGCATCGACCGACCATCCCACCACCTGATCTTTTTGGTTAATGCTGTTGGCTGCACTAAGAACATCGCCGGGAAGCGTGCCGAGGTCGGTCATCGCTCCCTGGCCCCAGAGGAAAGCGTGAAACACAGTGTCGCCGGACAGGTCGGAGAGGCCGACCACTCGGCCCTGGTTGTTGATGTCAAAAGCGACGTTCTCCATCGCGCCGCCCAGGTTGCCGAGGTCGATCACCACACCCTTTTCCCAGAGCAATGCGTGAGAAGCGGCGTTGCAAGGACCTGAGTTGCCGACGGCTTGTCCCCGGTCGTTGATCGCGTGAGCCCCTCCGGTCGGGTCGCCGGCAAACGTGGGAAGTTCGTGGACCTTGCCCTTCTTCCAGATGACAGGCTTATACTGCAGGACCTGGCCGGTGCCGGCGCAGGTTGGTTCCGCGATGGCATTCTCCGCGGTCCCGACCACCTCGACTTGGTCGTTGACTCCCTGGGCGAAGCCGTTGTTGCCACCCAGCGTGGGCAGAGGGATCATCGTCCCGTTGCGCCAAAGGAAGGGGAGACAAACGTTGTCGACAACGCACCAATTTTCCCCCAGCGGGTCGGGAGTGGTGGTTTCTGAACCACCGCCAGCGACTCCATTCTCGTTGGGTCTGTAGAGCGCGAGGCTGTCTGGACCGCCGAGAGTGCCAAGGTCGGTCGTCAGGCCATTGCGCCAGAGGAAAGCGTGGACGGCTGTGTCGCCGGGCACGGCCGAATGCCCCAGTACCCAACCGCTGTTGGCAAGGCCGTTAGCAACACTGAACGACCCGCCGAGGGTACCCAGGTCCTGAACGGTGTACTGAGGTTTCCTGCCTGCCTGTGCCCACTGCACCGAAACAACACAGGTGAAAAGGACCAACAGCAGAATTTTGATGTATTTCATAAATTGCCTCCACAAAGCTGGTTTTGAGCCTGCTAACTCAAGTTAACCGCGAGGAGCGTCGCTCGCCGGAGGGGTGGTGCGCTCCGTGGGGGCAACTGCCCTTCCGGAGGCAAAGGAAGAAACGGTGCGCCGAAAGGAGCGCTGAAAGATCCCTTGCGGCCAGCCCTAACCTCCGCTAGCGTTCGGTCAGGGACAGCCGTCACACCCTCCCGGTGTCGGCGCACGCCGCACAGCGGCGTGAGCGGCTTCACTGTGAGTTCTTTGCTGGAAAAGAACAATGCAAACGGGATGAAATCGAAGTACAAATCAGGTGACAAGCGATGTAACATCCATAACGCCCACAAATGGAAGCAGTTGTGGGTAAGGTTCCGAACGCCGCGCTAGTCGGGAATTTCGTGCCGCCTCGCGGCACCTTGGCGCTAGAATATCTCCGTAAGTCCGAGGGAGGGCTTTTTGCCGCTTCCTGGCCGCACCGTCCGCTTCGGGCCGTTCCAACTGGACCTGCACGCCGCCGAACTCCATTACAACGGCAGCAAGATCAAACTCGCCGAACAACCCTTCCAGATTCTGGCTGAATTGGTGCAGCATCCCGGCGAAGTTGTCACCCGCGACGAGTTACGCCAGCTCTTGTGGCACTCGGACACATTCGTGGATTTCGAGCACGGACTCAATGCGGCAGTCAAGCGCCTGCGGGAAGTGTTGGACGATTCCGCCGAGAGTCCGCGCTACATCGAAACCATACCCCGCCGCGGCTATCGTCTGATGGTTCCGGTAGAAAGCGAAGTGCGGGTGGCCGCTGCCGTTCCCAGACGACGCCTCGGCAGGTGGAAGATCTGGTTAGTCGGTGCGGTCGCGGGAGTTGTAATCGCAATCCTCGCAGTTGGCCCGGTCTGGCAGCAACGCTCGCGGCGCGTGTTCGCCTTAGCTCCGTCCGACACGATTGTGATCGCGGACTTCACCAATTCGACCGGCGATCCGGTTTTCGACGACGCCCTGAAACAGGCGCTGACGGTGCAATTGGAGCAGTCGCCGTTTCTGAACCTCATCTCCCAGGAGAAGATGCAGGATACGTTGCGTCTCATGGGCCGTCTGCCCTATGAGCGGCTGACGCCGGAGGTGGGCCGGGAGCTTTGCCAGCGCGCCGGGAGCAAGGCGCTGCTAACAGGTTCGATCGCCAGGCTGGGCAGCCAGTATGTGATAGGACTGATGGCGACAGCGTGCAAAACGGGCAACCTCGTGGCCATCGAACAGGAGCAGGCGGCAAACAAAGAGGGCGTCCTGAAGGCGCTGGGCAAAGCTGCTTCGAGCCTGCGCAGCAAGTTGGGGGAATCACTGCCTTCGGTGCAGAAGTTTGAGGTTCCGATTGAAGCTACTACCCCGTCCTTGGAAGCCCTAAGAAGCTACAGCATGGGTTACAGAATAAAGGGTCAAAAAGGCGACGTGTCGGCCATTCCGTTCTACCAGCAGGCGGTCGAACTCGACCCGAACTTCCCTCTGGCATATGCCTCGTTGGCGACAGCGTACTTCAATCTTGGGGAATCGTCACGCGCGGTGGAATACGCCACAAAAGCCTATGAACTGCGCAGCCGGGTTAGCGAACCAGAGAAGCTGCACATCTCTGGGTTTTACTTTATGGCCACCGGAGAACTGTACGAAGCGGCCCAGATCTACGAAATGTGGATCGCAGACTATCCTCGCGCTGTCATTCCCTACGCCAACTTGGGCGGGGTGTACAGCAGCTTAGGTCAACATGACAACGCTCTGCCGAAGTATCGAGAAGCACTGAGACTTGGGCCTGATAGGGTCCTCAATTACTCGGATCTTGCAGATGCTTACCGCCGCCTGAACCGGCTAGATGATGCCAAGGCCACCCTCGATCAGGCGCTGGCAAACAAGCTAGACGCCATAGATCTGCGAGTAAGCATGTACCATCTTGCTTTTCTACGAGGAGATGAAGAGCAGATGGAGCAGCAGGTCACTTGGGCTGCTGGCAAACCCGTAGAAGAAGCTGCACTGTTGTCGAAACGGTCTGATACTGAGGCTTATTATGGAAGGTCGAGCAAAGCACGGGATTTGTCCAACCGATCGGTGAACTCGGCCGTCGGCGCTCAGTCCAAAGAAACTGCTGCTTCTTGGCAGGTCAATGCCGCGCTGCGGGAAGCGGAGTTGGGCAATGCTGCCCTCGCCAGGCAAAGGATTAACGCAGCCCTGGCGCTGTCCGCGGGGCAGGATGTGAAGGCGCAGGCAGCCCTTACATTGGCTCGCATCGGCGATGCCGATCGAGCCCAAGCGCTCGCTGAGCAACTGGAGCAGAATTATCCGTCCAATGTTTTATTGAAGTTTTACTGGTTGCCAACGATCAACGCAGCCATCGAAATCAGCAGGGGCAATTCGTCCCAGGCGCTGGTGGATCTGCAAGCCGCTAGTCCGTACGAACTGAGCCAGGAGGGGATGTTCCTCGTCAACAGCATGTACCCCGTGTACGTCCGCGGCCAAGCTTACTTGATGATGCACAACGGTCCCGCAGCCACGGCGGAATTCCAGAAACTGCTCGACCACCGCGGAATTGTGCTGAACTACCCGCTGGGTGCGCTGGTGCATCTACAGATGGGCCGTGCTTACGCGGTGTCCGGCGAAACCGCAAAAGCCAAAGCAGCCTATAGGGACTTCCTCACCCTCTGGAAAGATGCTGACGCCAACATTCCAATCCTGAAGCAGGCCAAGGCAGAGTACGCGAAGCTGCAATAAGAGCTTCGACGATGGGCTGCGAAAAGCCCTCCTTTTGGTTCGCTGCGGAGGGAAAGTCTCAAAGTGCGCGAAGGATGGAGCACCCGCCGGTGTTGGTTGCGCCAGCGAGATCAAAAGCCTGGGCCATCCGCCGACGCGCAAATCCCACCCTTCAAAAAACGAAGGGTGGGGCCCCCAGCCATCAGTGCTCGTCTTGCCTTCAACCTTGTAAACTGGAAGACAGAATGAAGCGCATTCTACTCATCGTTTTGATAATCGGCTGCGGGAACTTCGCCGTCGCCGAGTCTCCCTGGCAATACGGGCGGATTGATTCTGTCAAGAAATCCGTTACAACCTCGACAAAAGTGTGGGTGGCCAACACTCCGCTGGAAGAAGAGCGGACGCAGTACACGATTTCGGTGCATGTGCAGGACAGAATTATTGTGGGCGTCTATGACCTTTCGCCTACTGAGTCCGAGCCGCCGCCGGAATGGATTCCTGGCTACCCGGTGCAACTGGAGTTGGCCGCCGATTCTCTGTATTTGCGGTCGATGACCGGCAGCCTGCGGTTACGCATCACGCAACGGAAGACTGCCGGCCCGATGCAGCCGATTACCGCGGAAGAAAAGAAGCGGCTGTCAGAACTCGAGGTTGCGCCACAGTCGATGATCGGCTTTTCCAAGGCGGGAGAGAATCAAGCGACCGCTCCGGAGCCCGCTCCACCACCTCCACCACCGCCTCCCCCGCCCTCGACGGGCACGGTGACGGTGCGCTCCACGCCGTTTCTTTCCGAAGTGTTCGTGGACGGCGACTCCATGGGATACACGCCCGCAAAGATCGCGCTCGGTCCCGGCAAACACAGCTTCCGCGTCGAGAAGCCGGGGTACAAGCCCTGGACGAAAGAGATGACGATTACGGTGGGATCGGAGCTGACGCTGGATGCGACGCTGGTAAAGAAATAGTGCATTAACCACCAAGGCCACGAAGGTACACGAAGGAGGGAACTTAGATTTCTTATATGTGCTTGGTAGTTGATGAATCCAGGATGCCGCGTCTCCATCGGCTATCTCCCCGCAAATCGCTTACAATTCCCCTTCCATGACAGTCGCGGTACGTTCGTTTGCGAAGATCAATCTCGGGCTCTACATCGGCGCCGCGCGCGCGGACGGTTATCACGATCTGCGCACGGTGTACCAGACGATCGCGCTGCATGACGTGATCCGGGTTAGCGTTGGGCGGGGTCGCGGGATTGAGATTCTCTGCAAAGACCCACGGGTTCCGCTGGATTCGTCGAACACCTGCTATCGCATGGCCGAACGGGTGCTGGACGAACTTGGCGTGAAGGGTGCGGTCAGTGTCGAAATCGATAAGCGCCTGCCGGTGCAGGGAGGGCTGGGGGCGGCGTCTTCGAATGCGGTGGCTACCATGATCGGGCTGGAGCGGGCGCTCGGAAAGAAATTGTCCGGGGCTGTGCGCCTGCGAATTGCCGCTGAAATCGGGTCGGACCTGCCGCTGTTTCTGGTGGGGGGAACGACGCTGGGAGTGGGGCGCGGCGAGGAGGTCTA
>Ga0074046_10002485_pt1 | contig 15888 bp, 16 predicted proteins | sample BogForMeECP23OM3_FD_94441 | JGI IMG/M metagenome (GOLD analysis project Ga0074046, IMG submission 94441) | Bog forest soil microbial communities from Calvert Island, British Columbia, Canada - Bog Forest MetaG ECP23OM3 | ecosystem: Environmental > Terrestrial > Soil > Wetlands ...
ATCCAGCAGAACATGGCAAGGATTTCTTCCTTGTACCACGCTTCTGCCACCTCTTTGCGCGCTAATCACAGTGACTTTTTCAACACCCACTCGCGATTTCACTCATTGACTCGGAGTACCAGTTGTGTCCCGCTGCTCAGATGCACGTTCTTGCCGGTTGAGCTGATGGCAGAACCTTGTGCGGTGTTGCTCAGCGTAATCCCTTTCATCCTGACTACACCCTGGCTGGTTGGTCCCAGCGATTGCGCCGAATTTTTCTGGGGTCCGCCGGTGTCCGTGGGTTCTTCAGCACTACGCCCCGCATATGCGGGGCGAAGAGAGTCGGGATTCGTCGTTCGGATCTTCTTCATCCCATTCGGTCCCGGGGCATCGTCAGGTCCCTGTCCTTGTCCTTGCTCCCCCAGGTCACCGGTGGCCGGGGCGGAAGCCTGCATGGGCGCTCCCACCGCCTGAATCGTAGCCCTCAGCGGGATCTCGCGCCCGTTTTTCAAGACCAGGCAATCGAAAGCGATCTCCAACCGAGACTCGGGTACCTGCCTGGTCCGTGCCCTGGCATCGGTTACGTGCCCGATGATTTTCGTGCCTCTCGGAAACGCGATCTTGCCGTGCGATAGCGCATCCATCGTCAGCTTGGCTTCAATCTTGTCGCCGGTCTTGGCCTTCCTGACATCGACGGACGTAGCCAGCTCAGCCACCATCGATCCACCGGGCGGAATCTGGCTCAATGAGGCGCTGGCCGCGGGGCTTGTGGTCTGCGATGCGGCCGGACTTTGAGCCCATGCCATCGCTGCCAGGACGGCCGCAACCAACGAAATCAGCACGCCTCTCGTGGCCATATTCCCTTCCGGCTCACCTTCCATACTCGGTCACTTCCGCATCCACCACCACTGCTACATATTTGCCGGAAGCCAGATCGCGAAACTGCACCACCCGATGCCCCTCCCGCGCCAGCTTGCCCCACCGGCTCGGCTTCTCCGGATTCTGCTCGATCGCCTGATACTCTCTCCCGCCCATCGCAAACCGCACCATCCGAAACCGGCGGCTTCCCGTCCGCATCACCCGCGACGCGCGGCCCTGCACCACGACTTCAGCGCCGCTGATCACCTGCTCCGCGACCGATTTCAGCACCGCATGATCCAGCATGAACATCCCACTCGGGTAGGACCACACCAGTAAACATTCTCGAAGAACCGCAGCCTCCCGTCTACACAAACTCCACTGTGGCGGCTGCCACTGTCCCACTTTGGCTCATCCATCCCTCCGGAGTCGACGTCTCTGTCCACCGTGTTCACTATCTTGATTCCCCAAAGACGCACCGCGACGCAACAAAAGGCAGGAATCCTTCCGCTACGCGCGGCAGGGTGGCGTTTTTCTGTGTGGGTTTCGCCCGGAACTACTGCTGCAGCAAGATCGATACCGTTCCATCACTCAAGTTCGCCGTGGCCAGATCGAGTTTTTTGAAATCGCCCACGGCCGTAGGCCCGACATAGGGTGAAGGGAAGTCGTCGTAGGGCGGGCTCGGCACACTGATCGGAGAGGCCTCCACTTTACATCTAATGTCACCATCCTCTGCGAGACGCGCGAGACCCAGGGCCGAACCACTCTCGTCAACACCAGCAAGCTCCACTTACCACTTGTGTCCTGCCAAACCTCGCTAGCCACCAGAGATCTCGCTCGCCGCAGCGTGATCATCCCACGGTTACTGCTCTGATTCCGGCCGAAAAAAAAGGGCGGCCATCCGGCCGGCCGCTGAACCCTGGTCCCTGAACCCTGGCCCTACTTTTTTCCCCTCAACATCCAGAAGGATGCGGAAAAAGTCCGCCGTCGGTCGGAGAATGACCACGAGGGATGAAGCCCGCATTGATTTCAAACCGCTTACGCGGCGCTGAAGCGCCGCTCTTCCACCGTGGCGCACGCATTCGTGACTTTTTCCGCGGCCTGCTAGACTTTCTTCCCGCGCAAGGCATCGACCACCCGTTCGTAATCATCCACCGTCGAGTACTCAATCACAATCTTTCCTTTTCCCTTCCGGTCGCGAATCCTCACCCGCATTCCCAGCAGCCGCTCCAGCTCGAATTGCGCTGCCCGCACATTCGGATCCACCCACCGTGCACCGCCCGTCTTCCTTTCCTGCCCCGGCATCCCCGGGATCGCATCCAGCCATCCGCTCATTCGCAGCACCAGTCGCTCTACCTGCTCCACCGTCAGGTCCTTCTTCACGGCGTAAAGCGCCGCTTTTACGATCTGCTGATCATCCTCCAGCTTCAGCAGTTCCCTGGCCTCGGCGAACTTGATCTTTTTTTCCGCCAGCAACTGCATCACCTCGCGCGGCAGCTTCAGCAGCCGCATATAGTTCGAGACCGACTCCCGCGACAGCCCCACCCGTTCCCCGATCTGCGCCTGGGTCAGATGGAATTCCCCGCTCAGCACCCGGAACGCTTCCGCCTGCTCCAGCGGGCTCAGGTCCTCACGCTGCAGGTTCTCGATGATGGTCATCTCCGCCGCCTGCTGTTCGGAGACGCGCCGCACCATGGCCGGAATCGTCGTCTTCCCCGCCAGCTTCGAAGCGTGCAGGCGCCGCTCGCCCAGAATCAGAATGTAGCGTCCTTCTTCCTCCGCCGGGCGCACCAGAATCGGCTGGATGACTCCGTTTGCCTTAATCGAGTCGGTCAGCTCCTGGAGCGCGTCGTCACTTCCCACATACCGTGTCTGGAACGGATTTTTGTCGATATCCTCGATCGCCAGATTCGCCACCAGGTTCCCCGGGATCCGCGACTCCGCCTGCGCCAGAATGGTGATGCCTTCCTCCGGCTCCTTCTCCGCCACCGCCTGAATCGTGGGCACTACTCCCGGCTCGGGCTGCCGCGGAGCCGCTTCGTCAGCGAAAGTTGGGGAGGTGGGGAGAGCCGCCCCCGGCTGTCCGGCCGAGCGAAGCTCGGCTGGGGCCGTGTCGCCGCCCGCAGCCGGCCGTGTCGCCGTTCCCTCCACTACCCGCGGTCCGGGCAACAGAGACTCCAGTCCCCGGCCCAGCGCCCGCCGCTTCTCCGGTTTTTCCTTCTCTCCGGAATGCACCGCAACATTCGCTGCTGTCGTTGTCATCCCCTCATCTCCACGCTCAAAGCGTCTGTCATTCCCGCCCGGCGTCAGCCGGCCAGGAACCTGCTGTTGGCATCTTCCGCCACGATCTGTATATCGATGTATGTAAATCTAATATATTGATGCTCATCAATATACTACGCTGTCTTGTCCATCTCGTCCGCCGCCGGAATCTCCTCAACCGCTGCGCCTTGCTGGCCCGCAGGTGCCTCAGCGCCCTCCGCTATGCCCCCTGCTGCAGGAGCGACCGCCTGATCGCTGACGCCCACCGGCTGGGGCCCGAGGTCTGAGGTCCGAAGTCCGGTCCCTAACGCCTGCCTCTCAATAATTTCCTTCGCCAGCCGGATGTAGCTCTCCGCTCCTTTCGACCGCGGATCGTACACCAAGGCTGGCTTGCCATAACTCGGCGCCTCCGCCAGCCGGATGTTCCTGGGTACGGTCGTCGCGCACAGCTTCTCGCCAAAGAAGTTCTGCAACTCGGCCCTTACCTGCTGCGCCAGGTTCGTGCGATCGTCGAACATGGTCAGCACGACCGCCTCAATCCCCAAGCCCGGATTCAGCCCCTGGCGTATGCGATCAATCGTATCCAGCAGCTCGCTGATGCCTTCCAGCGCAAAGTACTCCCCCTGCATAGGGATGAGCACGGCGTCGGCTGCCACCAGAGCGTTCAGCGTCAGAAGATCCAGCGCCGGCGGGCAGTCCAGCACGATGAACTGGAAGCGATCCCGCAGGGGAGCCAGCGCCTCGCGAAGGCGAAACTCACGCCCCTCTGCGTCCACCAGTTCAAGGTTCGCGCCCACCAGATTCTTGTGCGACGGAATCAGCCAAAGCTGTTCGAGCTCCGTGGTCAGCAGCGCCTCCTCGGCTGAGGCCGCGCCCATGATCATGTGGTAGGAACTGATCCGTCCGGGATCCTTGGCGAAGCCCAATCCGCTCGTCGTGTTCGACTGCGGGTCGCAGTCTACGAGCAGCGTGTTGACTTCAGCGGCCGCAAACGACGCGGCCAGGTTGATGGCCGTCGTAGTCTTGCCGACGCCACCCTTCTGGTTGGCAATAGCGATGACGCGTCCCATGGGAGTGTAAGGAGAAACCAGAGCTAACTCCGCAGCATAATGCGCTACTCTTCTCATTGCAATGACGAATCGCTGTGCACGTGCGTGATTTGTGTGCAAAACGCGTCCAATGTTCCTGAAGGAACACTACGGGGGTGCTGTCACGCGCAGGTCTTAGCTTGGGAGGCTGCGCTCTAAGAACAATCCCCACGTGCAAGATAGGGGCAGGAAGAAGACGGAGAGATGTTCCTTAAGGAACACTGTGGAAAACTCTCTCCCTTTGTAAGAATGAGGTCGAAATCTGTAAGGCGTTAACATCATGCCGTTACTGCCAAAATACTGTCATCGTCCCACTTTGGCTTGCTGCCAATGGAGTTACTACCAGTCTCGCCAGCCATGACTCCTTGAGAAACCATGCTTTGGTCCACCTATTAACTAGTCTGGTTACGGCAGTGAGGACAGAACTGACTGGGGCGCAGGGACCGTGGCCCATTGCGCGGGGCGGTGAGCGACGGCCAAGATTCGCGTATGCGACAGCGGGACCGGCTCGGGATCTGACCACGACAGTTCTGGCAACAGGGAGCGTGCCTGGTCGAACTGCGTGGAGCCGATGAGGAGAGCCAGCCGGCCTGCGGGAGCGACCAGGTTGGCGGCGACGGGAAGGATAGCGGCGAAGCGATCGACCGCGCGCAGCGTGACGACTTGAAAGCCGCCGGCAGGGAGGGTTTCGGCGCGGGCAGTTTGTATATTGACGTCCGTCAATGTAAGGGCCCGGCTGACTTCCCGCAGGAAGGCGGCCTTCTTGTGGCTGGACTCGATCAGGGTGAGGGAGATGTCGGGAGCCCAGAGCTTGATGGGGAGGCCGGGGAATCCGGCGCCGGAGCCGACGTCGGCGACGTCAAAATCTTTCACCGCAGAGGACACAGAGGACGCGGAGGAATTCTTTTCTTTCTTGCCTTGGCGACCCGCGTTTGGGAACAGGTAGCGGGCGGCGAAAAGGCTCTCGCCGAAGTGGCGGGTGACGATCGCTTCCGGGTCGCGAATGGCGGTGAGGTTGATGCGGGCATTCCAGCGGAGAAGTATATCGATGTACGTCGATATATCATGGAGTTGCGCAGGCGAAAGAACAGCAGGTTCCTCACCGGCGTTCGCCGGTTCGGAATGACAAGGATTTGAGGCGGGGGATAGGAATGGTTGCAACAGTTCGGCTATGCGGGCGGGATCCATCGGCTTTCCGATTGTAGAGTGCGGGGTCGTGGGCGGAAAGTCAAAGTTCCCCACCTCTTCGGCTTCGCACCTTCGGCAGAGTGGAATTGTTTTCCTTTTTTCGTTTCGTAACGCGGCCCTCAAAGGGCCGCTCTTCCACGTCACTTCCACCGTCCTTGGAGCTACCGTGGAAGAGCCGGGCTTCAGCCCGGCGTCGCGCGGTCCGTCTTTACGGGCTTCAGCCCCTGTGGAGCTTGCGAACGCGATGCGGGGGAGTTCGCGGCGGAGGTTGGCGGCGCCACATGAAAGCAGGCTTGACAGGGGAGCGGACTATTCTGTACATTCAGTCTGTACTGAAGGAAACGATATGGCAGAACTGACGGACCTGCAGAAGCAATACATCCTCCACTGGGGAGAAATGGGGACGAAGTGGGGGATCAACCGGACGGTGGCGCAGATCCACGCGCTGCTGTACCTTTCGCCGCGGGCGCTGCCGGCCGAGGAGATCGCCGAAACGCTGAGCGTGGCGCGGTCCAACGTGAGCACGTCCATCCGGGAGCTGGAGACCTGGGGGATCGTGCGCGCCGTGCACGTGCTGGGCGACCGCCGGGAACACTACGAGTCGATGAAAGATGTCTGGGAGATGTTCCGGCTGGTGATCGAGCAGAGAAAACGCCGGGAGATCGATCCGACGCGGGAGGTGCTGCGGCGCTGCCTGGCGGAGGTGGATCCGAAAGACCCGGGGGCGAAGTACACGCGGGAGCGACTGGAGGCGATGGCCGGGTTCTTCGAGGCGGTCACGGAACTGTACGACCAGATGAAGCGGCTGCCGACGGGCACGGTGCGGAAAATGTTACGCATCGGGGCGAAGGTCAGGAAGAAGGCGGGGTAATTTTTTTTCGGCGGTCATGTGCTGTTGTTACAGAACGATCTGACGGGCAGTGACGGGGCAAAGTGAAAGTCCCGGCCCTAGTCTCGCCAAAGAGCGGCGAGACTAGGATGGGGCACCCGCAGTTCCACCCACCCTTCGAAAACCGCGAAGGGTGGGGCAGCCGCAAAGTCAAAGTCCCCGCCCTGTCGCAAAGAACGCGACAAGGACGGGGCAACCGGCAGCGAGACTAGGATGGGGCACCCGCCGTCGATCCGGTAAAATTGTTGGCAGTCTATCTGGGGTTTCTGATTTCCACATGAAAAGGGATGTCGACGCATGACGGAGTTGCACGGAAGTGGTGGAGTGCTGGACGAAGCGCGCGAGGCAGCCGACAAGAAAATCTGGATGACGCTCAGCGGGCTGCCGCTGACGATCAGGCTGGAGTGGCCGTTTCACCCGGCGACGTCGGGGGCGGATTTCTGGGTGCTGCATGGCGACATTCGCCTTGTGGGGTCGGATGAACTGCACGCGCCGGTGGCGGTGAATTTGTCGCAGACGGTGCGCGAGGTGATGCCGTCGCTCGAACTGCAGTCCGTCGAGACTCCGGTGATCAACGTGCTGCGCAAAGAAGTGGACCGGCGTCAGATAGAGTTTTTGAAGTCGGGGAAGTTGCTGCCGGTGCCGTTTTCCAGCCGGCATTACGACTTCAAGCGGCAGCAGTGGGTGTTTGGCAAGGCGACGGATGAGGCGATGGCGGAGTTTGTGGAACGGAAGGTCTATTGGGGGACGAAGTTGGCGCTGGTATCTGAAGAATCACAATCCCCACTTATCGTAAAGGACGCGAGAAATGGGGCACCCGGCGAACAAGAGAAGTCACCCCCCCCACCCTCTCGCCAAGAACGCGAGAAGTGTGGGGTACCCGGACGGGTGTGGATTGGTGATCCGGCGGACGCGCAGTATCTGCAGACGACGACAGCGCATTTGCTGCAGGTCGCGGTGCGCTTGGCGGAGCAGGGACTGCTGCGGATCGACAGCGAATGGGCGAAGGCAACGCCGGAGCTGATGAATCAGGCAGAGCGATTCGAGAACGCGCGACGCGCGGCCGTGGAAGAGTTGGAGAAGAAGCACGCGTTCGAGCGAGGGTAGGCGGGATTTCCGGTGGCAGATTTTCGATTGAACCTCGCAGGGGCTAAAGCCCACACTTTAGTTGATCGGCTACGCGGCGCTGAAGCGCCGCTCTTCCCCGGTTGTGCGAACTGCTTCGGAGGACGTCAGGTGTAGTGAGCACCCACCCTTCGCCAAAACCGGGCGAAAGGGTGGGGCAACCAACCGCCAGCCTGGGAGAAGAACCCGGCGGGAAATCAGTACCCACTTTTCGAAAATCGTCGAAGGGTAGGGCAGCCGCGCCCGACCAGGAAGTCAAAATCCCCACGTCTCGCAAAAGCAGCGAGACATGGGGCACCCGCGCCCCGGCCGCTGACGACGCCACTGCCGGATTCCCATCCGTCAACACTTGCGATTGGAGATTCCGATAAGATTGGAGTTCCGAACCAATCTCCATGAGGAACTGGCTGCGGTTCTTTCGTCCATCGCATCAGCACACGGCATTTTCCGCGACGCTGCTGCTGATGGGGACAGTAATGCTGTCGCGAGTAATCGGCTACGTGCGCGAGGCCTACATCGCCTACGCGTTCGGCGCCGGGTCGCAGACCGACGCCTACGTGGCGGCATTCACGCTGCCTGATTTTCTCAACTACATTGTGGCCGGGGGCGCGGCTTCGATCACGTTCATTTCGATTTACACCCGCTTCCTGGCGGAGAAACGTGACGCCGACGCGCAGAAGACCTTCTCGATCATCATCACGGTCATGACGGCGGTGCTGATCGTGGGGACGATTCTCACCGAGATCTTCGCGCCGCAGTTTGTGCGCTGGTTCGTGAAAGGATTTTCGCCCGAGCAGATCGAGCTGTGCGTGTTTCTCACGCGGATTCTGCTGCCCGCGCAAATCTTCTTTTATGTCGGCGGGGTAGTTTCGGCGGTACTGCTGTCGCACCGGCTGTTCTTGTTTCCGGCGTTCGGGCCGCTGATTTACAACGTATTCATCATTCTGGGCGGGGTAGTGGGCGGACGGCATTTCGGCATCGCGTCGTTGGCTTACGGGGCGGTGTTGGGGAGTATTGCCGGTCCGTTTCTGGCGAGCGCGATCGGCGCGGCGCGGATTGGGACGGGATACCGGCCGTCATTTGAGGTGACGAATCCGGCATTCCGGGAGTGGGTACGGCTCTCCCTGCCACTGATGGTCGGCGTGTCGCTGGTGGCGGCCGACGACTGGATTCTGCGGCACTACGCCGCGAGCGGCGTGGGGGACATTTCGCACCTCAATTTCGCGAAGCGATTATTCGCCGTACCGATTGCGGTGTTGGGACAGGCAACGGGGCAGGCGTCGCTGCCGTTTTTTGCGCGGCTCTTCAACGAGAAAAAGCTGGCGGAGTTTGCGACAACCGTGAATGATTCGGTCTATCGGGTAGCGGCGGCTTCGTTTCTGGCGTCGGCGTGGATGATGGCGGCGGCCTTGCCGCTGATTGATTTGGTGTACCGGCGGGGAAGGTTTAGCTCTGCCGACGCGCAGGCGACCGCAATCTACTTCTTCTGGTTTTCGCTTTCCCTGGTGTCCTGGTCGGCGCAGGGACTCTATGCCCGCGCGTTTTATGCGGCGGGCGACACGCTTACTCCCATGTCGGCGGCGACCATCCTCACGGTGGCGTCTCTTCCCATGTACTCGTTTCTCTTCCACACGTTTGGCGTGATCGGGCTGGCCTGGGCGTCCGACCTCGGAATCGTGGCGAACCTGCTGGCTTTGGCTTTGCTTCTGCACTATCGAGGGCTCGTGTCGTTTCGAGGCTTGCGGTGGGATGAGTTGGGCAAGGCGGCGCTGACGGCGGTGTTGGCAGGAGGAATCAGCTACGAAGTGGCGAAAGTTGTGCCGCTGACGGCGACGGGACACGGCAGCCGGACATCAGACTTGATGCGGTTAGGACTGGTAACCGTGACGTGGGCAGCGGCGGTGGCGGCGGGGTTGTGGCTGCTGGGATCGGAACTGCCTCTAGACTTGCGGCGGCGAAAGGGAGCGGTGTATCCGGCAGTGGCACAGGGCGGGAGCCGGGAAATATTGGGATCGGGGAGAGAACCGTAGGGTGATGTTCCCATGTCTCGCAAACGCGGCGAGACCCTTCGACTTCGCTCAGGGCAGGCTATGGGGCACCCGGCAAGTTAATCCCCTCGCACAAGAGGCATGCCCATTTTGGGAACTAGCCCTTACCAAAAGCTCACTCCTCACTGACGTCGCCTATCCCGGTGCCGTATTCTTCCTAGAGCAGTTCTCCTGATGGTGCAGAGTGCCTGCCCTCAGCGGCTAAAGCCGTGCCCTTTCCGTTCGCGGTTGCACTCTACAGCAACTCGAGAAATGCTCTAGAAGCTCGGGAGAGTCTGCACTCCGCTCGAAGCGAATCTTCTGTTCGGAGTCGTCATGCTGGCTTTGGATCGCGTCAAAGCGCTCTTAGATCAAAGAGGCATCAGGTCGGTATTAGGCCCAGTTTCCAGTTCGCTTGCCAGGCATCACAAGAAGGGCGTCAAAAGAATCTTTTACGATGACGGAATCTGGATGCACGAGACGGAGACAGGATTCTTCGCCTATCCTCAGCCATTCCTGCGGTTGGACCTGAAGCACCTGGACGAATCTGCGCGCGAAACTTTCTTCTGGAAGTACTGGCCTCGGCCAGGCGACGTAGTCATGGATATCGGTGCCGGGGTGGGAGAAGAAACGCTGAGTTTTTCCCGCGCGGTGGGACCACTGGGGAAAGTGATCTGCGTCGAGGCCCATCCGCGAACTTACCACTGCTTAGAGAAGCTCGTACAGTACAACGCTTTAGCTAACGTGATCTGCGTTCACCGGGCGATCGCCGATATTCCCGACGCTACGGCGATGATCATGGATTCCGGGACGTATGTCGGGAATCGACTGAGTTCGGTGAAAGGGAAGCCGGTGCAAGCCACAACGGTTGACGCCCTCCATCGAGAGTTGAGCCTGGGCCGAATTCACTTTCTGAAGATGAACATCGAGGGAGCGGAGCGTCTGGCCATCCGAGGCATGTCGGAAATCTTGAAGCAGACCGAGGTACTGTGCATTTCGTGTCACGATTTCCTGGCGATGCGGAACGGAGACGACAGCGTCAGAACGAAAAACGAAGTCAGACACTTTCTCGAGGAGCGCGGGATCAAGATCTGCGAAAGAGCCGTCGGCATGCCATGCATTCGGGACCAGGTCTGGGGTCTCAACGAGCAACTGTTGAGAGATTTCGGCCCCAGGCATGGGGCATGCGGAGAACCGAAGTAATCCTGCCCCGTCCTCTCAAGTTCCACCCTCCGACTTCGCTCAGGGCAGGCCATCGGGCACCCGGCAGTTAGCTTACTTTTTCACCTTGCGATCTCAACCGACTAGTTGGTAAACTAGTTGTATGAAAACGGTAGGAGCATTCGAAGCAAAAACCCACTTGAATGAACTCCTGAGACGGGCTTCCAAGGGCGAAACCATCCGAATTACTGTGCGAGGAGTACCCGTCGCGAAGCTCGTTCCCGCGGGACAAGAAGAACAGAAAGACCTGAGAAAAATCGTGCGCGAACTCCGCGAGATCCGCAAGGGCGCGAGCTTAGACGGGCTCGGCCTCCGGGAGTTGATCGATGAAGGCCGCCGCTACTAAACGCTTGGTCCTCGACGCGTCGGTGACCCTGGCATGGTGCTTCCCCGACGAGAGCACGGCTTACACCGAAGCCGTGCTCGATCTGCTGGCGAACGGCGCAGAGGCGATTGCTCCCGCGATCTGGCCATTCGAGGTGGCGAACGCCCTGCTTGTGGGCGAGCGGCGAAAGCGTGTGACCGCGGCGCAGGTTACATCCGTGCTGGCGCGGATTGGCGATTTGCCCATTTCCGTGGAGCCGATTCGGGTCGATCGCGCCTTTGGTCCGATCTGGTTGCTGGCCCGGAACGAGCAGTTAACCGAGTACGACGCGGCCTATATTGAACTGGCGCTGCGCGAGGGCTTGCCGCTGGCGACGCTCGATGACCGATTGAGGCGAGCCGCGCGGAGCGCCGGTATTGTTCCCGTCAGAATCTGACGTAGATTAGGAACAAACGGGGATTACGCCGTCGTCTTCGCGCTATACTCTTTCCCCGGAGCTCAAGAATGCCCATCGCGGCCAAAACCGTCCCCATTGAGAAGCTGGCGGCAAAACTGCGACAACTGCCCGAATCCGCGTTCCACCAGATCGAAACGGTGCGGCGCCTGCTGGAGGAAATGCCGGTCAGCCCAGACTCTCTCGCTCCTTATTTGACCTGGGACCGGCAGCACTACACGCGCAATCTGATTGACCGGAGGCCGCTCTACGAGTTAATCGCGATTTGCTGGGAAGTGGGGCAGGTGAGTTCGGTGCACAACCATCGCGATCAGAATTGCTGGATGGCGGCTCCGATCGGACGGTTGCAGGTCGAGAACTTTCATGTGGTCGAGCAGGACCTGCGGGCCGGGCGCTGCCAGCTTGAGCCGCTCAACACTGTCGAGATGAACGCGTCCAATCCTTGTGCGGTGGATCCGGCCGATCCGGTGCACCGCGTGCTGAATCCGCGGGAATTCAACCAGCGCGCGGTGAGCCTGCACGTTTACTCCCGGCCGTTCGACAGCTGCGTTGTCTATTCGCCCGAGCAAGGCACATGCGGGGAGATCCGTCTGCACTTCAACACGGAATACGGAAAGGCGGCGGTACGCTGATCACGCATAGATTCCGGCGCAGACAGATGGTGGCGTTGCTGGGCGCGCTCTGGTTGCTCGATCTAGCTTGTACCAAAGATGAAAAGCCTGCTCCGGTGAGCACGGTCGCTCCTTCGGAGCGGGTTGCTCCGTCGCCGGTGGGAACCACGCAGACCGTTCTGGAGAAGACCTTTGCCCTGAAGGCGACCGAGATGTTCCCGTTCGAAATTCCGGCCCATGCCACGATGCCGCACCTGAACGGGCTGTTCGTGTCGTACGCCGGGGAGCCGAGCGGCGCGTCGGACGACAGCGCCAACATCGACTTCCTCGTTCTGAACGAGGAACAGCAGGCCGATTTTGCAGGGAACCGGCCGAGCGAGGCAATGTTTACAGTGGAGGCTTCGCACAATCAGGCGGTGAACTACGATCTGCCGGCGTCGCTTAATCAGCCGGTGAAGTACTATCTGGTGTTTCGGAATCCGGAAGGAAAGAAGAGAAGCAAGATTGTGAAAGCGACCTTCCGGGTGGATTTCTAGGTGCCAGACGCTGCTGCTACACTAACCGCGGTGCCTCCCCGAAAAAAAACTTCCGCTTCAGCCGCTCCTGCAGCTTCGCCGCCCGCGAATGGGCGCGTTCCGGCGCAGACTTCTTCGGCGCACGGCCGCATATTCCTGATGGACACCATGTCGTTCATCTTCCGCGCTTACCACGCCATGGCGCGGCAGCGGCCGATGTCGACCAAGAGCGGGCTGCCGACGGCGGCGATTTACGTTTTCGTGAACATGTTGCGTAAACTGCGGGAGGATTTCTCGCCGGAATTTCTGGCGGCGGTATTCGATGTCGCGGGGCCGACTTTTCGCGACGAGCAGGCCGAGACGGTCACGACCGTGCGCAAGTTCGACATCAAAACGCAGACCTTCACCGAAGTTGAGTACAAGGGCTACAAAGCCAACCGCGCGGCCATGCCGGAGGATCTGGCGCAACAGGTGCCGTACATCCGGCGGGCGCTGGAGGCTTACCGGATTCCGATCCTGGAGATGGCCAGGTTCGAGGCCGACGATGTGATCGGAACTCTGGCGCGGAAGGCGGCCGGGGCGTCGCATCCGGTTTACGTCGTTTCCAGCGACAAGGACATGATGCAGCTGGTGAACGACAAAGTGCAGATTCTGAATCCGCCCAAGGACAATCTGATTTGCGATTCGGCCAAGGTGGAAGAAATTCTGGGCGTGCCGCCGGAGCGGGTGGTGGATGTGATGGCGCTGCGCGGCGACGCGATTGACAACATTCCCGGGGCGCCCGGCATCGGCGACAAAGGGTCGGTCGAGATCATCAAGCGATTTGGGACGGTCGAGCAGGCGCTGGAACGGGCGGCGGAAGTGGAAAAGAAAACCTATCGCGAGTCGCTGCTGAATAATCGCGAGACCATCCTGTTCAGCAAGAGCATGGTGACAATTGACACGAGGGTGCCGGTGGAACTGGATGTCGAGGGGATGCGCGTGGGTGAGCCGGATGTGGACGCACTGCGCGAACTTTTCACCGAGCTCGAATTCACGTCGCTGTTGAAAGAGCTGCTGCCGGTGGTCGGAGTCAGCGAGGCGCATTACGGCGAGGCCAAGTCGGCGGAGGATGTGGAGAGAGTGGTAAGGGCCGTGGCTGCCGGAGAACTCCCACCCAACGAGAACCGCGTTGGGTGGGGCACCCAGGCGCTGGCGGTAGCGGTGGAAGGGGAATCCGAAGAATTCCCACCCAACGAAAACCGCGTTGGGTGGGGTGCCCAGGAAGAGGAGGAAGAGGAGAAGCCGCAGCAGGGGCAACTTTCGTTAATGGCGGCAGCAGCACCTGTGGCGGCGGTGCGGCGGGTGGCGATTTCTGCGGCGGCGGGCTCGGCGACGATTGTGAAGCTCGACTCGGGCGAGACTGCGGACGCGCTGCGTTCTGCGCTGACGGATGCCGATTTGCCGAAAGCTGTTCACGACTACAAATCAGCAATTCATGCGCTGGCGCCGCTCGGAATCACGTCGGCGGGCGTGCGGCATGATCCGATGCTGTATTCGTACCTGCTCGATCCGACCTACTCTTCGCATTGGCTGGCGGACGTGGCGCTGCGGCACTTCAATCTGAAGCTCGCAGGCGAACTGGCCGAGGCGGCGGACATCACGGGCAGGCTGGCAGGAGCGCTGCGCGCGGAAGTCGAGCAGGCAGGGCTGGCGAAACTCTATGAAGAGATGGATCTGCCGCTGGTTCCCGTGCTGGCGCGCATGGAGCAGGCGGGCGTGAAGATTGACACCGCCGCGCTGGCGCGGATGTCGAACGAACTGGAGCGGGAGATCGCGGCGAAAGAAAAAGAAATTTATGAAGCGGCGGGGATGGAATTCAACGTCGGCTCACCCAAGCAACTGGGCGATGTCCTGTTCAATCGCATGAACCTGCCCAAGCCGGTGAAATACGGCAAGGGACGGACGATATCGACGGCGGTCGATGTACTGGAAGAACTGGCGGAGGATCATCCCATCGCGCGGATGGTGCTCGACTATCGCCAGTTGACGAAGCTGAAATCAACCTACGTCGACGCGCTGCCGGCGATGATCAATCCGGCGACGGGGCGGCTGCACACGACTTTCTACCAGGCGGGAACAGCGACGGGACGGCTGTCGTCGGCGAATCCGAATTTGCAGAACATTCCGGTGCGGACAGAACTGGGCCGCGGCATCCGCGCAGCATTTATTGCCGAACCTGGCCATGTGCTTTTCACGGCGGACTATTCGCAGATCGAGCTGCGGCTGCTGGCGCATTTTTCGCGCGATCCGATCCTGGTGGAAGCGTACCGGCGCGGCGACGACATTCACACCCTGACGGCGTCGCAGGTGTTCGGTGTGCCGCCGCTGATGGTCACGCCCGACCACCGCCGGCAGGCGAAAGTGGTGAACTTCGGGATTGTCTATGGGCTGTCGGCGTTCGGGCTGTCGCAGCAGCTGGGCATTGAGCCGGGCGAGGCCAAACAATTCATCACGAATTATTTTGAAAAGTACAAGGGCGTGCGGGCGTTTATTGACAAGACGCTGGAAGAGGCGCGGCGCGAGTTGAAGGTCAGGACGCTGTTCGGGCGGGTGCGGCCGATCCCGGACATCAACAGCAAGAACGTGAACCAGCGCGGATTCGCCGAGCGTACCGCGGTCAACACCCCGCTGCAGGGCACGGCGGCGGATCTGATCAAGATCGCGATGATCCGCATTGACGCGGCCGTGCGCGAGCGGGGACTGAATTCGAGAATGACGCTGCAGGTGCATGACGAGCTGGTGTTTGAAGTTCCGGAAGATGAAGTCGAAATCATGAAGCCGTTAGTGCGCGAGCATATGGAGAAGGCGCACGCGCTGGCGGTGCCGCTCCAGGTGGAAATGGGCGTGGGACCGAACTGGCGGGATCTGGAGTGAGGTTTCCCCAGCTATCCCCGTGCAATTGCATAGGTCCTTCGCTTCGCTCAGGCTGACACAAGGTTGGGTGGGCTGCCGGGCTGCGCCCGGCTGGACCCATTCGACTCCCCTTCGCTATGCTCAGGGTCGCTCAGGGCAGGCTTTCGAGGGCGGCCGCCCCCACATGAGCTGGTGTAGAATTGCGAGGTGAACCCCTCCGCTGGAGGCTGGCGGCTGCCTGAGTGCGGACGCCGAGCGAGCGGAATCCATCCTAGTCGGGACGTGGCGCAGCCTGGTAGCGCACTTGCTTGGGGTGCAAGGGGTCGCGAGTTCAAATCTCGCCGTCCCGACCAATTCCTTATCGCAGAGATCCCTCGCCAAGAACGCTCGGGATTTCGCCTGCGGGCTCCCGCTTCGCTCACGCCCGCAAAACGGCTCAAGTTCAAATCTC
>Ga0074046_10002486_pt1 | contig 15881 bp, 12 predicted proteins | sample BogForMeECP23OM3_FD_94441 | JGI IMG/M metagenome (GOLD analysis project Ga0074046, IMG submission 94441) | Bog forest soil microbial communities from Calvert Island, British Columbia, Canada - Bog Forest MetaG ECP23OM3 | ecosystem: Environmental > Terrestrial > Soil > Wetlands ...
GCACGCGGATTGCTTACGCGGTTAATCGTGACGCGTCTGAGCTGAGGAGGTCTCCCCGCGCAGACGGCAAGGCCTCCGGCTCAGCCCGCTACGACCAGCAGAACCGATGCATGTCATCTTTTGAGCGACGGGCAGGGGTCGCCCTGACCCGCTGATGCGGATTTCGGCGCACTCACCGGATGCGGTGACAACCCGACGTTTCCTCCCTGTCCCGACCGCGCATCGTTCGGATCCTGGAGATCTAGTCGCCACAACACGTCACTCTGGTAACAAACTGCAGTTCGCGCCCTTGTGGCGTCCCCAGGCACCGCTATGGTCCATCATGGAGTCGCGTGAAAGTCCATGTAATCATCACGTCAGGCGCAAAACGAGGCAGCTGAGGTGCCCTCTTGGGGGTCCCCGTGCCTCGGATAGCGCGCCGCCTTGAGAGCGAAACGGGCGCGGCGAGGCGTCGCCAGGTGCGCTCAGACGGCGGCTCACCGGACGGGCCGACCTGTTTCCTGCCACCCTAGCGCAGCAAGTACTGCACCTCGGCAAGCCGTGCTGCCTGGCGTTTGCTTCAACGGCGCCGCCACCTCATGCTGTTACTGGAGCCGGGGAGCCGGCCACTCTAGGCATCTCGGAGTGGAGCAATGAGCAACGACCGAGAAGAAAGAAACCGAGTTCTTGGCGTACCGATAGGAACAACGGGTCAGCATGACAGGCAGGGCGAAGAGCAGCAGCATGTGATGGGTTTCCCGATCGACGTCTTCGACGGCGTGAACCTCGACGGGCTCCGTTCCCTGGCTCATCCCATCCGGGGGTATAAGCGGTGGGCGCGACGGCGCCGCCTGGGTCCTTACGCGACAGACGAAGACGAGCGGTAGCCCGCGGGGCGCGGCGCGGGCGGCAGGGCCGGTTCCCAGTTGGCTGTTCTGGCCGACTCGCATGTCGGATGACAGTGGAGTTGCCTGCGAATGACTGGCGTCTACGGCGTCCGCGCCTGGGGCAGTACCAGACAGGCGTAAGAGTCCGGGTTTCTGTGTGCGTGGAGGACACCGCACGCAGTGTCTACGGTGCGGCGGCCGTCGGGCTGGCGGTTGACTCCAGCTACCGCTATCACGATAACGTCGGCGCGGTGACCATCGGCTATGACCGCACCCAGTGCCATGCTATGACCGCGCGGTATACGAGCCACCTCGCTGTCGAGGCACTGTCGGCATACCAGAACGCAAGGTCCGCCAGCGCGGCAAGCTTAAGCGGATCTACTGATCCGCCCGATCCCAATACGCATGAATGTGGCACTCTACCCAATCTATCGGGTCCGGTGCCACGTTCACTGGTTACCGGGCGTGGCGGGGACCGGGGTCAGTTCCCTTGGCGCGGGCCGGTCGAGCGGGGTTGCAGGCCGCACCGAGCGCGCTCATGAGCAGCCCGATGACCGGGAACCAGATCAACATGAAGAGGTACACGTTCGCGCCCGAGCTGGCGGTGGTCTCGTAGCGGTACGCGGCGATCGCGGTCAGCTGGTGACCGTGGTTGAGCCAGCGCAGCAGCCATTCAGACCTGAGCATCAGCGCGATCGTGCCGGTACCGAGCGCGGTGGTGAACATCGCGGCGGTCCCGTTCGCCAGCACCCCGGCGGCGATGCCCTGGCCGATCCTGACGTTGCGGGGCAGCGCGGCGCCGCCGGGGCCGCGGCCGCGCCACGCGGCCAGCACGGCGGCGGCGGCCGGCCCGCCGAACAGCAGGATCCAGGCCAGCGCCACCAGCGGATCGGCCGTCGATCCCGGCAGCCATGGATCCGTGGCGTCGTTGGTCAGCCCGAGGGGTGCCACCGCGAACATGACCACGCCGAACAGCAGGCCCGTGCCGGTGCCGATGGCCAGCGTGCCCCGGGTTACCTGGGACCGCCGCGAGGTCAGGAACAGGATGACGCCCAGGTATGCGATGGTCATCAGCAGGAGCGCGATCTCGCCCGCCCAGGGAGGACCCCCGGTCGACCTGCCGGGCACCGCACCGCAGCCTTGGATGCTGCTCCAGCCCTGGGCGATACAGAAGATGCGCCGGTACGCGGGCTGCTTCGGCGTCAGGTTGGCGAACGCCTCGACGATAGCGAAGGCCGGCATGAGGGCCAGGATGGCCGCGCAGGAGAAGAAGCGCAGGGACCGGCCGGCCCGGCTGGGAGTGGCCGGCCCGAAGAACCGCCAGGCCAGCAGCGGCAGGCCGGCCAGCAGCAGCACCGTGGCGATCACGTGGAACTGGCTGACCGCCGCGTGGCCGACCGTCGGCTGCGGCCAGGCCGCCCAGGCCGCGGATCCGGCGGCCGCCGCGAACAGCGCCGCGCGGCCGAGCCGGCGCGGCATGAGCGCCTCCCGCGCGAGCACCCAGGCCCCGCCGGCCCGCCAGGCCAGCCTCGCCAGCCCCGGCGGCACCTCGTGCGCCTCGGCCCAGATCGCCGCGATCCACTCCCGCCGCCCGGCGGGCAGCAGCCACGCCGCGGCGCGCCTGGCCGCGGCGGCTGCCCGGTTCAGCCTGTTCACGGCACCACCCCCACGACCGCGCCGCGGACGGCCGGCGTCCGCGCCGCCTTGGTGGCCGCCGGCCTCGCCGCGCTGGCCAGTGCCCCCGTGGCACTGGCCAGCCCGGCCACTGTCAGCCGGTACAGGTGACGCCGCGGCCGGCCCGGCTCGGGCTCGTCCTGCCAGCAGGCCTCGACCAGGCCCCGGTCGGCCAGCCGGATCAGGATCGGGTACAGCGTGCCGGACTTCAGGCCCGTCTGCTTGGCCAGCGCGTACCCGTGCTGCCACTGCGACGGCTCGTCGCACAGCGCGGCCAGCACCGACAGCGTCTGCGCGGAGAACCCGGGTGATGACGTCACGCACGTCACTCTACATAGGTAGAGACCGCACGTCCACGTTCACCACGCAGAACGTGGTCACGGTCTCGGTCCCTGGCAGCTCGACATCCTCGGCTATCGGCACCCCGTCGGCCGGTCAGGTGCCCCGCGGCGGGAATCCAAGCGTGAATCCGGCCCAGTAAAGGGCCTGGCGTCAGAGCGGGTACACAGCCTCGATCATGAGACGGCGCGTTGAACTGGCCGGACGATTGCGGGATTTATCAAAGGCCCCTGACACGGAAAGCGGGTTCCGGTGGGCGCGCGGCAGCGAACCTTGCCTGTCCGGTGGCGAGGCTGGGCGATGGCGTTGATTGTCCGGCGGGAAGGGCCGGGTGCCGGGTCAGCGGCGGCTCCGGGGCAGTCGGGAATCAGGACGTGTGGTTAAGCGCCGGAGGTTAAGGCGGCCTCCGGGGGGCTGATGGTGATGGTGATGGTGCAGCCGGGGTGCAGCTTTTGCAGCTGGCGCTCCAGGAATGCCTGGCGCGCGGCGGGTGATTCGCGCCGGGTGCAGAAGTCCGCGCCCGGCTCCTGGTAGGCGGTGCCAGCCTTGAGGACCTGGTAGGCGATCTTGAGCAGGGTGTGCGCGATCGCGGTGATGGCCTTCTTCTTCGCGCCGGGGTTCTTCTCCCCGCCGAACCGGCGGATCAGCCGGTTGTACCGGGCCTGCAGCCGCCCGCGGACCCGGATCGCGGCCCAGGCGGCCTGGATCAGCATCGGCTTGATGTAGGTGCCGGCGTCGCCAGTCCGGCCGTGCTTGCGCTTTTTGGCGCTGATGTTGTTGCCCGGGCACAGGCTCACCCAGCAGGCCAGCTTCTCATCGCTGGCGAAGTGCAGGTGCGGGGCGGGGCCGATCTCACCCAGCCAGGCCTGCGCCACCGCGTCCCCGAAGCCCGGAGGGTCTTGAGCAGGCCCGCCTCCCGCCGCCACGGCGCGGCCTTGGCCGTGATCCGGTCCTCCAGGTCATCGACCGCCCCGTCGAGCACCTTGATACGGTCCAGGTCCAGCCGGCACATCAGCGCGTGATGCTCGGTGAACCGGCCGGCCAGCGCCATCGACAGGTCCGCTAGCTTCCCCGCGGTCCGCATCCGGCCGATCGCCAGGTAGGCCAGCACGCCGCCGCGGCGTTCCCCGTCGATCAGCGCCTCGATCATCGCCGTGGCGGGCTTGCCGGTAATATCGCTGGCAACCGAGCCGAGCTTGATGCCGGCCGATTCCAGCGACTTGCCCAGCCGCTGGATCTCCGAGGTGCGGGCCTGGACCGTCTTCATCCGGTACCGGGTGGCACGCCGCCCAAACTACGCACCCCCCGCCCTGCCATCCACCACCCGGCCACGGCAAAGACACCGGCCACCTACGACCCGCACGCCGCCGACGGCGCGAGGGACCCGCTTTCCGCATCCCACGGCAGAGCCACGCAGTGGCTCATGATTTCTCTATTGGGTAGAGTGCCACATTCATGTAATGCAGCCTGAAGCACGCCGTCCCATTTATAGCTATATGGGCGGATTAACTGCGCGAGGCTATCCGGCCGTGATCTGCTTGCGGCTGTTGCTGGAGCCGCCCACCAGGCCGGTACGCAGGCTAGGTGCGGGAATGGCCACCGGCGCGGTGCGCGCCGACGTCGGCGTGGCGCTGGTAAGACGCAGAGCCAGCGCCGGGCACATCTGCACTGCCTGCTGCGCGTCCTTTTCCAGCCAGTTGGGCACCGGGATGTTGAGGATGACCGGATAGCCCTGGGCATCCGAGTGAATGAGTTCGGGCACCAGGTGGGTGCAGAGCCCGTGCCCGTGGCAACGCGTCCAGTCCACCACGAGCCGCTGCTGCTCTTCTTGCTCTGGACCGGTCGGCAGCGGCAGCACGCCGCGGACGGGACGACCACAGGAGGAGTGGAAGACATGCGCCGCGAGGTCCTCGGTGAATACGTCCAGGGCCGAGAGCACGAACCTGGTCATGCCGTCGGGGTGGGAGCAGGCACCGCGGCCGGCTACGGCCGCGGCGGACCGCCTGGCCACGTCGAGCGCCTCGATGCCGCCAGATCCGTCGATCAGCGAGGCCAGCGCCCGGGCGATGGAAGGCAGGCCAAGCTTGCACGGGCCGCACTGGCCCGCCGACTCGCCAGCCAGGTAACTCGCAATCCGTGACACCTCGCCGAGTGGGCAGGTCCCGTCTCCGAGGGGGAGCACGATCCCCGAGCCGAGAGTGCCGCCGACGGCGGCCAGGCCTTCACGGGAAACGGGCACCACATAGGCCGTACCGGCCGGCAACCACATACCGTGGTATCCGCCGACCAGGACGCCGTCGCCGGCCGCAGCCTGGCAGATATCTAGAACCGCCGCTAGCGGAACACCGGTGGGCACTTCGACCACGGCCGGATGCGCGGCGGAACCGCCCACGCTCAGCAGGACCGTACCGGGTTCCTCCGGTGTCCCGACCGCCGCGAAGCGCTCCGGCCCGAGCAGGGCGAGCACCGCCAGCTGCGCAAACGTCGACGCGTTCGACAGCAGCGTCGGCAGGTCTGCCACGCCGAAGTCGCTGGCCAGGACCTTGCGGCCCGGAGGTACGGGCCGTTTGCCGTTGATGCCGCGGACCAGCGCACCCGACTCACCAGAGATGAACCGGTCGGGCAGCCGGACCAGGCGGGCTATCTTGCGCAGACCCGGTTCGGCCGCGATTGCCGCCTCCACCGACCTGTTCGCCAGATCGTTACCCGAGACCCCGATCACGATCTCCTCGGCGCCGATGGCCTCGGCCACCAGCGCGGCGCCGCTCAGGATGAGGTACGGCGAGCGGATCATGAGCATCTTGTCCTTGACGCTGCCTGGCTCGCCCTCGGTGGCGTTGACGACCACGACCGGCGCGCAGTCGTTCGCCTCCGTGTTCTTCACCACCGCGCTGAGCTTGCGCGCGAAGGGGAACGCCGCACCGCCCTGGCCGCGCAGATCGACCTGCTCGGTCATCGAGATCAGTTCCTCGGCAGAGAGCCGCGGCAGCGGACCGAAGATATCGCGGTGGGCTTCCAGGTCAAGCCGGGGCATCCGGTCGAGTCCGGCCGTCAGCCTGGCCGCCCCAATCCTCATGATCGTGGGCGCGTCGAGGCCCTTGATCGGGCTCATTCCCACTCCTCATCTCCGGTCGGCCGGGGCATGTCGCGATACCTCGGGTCATTGGACTTCGCCCTGCGTGACGGGCGGGCCGGGCTGGGCAACGGGCCGGTACGCGGTCCGGTCGCAGGGTCGGCCAGTGGTGCCGACTGACCAGGCCGAGGCACCGGACCACTTCCCGGCCGAGGTAGCGAGCCGGTGTTCGGACGGGACATCGGCCCGGTGCCCAGACGCGACAGCGGTCCGGTCTCGGAGCGCGAGGCCGGGTCAGCCCCAGGCTGCGGCATGAAACCCGGATCCGGGCGGGAGGCTGGTCCACCGCCGGCCCGCGGCAGCGGGCCGGTCCCGACCCGCGGAATCGAGCCGGTATCGCTCCGGGGCATCGGCCCGGTATCAGGCCGCGGCACCGGACCGGTCCCGAGCCGGGGCATGGGCCCCGAGTTGGCACGCGGCATGGGTCCCGTACCCGCACGCGGCACCGGGCCGGTCCCGCTGCGCGGCACCGAGCCCGTACCATTGCGCGGCGCCTGGCCATTGCCGACCCGCGGAATCGAGCCGGTATCGCTCCGGGGCATCGGCCCGGTATCAGGCCGCGGCACCGGACCGGTCCCGAGCCGGGGCATGGGCCCCGAGTTGGCACGCGGCATGGGTCCCGTACCATTGCGCGGCGCCTGGCCATTGCCGACCCGCGGAATCGAGCCGGTATCACTGCGGGGCATCGGCCCGGTATCAGGCCGCGGCACCGGACCGGTATCTGGCCTGGGCAACGCCGCCCCTTCCGGCCGGGGCATCGGTCCCGTTCCGAGTTGAGGCATCGGGCCGGTCCCGGGCGTTGGCATCGGCCCCGAGCTCCGGTCCTCCTGACGGGGTGGGGATATCGCCGCCCGGGGACGCGCGGACTCCGGCCGGCCGGGCCGCGAACCGGGCCGCCCGTCAGATCCGGCACCGCCCACGTAGTCGTCGACATACGGTGCCGCCGACAGCAGCCGACGGCCCTGCGGTCCGTACGGGTAGGAAGACAGTTCGTCCGCAGGCACGTCGCCGTGTCCCCTCGGCGCCCCCTCGAACCGGGGCGGCCCGTCATACCCGGGCTCATAGAGCGGCTGCCGCGCGGGACCCGTCGGCGCAGGCCCGGCCAGCGCGGACCGCGGCTGATCCACGCCCAGGTAAGGGCGGCCCCGCATCCCGTTCGTAACATCGTCGCCGTACGGCGGGGCGCCTAGCGGCGTGAACCCGAGGTCGCGGTAGCCCTCGGACGAGGATCGCCCGGCGTAGGCCGGAGCGGGAGCCAGGGTCGGCAGCGGGCCCGAGGATGGGGACCAGCCCGGTGCCGGAAGCGCGGCCCACGGGGCCGGGCCCGGCACGCCGATGGCGGCGCCTTGGGCGGCCACGCCGGCGGGCAGCACCTGGACCGTCCCTCCGAGCTGCGCCTGCGCCATGCTCATGGCCGCGGCGTGCAGCGGCGAAGAAGCCGACGGCCTGGCCCGGCTGACGCTGGGGGACGAACCAAGGCTTTCCTTCGGCCGCAGCGAGATAGCCAGGAACCTGACCGCGAGGCCGAGGGCCGTTACCGCGATCGCGAATCCGTAGCTCCAGTCGACGTACGGCTTGGCCGCCCGTCCGCCGAGCAGCCCATGCAGGACCCCGAGCACGAAAGCCACGTATGAGCTGTAGTGAATGGCCCGCCAGCGCCAGGCCTGGCCGTGCCCGGTGAACCGTTTGCGGAGGATGCTGGTCACCACGATCAGCACGATCAGGTCAGAGGCGATCGTGCCGAGCCCGATATAAAAGGTTCGGTATGGCGACAGGAAGGGAATGGCGGCGTCGATAATGTGCGATCGCTGGGCCAAGATCTCAGTCGTGATATGGATGATCAGGAACGCCAGCGTGCCGAACGCGAAGGCACGGTGCACGGCCTGCGCCATCACCCGGTGTCCGGGCGTCATGACGATGCGGTCGGTGGCCACCAGACCCATCAGCACCGACCCGGTGAGGCCGACGAGCGCGAGCACCCCGGCGTAATACAGCATGAAATGCTGCGTGGCAGCATCGATGGTATGGCCGGCCTTGGTGGCGACCAGCACGAATATGATTACCACGGTGGCGGCGATCACAGTTGCCATGATCTTCCGCATGTGGTCGCCAGCCGCTCCCTGTGCCCCCGAATGCACACCCTGATGACCGCGTGAACGGCCGACGGTCGTTGGCACGCGTAAACCTCCTCAGGATCGTGATTGACGAGAGAAGACCAATTGCGACGCCCAGAACGCTGGCTGTTATCTCTAGTCCGGCAGCTCGTGGACTAGTGACTATATCAGCGCCAATAACGCTTCGGCGGCGAAATGGTATATGAACGATTTCGGACGGGTGAAACGACTGAAAGGCTAGCCTGGATCGGCCGCACTACGGGTCCGCAACGCCGGAGGCCGGTAGCCGCCACGGAACTAGTGGGCCCTGTGGTCCGGTGCGCCGCCGAGCAGCCATAGCCGCCGATTGGCTGCGGCCACGACGGCATGGCGCAAGCATCCAAGGCCGGAGCATCCTCGGGCCAGCAGGAGTGTTGCGATATCCCAGCACGTCCCTCCTTCGGGCTACCCGGCTCCACACCTGTTATACAGCCCTCAACCGCAGCAGATCTGCCAAACCGGCAAGGTCCCTGCTTACGGAACTCTTCCGTCCACACACGCCCGGCCGGACATAAACGTCTGTTGCTACCTGTCACACTGTCCCCAGGAAACTAGACATTTGCGTACGCATAGGAAGTAACTGGGCACCGGCCAGAGGGGCTTGAGACGTCACCGAAAGGGCGGCCTGGGACCTCCCATACCACCCTGAGACAGGCGGCACCAGACATGGACACCTCGTTAAGAGAACTGACAGAAGGTGAAGATGTCCGAATCCGCACCGGCCGGGCTCCCCGCCCGCAGAACGTCCTAGGCAAGCACCGTCCTAGGCGCGCACCGCCCTTGGCAGGTACTCGATCGTCACCGGCAGGTGATCGGAGGCCGCCCGCGTCTGCGCGGTGTCGAGCACCTGGTGCGCGCGCATCGCGGCGGCCATCGACCCGGTCACGCGGACGCCGTCGATGCGGCGGCGCACCCCGTGCGCGCCGTAGACATCGTGCGGGTGGTGGCCGGTCGTGGGATGCCAGTCAGCGCCGGCAACCGCGGCGACATCGTGCAGGCCGCCGGCCCAGAGCACGTCCCCCGGCCGCCGGTCGGCCCAGTGCCTGCGCCGTCCCTGCTCGTCGTAGTCCCACCGGCACTGGTAGATGAGATCGGCGAACCACTCGACGCCCGCGTAGGGGTCGGCGGGCTCGTAGAGCTCCCACCTCTGGCCAGCCAGGATCCGGTCCGCGCATTCGGTGTTCCAGTCGGCGCCGACCAGCGCAGGCGGCTCGCCCTCGGCCCGGGTGATCGCCGCCACTAGGCGCGCGTTCTGGTCCGCCCGCACCCCCCGGCTGAAGGGGGTCGCATGGAAGGCGCCGTGCCGGATCAGGGTGCCGCCCACGTCCAGGGTGACCAGCGCCAGGCCATGCCAGAAGTCCCGGGCCCCGTAACAGCGCAGCGAACCCGGGACCGGCTCGATCCCGTCCCGCCACATCAGCCCGACATGGTAGCCGTGGCCGCCGAAGGCGAGCGCGGCCTCCCGCGCCTCGCCGGCGCCCGGCACCTCGCAGCGCAGGCCCGCGTCGTCCGCGAGCTGGCGCAGCCGCTGCGCGGCCGTATCGGCGTCAGGGGCCAGGATCTCCTGAACGGCGAGCACATCGGTGCCGAGGGCCCGGATCACCCCGGTGATCATCTCGTAGTGCTGCCGGGCCTCGGCCGAGTCGCCGGCGAACAGGTTGAGCAGGTTGTACGACGTGAACAGCACGGAAGTCGGCGATGTCCGCTGCACACTCACCTCCGGCACCTCCGGCGAACCCGTTCGCTACGCGTGGGCGGCAGGAGCACGCTCACCGTCACGTCCCGGCGGGGAAAGGGTAACCGGCCGCGACGGCTACCGCGCCCGGCCGGATCAAGGTAACGGGCGTGACCCAAGCTCTGCTGCCACCAGCTCCGCGATCTGCGCGGTATTCAGCGCCGCGCCCTTACGCAGGTTGTCGCCGCAGACGAACAACTCGATCGTCCGCGGATCGTCAAGCGACTGGCGCACCCGGCCGACCCAGGACGGATCGGTGCCGACGACGTCGGCCGGGGTCGGGAACTCACCCGCGGCCGGATCGTCGGCCACCACGACTCCCGGCGCCATCCGCAGCACTTTCCAGGCCTCCTCGCGGCTGACCGGCCGGGAGAAGGTGGCGTGCACCACCACCGAGTGGGTGGTGACGACGGGCACCCGGACGCAGGTCGCGGAGACCTTCAGGTCCGGCAGGCCGAGGATCTTGCGCGACTCGTTGCGGATCTTCAGCTCCTCCGACGACCAGCCGTCCGCCTTTAGCGAGCCCGCCCACGGCACCACGTTCATCGCCAGCGGCGCCGGAAAGGGCCCGAGGTCACCGACCGCCGAACGCACGTCGCCGGCCCGCTGCCCCAGCGACCGGGTCCCGGCCACCTTGTCGAGCTGCGCGTAGAGCGCGTCGATACCGGCCTGGCCCGCGCCCGAGGCCGCCTGGTACGAGGCGCAGACCAGCTCGGTGAGCCCGAACTCCCGGTGCAAGGCGCCCACGGCCACGATCATCGACAACGTGGTGCAGTTCGCGTTCGCGATGATCCCCTTCGGCCGGTTGGCCAGCTGTTCCGGGTTGATCTCCGGCACCACCAGCGGCACCTGCGGGTCCATCCGGAACGCGCCCGAGTTGTCCACGGCCACCGCACCGTGACGGGCCGCGATCGGCGCCCACACCGCCGAGACCTCGTCGGGCACGTCGAACATGGCCACGTCGATGCCGTCGAAGGCGTCGTCCGAGAGCGCCATGACCTCGGTCTCGCGGCCCCTGACCGTCAGCCGCCGCCCGGCCGACCGCGGCGAGGCGACCAGCCTAATCTCACCCCAGACGTCCTCCCGGGTGGAGAGCAGGTCGAGCATCACCGTGCCGACCGCGCCGGTGGCGCCGATCACGGCCAGCGCCGGCCGACCGCCGGCGCTCGCGACCCCGCTCACCGGCCGGTCCCCCCGTAGACGACCGCCTCGACCTGATCGGAGTCGAGCTCGAAGGCCTTGTGCGTCGCGGTCACCGCCTGGTCCACGTCGTCCTGGTCCACCACCACCGAGATCCTGATCTCCGAGGTGGAGATCATCTCGATGTTCACTCCCGCGTCGGCGAGCGCGCTGAAGAACCGGGCGGTCACCCCGGGGTGAGACCGCATGCCCGCCCCGATCAGGGACACCTTTCCGATGCGGTCGTCGTAGAGCGGGGACTCGAAGCCCACCGACTCCTGCAGGCGCAGCAGCGTGGTCAGCGCGCTCTGGCCGTCGTCGCGGGGCAGGGTGAACGAGATGTCGGTCCGTCCGGTGGCCACCGCGGAGACGTTCTGCACGATCATGTCGATGTTGATGCCGGCCTCGGCGATGGCCTTGAAAATCCTGGCCGCCTCGCCGACCCGGTCGGGCACGCCCACGACAGTGATCTTCGCCTCGCTCCGGTCGTGCGCGACCCCGGAGATGATGGCCTGCTCCATCCCGGATACCTCCGACTTGTCGTTCGCGTGCCCGCTGACCCAGGTGCCGTCGCGGCTAGTGAAGGAAGACCGCACGTGGATGGGAACGCCATAGCGGCGCGCGTACTCCACGCAGCGCGGCATCAGGACCTTCGCGCCGCAGGCGGCCATCTCGAGCATTTCCTCGTAGCTGATCCGCGGGATCCGCCGGGCGGACCGCACGATCCGGGGATCAGCGGTGAAGACCCCGTCCACGTCGGTGTAGATCTCGCACACGTCCGCGGCCAGGGCCGCGGCGAGCGCGACCGCGGTAGTGTCCGACGCGCCGCGGCCCATCGTGGTGACATCCTTGGTCGTCTGCGACACGCCCTGGAAGCCGGCCACGATGGGGATCGCGCCGTCGGCCAGCGCGTCGGCGATCCGCCCCGGCTTGATGTCGATGATGCGCGCCCGGCCGTGCGCGGCATCGGTGATCACGCCCGCCTGGGATCCGGTGAACGAGCGGGCCTCCAGGCCGAGGGTGGCGATCGCCATGGCCAGCAGCGCCATCGAGATCCGCTCTCCGGCGGTCAGCAGCATGTCGAGCTCACGCGCGGGCGGCAGCGGGCTCACCTGGCTGGCCAGCTCCATCAGCTCATCGGTGGAGTCGCCCATCGCGGACACGACCACCACGACCCGGTCGCCGCCCTTACGGGTGGCCACGATCCGCTGCGCGACCCGCTTGATGCCATTCGCGTCACCGACCGACGAGCCACCGTATTTCTGCACCACGAGCGCCACGGCCGCGCCGCACCTCCCCGGGTCGGGATGGACGCCTGAGTTTATCCCAAGGGGGGTCTGAGGGGATGGGTCCCCCCAAGGGGGGTCTAGGGGGAATGGGTCCCCCCCAAGGGGGGTCTGGGGGGATGGGTCCCCCCTGGAGCGGGGGGTATGGGGGGGTCGTCCCCCGGCTAACAGAGTGCTCTCCTCGGCGACGTCCAGGCTGGCGTGCGCGATCACGGCGTGCAGCGCCCGCAGGGCGGCCCCGCCGTGGGTGCCCCAGTGGTTGAAGTACGAGTACTGCCACCACCACAGCGCCTCGAGCGACCGGCCGGCCTGGTAGTGCTTGAGGCCATGGATGAGGTCGGCGGCCACCGCCGCGATGTCGTCTGAGATCCGGAACGGCAGGCAGGAGGTGTCCGCGTACGGGTCGAACACCTCGGCGTACTCGTCGACTCCGGCCAGTCGCAGGGCCAGGCCGGTGCGCAGCGCGTCCAGGTCGGGGTCGTCGCCTACCTCCGGCTCCCAGTTGCCCGGCGGGATCACGTCGCGGCTAGCGCCGAGCTGGGCTCCGGCCAGCAGTATCTGGGACACCTCGAGCAGCAGCAGCGGCAGCGTCTCGTCACCGCCGCTGCGGGCTAGCGCCTCCACGCCGTCGACGAAGTTCTTCACGTTCGCCGCGATCTGGTCGGCTAGCGGCCGCCACTCGCCTCCCCCCCTGAGATGATGCTGAGCTGACGGTTCAGACATCAAGCAGTCTCCGTCCCTCGAAGGCCCGGCCCAGCGTCACCTCGTCGGCGTACTCCAGGTCGCCCCCCACCGGCAGTCCGCTCGCGGGCCTGGTGACCCGCAAGCCCATTGGCTTAACCAGCCTAGCGAGAAAGGCGGCCGTCGCCTCGCCTTCGAGGTTGGGATCGGTGGCAAGTATCAGTTCTGTCACCGTGCCGTCAGTGAGCCGCGTCATCAGCTCCCTGATCCGCAGCTCGTCCGGGCCTACCCCGTCGATGGGGCTGATCGCTCCCCCGAGCACGTGATAGCGGCCGCGGAACTCGCGGATCTTCTCGACCGCCGCGACATCCTTGGGCTCTTCCACGACGCAGATCACCGTGGGGTCACGCCGGGGATCCAGGCAGATCCGGCATTCGTCGGCTTCCGCCACGTTCCCGCAGGTCCGGCAGAACCGCACCCGTTCGGTTACCTCGATCAGCGCGTCCGCGAGCCGCCTGACCTCGGCCTGGTCCACGCCCAGCAGGTGAAACGCGATCCGCTGGGCGCCCTTGGGGCCGACCCCGGGCAGCCGCCCGAGTTCGTCGATGAGGTTCTGGATAACCCCTTCGTACACATCAGGTCCTAGGTCCGGTCTCCGGCTCATCGGTGTCATCAGGGTCCTGGTCGGGCCCGGCCGGAGCGCCGATTCCGAGGCCGGACAGGTCAAGCCCGCTGGGCAGGTTGAGGCCGCCGGGCAGGCCGCCGCCCTGCATGGCCGCGGCGAACGGCCCCATCTGCTGCTGCTGAAGGTCCTCGGCCACCCGGTAGGCGTCCCGGACGGCCGCGAGCACGAGGTCGGCGATCGTCCGCGCCGTCTCCTCCGGGTCGTCGGGATCCACTGCGGCCGCCGCGATCGTCAGATCCATCAGCTCGCCCTGGCCGTTGACCGTGGCCTTGACCAGGCCACCGCCCGCCGTGCCGGTCACTTCGGCGTCCGCGAGCGCCTGCTGGGCATTCATGAGTTGTTCCTGCATCTGCTGTGCCGCGGCGAACAGCTGCTGCATGTCCATCTGGGGTTCCACATCGCCCTCCTACGCAGAGCCTACGACTAGCCCGGCCCGGTTAAGCCAGTCAGGCATGCTGGCTCAGACCCGCTCAATCCTCGATCTCGCCGATCACCTGGCCGCCCAGCTCGCGCTGGATGAGGTCCATCCCGGTCAGTTCGGTCGTCCGGACCGCCCGGTCGTCCGGTGACGGCTCGTCCGGCGGCATCTTCTCGGGCGGCGTGCCGTCCGGCGGGTCGCCGTGGGACCCGGCGGGATCCGGCGGCGCGAATTCCGGCGGCGCGGCCGGGGGCTGACGGCTGGGGCCGACGGCCGGGTTAGGTGGGTTATGGGGTCCAGGGCGGCCTGGTCGCACTATAGGCGCGCCGGCCGGGGCGTCCCCGCCAGCCACGCCCTTAACCGTCACGTTCAGGCCGAAATCGGCGCTCAGCACCCGCTTAAGGACGGCGTCGTGGCCGCTCACGCTGAAGCCCTTCAGGTCCCCGTCCCTAGGGAACCGCAAGGTGAGGATCCCGTCCGCCAGGGAAAGCACGCTCGCGTGGCTGAGCAGCATCCAGGCGACGCGCCGCTCCTGCTTGACCGCCTCCAGGACCGTGTCCCAGTTCTCCCGCAGCGAGTCAGTCGCGGACAGACCCGGCGATCCCGCGGTTCGCTCCTCGGGCGCCGCCTGCTCCGTCGTTCGCTGTCCTGCGCCCGCCTGGGCGGGGGCTGACTGGACGGGGGCTGCCGGCATTGGGGCTGACTGCCCTGGGGTTGGCCGGACCGGGGCTGGCTGCTTCGGAGCCGTCGGTCTGGAGGCTGGCGACCAGGTGGGCTCGGGTGCTTGTCTTTCTGCGGGGCTCGCACCTCGGACCCGTTCGGCTTCATCGTCTTGACCGGAGTGCGGCGCGCGCGGGGGCGCCTGCGGCACCGGCGCCGGCCCTCCCCGGCCGGCGGACTCCAGCCGTTCCAGCCGGGCGAGCAGGGATTTCTCGTCGGTGGCGGCGGCCGGCAGCAGCACCTGCGCGCACATCAGCTCGAGCAACAGCCGGGGCGAGGTGGCGCCGCGCATCTGATCCAGGCCCGTGCTGACGATCTCGGCGGCCCGGGTCAGCCCGGCCTGGCCGAACCGCCGGGCCTGCGCGGCCATGAGCTCGGCCCGGTCTGGCGGCAGGTCGAGGAGCCCGATCTCAGCCGCGTCGGGCACGGCGGCCAGCACGATCAGGTCCCGGAACCGGTCCAGCATGTCGGCCGCGAACCGGCGCGGCTCGTGCCCGCCCTCGATGACCCGGTTCACCACGCGGAACACCGCCGCGCCGTCGGCGGCGGCAAACGCGTCCACGATCTCATCGAGCAGGCTGGCGTCGGTGTAGCCGAGCAGCGCCACCGCGCGCTCGTAGCTGAGCCCGGACTCGTCGCTGCCGGCCAGCAGCTGGTCCAGGACGGACAGCGAGTCCCGGACCGAGCCGGCGCCGGCCCGCACCACTAGGGGCAGCACGGCATCGTCGACCGTGACGCCTTCGGAGCGCAGGATGTCCTGCATCAGCTCCCGCAGCACCGAGGGCGGCACCAGGCGGAACGGATAGTGGTGCGTGCGCGACCGGATGGTCGGGATGACCTTCTCCGGCTCGGTGGTGGCGAAAATGAACTTCAGGTGCGGCGGCGGCTCCTCGACCAGCTTCAGCAGCGCGTTGAAGCCCTGCTGGGTGACCATGTGCGCCTCGTCGATGATGTAGATCTTGAAGCGCCCGGACACCGGCGTGTAGAAGGCCCGCTCGCGCAGTTCCCTGGC
>Ga0074046_10002489_pt1 | contig 15869 bp, 15 predicted proteins | sample BogForMeECP23OM3_FD_94441 | JGI IMG/M metagenome (GOLD analysis project Ga0074046, IMG submission 94441) | Bog forest soil microbial communities from Calvert Island, British Columbia, Canada - Bog Forest MetaG ECP23OM3 | ecosystem: Environmental > Terrestrial > Soil > Wetlands ...
CCCATCATGAGCAGCAGGCCTCCAAATGGAATGGTGAACAGCAGCATCGGGAACTCTGACCTGCTTATAACCCGAACATCGCACCGCCACAAGCATCAACTGAGGGACTTTTTCAACAGACACAGGCGTTAGCACAAGCTTGCGCCGTCTGTTCGCCCCTCCGCGATTTTGAACTGGGATTTTGAGCGAAATCGCGATTCTCCAACAACAACGAGGAACAGACGGAGCAACGGTCAAGACTCGCTCGGCACCGACGAACCAGCCTTCTTGCCCAATCTCAATTTGCCAATCAGCAAAGCAATGGATTCGGGACCTGAGCGGGGGTGCATGGCCTTTCGTTCACAGCTCGTGATCTTGCGAAGGCCGCGACAGGCTGCGAACATCAAGAAGGAGCGAGGCCATGAAGATCCTGTTGGTGGAAGACTCAGTCATCGACAGACACGAGATCGGCAGGCACTTGAGCGAGTGGGGACTCGACTACGTCGCTGTCGAAAACGGCACGGAAGCGGTCGAGCTGCTGGAAGCTCCTGACGCGCCCAATCTGGTTCTACTCGACTGGCTGCTTCCTGGCCTTGATGGCATCGATGTATGCCGCCAGATCAGAAAACTTGCGAAGAATGGGGCGTACACCTACACCGTGATGCTCACGGCAAAGAACCGGAAGCAGGACCTGCTGATGGCTATGGAGGCTGGCGCTGACGACTACTTGGCCAAACCGGTGGATCCTTCGGAGCTGCGGGCCCGAATCCTGGCAGGTAAGAGAATACTGGAGCTCCAGCAGTGCCTGCGGTTCGCTGCGACTCACGATTTTCTAACCAATCTGCTAAACCGCTCCGAGATACTCGCTGTTTTACAAAGAGAATTCTCACGCAGTGAGCGGGAAGGCAAGCCTGCAACAGTCATCCTGGCTGACATTGATCACTTCAAACGCATCAACGATTCTTTGGGTCACGCTGCCGGCGACGAAGTTCTGAAAGAAGTGGGACGGCGACTGGGATCGGACTTGAGACCCTATGACGTTGTGGGACGTTATGGCGGCGAGGAATTTCTTCTCATCCTGCCGGGCTGTGACTTGGCGACAGGTCGGAGGCGCGCCGATGAGATTCGTGACCTGGTTGGGAAAGATCCCTTCCTCACGCCCTCCGGGACAGCGTTAGCCACGATCAGCATGGGGGTTACGGTGACGTCGTTCAGTCCGGAGCGCTCAGTGACGGAGATCCTTCATCAGTCCGACATCGCGTTGTACGAAGCCAAGAAGAACGGAAGAAATCGGGTGGAAGTCTTTTCTGCGGCAATTCAGGCCTTCGATCAGCCTAAAGCAAAATCGGCATGCAAAGGCAAGGCTTGATCGCGCAGTCCAGCGTGGCTGACTTTGCAGAGCGAGATGGGCGTTAGCACTCATTGAGAATTCGCTGACCCAGCGTCAAATGGGTGTAACGCGATTTTTCGCCAACAGCCGGATACTTTCCGGTTTGCTGACCATCCGACCAGAACCCGGCGTAAGAGTAATAAAAGCCGCCGCATTGGTAACAATGTCAGCCACGATTACCAACCCATTTGGCCCATCCGCTTAAGGATAATCGCGCTGTAGTTATTCATGCGCTCGGGTCGGCGCTTCAGGGGAGCCGGCAGAATTGCAGCGAGCCGTGCCGCCTGTTGCCGGCCGATATTCCGGGCCGAGGTTTCGTCGTAGTAGCGACACGCCGACTCTGCACCATAAATACCATGGCCCCATTCGACCACGTTGAGGTAAATCTCCAGAATGCGCCGTTTGCCGAGGACGAATTCGGCCACCGGTACCAGGGTGACCTCTGCGCCCTTGCGGAGCATAGAGCGGCCCGTTCCAAAGAACAGGTTTTTTACGAGTTGCTGCGTAATGGTGGAAGCTCCGCGAGTGCGATCGCCTTCCAAGTCGTCTTCGGCAGCGATTTCGATCTCGTGCCAATCGAATCCATGGTGCTGGTAGAAGTGCGCGTCCTCTGCGGCGATTACAGCGTGCTGGAGATCGGGCGAGATTTGGCTGAGCGGAACGAATTTGTAGCGTTCGCGATACGGCGTGTGGTGAATCCAAGCCTGCAAACGGCGCTGGATGTGCACCGCGGTTGTCGGTGGGTCGATCCACCGGGTGGCCACAAGGATCAGCGCCGCAAGCGACCAAAGAAGCACCACGCCGATGACAAGCCATCGAATCAAGGACCGGAGGAAGTCCGTCCGAAGCGGGGTCTTGGTGTCTGTGTTCGGCATTGCAATCACATTTCAGAATAATAGCCTCGGCTGCCGGATGCTCCTCGTCTCGCGCTTTTCGAGAGCCTGCCCTGAGCGACAGCCGAAGGGTGGGAGGCAGTGCAGAGGGCACGATCAGGCGGGTGGCCCACATCTACTTCGTAGGACCACGCACCACTAGCTAACCTCGGGCAGAGTAAGAATCGCGGGGGTGCCCCACGTCTCGCGCTCTTCGAGACGTGGGACGCTGCGGACCCTTACTCCTGCAATCTGACGCCCGCCTTGTTCAACGCAAGCCATCCGTAATCGAAATTAATTGACTTAAGACCCGTCGTGCGTGACGATTAATTATCTGATTGGGGCAGCTTGACTGCCCCAAACCCATTTTCAGCGCTCTTTGACAACGTAAGTCGTTGATTTATAAGTATTTTACCTGTAACTCCTTTAAACTCAAAGACATGGCGGGAATCCCGCCCCTAACCCCATGATTCCAAAAGACCGGGGGGAGGGGGGGCAGTAGTAAACACGGGTTAATACCTTCCGAGTAAACATGTCAGGCAATCCAGGATGGGGCAGCCACGTTTCATCGTGGGAAAGGAAGAACAGAGTGGGGGAAGGGTGGCCAGCCCCATGCCCTACCCTAAATCACTGTTGTTCCGATCCGCTGGGACTGGCTGGTTCCCAATCCACAAGCAAGATCAAAGTCAAAAGCCGCGGGCAAGAGTGCCCGCGCTACACGAATCCTCGCTACACTGGCTGGACGGGCGAGTCGCCCGTCCCCACACGAGCGCCCGTTCCCACCCGCCCACCCTTGACAGGTGGAGTCTCCGAGGCGAGACTCGGTTCAGCCCTTCCGCCATGCACGGATCCATCCAACCCGAAGAGGGATTCCCGTCCGCGAGCGCAGACGACACGACCGCTGGGATGGATCGATCGTCCTCGGTTGGCGGCTCGATCGGAGCGGTCGGCGACAAGGCTAACGGGGGACGCGCGTTGGAAGAAACGGAGCTGGACTCGGCGCTCCAGTTGTTGGTGGAGCGGGCGCAGTACATCACCGGCGCGACCGGAACTGCTCTTGCTCTGCCGCAGGGGGAGGAGATGGTATGCCGCGCCAGCGCTGGTGCTTCGGCGCCGGCGGTCGGGGTGCGCCTGCAGGTCCGTTCTGGACTGACCGGCGAAAGCATCGCCCGCCGGCAGTTGCTGCGCTGTGACAACGCTGAGACGGATCCGCGCGTGAATCTGGAAACTTGCCGCGCCTTGGGGATCGCATCCATTGTGGTTCTGCCGCTGTTGCGGCGTAGCGGCGAGGTTCGCGGGCTGTTCGAACTGTTTTCCGATCACCCCTACGCTTTCGAAGAGCGCGATCTGATCGCGCTCGAACGCATGGCCGACCTCACTTTGACGGCCCTGGATATGGCCGAGCAGCGCCAGAATTTCGCACCTGCGCCCGGGTCCCGGCTGGAACCGGGAAAGCTGGTCGAATCTCCCGCGGCAACGGCAACGAGCGTGCCGCAGGCTGCTGCGGTTCCACCTCAAGTTCCTCTTCCTCTTCCTCTTCCTCTCAGCGTTCCTGCCAGCGGTTCGCTTAACTCGGAGCTCGCTGAGCCTCCAGTGCTGTCCGGCGAGGCACCCGTTATCTCGCCGCCAGAAGCGGCTCCCGTCCCCGAGGCCATGCTGCGCGTGCAAAAATGCCCTTCCTGCGGATTCCCCATCTCTGAGGGGAGAACGCTCTGCCTTGATTGCGAATTGAAGGATACCGCGCGGAAGGCGCGGGAGAAGGAGCAGGGAGAGATCGCGCAAGGCGAGCCGGAGACACCGTCCGACTCCGCGGCTCCGATGGCGGATGAATTTGTGCCGGCCTTCCTGGCAAACTCAGTGCCCGTAAAGGAATCGTGGCTGGCGAACCACGTCAATCTGTTAGCGATCGTCGTGCTGATCGTGGGCATTCTGGTCGCGGTGGTGGTGTTTCGATAACCACTCTTGCACCCGGAGGTGCCTGTTTCCCTTGACAGATTGCGGTGAAACCCATACTCTGCGCTTAATCTCTTGTTCCAACACAGGTGGCAAACATGAAGAATGTGTACGAAGTTTTGCGGCAAAAGGAACTTGAACTGACCCGGCTGGAAAGAGAAGTCGAGGCCCTGCGCGTCGCCGCCCCACTACTTTCGGACGAAAAAGAGTCGCTGGCCGAAGCGCCCAAGCCGAGCTTAACTGCCACCGCGCCGCAGCAACCGGTGCGGATTCCGCCGGTGGTTGCCGCCCAGGCGGTAAACGCCCCGACGCGGGTCGCGGGCTGGGAAGAGGCGACCAAGCGCTGGCCGTAGGCTGGTTCGCTGGTCGCGGTCTAGACGGGGCTTGCCCCGTGTGTGCGTCATGGAAATGGCCCAGGGTCAGACCGTTCCTGGGCTATTATTTTGTTCTCTCGCCGGTCAAGGTCTAGAGAGTGTCGTAGCCCGGGTGCCGTCCCTTGCGGGACTCCAATTCTCACTTCCGACTACCCGGCACTCACGTGCCGGGCTTTCTTATTCCGCCGCTTCGCGGCTGGAGTATCGGGACTACTCCTACCCACGGCTTGCGCCCCTTCGACAAGCTCAGGGCAGGCTGTGGGCTGTATTCTTCCGCCGCTCCGCGGCTCACATTACTGGGTTGTGAAGGCCAGGGCCAATAACGTCTTCTGCTCGACCTCGTGGGCTTTTGCCGAACCGGTTGCTGGGCTTGCACTTCCGGAACGCTTCACCGAATGCACTGGCCGGTCGTTTGCGATGTACCTTAAGCGCGGCAGCATGTAGGACAGCGCACCCATGTTGGAGGGCTCTTCCTGTACCCAGACAATATCTCGCGCTGTACTGTGGCGCTCGAATTCTGCGGTCAGTTCGGCCTCCGGGAACGGATACATCTGCTCCAGGAAGACGATGGCGGTGCTTAATTCTTTACGTTTCTGCCGTTCGGTGCGCAGTTCGTGTCCGATCTTGCCCGTGCAGAGCAGGATCCGCTTGACGTCCTGCGCTTCCGTATCCGGGATCACGGGCAGAAATTTCTGATGGGTCAGATCTTCCAGCGGAGACAGGGCATCGGGGTGGCGCAGCATACTCTTGGGCGTGAACACCACCAGCGGCTTTCTCCACTTGCGCAGCGCCTGCCGCCGCAGCAGGTGGAAATACTGCCCCGCATTCGAGGGCTGGCAAATCTGGATATTGTCGCGCGCCGCCAGCTGCAGGAAGCGCTCTATGCGGGCGCTGGAATGCTCTGGACCCTGGCCTTCGTAGCCGTGAGGCAGCAACAGCACCAAGCCTGACAGCAGCAACCACTTGTCCTCGCCGGCGCATACAAACTGGTCGATCACCGCCTGCGCAACGTTGGCAAAATCGCCGAACTGGGCTTCCCACAGAACCAGAGCCTCGGGATAATCGCGGCTGTAGCCGTATTCAAATCCCATGACGCCCGCTTCCGAAAGTGTCGAGTTATAGATATCGCACGCGGCTTGTCCTGGAGCAATGTGGCGCAGCGGCATGTATTCCGTTTCGTCTTCAATGTCCAGCAGGACGGAGTGCCGCTGATTGAAGGTTCCGCGCCGTGAGTCCTGCCCGCTTAGGCGCACCGGAATCCCCTGCTTCATCATGCTGGCAAAAGCCAGGGCCTCGGCCATGCCGTAATCGACCGGCTTCTTGCCCGTTCCCATCTCCTGCCGCTGCTCGAGCAACTTTTTTACCTTGGGATGGATGTGGAAACCCTCGGGATAGGTGGTCAGGCGCTCGGCGAGTTCCAGCAACTCTTCGCGCGCGACGCCTGTGGGCTGCTCGTATTCCGGTTTATAGCGCCCCCCGAAGTAGTCTTTCCAGTATGTGGGCAGATCGCGCATCAGCGGCTTTTTGGTGACTTGCGTCGCGTCTTTCTGCGCGGCTTCGTACTCACCCTTGATCGTCCTCACGCGCGCGGCGATATTGTCATCATCCATGCCAATTTGTTTGGCGTAAATCTGATATAGCGGCGGATGCTGTTTGATCGCCTTATACATCAGCGGTTGCGTCACGGTGGGATCGTCGACTTCGCTGTGCCCGTGGCGCCGATAGCCGATCAGGTCCACTACCACATCGGCGCCGAACTGGTAGCGGTACTCGGCTGCTAAGCGGGCGATCCGCATCACGGCATCTACGTCTTCACCGTTCACGTGAAAGATGGGAATCGCCTGCCTGCGCGCCAGTTGTGCAGAGAAGCGGGAAGAATGTTCATCACGGGCATTGGTGGTGAAGCCGATCAGGTTGTTGACGATGACGTGGATGGTTCCGCCCACGGTGTAGCCGGCCAGGTCGGCATAATTGAGCGTTTCTGCCGTGATGCCTTGGCCCGCGAAAGCGGCGTCGCCATGCACCAGCAGCGGCAGATACTTTAGCTTGCCGCCTTCTCCAGCGCGGTCTTGCTTGGCGCGCGTGCGTCCTACCGTTACCGGATTCACGGCTTCGAGGTGGCTGGGATTCGACACGAGATGGATATGAATCTTCTTGCCGCTCTTCGTGACGTATTCGCCGGTCGCGCCCATGTGGTACTTCACGTCGCCTGACCCTAATACGCTGCGTGGATCCACATCCTCAAATTCGGCAAAGACTTGCTCGGCCGGGCGATTGGCCACATGAATGATGACGTTCAGGCGTCCGCGATGGCTCATGCCCATTACCAGCTCCACCGCGCCGCGCTCGTCGGCTACGTCGAGAATCTGATCCACGGCCGGCAACAAAGAGGTATTGCCTTCGAGGGAGAAGCGTTTGTTGCCCAGGTAGCGCTGCTGCAGTGTCTGTTCAAAGAGCTCGGCGCGCGTCAGCAGGTCGAGGGCACGTTCGCGGTCGACGTCGACTGAGGCCGGTTCGGCTTCGACCCGGTCCTGGATCCAGCGTCGTCGTTCGGGGTCGGCGATGTGCATGAACTCCACGCCTACGCTGCCGCAATAAATGCGCCGCGCTTCGCGCGCCCACTCGTTGTCGATCTGAAGATCCGGATGCGGTTGCGGAGGCAGCAGGCCGAGCGGATTCAGTTCGGCTTCCAGATATCCGAATTGCCGGAACAGCCCAAACACACGTTCCCGTTCGTAGTTTTGGATGATGGCAGGAGCTGTGCTCCCACCGGTATTCCGAGTTGAAGTGGGCATAAAAGGTATCTATAGAATAACGGATGACCCGACCTGTGTGTCCGATTCAGCCGGCTCAGTCGAAAACCCGACCCAAGCACTTGGGCCAGGCAATGTATCGTGGGTCACGGCACAACATTTGGATTCCTGCTACAAGTTATTCTGGGTATGGTTTCCCCCAAGTGATCTTTATGATATGGCCAGCCACCTATTCTGCACGCACCGTCTGTCCAGAGTGCCATGGTAGGGTGGCGTTGGAGAGGGTTGCATTCACGCCAACATTCGCTTGCCCGAATTGCGGAAGTCATATCCACATCTCCGAGCGCTATCGGCGAGTACATAACTGGATCTGTTGGAGTCTCGGATTTGTTATATCGTTTGGCTTGGGAGTTAGGTGGTGGGTGTCGCTGCTGATGTGGATACCATGGTCAATGACGGTCTTCTTTCTATGGGCCTATGTTGGCAAGTATGCGCTGCCACCAAAGCTAGAGAAGTGCGCGATTGAAAATCCGTCAATCCTGCTCCTCGGGCCCAAGTAGATGTCTGTGCTGACAATGAGTTCTTGAATGTGTGATCGGTATGACGACAAATCCCAATGCCGCAAAACCCGGGACTCCTGTTATTCTCGGAATTCCGTTCGATGCCAACTCGTCATGGTTGCGTGGAGCGGCGGGAGCGCCGCCGATCATCCGCGTGGCCCTGAATTCCATTTCGTCGAACTTGTGGACGGAAACCGGCGTCGACCTTGGAGCCGACGGTACGTATTGCGATGGCGGCGATTTGAAGTTCACCTTCGATGAGCCGTTCGCCGCGATCGAAAGAAAAGTCGGCGAACTGCTGGACAAGGGCCTGCGCCCGGTCTGCCTGGGTGGCGACCACTCGATTACCCTGCCGATCGTCCGCGCCTTCGGCAAGCACATTCCGGGACTGACCATCCTCCACTTCGACGCCCACCCCGATCTTTACGACGAACTGGAAGGCAACCGGCTGTCGCATGCTTGCCCCTTCGCCCGAATCATGGAGGAGGGCGCTGCCAAGCGGTTGATCCAGATCGGCATTCGGACTATGACTGGGCACCAACGCGAGCAGTCCAAGAAATTTGGGGTCGAAGTGATCGAGATGCGGGAGTTGCCCGCGCTTGAGCGTATGAAACTTGACGGTCCCATCTACATTTCATTCGACATGGACGCGTTCGATCCGGCGTTTGCTCCGGGAATTTCGCATCGCGAGCCGGGAGGCATGTCGGTGAGAGAGGCGATCGCGCATGTGCACGCCATCACGGGTAAAATCGCCGGCGCCGACATCGTGGAATTCAACCCCGCGCAGGACAATACCCAGATCACCGCTACGGTTGCCGCCAAGTTACTCAAAGAAATCTTGGGCAAAATGATTTTGAACTAGTCATGACCGCGCTGTAGCGCCGCCGTCCTCGGCGGCTGTCCGGCGGGCGTCCCTCGCCCGCCGCGCCGAGAGCGAGACGCTCTCGGGACAGCCGGCAAGATGCCGGCGCTACAATCCAATTACCACAATTGGAGGCACCCCCATGGCCAGCGGAATGATTGATGTGTCCAAAGAAGTAAAGACCTGGGAGCGCTTGCAAGCGAGCGCCACGCTTGGGTTCGATGCTTCCGGCCAACCCGTCCTGCAGGTGCGCCTAGGGGATGATTTGGCGCTGGTGGGCGTTTCTCGGGCCAACATCTTGAGCGTCTCTGAGTCGCCGGAACTGGCCGCGAGACTGTTGGAGGCGCGGCTTCGCCAGGAATTGCGGCCTGCTACAGCCCGCAAGACTTCGCCGAGCGACGTGGAAAAAGATCTGGCGCTGTTCCCAGCAACTGCTCCGGCGCCAGCCGAGGGAAGTTGCCGTCACACCGTCGTCCGGGAATAACAAACGCGTGGTCAGATTGCAGTAGCCTTCCTTTTTCGCTGCACAGCAGATAATTCGCACCCGACAATTCGTTACGCATTCATTAGTTCTGCGGGGGCAGTCGCGAACGGATCAGGGTTTCCACTTGAGTCCAAACCTTGGGATCACACTCAATTTCAGTGTGCGGCTTCATGAAGACACGATCGTACCAGGGATACTGCTTGCAGTCGATCGGATGTGCTTTGTACTCGAAGTGGAAATTTCCGATGATGTGCGTGCGTGCCGGATCAGCGGCGCGGATCTCGGGTTTGCCGTGCAGCCAGCCATCCAGTTGATAGAAATTTGCGGCCTCGGCTACGTTGGCAGGAATGACCTTATCATTCTGGCCGGGCTTGGTGACACTATCCACCTGAACGGTGAGCAACACGGGAATGCCTTGTTTTTCGAGTTCTCGCGCCAGCGTAATGGCCTCGGAGGCGCCCCAGCTGTGTCCGTGGAGGATGATGCGGGCGTTGTGCTTTTCTTCGAGCGACGGTGTGCCATTGCGACCGGCATGCACAAATCGAACGATGTCCGCGAGGGCTTGCGGCCCGCGATGATTTTCGAGAACCTCGACATACACGCCCGATGGGTAGTTTCGGTTCAGACGCGCAGCAAGTTGGACGGGGCCGTGAACCATGTCATCGTGCCTGACGAATCCGCCTACGAAACCAAGGACCATGACGGGGGCCGTTGTGACCGCGTCGGGTGAACTGACGGGGAGTGCCGAACTCGCGTGAGTGGCGGCAGGGACGAGGCAAAAAATAAACGAAACAACGCGGATTGAAGTGCGGATATAGTGACTCACTTCCAGGAGATCATAACGACAAAGGAGCGCTGTTCGCTTCACATCTTATCGGACGAGAGCATGGCGGTGACGATCTCGGCGAGCACTCGGTAGCCGTCGGCATCGATGGGGCCTTGAGTAGCGGTCTGAAATTTGCGGGTGCGCTCTTTGGCATCGAAATAGAAGATGAGGTCGGCCAGTGCCTCGCGGGCCTCCCGGCAAAGCGCACGCAAGTGCATGAGGTCGTCGACGCCGAGTGTTGAGGCCTTAAACTTGCCGATTTCCCCCAGCACGCGCCCGAGTTCGTTCTTCCAATGGTCGACTTCGGTTTCATACTGTAAATAGTATTCAGCATCACCCACGATCAACAATTCAAGTGCCTTCATGTCCTCGGGCAGTAACGGTTTTCTTTCTTTGAGTTTGGGTAACAGTGCGGCGACGTTGACCTGAGATTCAAAGGCCTCCCGCGCTTGCCCCTCGAGATCGCCGACATGGTCTTCCAGGAGGCCGAAGTTGTCGCTGGTCTCCGCCTGCTGACAGCGCAAGGAGAGATCGAGGGTCTTCTGGATGGCTGCGCCTAACTGCCGAGCATCACCCACGGCATACCCCTTTCTAACTCTTGATCGAATGCACGGGGGAAAACGAGCCCTATTTTCCCACTGAAGGTCGCAAATGAGCAAATGCCCATCCCACGGGGAATTTGGGGCGCAAAGATCGTAAATCCCTGGGGGATTCAGACTACGAACCTGCGGGACACCATGCGACTCTGGCGTCTTTCTCCCTCCGCTCCCTAAAATGCTAAGATTTCCGACATGCCACTGCGGAACAAATTCAACAAAGCCACCCACGCGGCGGGAAAGGTGGTTCGCGGACGTAAGGGCGAGCCGCGCGCCGCGGCGGAACTGGTCATCATTACCGGCATGAGCGGGTCGGGCAAGGCTTCGGCACTAAAGGCCTTCGAAGATCTTGGCTACTACTGCGTGGACAATCTGCCGGTGGAGCTGATTCCGCGCTTTGCCGAACTGGCGGTGCAGTCGGGAGAAATTCCGCGCACGGCGCTGGTGGTGGATGTGCGCGAGGGTTCGCAACTGGAAAAGCTGCCGGCGATTCTGAAGTCGGTGAAGCGGACGATCGCGACCAAGGTGATTTATTTGGAAGCGAGTGATGCCGCGTTGCTGCGGCGCTTCAGCGAGACGCGGCGGCCGCATCCGCTGGGGACGGGCACCACGGTGCGAGCATCGCTGGGGGCCGAACGGCGGCATCTGCGGGCGATTCGCAAAATTGCCGACCTGGTCATTGACACTTCCAAATTCAATGTTCATGAACTGCGGGCGCACTTGACCGACCGCTTCAAACAACAGTCGGGGAGCCAGCAGACGATTCTGGTCTCGTGCGTGAGTTTCGGATACAAGCACGGCTTGCCCGACGATGCCGACCTGGTGTTTGATGTGCGCTTTCTGCCTAATCCTCATTTTGTGCCAGAGTTTCGCGCGCTGACGGGACGCGATCCTCGAGTCGCTAAATACATCCGGTCGTTTCCGCAGACGCAGGAGTTCATTAACCGCATCTCGGAACTGCTGGTTTACCTGCTGCCACACTACATTCGCGAGGGCAAGAGCTATCTGACCATAGGCTTCGGATGTACGGGCGGACAGCACCGCTCGGTGATGATCGCCGAAGACGTCAGCAAGCGGCTGCGGAAGGCGGGCTACAAAGTTAAGGTCGTGCATCGGGACAGTCCGAAGTAGGTGGCCGACCGAGTTGTGTGGTGACGGGGCTTTGTCCTGTCCAAGCGGGGCCCTTCGGCTCCGCTCAGGGCAGGCTACGCCCCGCTTCCACACAATCTCCACGGCAAATCACATGTAGAATTAAGCCTTACACGCATGGCAACTTCCACAGTGGCGGACCCGAAGAGAGCAGCAACACCGGCTACGCCGCATCCACTGGTCCGCTTGTTGCGCTATGTTTTGCCTTACTGGGGGCCGTTTCTCGCTTCGGTCGTGCTGATGGCGATGGTGGGGTTGCTGGATGCGGGACGGTTGCTGCTGATCCGTCCGATCTTCGATCGTGTCTTGAATCCTGGAACCCAGGACAAAACCATCCCGTTGTTCAAACTCCCGGGCAGCGATCGCTTTCTTGATTTGCAATGGCTGGTTCCGTCGCATTTTCACAATCCATGGACGGTGGTGGCGTTTGCGCTGGTGGCGGCCACGGTATTGAAGGGAATTTTCGACTACGCCGGAACCTACCTGGTGAACTACGCGGGTTTTGGGATGATCACCGACCTGCGGGACGATTTGTATAACGCCATCATGCGGAGTTCGGCGGCGTTTTTCACGAAACACACCACGGGTACGCTGCTCTCGACCATGGTCAACGATATCGAGAAGGTGCAATACGCGATGTCGAGCGTGCTGGCGGAATTTCTGCAGCAGTTTTTCACTTTGATCTTTGTCGCGGTAGTGGTGGTTTCGCAGGGAGGGAAACTGGCGTGGGTGTTGCTGTTTTTCATCCCAGCTATTTTGTACTCGTCGAGGAAGATCGGCCGGCAAGTGCGCAGCAAGACTCGGGGCGGACAGGACAAACTGGCCGAAATCCAGAACATTCTGCACGAAACGATTACCGGGAATCGCATCGTCAAGGCGTTTGGCATGGAGAACTGGGAAGTGGAGCGCTTCCGGGTTGCGGCGCGACGGCTGTTCCGCGCGAATCTTCGGGTGGTAGCGGCGTTTGCGATCAGCTCTCCGCTGATGGACATTCTGGGCTCGATTGCCGTAGCGTTGTTGCTCCTGCTAGGGCGCGATCAGATCAACCGGCACGGATTCACGGAAGGAGCCTTCTGCACGTTCATTTTCGCGGTGTTCAAGCTATATGACCCGGTACGCAAGTTCGCGCAGTTCAACAATAATTTTCAGCAGGCGGTGGGCGCCTCGTCAGAAATTTTCCATTTCATGGATATCGAAGACGAAGTGCGCGAGAAGCCGGGAGCCAAGCGGATGGGGAAGTTTGCGCGCTCGATCCGGTTTGCGGACGTGTCGTTCTCCTATGAGAACGTGCAAGATTCGCCGGTTGTGCTGCATGGCATCAATCTGGAAGTGAAGGCGGGCGAGGTGCTGGCGGTGGTGGGATCGAGCGGCGCGGGCAAGAGCACGCTGGTGCATCTGATCCCGCGCTTCTTTGACGTCAGCAGTGGGCGGATCTTGATTGACGACAGCGATGTGCGCGACGTGACGCTGGAATCTCTGCGCTCGCAGATCGGGATTGTCACGCAGGAGACGGTATTGTTCAACGATACGGTGAGGAACAATATCGCCTACGGCCAGCCCCATGTGCCGCAGAAGAAGGTGGAAGAAGCGGCGCGAGCGGCGCGAGCGTACGAATTCATTAGTGGGCTCCCGGAAGGGTACAACACGATGATCGGGGAGCGCGGGGTGCGGCTTTCGGGCGGGGAACGGCAGCGCATCGCGATTGCGCGGGCGATCCTGAAGAACGCTCCGATTCTGATTCTGGATGAAGCGACGTCGGCGCTGGATAGCGAGTCCGAGTCGCTGGTGCAGTCGGCACTGCAAAATCTGATGACTGGGCGTACTGTGTTTGTAATTGCGCACCGGCTTTCGACGGTGCGCCGTGCGGATCGAATCGTAGTGCTGGAAAATGGCACGATCAGCGACATCGGCGCGCATGAAGAGCTGATGCAAAAGTTAGGCACGTACCGGCGGCTTTACGAATTGCAGTTTGCGGAAGCGGACGCGCCGAAGGCAGTGGGAACGTAGGGATTCGAGAAGAACTTTATGCCACTTCGCTCCATGACGGGATTCGCGCAGGTTCGAGCGCAGGTCAATACGCAACTGGCGTTTTCGCTCTCGCTCAAATCGGTGAATCATCGTTTTCTCGATCTTCACTTCCGTTTGCCCTCCGATACCGACGCGCTGGAAATGAAGCTGCGCCGGCTGCTAAAAGACAAAATGGCGCGTGGGCATGTGGAAGTGATCCTGAACCTGGATCGCTCGGCCACGAACGGAGTTGCGATCAACCGGCAACTGATTGCCGGCTACGTGGAAGCCTTCCGCGCGGCCGCCGAAGAATTTGAAATCGAGGGCGAGCCCGATCTGAACGTGGTTCTGAGGATGCCGGGCGCAATGGAGTCCGGAGCCGAGAAGTCGGGAGAGGAACTGGAGACCGCGGTGATGGCGTGCGTGGAAGAAGTGCTTTCGCGGTTGAATGAGATGCGCGAAGAAGAAGGCCGCAGCATCAGCACGGAGTTGCGGGCTCGCATGGCCAGTCTGGAAAAAGCGGCGGCGGGGGTGGAAGGCCATCGCAGCACCATTCTGCGCAGCTACTCAGAGCGGTTGCAGTCGCGCATGCTGGAGGTGCTCGGCGCCCAGGTGGACAAGGAACGGATCTTGCAGGAAGTGGCCGTGCTGGTGGATCGCAGCGACATTCAGGAGGAACTGGTGCGGCTGAATGCGCACGTGAAACATTTTCTTGGCTTGCTTGACCAGGGCGGCGAGGTGGGCAAGAAGATGGACTTTCTGCTGCAGGAAATGAATCGCGAGGCGAACACACTGCTTTCGAAGACCTCGGGCCTGGCGGGAGAAGCGTTGAAGATTACCGAGATGGGTCTGCTGATGAAGTCGGAGATCGAAAAATCGCGGGAGCAGGTGCAGAATCTGGAATGAGCATCGTCTACATTGTTTCCGCGCCCTCGGGTTCGGGGAAATCCACGCTGGTGAACGAACTGTTCAAGATGGTTCGTCACCTCGACTTCTCGATTTCTTACACCACGCGTCCGCCGCGCGGAAGCGAACAGAATGGTAAGGAATATTTCTTTGTCTCGCGAAAAGAATTTGAAACCATGATTGCGGCCGATGAGTTCCTGGAGTACGCGGATGTTTTCGGAAACTATTACGGTACGGCACGTCGGTTTCTGCGCGAGGCCGAGGAGCGCGGCAACGACCTGCTGCTGGACATCGATGTGCAGGGGGCAAGCCAGATCAAGCAGAGTATCCCGGACGCGGTGAGCATCTTTATTCTTCCGCCGGACCGGGAGAAGCTGGAGTGGCGGTTGCGGAACCGGGGGCTGGATTCAGAAGCGGTAATCCGTCGCCGGTTGGACACGGCCCGGCGAGAGATTGAGAATTACTCAAAATACGACTACATTTTAGTTAACAACCTGCTGGAGCAATCCGCCGACCAACTGAAGGACATAGTGTTGGCGGAGCGGTTAATGCGAAGCGGGGCGGAAGTTTCCGGCGAGGAAAAGCGGCTGGTAGAGATCTCGCAAGCTTGCCGGTTGGAGCAGGCGCGGGAGCGGGTGCAACCGATTCTGGCTTCGTTTGACCCGCAAGCAGTAAAGGGCACATGAAGTTTTGGGGGAGAATGCATCATGAAGCTGATTGAAGGGTTCGACAGCAACTACCGCTACATTCTGGTAGCGGCGCGGCGAGCACGGCAACTGCAAGGCGGCGCGCCTCCGGTGATCGATACCGGATCGCGCAAACCCTGCCGCATTGCGCAGGATGAAATCAAGGCCGGCAAGGTGAAATGGCTGATTCCGGAGGCTCCGAAATTGCCGGTCGTGGCCGCAACCGAAACTCTGAACAAAGTGTTTGCGGAAGATGTGTAAACATCTTTCGCCGCTCATTGCGTCACGAATCTTGTGCCGAGCGGCAGCATCAATTCTGTAGGCGGGGCTGGAGGTTGAATCCGTGGCCGCCGCCTTCCTGCTATGAAAATTGCGCTGGGCGTGTCCGGTGGGATTGCAGCTTATAAGGCGGCGGAAATCGTGCGCCTGTTGCAAGACCGCGGCATTCGTGTGCAAGTCGTGATGACGCGCG
>Ga0074046_10002491_pt1 | contig 15865 bp, 17 predicted proteins | sample BogForMeECP23OM3_FD_94441 | JGI IMG/M metagenome (GOLD analysis project Ga0074046, IMG submission 94441) | Bog forest soil microbial communities from Calvert Island, British Columbia, Canada - Bog Forest MetaG ECP23OM3 | ecosystem: Environmental > Terrestrial > Soil > Wetlands ...
CAGGCCTGCAAGCTCGGAGACCCGAAGGCCCGTGGCATAAAGCAGCTCCAAAAAGCAGGCGAGGCGAAGAGCGCGAATCCTCGCAGGGCCGGACGCCGCCGCGGCAGCCTCATGTGCCGCCGTTAGAAGCCTATCGGCCTCCGCCACGGTTAAGGTCACGGGCAGCCGCCGCTTCGCTTTCGCGCCATCGATGAGGAGTGCGGGGTCGCTCTTGCGCACGCCCTCGGCGGTGAGGAACCGGGTGAAGCGCTTGAGGCAGGATAGCTTGCGGGCGGCGGAATTGGAGCTGAGCCCGTCCATGGCGCGGGCCTTGAAGAAGGCTTCCAAATCCTCCCTTTCGCAACTGGCAAGGTTCGCGCCGCGCTGGCCCAAAAAACGCGACATCTCGCGCAGGTCTGACCCATAGGCGGAAATCGTATTGAAGGAGGTGCCGCGCTCGGCGCGCATCATGTGCAGAAACGCCAAGATCAGCGTTTCATCCTCAGGCTGAGCGTTAGCCTCTCGCGGCCGGGCCATCTTATTTAATTTTCACGTCCCGGATCGATTTCGTCATTTCCCGCTGGTGAGGTTCGAAGAAGTTTGCCAGCACGAACATGCTGCCGTAGAACAATCCGGCGAGAAGCCCCACGACGGTCAAGAAACGTAATAGAGACGGCATAGCGGCCTCCAGCCTAGTTGCGCCCTACTGGGCTGCCGTTCTTCGCGCCCGTTGTCAAGGATGTGTTGAAAGCATAAGTTGCACCTTTATGAGTCTTCGGCTTGCTAAGTGAGCGGTTTGTGACGGCGGAGAGCGAAAACGCCACGGTGAAGGGTGCCGCCCGGACAGTGCGAGGTGCTCTGGGGAACCGGAGCGTCGTCCTGATCGGAATGATGGGATCGGGAAAGTCGTCCATCGGGCGGCGGCTTGCTGCCGCTCTCGAATTGCCGTTCAGCGATGCGGATACGGCGATCGAGCAGGCAGCGGGCATGACGGTCGAGGAGATTTTCCGCAACCACGGAGAGCCTCATTTCCGCGAGGGCGAGGAGCGGGTTATCAAACGGCTCTTGCAATCGGGCCCGCAAGTGCTCGCAACGGGCGGCGGCGCGGTGCTTTCCGCTAAGACGCGCGAAGAAATCGCCAAAGCTGCGATTTCGATATGGCTCAAAGCGCCGGTCGAGCTTTTGCTGCAGAGGGTCTCGCGCCGCGATAACAGGCCTTTGCTCAAGACACCCGATCCCCGCGCGGTTCTGACCCGGCTGCTGGAAGAGCGGACGCCTTATTACGCAGGGGCCGATCTGATTCTCGAAAGCAGCGATGCGCCCCATGAGGTAATCGTGGAGAATGTCCTGTCGCTCCTTGCGTCCTATCTTGCCGGCGCGGGCGGAATGCTCAAGGACGATAGCGCAAAGGCGCTGATTCAAGATGAGGGGCGATGATGACGGCAGCTGCGGAATTCGATTGCAAATTCAACAAGGTCGATGTCACGCTCGGCGCGCGCAGCTACCCCATTCTCATCGGCGGCGGGCTGCTTGCCGCAGCGCCGCAACACCTCTCAGCAGCCCTGCCGGGCACGCGCTTTGCCATTGTGGCGGACGCGGCGCTGGCGAGCTATGCCAGCGATCTCGCGCCCCGGCTTGCGCAGCATGGCCTGCTTTTGGGCGAGGTTTGCTTCGTGCCCTCGGGCGAAGGCTCGAAATGTTTCTCGCAGCTTGAGCGCGTATGCGGCGCGCTGCTCGATCTTGGCATCGAGCGGCGGCACGCCGTCATCGCGCTCGGCGGCGGCGTGACCGGCGACCTCGCCGGCTTCGCCGCGGCCATCGTAAAGCGTGGCGTCCGCCTCGTGCAAATACCGACAACGCTTCTGTCGCAAGTCGATTCCTCGGTTGGCGGCAAGACCGGCATCAACTCGCGCCACGGCAAGAACCTGATCGGCGCCTTTCATCAGCCTTCGCTGGTGCTGGCGGACCTCGGTACGCTTGAAACCCTGTCCCCGCGCGAATTCCGGGCGGGCTATGCCGAGGTCGTGAAATATGGCGCGCTCGGCGATGCTGCTTTCTTCGCTTGGCTCGAAGCGAACGGCGCCCGCGTTTTTGCGCGCGAGCCCGGTGCGCTGACCTACGCCATCGAGCGAAGCTGCCAAATGAAGGCGGACATCGTCGCGCGCGACGAGCTTGAGACCGGCGACCGCGCGCTTTTGAACCTCGGCCACACCTTCGGCCACGCGGTCGAGGCGTGGGCCGGCTATTCCGGCGATGTGCTGCATGGCGAAGGCGTCGCGCTCGGCATGGTGCTCGCGGCTGAGTTCTCGCACGCGCAAGGGCTTTGCGGCGCCTCCGTGGCCGGCCGGCTGAAAGCCCATCTCGGCGCGCTCGGCCTCCCCGCGGATTTCGCGGGCCTGCATGCCCAAGTTGGGCGCCTGCCGGACCTCGACAGCCTCATGACCTTCATGGAGCAGGACAAGAAGGTGAAGGACGGCGAGATGACGCTGATCCTCATGCGCGGGATGGGCGAGGCGTTCGTCGCGCCGGGCGTGCCGCGGGCGGCGATCCGCGCTTTCCTCGAAGCCCAGCTCGCAAAATAGATGCTTTCGCCGGCGGCCTGCTCGCGGTCACACATCGTTAACCTCAGTTTGCAGCTTCCCTAACCCGGCAGGCTCAATTTGTGCCGCTTCCTTCAAGCCGTCATCATGCGCGAAAGCGCCTTGCTAAAGCTTTAAGCGAGCTAAGCTTCTGATAACACGACAAAAAGGCAATTTCGGCGCTGCGCTTCCGCAAGCCGCGTGCGCCCTTTAGGGTTAATTCCGGAGCGGAAATATATTTAACGGACTTTTTGAATCGCACATTTGCGGGTGAAAACGCGAAAAATCGCGATTTTTGCGGCGGGGAGATATAGAAATCCGCCTCCGTTTACCATTCCGGTATTAACCACGCTCCGGCGCTACGAAAATAAGCATTCGCGGCGCGACTTGGCCCCTCTGGAAATACTTCGCTCTCGAAATTGGTCTGGCAGCGGCCTTTGCATCTCGGGGAGAACGAGTATTGGTTGTTGATCTAGACTATCAAGGTTCATGCTCCGCGTTGATGCAACTGCAGGACAATTCAGTTAACAGGCAGTCTAGCGTCGAGTATATGTTTTTGGACTATTTCGATAAAGATTGAAAAAAGCTCAGCATAGGAAGCGTAAATTTAGACGTAGCTGGAAAGGGTAAACTTGATTTCATCTCAGCATATTATGCCTTCGAAAATACTGAGCGCGAAATCGAGTATAGATGGACGCTTCAAGAAACAGAGGATGACATACGCTATCGCTTGGCGCGGGCACTTCTGTCGCCAGACGTGCAACAGTCCTATGACCGCATCTTTCTGGACGCGCCCCCTCGGCTAACGGTGGGCTTTTTAAATGGTTTTTGCACTGCTACTCACCTATTCGTCCCGACGATAATGGACAAACTATCGTCGGAGTCCGTTAGGTTTTTTGCGGACCGTTTCAGATTGCTAAGACCACAAATAAATCCACTAATAAACTTTGGGGGTGTGATTGCGCTTGTAAGAAATCAAAACCCCAATAATCCCACACGCTTGCTTAACAATCTAATCAATATTGCTAATGAGATTGATCAGAATGTTTCAGACACGTCTAGGATCGAGAAGCGCGTTTGTTCTCAGAGATTCTGTGGTTATCTTCAGCAAGGAAATCGCGACGGCTTCCGAAACCAGGTATCGCATATTTGAATAAAGCAAGCGTTAGCGCTATCTTTGATCCGCTTGCAGATAGGATTCAGGCTATTGCGCCTCGGAGGCCATGATGAAAGTCAAGCAGGCTATTGCTGTATTCGATGCTTTCGCCAGCGCTTTGGAGGAGGCCAGTTGCAGAAGTTCTGCAGTTGAATTAAGGGCTTTTTCAGCAGCGCTAGGTGGCAACGGCAGCTTGAATGTAGAAGTCCTGGTTCGCCTGGTTAGAGAAAATTACCAGAAGTCCAGTGACGTTCCCCTTTACCCAGCGGCACTCAAGGCACGGATACAGTCGATTGTCCAGATTCTGCAGGCAACCGGCGCTAAGCAGGCGGAGGCACTAAAGACTTTCCTAGAGCTTTTCGAGGGCAGGAGTGCCACAGACTCTGACGCGTTTATTGAAGTCGTTGCAGCGGCGAAGCCCGCTAAGAGTCTGAAAAAAAGAAGAAAAGTTCGCCTGATAAGGGCCTCCGGGAAGGCTACATAGCGAAGCTTTCGGCACAACCCTATGACCGGGAAGCTTTTTCGAGAGCAGTGCGCGAGTTAGAAAGTTCTGCCCTTGCATCGGATGCAGACGTCAAGGCTATTAGCAAGGCCGTTACGCAGAAAGGGCGAGCAACGCGCGAAGCCGCGATTGCCGATCTACACCAATACCAGAGGACCAAAAATCTTTCGGACGCACGAGAAAAAGAATTAGCCGATACCCTTGTTTAGCTGTGTGCGCAAGCTACAAGCTCTCGCGCTAAGGCCGGTGGCGGGTGATGGCTGCTGCGCCAAGCTGTTACTGGCCGAAGCGTACTGCGGGTAATCCATCAGCGCGATATAGGGCGGTGGACACCATATTGTAGCATATGGTATCTGACACCATATGAACGCCGCGCGCATCTTCTACGACCGGATGGATTATCCCGACGGGAGCATTTTGGAGATGACCATTTGGACGGTTCCCGCGCCGGTCCAAGGGAGTGCGCACCGGCTGAAATATAGCCTGTTTTACGGCAGTCCGGGCCTGCGGCTGATCGGCTATGACAACGAGCGCGGCAAGGGCGATCACCGCCATATCGAAGGGCGCGAGGAACCATACATCTTCACGACGCCAGAGGCGCTGATCGAGGACTTCCTGGCCGACGTAAAGAAGTTGCGAGGCGAACCATGAGCGATACGATCCGCGTCAACATCGGTACACCCGAGGATATGGGGCAGCGCTTCGCCGATGCGTGGCACCGCGCAGAGCGCGGCGAGGCGGTCAGCGAAATCAACGTGACGTTCCGCGATCTGGAAACGTTGCTTGCGGCGTTGACACCCAAACGCTTGCAGCTGTTGCGCTACGTCCGCCACCACCACGTCCGCACTATCAAAGCCCTGGCGGCCGGGCTGCACAGGAATTACAAGAACGTTCATAAGGATGTGGAAGAGCTGACGAAGCTGGGGCTGTTATCGCGGACCCCTGATGAGGTGGCCGCTCCCTACGCCGAGGTCGACGCCCGGTTTGTGCTTTAGGTGCCGGCCGCGTGGCCCGATCGGAGTTTCTGTTGGAACAAAGCCTCCATCGCGGCTTCCGCAGCCGGCGCCATCGAAGGCCCCTTTCATGAGACCGTTGCTCGCGATACCGATTGCATTCTGTAACTGTGCCGTGATCGCGGCGGCGGCGCAGGCGAGCGATTGCCCGGCTAAGGGGCCGGAGGAGAACTGCAACTCATCGCCAGCGCGCCCTCCTGCGAAGAAGCCGTACGCCTCTTCAAACGCTACGCGACCGGCGCGAGCCTCGACGGCCGCCTATCGGTTCCGGTAGACGAAGTCTGCGAGAAAAGCTTCCTCGCCAAAATGCCTGCCCCGCAGCGTGAAGCTTACGAAGCGGAGATCGACGCATGCAACGCAAAATATGCCAGCAAGCGGGGCACCCTTTATCGCTCGCTGGCCGCTTTCTGCCGAGTCGATGTCATCATGGCTCATTATGCCGGGGGCCATTGAGCTGCGCAAAGGTCCGCCCATGCAGAAGGCGCGCCACAGGCACAGCCCCCCGGCTTGCCGCCTCCTTGCGCGCCTCCATATTCTCCGCTAGCACCGTCCTTTCCAGTCCTTCCAAGAGAGCACCCATGTTCGGCCCCGGTCTTCTTTACCTCTTCCTCGCTGTCGGCCTCGCGGTTCACGCGATGCGAACCGGCCGCTCGCAATGGTGGCTCTTCATTCTGTTCTTCCCGACCTGGACCATGTTCCCCTGGGCCGGCTCGCTCGCCTATGTCGCCATCGAGCTTATCCCGGCGATGTTCCAGACGCGCGGCGCGAGGCGGGTGCGCAGCGGGATCGGCGCCATCGTGGATCCGGACAAAGAATTGCGCGAGCGGGTGAAACAGGCCGAGCTGGTCGATTCGGTGGATGCGAAGCGCGCGCTGGCGGAGGAATGCGAGAAAAGGGGGCAGTGGGAGGAAGCGATCCGGCTCTATAGGACCGCAGAAAGCGGCATTTTCGCGGACGACCCCGCCCTGCTTATGGGGCTCGCCCGCGCCGAGCTTGGCAGCGGCGATGCGCCCGCATGCCTCGAAACCCTGCATAAGCTCGATGAGGTCCAGCCCAATTTGCGCAATCAGGAAGCGCATCTTCTCTTGGCGCGCGCGCTCGAAGCCACGGGCCGCGCGGGCGAAGCCCTCGATGAATACGAAGCGCTCTCGCGCTATTACGCGGGCTTCGAGGCACGGTCCCGCTATGCGCTCTTGCTTTTGAAGCAAGGCCGCGTACAGCAAGCGCAGGAGTTGTTCCGGGAGGTGGTGCGCGCATCGAGCGCCCGGCCAGTTGCGGTATCGGCGTCCGACAAAGAGTGGATCAGGGTTGCGAAAGCCAATCTGCGCTAGAGTGCGTGCGGGAAAGTGTGAAGCGGTTTTCCGGTAAAAACGCACGATGAAGCCAAACTTAGAGCGCGCCTTCGAGTCCATCGATGGCGATAGCGCGCTAGGGTGCGCCATTTTTCTGCCCCGGAAACCTCACTTTAGACATTCTTCGGCGTAAACGCTTCGCGCGAACACGAGACAAAAGCCGGGCCGCTGATGAAAGCGCTGTCACATCCGGGAGGGGTTCTGGCGGACTATGGGAACGAGCGATTTTTCATTTTGGGGCTTATTCATCCAGGCTCATCCGGTTGTGAAGGCCGTGATGATCGGGCTGGTGCTCGCCTCGGTTTGGTGCTGGTCTATCGTGATCGAGAAAACGCTCGCGTTTGCCAAGGCCCGCAAGGAGACCGAAGAGTTCGAGCGGACATTCTGGTCCGGCCAGTCGCTGGACGAACTCTACAAGGCCATGTCGCAAAAGCAGCCGAGCGCAATGGGCGCCTTGTTCATCGCCGCCATGCGTGAATGGCGCCGCTCGATCGAGAGCACCGCAAAGCCGCTGGCGGGCGTTCAGATGCGCATCGAGCGCGTCATGGAGGTGACGATCACCCGCGAGATGGAGCGGCTCGAGCGCAGGCTTCTGTTCCTGGCAACCGTTGGGGCGGTCGCCCCCTTCGTCGGATTGTTCGGCACGGTGTGGGGCATCATGACCGCGTTCCAGGGCATTGCCGCGAGCAAGAACACGAGCCTCGCCGTGGTGGCGCCCGGCATAGCCGAAGCGCTTTTCGCCACCGCGCTGGGCCTTTTGGCCGCGATCCCGGCCGTTATTTTCTATAACAATTTCAGTCAGTCGGCTACGCGCCTTTCGCAGCGCTTCGAAGCCTTTGCGGATGAGTTTTCCGCCATCGTTTCGCGCCAGCTCGATTTGAAAGCTTAAGGGGGCAGCGCGATGGGAGTATCTCTTCAGGCCGGCGCAGGCGGCCCCAGCGGGGCGAGACGGCGGAAAGGCCGGCGTCACCGCCCCATGGCGGAGATCAACGTCACGCCTTTTGTCGACGTCATGCTGGTCCTTCTCATCATTTTTATGGTTGCAGCGCCGCTTCTGACCGTCGGCGTTCCCGTCGATCTGCCGAAAAGCCAAGGCTCCGAGCTTAAGAGCGAAAGCGAGCCCCTCACGGTTACGGTGGATCCGCAAGGCAAGATATTCATCCAAAATACCGAAATTCCGCTCGGCGATCTTCAGCCAAAATTATCGGCTATCACCGAGGCTCGCAAAGGCCTCGACGAGGCCATATTTGTGCGCGGCGACAAAGCGACCAACTACGGCGAGCTCATGCGAGTGATGGGACGAATCGCCGGCGCCGGCTATAAGCATATTTCGCTGGTGACGGAAATCGAAGAAAAGCGCTGAAAGCATACGGGGACAGAACGTGCGGTACGGCCTTATAGGCTCGATCATACTCCACATCGTGATATTCGGGATCGTGATCTTCAACTTCACGAGCCGCAAGAGCAGCGATGCGCCGCCGCCTGTGCCGGTTTCTGTCGAGATCATGTCGCCAAAGGACTATAGCGAGCGTCAGGCGGGCAAGGCCGATGGCAAGGCGGAGAAACCGGCTCCGCCCGCAGAGGTGAAAGCTGCCGAGGCCGCAGCGAGCGCAAAAAAGGAAGTTGCCGAGCAAAAGCCGGCTCCGAAGCCGGCCGAAAAGGAAGCGCTCGCTCCGCCTCCGCCGCCAGCGCCGCCCGCTTCCGCCCCCGCTCCCAAACCCGTGGAGGTGGCCAAGGCCGAGCCGCCTGCGGAGAAACCTGCCGAAAAGCCTGCGCCGAAGCCGGCTGCGAAAAAGGAGCCCGCACCGAAGCCAGCGGCGAAGCCGAAGCCTGAGACGCCGAAAAAGGCCGATGCACCCGAGCCGAAACGCACCGAGCCCCGCCCGCAATATAAATTCGATCCCAGCCGGATCGAGGCCGATCTGCACAAGAACGAACCGCAGCCCGCGCGGCCGCAAACGGCGCAGTCCACCATGGACACGCCGCAGTCGAAGCTCTTTTCAGACCGTCAAACCGCCGTGCTCAATCGCGATCCGAACGCCGGCGCGCCGGCCGGCGATTACGATCCCGCCAAGCCCTGGCGCCCCGCCAGCACGTTGCAGGATCAGGCCATGGGCGTGGCCGGGGCGACGGGCACCATGAATGCGGGAACCTGTGCCGACGCGATCCTCGGCAAGATCGAGCAGAACTGGATTTTGCCCATCGGCGCTCTCTCCGCCGAGAACACGATTATCGATTTACATATCGAATTGAGGCGCGACGGAATGCTTGCGAAACCGCCGGCCGTGCTGAACCAGTCCGCATCTCCTGTTTATCAGGCGATGGCCCGTGCCGCTGTGAGCGCGGCGGAAAGCGGCCAGCCTTATAAGATTCCGCCGCAGCAATATGAACAGTGCCGGGATATTACCATCACCTTCAATCCGCGCGATATGTATGGCGGCTGAAATGAGAGCGCACCCCATCTCATATTTTTTTGTTCTCTGCGCTTTGTTTTCCGCAGCGGCGTCCCTCGTGCCGCGCCAAGCGCACGCGGAGGTCAAGCTTGAGGCCCGGCACGGCCAAGTTAGGGCAATTCCCATAGCGATCGCGGAATTTTCCGGAAACGGCCCCGCTAGCGAAATCACCCAGATTATTTCCGCCGACCTCGAGCGGTCCGGCCTGTTCAAGCCCATCGACCCCGCCGCCTTCCTCGAACGCGGAGCCAGCGTCGATGCGACGCCCGGCTTTCAGAATTGGACGATCATCAACGCGCAGGCCCTCGCCGTTGGACGCGTGACCGATACGGGCGATGGACGGCTGAAAGGCGAATACCGGCTGTGGGACGTGTTCTCCGCACGGCAGATTTCGGGCGAGCAGTTCTTCATTCCCGCGAATGCATCGCGCCGGCTCGCTCACATCATCGCCGATGCCGTTTATGAGCGGCTGACCGGCGAGAAGGGCTATTTCGATAGCCGGATCGTTTTTGTCGACGAAACGGGTCCCAAGGACCACCGGCTCAAGCGCCTGGCGATCATGGACCAGGACGGCGCGAATTTGAGGCTTCTGACGCAAGGCCGCGAGCTTGTGCTGACGCCGCGCTTCCATCCGTTCTCGCAAGAAATCACCTACACCGCTTACCGCGAAGGCAAGCCGCGTGTGGTCCTTCGCAATATTCTGTCTGGGGAAGAGCAGGTGCTCGGCGATTTTCCGAACATGTCGTTCGCGCCGCGCTACTCGCCGCAGGGCGACCGCGTGGTGATGAGTCTCCAGGAGGGCGGCAACTCGAATATCTTCGAGATGGACCTGCGAAGCCGCAAGCTCACGCGCCTCACTCAAAGCGCGGCGATCGATACCGCGCCTTGCTACTCTCCCGATGGGCGGGGCATCGTTTTCGAGTCCGACCGCGAGGGAAGCCAGCAACTTTATGTCATGAGCTCGGCCGGGGCCGGCCTTCGCCGCATCACCTATGGGGAGGGAAGCTACTCCACCCCGGTTTGGTCGCCGCGCGGCGATCTCATCGCCTTTACGAAGCGCGTGCACGGCGGATTTGCCATCGGTGTCATCCGGCCCGACGGCTCGGGCGAGCGGGTGCTGACCGAGGGCTATCACAACGAAGGCCCGTCCTGGTCGCCTAACGGCCGCGTCATCCTATTCTTCCGCGACAGCCAAGGGGAGAACGGGGGGCCGAAACTCTATAGCATCGATCTGACGGGATATAACGAGCGTCAACTCGCAACGCCTTCCTTCGCATCAGACCCATCCTGGTCGCCGCTCTTGAAATAGGAGCCGCGGCGGCGTCCAAGCTGGGGTTGTCCCCGCTTTTCTCGCAGCTTTCGCGTTAATCGGGTATCGAATTTTGTACGATCTAACCGTCTAACCAGCGGATTCTCCTTGTCACGCCGGTTCTTCAAGGCGCTGCGAGGGGGTGCTGACTCTTGCCGCGTCATCCCCGCGCCTGAGCGCGTGAAAAAATTGGCGCGTTCGCAGCAAACTCAGTTGTCATGGCCCGGCTTGACCGGGCCATCCACGAAAAGCCAATGCACTCAGTAGGTTGCTGGATGGCCGGGTCAAGCCCGGCCATGACAGTAGTGGTTGCCGCCAATTTCTTCACGCGCTCGAAGGCGGGCCCCCGCTTGGTATGACGCGGTACGCGGCAATCCATAAAGGCGCCCATCCGGCATACCGGGCCGCGCGAAGTTTGCATGGATATCCCCTTGCATAGTTGAAATGCATGCAGCCTTTTTGGGTTGCGGTCTCGCCCGCTTCGCATTAAGAGCCACAAATCGGCCCGAGAAATCGGCTTGTTGGTAAGCATTCCGTTACGATTTCCTGGTCATTGTGCACGCAGAAGTTGCGTACATCAGGAGGAGAACCCGAATGCGCTCTCTGAAGAGCTTTCTAATCCTGGCAGCCGGCATGATGACATTGGGGCTGGCGGCTTGCGAGAAAAATGCCCCGGCGGCGAATTTCGGTCTTGGCGCGGGCGCCGGAAACTTCCCTCCCGGCAGCGTGCAGGAATTTAATGGCCGGATCGGCGATACCGTTCATTTCGAAACCGATAGCCCGGAACTTACTCCCGAGGGGCGCTCGATCGTGAACGCCCAAGCCGTCTGGCTTCGTCAATATTCTAACTATCCTATCGGCATCGAAGGGCATGCCGACGAGCGCGGGACGCGTGAGTACAACATCGCGCTCGGTGCGCGGCGCGCCGAAACCGTCAAGAACTTCCTCCTCTCGCAAGGGATAGATCCGCGGCGCGTGCGGACGGTTTCGTTCGGCAAGGAACGCCCCGTTGCCGTTTGCGACAATATCACCTGCTGGTCGCAAAACAGGCGGGCCGTGACCGTGATCGGAGGCGGCGGAGCGATGGCTTCCAATTGAGCGATGCGGCCGGTCCTCGCGTAAAGCGGTTGACAGCCAGGCGCGGCCATCCGAGAAGGTGGGCGTACTCGTTTAAGTGGGACGTACTCATGAGAAGCATCGCTGCAGCTCTGATTTCACTTGCCATCTCGGCCGCTCTTTTCCCCGCGGCCGCGCAGATACCTGGATCGCGGACGCCCACCGATGGCGGCTCTGCGCTCGCTGGCCGGCTTGAGCGCTTGGAAGAGCAGATAGCGAACTTGCAAGGTGTCGTCGCCGCGGTGGAAACGCTGGCAAAAAACAACGCCGGCAGCGGATCGGGATATTCTGCTGCGGCAGGCGGAGGCGCAAGCTCCGAGCAGATTCGCCAGCTCTCCGAGCAGATCGCCGATCTCACGCAGCGGCTGGAGCGCCTCGAAGCCCAAATGGGTGGCGGCAGCGTGAGGCCTCAGGCTCAACAGGCCCCGCGGCAGGATATGGGCTATGCAGCCGCGCCCGCCGGCGGTTTTGAGGACAAGCAGCAGCTCCCGCCATTGGGAGCGCCTCAGGCTCCGGCCGAGCGCTATGTGCCAAGGCCGCAGCAGAGCGCAAGCGCCGGGCTGCCTCAAACCGCCCCGCAGCCAAGGGTCTACGCCCCGGATGCAGGCAGCGTGCCTGCGCGTCCCACCCAGCAAGCCGCCCCCGTCACAGCTTCGGCCGGAGGTTCGGCGCGCGCGCTTTTCGATCAGGCCTACGGTGCGCTCAACCGCCGCGAATATTCGGCCGCCGAGACCTATTTTCAGCAGTTTCTCGATCAATATCCCGCCGACCCGCTAGCCGGGAGCGCCCAATACTGGCTCGGCGAAACTGCGTTTGTGAGCGGGGAGTATAAGAGCGCCGCCGACCGCTTCCTGAAAACATTCACGAATTACCCAACGAACGAGCGCGCACCCGAAGCGCTCCTGAAGCTAGCGATCTCGCTCCGGCGGCTCGGCAACAACACGGACGCTTGCGCCACCTTCGCGGAGCTTGGGCAGCGTTATCCGCAGGCACCCAAAAGCGTGCTACAACGAGCCGATGCGGAAAAGAAAAGAGCGAACTGCAGCTAAGCCATGTTGTGCTGCTTCGCCTAAGGATGCGCCCAAGCATGAAGACCGCAGCGCGCTGAAAGCTGCCGGACGCCCGATGACGCGATGGGCTGAAGCGGTCGTTAACTTAGCGATATGCAGGAAAACAATACGTTGAATCAGCGATGAATGAAATCGAGCGTGAGTCGATCATCCTCAACTCCGCATGGGAGATGATCGACGGGATGGTGAACTGGGCGATGTTCGTGAAGGATGATCGCACCGCGCCGGCAAACTTGATGTTCGAGACCGGTCAGCACTCGCGGCTCTTCATTATCCTGCTGGGCGACTTTCTGTCCGAGATTCGCGCCTTCAAGGGCGGTCCCGTGCCCCTTGGTCTAAAGACGGCACCGCCCAATGCGCGCCCGTCCGATCTAACCTTCATCTTCCATCTCAGGCAGGTTTGCGCGGACCCGAAACTCGGTGAGGACGCGACCGGCCTTGGCGAACGGATCGAGGCCTTCGCCAACTGGCTCGAAGGCGAATTCGTCGCGCCCAGCGTCAATCTGCACGCTATCGGTGTCGTCGCAGACCTGCGCGTCGCGCGCTACCGGTACATCAAGATGTGCGGGGACATCGCAAAACATCATTTGGCTCGTCTGGCGACCAATGTCAGTCACCTTCGCAAGCTGCTTGAAGCCTCCGGCCATGCGGTGGGTGAGCAAGAGGCCTACCTCGCGGTCGAGAACTTCTTCGAGTGGTTCCACGACGACATCTTCATCTATCATTCCAGCCAGATCGCGGAATTCCTGAACAACATCCGTTGGGCGATATTCGAGTATGTTCAGCCGGAGTTTCTGCGTTCGTGGCATCTGACTGAGAACGCGACGCTGGACTTTCCAATGTATGCCTATCACGTCCCGGCCGAGATCGCCGAACCGGTCGCGCGAGCCATGTATTGGGACCTCATGAACCGGGTGCGGGCAAAGCCTTGCGTACACAGTTTCGTTGTCTCCGACTCGCTCAAGTGGCGTTACTGATTATGCTAGGGAATCAGCGTCAGCTGTGAACTGCCTAGCCGTCGGCAAATGAGAACGATGCCGACAACTGCGTGAACTGCAGTTATCATTAGGTGGTTCTGCCTATTTAGTACAACAGTATGCGCTGTGGCGCAGTTGCGCCGTTGGCGGCAACACCCATGTCGGCAGCGAGCCGGAAGCTGGCGTTGCGGGCGTTGCTCGAATCGTTCGCTGAGCAGAAACAGCCCGCTTAGGGCCGGTTTGTAGTTCCGTGTGGTGATCCAGCCGTGAAACGCATTATCAGCGATGCCGCGCTCAGAAGCGCGTTTTCCTCCCTCCAGCCATATCCTTCCGCCGCGCTCGCCGTGTCGGGTGGCCCGGACAGCATGGCTCTCATGCATCTGGCCGTGCGCTGGAGCGCTCTTGCGGGGCGCAGCCGCGCGGGCCTTGCCGTTCTGACCGTCGACCACGGCCTTCGACCGGAAAGCGGGGACGAGGCCGCCTTCGTGGCCGCGGAGGCCGGGCGCTTGGGCCTCGCTCATACGACGCTAGACTGGACCGGGGAAAAGCCGAAGACCGGCATCCAGGTGGCCGCACGCCGCGCGCGCTACGGCCTCATGACGGCATACTGCCGCGCCCGCGGTTTCGCTTGCCTCGCCACCGCTCACACCGAAGACGACCAAGCCGAGACATTCTTGATGCGTTTGCGCCGGGGAAGCGGTCTGGACGGGCTCGCGGCCATGGCAGCGGTCTCGGAGCATGGCGGGGTGCCCATCGTCCGGCCGCTCCTCGGTTTCTCGAAGGCAAGGTTGCTGGCCTATTTGCGAAGCGCCGGCGTTCCTTCCGTCAACGATCCGAGCAATAGCAATGCCGCGTTCGAGCGGGTACGCCTCAGGCACGCCATGAAATCCTTGGCGGCTGCCGGCATTACGAGGTCCGCTCTCACGCTCAGCGCCGCCCGTCTCGGCCGCAGCCGCGAGGCTCTTTCGCAGGCTGCCTCGGAGTTCTTGGAGCGGAATTTCCGGGTTTCGAACCTCGGTCATGGCGAAATCGGCCTTGAGACTTTCCTCAAACTCCCCTCCGAAATCGCGCTTCGCGTGCTGTCGCAAGTGTTAGCGCTCATCGGCGGAAAAGAAGAGGCACCCCGCATGATTAAGGCCGAGCGCTTACTGGAAGAGCTGCGGACCGGAAAGCGTCAGGCAGCGCTCGGCGGATGCCTTGCGATCGCAACTCCGGCAACGCTGCACTTCTACCGCGAACCCGGCCGCATCGGGCGCACGCCGCTCCGTTGCGAGCCCGGGAGCACATGCGTTTGGGACGGCAGGTTTATGCTCACCTTCGCAGCAGACTTATCCGGCGATGTGTCCGTGGCACCGCTCGGGGCCGGCGGCTGGGCAATTTGCCGCAAGGCGTTCAAGGATCGCCATCTTGCCCTCAACGCCAATCGCCTGGCCGCGCTGACGGCACCAGCGCTTTGGCGCGATGGACTGCTCTTGTCGGCGCCTGCGCTGGATTTCGTTAATGGGAAGGCCTGCGGGAACGCCGCCGGGGCTGCCCGCGCCGAGCTTGTGCCGCGGCTTAGCCATTTTCTTAAGCCAGCCTGAACCGCGGGGGCAAGTGCGCTTGGCAAAGCCCAGCCCGTACCCTATCTCTGAGCGGATTGGCTCACTTATCCTTGCTTTGTAAGCTGGAAGGCTTAGGCTGATTGCTTGCTCTGCCTTCAACGCGCCGTGCGCAGCACTAGGGGAAGACATCGTCTCCATGAACTCGAACTTCCGTAATTTGGCGATCTGGATCATAATCGCTCTTCTGCTGGTCGCACTGTTCAATCTCGTCCAAAACAGTCCGAAGAGTGCCCGCGGAAGCGGTATCGACTACTCTCAGTTCCTGACCGAGGTCGATAACGGCAAGGTCCGGTCGGCGACGCTTTCCGGCAATCAGATTTCGGGCGTTTTGGAGGGCGGTCAAACTTATCAAACTTACATGCCCAACGATCCGCAGCTCATTGAGCGGCTGCATAACAAGGGCGTCCGGTTCGATGTGAAGCCCGCTTCCGAGGACGTTCCCTCGCTGCTTGGCGTACTCGTGAACTGGTTCCCAATGCTGCTTCTCATCGCGGTTTGGGTGTTCTTTATGCGTCAGATGCAATCGGGCGGCGGCAGGGCGCTGGGCTTCGGCAAATCTAAGGCGAAATTGCTGACCGAGAAGCAGGGCCGCGTGACCTTCGACGATGTCGCAGGCGTGGACGAGGCCAAGGAGGAACTGGAGGAGATCGTCGAATTCTTGCGCGATCCGCAGAAATTCCAGCGGCTTGGCGGACGCATCCCCCGCGGCGCGCTGCTGGTCGGCCCTCCCGGCACCGGTAAGACGCTGTTGGCGC
>Ga0074046_10002492_pt1 | contig 15860 bp, 11 predicted proteins | sample BogForMeECP23OM3_FD_94441 | JGI IMG/M metagenome (GOLD analysis project Ga0074046, IMG submission 94441) | Bog forest soil microbial communities from Calvert Island, British Columbia, Canada - Bog Forest MetaG ECP23OM3 | ecosystem: Environmental > Terrestrial > Soil > Wetlands ...
CCCGATCATTGGCCCTGAGCGCTCGGTGTCGATTGGTCGGCTTCTAAGCCGTTGCTGTCATTCGTGAAAAGGCTGTCGGCCGTCCTTGTGGAGGATTTCGGATACCGCCATGGCGAACGGATCAACTGCCTCGGGGGGGCGGTGTCCGAAAACCCTCAGGGAAGGAACCCAGTTCCTCTGCCAAAGATCGCGCAGCTCGGGCCAACATTCTAAAGGTAAAACACCCATAGAGAAGCGGGCTGCTACGCCGCCTTAATCGCGCGGATCAACCTTTGAGAGGAGACCGGTTTAGAGAGGACCTGAGCATCCGGCCAGTCCTGTTGAAGGACGTGCACGTCGTAGCCTGTGCAGAAGATTGTGTTAATACCCCGTTCCCTCAGAACATGGGCAGCCGGGAAAACAAGTTCACAGCCAAGATTCACGTCAAGGACCGCACAAGTAAGAGGGGCCGTCCGTGCCAAAGCGGTCGCATCCGCCGCTGTCTTTACTGGCCCAAAGATTTCCGCTCCCGCGTTCCGCAACGAGCGCTCCACATCAAGGGCAAGGAGCATATCATCCTCAACAACTAGAACGCGGCAGTCTAGCAAAAGCTGGTTCTGAGCCGTAATCATTTAGTACAACCCCAAGGTTTCGTAGATTGCAGCGTCCATAAGCCGTTATATCGATTAGTATATTACTTTACGGCAATGGAGTACTGTCAACCGTGGCAAAATTATGATGCCTTCTGTAATATTGATAGACGCATGTGTGCTGTCTATTACTTGATGGTTAAAGCGTAAACTCGGCAGAAGTTTTGGTTTCTCGCTCGAATTTGCTAAGCTCTGGATCAAAGATCTTTTAGACCGAGGTTGAACGCGCGAATACGCGAGAGGACTCTTGCGTCGTCGTCCAATCGGACGCGCCGGGGCTTATGGCTCGCAGCAGTGGGTTTACGCCGAAGGCTGCCGCGTGCTTGAAGGCGAGGTTTACGCCGCTATCGAGGCGCCGAAAGGCGAATTCGGCGTTTATCTCGTGGCCGACGGCACGAACAAGTCCTATCGCTGCAAGATCCGCGCGCCCGGCTTCCCGCACCTCGCGGCCTTTGGGAGAAAGTGAAAGAGAATGTGACCGCGGGGCGGCAAGGGCGGACGTTCGGGCAGTATGGGGATTGCGCCCGCCTCCGGGTTCCTCGCCGGCAGCGACATCACCCTCGAGGATGGATACATCGCCGTCGACGAGCGGCTGAGGACGCCGCGATTGACATCGACATCGATCACGAGGCTCCGCGACAAGCGCCGTCTTATGCAGACCTGCGTGGAGCTTGAGGCAAAGCACGGCTTGATCCGCACCGCCCAATGGCGCGGTCACAAATGCCCGCGAAGCAACGTGCACCGTGCCGCTGGCGCACGCGCTCGCAAAGGCGAGATCCGAGCCCTCTTCGGAAACGCTCCTTCCGATCCTGCGCCACCTCGACCGTCGGCGAGCGGGACGCGGCGGAAGCCGCGGCAGCACGGCTTAAAGCAAAACTTGAAGAAGCCTGCCGTATCGACAAGGCGGAGGAGATGAAGTTCAGCTTTCCGGACCTTTGGTCGATACGATTGTTTATCGCCTTGTGCCGACGCTATGGCCTGAGACCTTACCGCTACCGGCGGCAGCGCAACACTACGGTCATGGTGAAAGCGCCACGACGCTTTTTCGACGCCGTCGTGTGGCAACAGTTCAACGAGGCGCATGCCGACCTGTGGCGCTATTTCGAAGAGACGACAGAGCGCTTAATTCGAGAGACGATTTCCACCCACGCCGAGATGGTCAAGGAGCCAATTGGTTTGGTGTGAGCTGCTCGACAACCTCCGGAGCGCATCGTTGAGGCCGTGTGTGGACATCCGGTAATCGCGGCCAGATCGCCCAGACCTTCTTGCGCCGCGGTCCGGAGATAGGCTCTCCGGTTCGCAGAGGAGGGCTCGATGACCAACTATATCGGATTGGACGTTTCGCAAGAGATGACGGCTGTTTGCGTCGTCGACAATGCAGGCCGGAGACTATGGCGGGGTCAATCCCCCTCGGTTCCAGAACAGATCCACCGTGTGGTGCGACGGCATGCGGGAAACGATGTGCGTATAGGGATCGAGACAGGGGCGATGACGCCGTGGCTCGTCCATGAGCTCCGCAATCTCGGACTCGAAGTTGTCTGTCTTGATGCCAGGCACGCGCGGGCTGCCCTTAAGATGCAGATCAACAAGACAGATCAGAATGACGCGGAGGGATTGGCTCAAATCGTTCGCACGGGCTGGTACCGCTCCGTTCACGTCAAATCGCTCGACAGCCACCGTGCGCGCGCCATTCTCGGCGCAAGGGCACAACTCGTGGGTATGAGGACCAGATTGTCCAACCACATCCGCGGTGTTCTCAAAACCTTCGGCCTTCTGCCGGGAGGGATGCGGGGACTGCCATTTGATCGGAAGGTCGAAGCCCTGCTGGCCGAGCGCTCCGATGTGGCGCTTATTGTTCGGCCTATGCTCGTTGCCTGGCGGCAACTTAGAGAGCAGATCACCACTTTTGACAAGGCGATCCGCTCGCTGGTGAAGTCGAACTCCGCGTGCCGCCTTCTCATGAGTGTGCCGGGCATCGGCGTGCTGTCGGCACTCGCCTATGTCAGCACAGTCGAGGATCCAGCACGCTTTGTCCGATCACGATCGGTGGGCGCGCATTTAGGGCTGACGCCCCGGCAATATCAATCAGGCGAGGTCGATCGCAGTGGCAGGATATCGCGGTGCGGCGACAGCCTCGCTCGCACCTTGTTGTACGAAGCTGCCGTCGTGATCCTGTCACGGCTGAAAAGAGCCTCGAGCTTGAAGGAATGGGCGGGCGCGATCGCCAGACGCTCAGGCGCCGGCAAAGCGCGGGTGGCGCTGGCCAGAAAGCTTTCTGTTATTCTCCATAGTGTCTGGCGTTCGGGAAAGCCATATCGCTGGTCTGAGCATGGAGTTGCTGCCTAAACTGCGTTCTTGTGAGAGTCATCTGAGATCACTGATGTGATGGTTGCCCGCCGGGCGAGGGTGCGGGTGGCTGCGAGAGTGGGCCCTGAGTGGCGTCATGGCGCGCCAGCTCGTTGTGGACATTGCAGCACCTGCGCTTTCGAACCAGATGTTGCGGCGGATCATTCCGACCGCGGAGAGAACCGTGACCCGGGGCGGTGACAAGAAAATCATTGACGGGAGAGATGCGATTAGAGAACGGCTCTCCGTTGGGAAGGATTTTCTGGTGCTTCTGCACAGCGTTGGTCGGTGCGGCCATGTGTTCGGCCTCACATGATGATTTTACTCGCATGACTTCGAATCCCTATTTGGGATTCGAACCGACGTTAGAGATGACGTTAGCCAAATTCGAAAATGCCCCTTACAAAACAGTGCGGCCAAAATTGAATGTTAGCCAATATAAGCGATTGATATTATCACCTAGTTCACTCCCACCCCCTCCGCCGAATCCCCCCACTTTTTCTCTTAAAACAATCGCTTAGGCCTTGTTTTGGCTAACATCCTGTACTGCTTTTCGCCATTCCCTTCTCGATTGGCCCGGTCCTGAAAGCAAAGCGGCTCCCACATGCTCAGGATGTGCCTTTCTCAAATGCCCCTAATGCCCTTTCAAAGCCACGCGAGATGTTCCTTTGGACGTAAATCGTAACGCTGCCGTCCTCGCCTGCTTTTATGCCGCTGCGTTCCGCGTTACAGTCTGTCACCATTGGAGGTCTCAAGTCGGCTCCGCCAGTGCGCCTTTCTAATTAAATGTGATCCGTGCCGATCAGGGAGCCGAGGCGGAATGTTAGGACAAATTGCGTTATTCGTCGTGCTGACGCTTGCGGCCGCGACGTCGGCCTTTGCTCAAGCGGATGTCGTGCTGCCCAAGCCGACAGAGCCTTTCAAGGGGAAAATCGGCAAGACATTCAGGGACTCGGTTCCGGATTTCCCGCAGCCCATCCGAGCGCCAAAAGGAGCGCCGAACATCGTCGTCATCCTGCTCGATGACGTTGGGTTCGGCCAGCCCGGGACCTTCGGCGGTCCCATCCCGACGCCAAGCCTCGACAAGCTGGCAAGCAAGGGCATTCGTTACAATACCTTCCACACGACCGCCATCTGTTCGCCGACACGGGCGGCCGTGCTTACTGGTCTGAACCACCATCAGGTTGGCTTCGGCACGATTGCCGAATTGTCGACCGGCTATCCAGGTTACGACAGCGTATGGCCTCTCGAAGCCGTCACGGTCGCAGAGGTGCTGAAGCAAAACGGCTACAGCACCGCGGCCTGGGGCAAATGGCACAATACCCCTGACTGGGAGACGACACCGATCGGGCCCTTCAATCGTTGGCCGACCGGCGAGGGGTTTGAATATTGGTACGGGTTCCACGGCGGCGAGACGAGCCAGTGGGAGCCGCAATTGTTCCGCAACGAGACGCCGGTCGAGCCGTCGAAGCGGCCGGAACAGGGCTATCACCTGACCGAAGACATTACCGACGACGCCATCGCTTGGGTCCACCGCCAGAAATCGATCGCGCCCGACAAGCCGTTCTTCGTCTATTTCGCCCCTGGCGCCGCCCACGCGCCGCTTCATGCCCCCAAGGATTGGATTGACAGGTTCAAGGGCCAGTTCGACCAGGGTTGGGACACAGTCAGGGAAGAGACGATCGCGCGCCAGAAGAAGCTCGGGATCGTGCCTGCGGATACGATCTTGACGCCCCGGCCCAAGGAGATCGAGGCCTGGGACAGTCTTTCGGCGGATGCGAAGCGGCTTTATGCGCGGCATATGGAAGCTTATGCGGGCTTTCTGGCCCACGCCGACTATCATACCGGCCGGCTGCTTAACGCTATAGCCGCGCTCCCTGAGGGCGACAATACGCTGATCTTTTACATCGCTGGCGATAACGGACCAAGCGCCGAGGGCAGCCTTACCGGCACCCTGAACAACATGATGACCCAGAACGGCATTCCCGACACCGTCGAGGGCCAACTGCCTCGCATCGACGAAATCGGCGGCCCGCTCCACGAAAACCACTATCCTGTCGGCTGGTCCTGGGCCGGTTCGGCTCCCTTCCAGTGGATGAAGCGCGTTCCTTCGCATTTCGGCGGCACGCGCAACGGCCTCGTTGTCTCATGGCCCGCCCGGATCAAGGAAAATGGCGGGCTGCGCACCCAGTTTCACCACGTCATCGACATCGTTCCGACGATCTACGAGGCGGTGGGCGTCACCGCGCCGGCGAAGGTCGACGGAATCGCCCAAAAGCCGATTGCGGGCGTGAGCATGCTTTATTCGTTCAATGACGCCGCGGCGCCGACAACCCGGCATGTCCAGTATTTTGAAACCGGCGGCCACCGCGCGATTTACAAGGATGGATGGGTCGCCACGGCGTTTCATGGCGTGCCATGGGTGCTTACCGGGTCGCATGATTTCGACCTGGACAAGTGGGAACTCTACAACGTCAGCAAGGACTTTTCGGAAGGCAATGACCTTGCCGACAAGGAGCCCGCCAGGCTGAAGGAACTAAAGGCGCTCTTCGACGAAGAGGCCCGCAAATACGATGTCTATCCGCTCGACGATCGTTTTGTTGAACGCGGGATCAATCCGGACCGGCCTTCGGTTGTGCGGGGGCGTTCGACATTCAGTTATGCCGCCGGAACGACGCGCATTCCCGAGGGCAGCGCTCCGCCTATCTACCAGCACTCTCACAAAATCACGGCCAAAATCGTCGTTCCCGACAGCAAGACCGAAGGCGTTATCGTTGCAACCGGCGGCAGCAGTGCCGGCTATACGCTCTACGTCAAGGATGGCAAAGTCGTCTACGACTACAACTTCTTCGGCAAAACGCATTATCGCGTGGCGTCCGATATTCCGCTGCCGACGGGCGCCGTGGAGATCGTCCTCGACTACACGCAGAAGCCGTTCAAGCAGTTCGTCGAAAGCACGGGCGGACCAGCAAAACTGTTTATCAACGGCCAGTTGGCGGGTGAAGGCGAAATCGCAAACGTTGTGCCCGGACGCTTCTCGGCGACCGAAACCCTGGACATAGGCATGGACCTCGGGTCCACCGTCACACAAGATTATCACGACAAGGCCCCATTCGCCTTCACCGGCACGATCGAAAACGTCACGGTGGACATCAAATAAGATTGCTTCCGGGAGGGAGATGACCGTGGGACGCCGCAATTTTAGGGCCCCGACCGCATCAGCGTTGTCGGCCCTTCTGGACGGGATTGCCTGTTTATGCTCGCGCCTGACGATCAAGCGAACGGCCGCATTTGGCCTGACCCTGGCGGCCGGGCTGCTCGGGGCGGCAGGAAGCCAGGCGGCAGACACGGACGGCGGGCGCGAAATTCTGCCTCCGCCGGCGCCCGCGTTCAAAGGCAAGATCGGAACAACCTATAAGGACTCCGTTCCGGACTTTGGTCCGGCCATGCCGGTCACTGCGCCGGTAGGCGCGCCGAACGTTGTTTTGATCGTGCTGGATGACGTCGGGTATGGGCAGCTTTCGTCTTATGGCGGTCCGATCCAAACCCCCAACCTCGACCATCTGGCTGCGGAAGGGCTGCGATACAACAACTTCCATACCACAGCGCTCTGTTCGCCCTCCCGCGGCGCTTTGTTGACCGGCCGCAACCATCACGAGATCGGGCTCGCAGCGATCACCGAAGCAGCGACTGGCTATCCGGGAAGCAATGGGTCGATCCCCAAGAGCGCCGGCACGATCGCCGAGGTCCTGAAGCAGAACGGCTACAACACGATGGCCTTGGGCAAATGGCACCTCACGCCCTACACCGCCTACACCTCGGCGGGGCCGTTCGATCATTGGCCGCTCGGCATGGGATTCGAGAAATATTATGGCTTCTTAGGCGGCGAGACCGATCAGTGGGCGCCGCTTCTCATACAGGACAATCATTTCATCGATACGCCAAAACGTTCCGGCTATCATTTGTCGGAGGATCTCGTCGATCACGCCATTTCCGACATCCGCGACCAGCAGCAAGCCAATACAGGGCGGCCTTTCTTCATGTATCTGGCGCTCGGGGCAGCGCACGCGCCATTGCATGCGCCAAAGGCCTTTATCGACAAATACAAGGGCCAGTTCGATCAGGGCTGGGACAAAGTCCACGAGGAAACCTTCGAGCGCCAGAAAAAGCTAGGCGTCATCCCGCAGAACGCAGAGCTTCCACCGCGGAATCCGGGGGTCGATGCGTGGTCCGATCTCAACGATGTCCAACGCACGGTCTATACGCGATTGCAGGAAGTCTTTGCCGGTTTCCTCGATCACGCCGACAGTCAGATCGGCCGTCTGACGGCCGCGCTCGACACAATGGGCCTGCGGGACAACACACTCATCATTGTGGTGTCGGACAACGGTGCTTCGCAGGAGGGGCTCCGCAATGGCACCGCCAACACGGACCGCTACCGCAATTATTTTCCCGACACCGTCGAGGAAATGAGCGCGATGGTGGACAAACTCGGCAGCCCCGAGACGGACCCCCATTATCCGATGGGGTGGGCGATGGCCGGCAACGCCCCGCTAAAGCGCTGGAAACAGGACACGCACGCTGGCGGCAATACCGATCCCTTCATTGTGTCCTGGCCCGCGCGGATCAAGGACACGGGGGCGTTCCGCAACCAGTACCATCACATCGTCGACGTTGTTCCGACCCTGCTAGAGGTCATTGGCCTGCCAGCGCCGACATCGGTGAACGGAGTGGCGCAGATGCCGTTATCCGGCGTGTCGATGGCCTACACCTTCGACGACCCGAAAGCGCCGACGCGAAAGCCCTCGCAATATTACGAGATGCTCGGCAGCCGCGCGATCTGGGCGAATGGATGGACGGCCGTCACCTGGCATGAAAAGGGCAAGGCCTGGGAAGACGATAAATGGGAGCTGTACAACACCGACGAGGATTTCTCGCAGGCCCACGATCTTGCCGACAAGATGCCCGAAAAGCTGAAAGAGTTGCAGGCGCTTTGGTTCGAGGAAGCCAAGAAGAACAGTGTTCTTCCGCTCGACGACAGGCGCTATGAACGCGTTGCCGATCCTTCGCGCCCGGTCGCTGCTCAACCGCGCAGCCACTATGTGTACTATCCCGGCACGTCGATCCTGCACCCCTTGGCGGCGCCGCAAATTCTCGGCGTCGACCACAAGATCACAGCGAATGTGGACCTTGCAAATTCGTCCGTGGAAGGCGTGCTCGCGTGCAGCGGCGGCGAGTTCGGCGGATGGAGCCTCTATCTCAAGAACGGGCGGCTCGTTTACACGCACAATTACCTCAAGCTGCATGAATACACGGTCGCCTCGGAGAAACCCGTTCCTGCCGGCAAACATCAGCTGAGCGTACAATTCCATCCAACCGCGGCGTCCAAACAGCCAGCCTATTTCACGGGAGACATCGTCCTTTCAATCGACGGGGAAACGGTCGGAGAACTCAAGGACATCAAAGTAGCGGGGCAGTATAGCGCGATCACCGGCTACGGCCTGCAGATCGGCCGCAACACCGCGACGCCGGTCAGCCATTCGTATGAAGTCCCCTTCGCCTTCAACGGCACGCTCGAAAACGTCACCATCGATATGGCGCCGACGAAAAAAACGATGATCTCGCCGGCTAAGGATCGACAAGTCAACTGGGATTGATCGCTTGATTTGGATATGGCCGGCTGACGCATTGGAGCGATCAATCATGAGAAAATATCTGTTGGGCGTGTTGCTGGCGTCTTTGCTGACGCCCTTCCTTGCACTACAGACTCCGGCGCTGGCCCAGTCGGCGGTCGACCGCACTTTGTTGCCTCTCCCCGATACACCCACGGGCGGTCGCGCCGGGCTGACGATCAAAGACTCTCAAATGCCGCGCGTTGAGCCTATCCGGCCGCCCGCTGGTGCGCCGAACATCGTGATCGTGTTGCTGGATGATGTTGGCTTCGGCGCGGCGGGGACGTTCGGCGGGCCAGTCGCCACGCCCACGCTCGACGCGCTTGCTGCTGAGGGCCTGCGCTACAAACCCATGTTTAAGGGGCCTTGATGTCCGCAAATGGATACATGATGTTTGGCTGGCCTTCAGCGCATCATGCCTGAACCCTGACACTGCTTTTGACGACGAGGCTTTCTCTTGTGTATCCGGGAGGCATCCTCAATGCGCCGGAGCGTAAAATTCGGGCCTTTAATCTCCCATATGTCGAGAGAATTCCACACGCTGGGGAGCTTAGAGCAAATCCCAAGCCTGGGCAGAAGTGTCGTTGCAGTCCCAAAGCTGGAGTTGTGTGCCGCCGCCGGAGACGTCGAGGCAGCGGCCGGACTGCGGATTCTCAAGGAGGCTTTGCTTTCGCCAACGCCACTCTTGCGCCCCCGTCCCGTTACAATCCCAAAGCTGAATCCTGGCGCCATTGGCGCTCCCGCCGCCGGCGACGTCCATACATTTGTCGAGAACGCGTAGCGTTCCGTCGCCACTAATCCAGGTCCAGCTTTGTTCGCTCGCACCATTACACGTTGAGATTTCGATCGCCGGGGTGTTTTTCGCGCTCGCACCGGCGCTTATACATTTGCCACCCTTTCCGCGGATCGGCCCAGAACCCCGATACTTCGCCTTGACGACCGAGGGCGTGTCGAGGTTGTAGCCAGCATCGATCGATTGGGAGAGCCGCAGATATTGCCCTTCGGCCCAATTGAGCGGAGCGGCGCTGCCTGTCGGCCGTCCGAGCGCGAAACAAGAGACATCGGGGTCGTCCCAGACCTGCTCTGGGATGAAATAGCCATCGTTTGCTGCGTCGGCCATCGACTGCAGGTAGACGGCGGCCGAGCGGCCGTTCGCGATCTCGTACTGGCCGCGCTCGCCGGACAGGAGCGGCCATAGCCGCCCGAACCGCCTTGCTCCCGAGGAGGGCCAGCCGCTGCAATCTTCGTTGCTTTCGCCGTAATTGTCGTGGCTGTAGCGATGAAAGTAAATGTCGCCATTCGGCGTCGTCACCTGGACAGTGGAGTTGGCGTCCGACGCTGAGGCGGCCGCTGGGATCGACAGCGATGCGTTAGAGTCGTCGGGCGCGAGTACGCCTAGCCGGACAAGTTCGAGGAACCCAAAGTCGGCGACGTCATGATCGTAGAAACAGCCCTCTTGGAAGCAGCGTCTATCGTTGAGATCATTCGGGTCCGATGCCCTGCTTTCGTCGATACGCTCATAGTAACGGTGGCCTCCCCAGAAGCCATTGGATGCGAACGTCCAGGAGGTGAGGCTGGCCCGCCAGGAATCGGCCGTAGCTTCCCATTGGCTGGCGCTCGCGCTGTCTCGGTTTTGGCGGGCAATGTCAGCTGCAGCAACAAGGCCTGCGATCTCCGCGGCAATTGACGACGGCGATTTGCCAAACTGCTCCTCCCAGCGTTCCGTCGTATCGGGACCTGCCGCCTGAAGATGATTGGCCGCAATCTTGATTTTCTCATAGGTGGCGGCGTCCGTCAGGCCCGTCATCCACGCAAGCAGGATCGCAAATCCTGCCTGGTCGAACTGCTCACAGCAGCCGAGCTGATCGGGAGTCGCCTCGCCGACTCCGCTGACCGGGCTGTAGCGAGGGAACGAGCCAGGCGGGTAGGTTGAATTGGCTCCGGCTTTGTTGGTGCTTATGAACTGGCTGTTCCACATGAACTGCGCCATGCGCAGCGCTTGCGCGAAATCGCCAGCAGCGATCAAACCCGTGGCCTGATGGTACAGATCGCGTCCCCACACCTGGTGGTAACCGTCGTTGACCTCGGTTCCATCGACGAAGTCGCCCCACGGCGTTGCGAATCCTGCAACGCTGGCGCCGCGGAAGGCCTTATCCTCAGCGGCGTGCAGCGCCATCGCCGCCACGTAGTAGGCGCGACGGCGCTGCGTGTCGGACGAGACGCTGCCTGGGGCAGGACGCAGTCCGTTGATGTAGCCGTTCCAGCCGCCACGATAGGCGTCCTCGCGATCGGCGAAGCCTGCAGTGAGCGATTCACTGGCGGCGGCGAGCGCCGACGCCGCGTCGTTCCCGTATCCTAGCGCGATAGTGAACGTTGTATCGGCGCCGACGCGGCCGATTTCGCCGCACTGCACGACGTTGCCTCCGTCGGCCCTGTCGAAGTGCTTGCTGAGCCCCTTGTGCTGAAGCAGGTCTTGGTAGCAGTCGCTCCCCGCTCCCGAGTAGCCGTTGTTGTATGCGATGAAATCATTCGGAGCCGCCACTTTCAGAGCCGAGATTATCTTCGCCGCCGGGCCGAAGGAGGGCAAAATTCCGCTCGACATGAGGGCAAGATTCTCCCCGTCCCACCAAGCATCATTATTTCCGCCACTGCCCGCCATGGACGCGTTCTCGAGCAGATACAGCCGGTAGGCGCCTCCATCGAGGGATTCGAAGCGCGTGCGGATGAGCAGGGTGTTGCCGCTGGGATCGGTGATGTAGGTGTTCGTAATTCTATACTTGGGCGCTGCGCGTAAGTCGGTGTTGGTGATCGTGTATTCGAGCGCCTTCTCATCCGGCATTGAGATTTCATGTCTGGTCGCGTCACGTTCCAGGTCGACGAAGGTGGCGCCGTCGGTGATGATGTATTGCATGTCTTGCATATTCGGGATGTCGAGGCGCGGGTAGAAGACCTCGCTCGTGATTCCCTTGGCCACCGTGAACCAAACCTTGCTGGTCCTGTCTGCCGAGGCGCCGACAGCCAGTTTGTTCCCTGTTGTCCACGAGGCCTTAAGGGCTGACTTATCGGTTGCGGCCCCGTCTGTCGTCTTACACGCGACCTGGACCGGCGACAGAAATGCCATCACTGTCACCAGGATGATGCATAACACCGGAGCATCGCGCTGTATGAGTCTTTGTTTCGCTCCCCTCATAGGCTCCCCTTCTCATGAGGGAGCCGGTTTGAATGTCGGCTGGCTCCCTTTTGTGTTTGTTTCGCGGGCGCAAAGCATTCCGGCCGGGGCAAGCGTTACGAGGCTCCGAATTCCTCGAACTGTTCCAGCGATCCATTGAAGGCGTTCAGGTCCACCGGCCCGTCGATGCCGTTGCGGCCTGCCCGATTATTGTGTTGCCACAGAACCCACCGTCCATAACATGGCGCCTGATTAAGACTGCGAAGCCAAAAGCGTTCCTTGCTGAGCTGTTCCCCAGACCGGCCGTTACGAAAGTAAGTCTCGTAGAACTCCCGCGTGGTGTAGATCAGAGGCCTCCGCTCGAAATGCTTCTCGGCCGCGTCGAGAAAGGCACGGACCTCGGTGAGCGGATTGGCGTTGCGCCGACCGTCCGGGCACCGCTCCATTTGTTCGACATCCAACGCATGAAGCAGACTTTGACCGCCCGCAGGAATTGTTGCGATGAAATGAGCCGCTTGCTCGGCCCCCCGATTTGCAAGGTGAAAAGTCATGGTTGGCTCCGCGCGCTATCCTGGCATCATGGGATCGTCGCCAATTTTCGGCTAAGCGTGGATCACGTATGCGCGCGCCCTCAGTAGCCTTGATATAGGCAAACCGAATGCCGCTGTCGCGCAGAGCCCGCCAATCGATCGCGCCCTGGTAGTGGGATACGTCTACGCCCTTGACCGGGTATCGCATGGCTGGCAGCTCGAAGTATTGGTATAGCCGGGGCGCGCCGAGGATGAGCGCCGCAAGCACGAGGACGGTCAATAAGAACGGTCTCAAATTCTGCGCCTTCCGCTTTCACACAACAATCTTAAGCATGTTATGAAATTCGGGAAAGGCCGCGAGCGGAGGCGTGCTGCAGAAGGCTGATTCGAGCCGGTATCAAGCCCATGGTCAAAGGCAAGCATTCAGCGTTGCAGCGCTTTGCCCAAGTTCGCGGATAATGGATTGTTGCAAAACCGCTTCCGAGCACAGGATGCAGATGGATATCGCCCCGACGTCGTCATCCGATCCGGCCACATTGGAGCAAACCGCCAACGAGCACATCGACGCGCCGGACCTTAGGCTCTTCGTGTTCGCGCTCTTCTTTATCTTCGGGGGCATCACGAGCCTCAACGACGTCGTCATTCCGAAGCTGAAGGCACTGTTCACGCTATCTTACGCCGAGGCTATGCTGGTGCAGTCGGCGTTCTTCGCGGCATATCTTCTGATCTCTCTTCCGGCTGCCGCAATTGTGCGGCGTGTCGGCTATCTGCGCGCTGCCGCTGTCGGCCTGATCACGATGGCGCTCGGATGCCTCTTGTTCGTTCCCGCTTCGTCATTCGGCCTGTTCGCGGCGTTCCTTCTCGCAATCTTTGTGCTGGCTTCCGGCATCACGATTGTGCAGGTGGTCGCCAATCCGCTGATCTCGATGCTGGGGCCTCCATCGACGGCCCATAGCCGCCTTACCTTTGCCCAGGCGTTCAACTCGCTCGGGACGACGATTTTTCCTTACGTGGGTTCAATTCTGATCCTGCACTCGCTGAATGAGCGCGACGTGGCCTCGCTCACCGGCACGGCGCTTAGAGCCTACCGCGCGCAGGAAAGCCAGGTGATCGTGTCGACATATCTCGGCCTTGCGAGCGTGCTTTTGGCTGTGGCAGGGGTCGTATGGGTGCGCCGCAAGCGTCTCGCAGCGCAGCCGATTGCCAAGACACCGGTCTGGGGCGCCTTCGAACTGCTGCGGCGCCCGCGTTTCGGCTTCGGAACACTGGGGATCTTTCTCTATGTCGGCGCCGAGGTTGCGATCGGGTCGGTGATCGTAAATTTCCTAATGCAGCCCGACGTCCTCGGGCTTAGCGCTAGGGAAGCGGGCGAACGCGTTCCGTTTTACTGGGGTGGCGCGATGATCGGGCGCTTCATCGGCGCATATCTCCTGCGTCTCTATTCCCCGGGAAAGGTGCTTGCGAGTGCCGCCGCCGTCGCGATCCTGCTTCTGGCCATTGCGGGCACCGGCACTGCTTCGCTCTCAGGCCGCGCACTTCTTGCGATTGGCCTTTTCAATTCGATCATGTTTCCGACGATTTTTACGCTCGCATCGGAAGGACTCGGCAGCCGAGCGCACGAGGGCTCGGGCATCATCTGTATTGCAATTGTGGGAGGCGCCATCATCCCGCTTATTACGGGGCACGTGGCGGATGTCGCGAGTCTCAAGGTGGCGCTGGCGGTGCCAGCCGCGTGTTATGCGGGTATCGTAGCCTTCGGCATCTACGCTCGTCGGCCGCTTGGTGCGCATTACGAGGCCACGTGATTGCGAGAGCCGCGCCGCACGCGGCGATCTCGCTGGCCGCCTAGGTTCGAGGCCTTGACGCATCGCCATAAAGCGGCGTGATCCAAAAGACCGTGCTGCCAAAACTCTCTAGACTCGCGTCGAATCCTTTCGTCCTCAACGCTTGTCCTGTCACCGTCTTTTCTCGACCGGAAAGCAAATCGCTGACTAGGTAAGTTTTCTCTGGCTCCGCTTCCCTTACCGTCACCGCGACAGTTTGACGGGTGTCCCTACCACTCTTCACCGTAATCCAGAACTCGGGCCGATCCGGAACTTTGCGGGCGAAAGCTACGACCCGTGACTGTGCGTCTCCCACTGCAATCTTGGGGCTGATATTATAAGCGTTCAGAAGTTCTCTGGGAAATAGCGTTCGCGGATACGTATCTTCGGCGCTCAGATAGCCATCTGAGCTGAATGCATCGTAAAACAAGATTCCCAGCTGATAGAAGGCGCCTTGGCCCATTACGCACCCATAGCCATTGATCGATCGAACCCCAGAGCGAAACACGGGAAAACAATCCGGCCGATCATTTTGGGTTTGTGGCGCACCGACTGGCAGTGTGTACTCGAACAAGGGCGAGGACGGCGCCTTAAAGCTTGCCTCAGACGCAGTCGGCGCATTCGGGCGTGCCCTGGCGCCAATGTAGGTGATCTGCCGTTTCCAAGACGCCGATATATTCCGGCTTGGAACGTTGACGCCTATTTGGGCCGCCAGAGAGTCGCCAAGCAAATTCACCACGACATGACCTGTCCGTATGAGCCCAGCCAAACGATTGGCGAGATCTTCGCCTACGATGCCGGTGTCCTGGTGAAATATCACTTGGCAGGAATTCAGTTCGTCTTCGTTTATTCCCCAGTGGACGATCCTAATATTCACATTGGCGTTGAGAGAGAGCCCAATCAGGCCAGCAGCCCACTCAGAATTCACTCTGTCGGCGTCGATGCCGCGAATAGGGCTCGCCACCTGCTCGCGTACATCTTTCAACAAACAGACGGGATCATGAATGGATGCCGCCCGCGCCAGCCAATCGGAGTGCGATGATACCAGCTTTTGTCCAATGTCACGCAAAACCCAATAGTAGTCCCGAGGGTTCGCTGCGTTATCCAATGGCGCATCGAAATAAAGCTCGCCCGCATCCAGCCGGTTTCCTGTCATCTCCTCTTTGACTTGGAAACCTACCATGACCTTCTCATCGACAAGTTTTTGCAACTTCGTCCAAAAAGCATCAGGAAGTTGTCCTGGACGGAGGTTTTCGTAACGAGGCTCCCTTCTCAGACTATCGTAGAATGGCTGGATCTGTTGTCGTGCCCAGTCGTAATCCCAGTTTTCCCCTTCGTGAAAATAGTAGACGAGCATAGCCTTCATGCCATGTCCGATTGTTGTTAGATAGGTTTGCTGACGAGATGCAGCGGCCACTGCTGTGCCGCGGAACCAGCCGCCCTGAACTTCAGGCCCCAGCACCCACGTATTGCCAGTTCCGAAATAGCGCTGCGATGCAGACTCCTCGGCGAGCACATCGTGGTCGGCTTTGAAGGGGCTATTAAACAATGGATAGCCCGGTTTTTCTTCTGTTTTGGGATATAGATTAACAGTCGTCAACCCGGTCGATCTATCATTGCCATAGAGATAGTTTGGCAATAGTCCGTGCGATGCGGCGTTGTAGCTTTCGGCCAATGTGAACAATATATTA
>Ga0074046_10002494_pt1 | contig 15855 bp, 9 predicted proteins | sample BogForMeECP23OM3_FD_94441 | JGI IMG/M metagenome (GOLD analysis project Ga0074046, IMG submission 94441) | Bog forest soil microbial communities from Calvert Island, British Columbia, Canada - Bog Forest MetaG ECP23OM3 | ecosystem: Environmental > Terrestrial > Soil > Wetlands ...
AGCAGGCGTTCGGCCTCATCGACTGTGGTCCCGACCCCGAGCCGGACCGCGTTAGCCTCCTGCACAGGGGCACGCGCAACCACCTGTCCGAATCCTGGCGGCAGGTGCTTAGGCTCGGCCAATGCGCCGTCACATACGATCACGGCACGCTCCAGGGTGTTGCGCAATTCGCGCACGTTCCCAGGCCAGGCGTATGCCACGAAGGCATTCATCACCGGCTCCGTCACTCCCGCGACCTTGCGATTGTGCTTCTGGTTCATATCGTCCATCAGCGCCTGTACCAGATCGGGCAAATCTTCTTTATGGTCGCGCAGCGGCGGCAGGTGAATGTTGAACACGTTCAAGCGATAATAAAGGTCGTTGCGGAGTTGTCCGCTCGCGACCGCTTCATCGGGCGGTTTGTTGGTAGCGGCGAGCACACGCACATCCACAGATGTCTCCGCTTTGTTGCCCAAGCGGCGAAGTTTCCGGTCTTCCAGCACGCGCAACAACTTGGCTTGCGTGACGATGGGCATCTCACTGATTTCGTCGAGCAGCAGGGTGCCTCCCTCGGCTAGTTCGAAGCAGCCGATACGGCGCTCCAGCGCTCCCGTGAAAGCGCCTTTCTCGTGACCGAACATTTCGCTTTCGATGAGCGTCTCCGGAATGGCGGCGCAGTTGATGGCGACGAACGGCTTGGCCTTGCGGTTGCTGAGCGAATGGATGGTGCGCGCGACTAGTTCTTTGCCGGTTCCGCTTTCTCCGGTAATTAGCACCGAGGCTGTGCTCGGGGCGACCATCTCGATCAAGCGGAAAATCTCCTGCATTTTCTTGGATGGCCCCACGAGCGAACCCAGCACTCCCACGTCGCGCAACTTGCGGCGACTGGCTTCCAACTCGCGCTCGGCGCCGCGAATACGGGAGGCATTCTGCAATATGTTACGTAAGCGCGTGGGATTCACGGGCTTCTCGATGAAATCGAATGCACCACTCTTCATCGCGGTAACCGCGGCGTCGACACTGCCCTGGGCGGTGAGCAGGATGACTTTGACCTGGGGCTGGGCCGCAATCTGCATCAGCAATTCCATGCCGTCCATGCGCGGCATCTTCAAATCGGTGATGACAATCCCCGGGCTCCAGGACTGAACCTGTTCTAGTCCTTCCACTCCATCGTCGGCGGTCGCGGTGTCGTAACCCCAAGTGCGGACCAATTCAGCCAGCCCTGTACGTTCGTTTTCCTCGTCTTCTACGATCAAGACCTTCTCGTGCGTCATGGAGAACAGGGGGCCTCTCGCAATTTTGGAATCCTGGAACACCACCTTTAGATGCTAATCGGCAGCTTCAGGTGATCTCGAATCGGACCTGTCTGGGCAGAGGGGGGACGCGATCCGGAAACAGCTGCTAATTAAGGTACCATTTTCGGCGTGACCCGGGCGCGCCGTGGGGGACCGCATGGCTTTTGCCGCCACTCCAGGTCGGGGAACTCGCTTCGCTTGAACGCGAGACTGGTGCCCGAGTCTCCAATATGAGAGTGCTTGAAATTTAAGGCGTCTTCCGTTAATTTTAGGCTGAGTTTCAGCTGTCAGTATGTATAATTGGGTGGCGGCTGTGTTGCTGCTCATCTCGGAGTGCAAAAAGAGTAAACAGCTGCCACAACGAAGTAGTAGACAACAAAAGCTTTGTGAATCTTGTTCCTTCATGTACAATCATGTGCTGTTGCGAGCAGGACGTAATCCCTGCACTTGTATTAAAAAAGGACGAATCGGAGATCGCACCCCAGCTTGTCCCACTTTGCTTACGGTACCGCTAGAGTTCCGGAGGATTTGAGAATGTCTTCTCGATTTGCAGTAGGTCCGACACGTATTGTTGTGACATTGATCGCGCTTGCCTGCTCCTTGTGCCTGTTGGGCACGTTTGCGGCAGCGCAAAACAATCAACCAAAAGACGAAGTCTATGGCGGCTACTCGTGGTTGCACACGGGTGGCAGCCTCGATGGCTTGAGCACCCCGGACATCGCGAGTGGCTTCGATCTTTCCAACACCTATTATCTTCCCCAGATGCACAACCTCGGTATCCTTGCCGACTTTAGTTACAACTTCAACGGCAAGAACCAACTCACGGGGAACGAAAACGTCAACGTATTCAATATTTTGGGCGGCGTGCAGTACAAGTACCACGGTGAAGTGTTCTCGCCATTCGCCCGCTTTCTCGTTGGTGGCGTGGACCACAAAATAGACTATAACAACATTAACCAGTGGAGTATCGGCGTTGGCGGCGGCGGCGGCTTTGACCTGAACCTCAGTCAGAGGTTCAGCATCCGCGTGATCCAAGCGGACTACATTTACAACAAAATCAGCGCGAACCGCGACTTCGACCGTGACCTGACGTTGAACAGCATCCGTCTGTCGGCGGGCTTGGTGCTCAACCTGGGCAACTACTACAATCCACCGCTTTCCTGTACGGCTTCGGCTTCACCCACTGAGGTCTATGCCGGCGAAACGATCAAGGTCAGCACCACCGGCACCAATTTCAGCCCCAAGCACACACTGACTTATACCTGGGCTGGCAACGGTGGTAAGTTGATGCCCCTCAACACCCAGACCGCAACCATCGACACCGCGGGTATGGCGCCGGGAAGCTACAGCGCCAATGCCACCATCGCCGATGCCAAGATGAAGAAGAACGGCTCGGCGAGTTGCTCGGCAGCGTTCAGCATCAAGCAGCCTCTACCGCCGAATGTGAGCTGCTCGGCCAATCCGACCACCATCGCTATTGGCCAGCCTGCCACCATCACCATGACGGCGACGGATCCGCAGGGATGGCGGATGACCTACACCTGGTCGGCCACCGGTGGCCAGTTGAGCGGCAGCGGCACCTCGGCCACGCTGACGGCGACCAATGCGGATGCGGGCAACACCATCACGGTCACGGGAACCGCAACCAACGACCGCAACCTGAGCTCCAGTTGCACGGCGTCGGTGAACGTGCCTCCGATCCAGAAGTGCGTGAATATTGAGGATTGGGGCGAGTGCACCTTCGAGAAGAACCCCAAGAAGCCGTGGCGTGTAGACAACGATTGCAAGGACACGCTGGACAAACTGTCTCTGCGGTTGCAGCAGATGCCCAATGGCAAGCTGGACATCGTGGGCTACACCGACGAGAAGGAAGTGGTCAAGGAACAGACCCTGGGATCGCAGCGTTCCGTGAACGTCAAGTACTACCTGACCACGGATGGGCCGACCAAGGTTGACGCTGGTCGCGTGCAGCCTCGTCAGGGTGGAACCAAGGGCAAGGCAACCCACTTCTACTTCGTCCCCGAAGGCAACATGTGCGGCGGGCAGCTGGAAGAGGGCACTGTGGTTGATGAAACCCAAGTACAGCCGCAATCGCGGAATGCGCCTGCTCCCAAGAAGCACAAGGCCAAGCCGGCTGCGCCTCCCGCGCAGTAAGCAAGGGCCGTAACTAACAACTCGGGCCGGTGAGAGGTTTGCCTCTCACCGGCTTTTTCTTGACCTGAGAATTCTTCCCCGCGTAATTTACAGATTGGGTACGCCGCAGCTTTGACGGATGCGCGCGCAACCCTCTCCGAGTTATTATCCTCGGAGGACGTGGATCGTTTTCCTTTTGGGGCTTTAGGCGAAGCTGGTTTCGTGCATCGCCTGGCTGTTCACCACTTCGCTTACGGCACCGCTGGAGTTCCGGAGGATTTGAAAATGTCTTCTCGTATTGCTTTGAAACCAGGACAGGTTGTTGCGATGTATATCGGGTTTGCGTTCGCCTTGTGCCTGCTGGGCACGTTTGCGGCAGCGCAAAACAATCAGCCGAAAGACGAGGTCTTTGCCGGCTACTCGTGGTTACATGCCAACGGCCATGGTGACCTGGGTTACAAAGTCCCAGACATCGCCGAGGGCTTTGACCTTTCCAACACATACTATCTTCCCAGTGCCCATAATCTCGGCATCCTGGTAGACGGTAGCGGGCACCTCGGAAACAATAGCAGCCAGGGCAACGGTGTTGGGTACATTGTCGGCGGTTTGCAGTACAAGTACCACGGTGAGGTTTTCTCGCCTTTCGCCCGTGCTTTCGTCGGTGCAGGTGACCTGTCCCCGGAATGTTGCACTGGGACGAAATGGCGCGCTGCTGTCGGCGGCGGTGGTGGCTTCGACCTGAACCTCAGTCGAATGTTCAGCCTCCGCGTGGTGCAAGTGGACTACATCTATTCGAACTACCCCCAGCGCTTCCCCGGCTACTCGGGCCAGTGGAACAGCATCCGCTTGTCGGCGGGTCTGGTGCTGAATTTGGGCAACTACTACAATCCACCGCTTTCCTGCACCGCTTCAGCTTCACCGGCTGAGGTCTATGCCGGCGAGCCGGTGAAGGTTACCACTACCGGGACCAATTTCAACCCCAAGCACACCCTGACCTATACCTGGGCGGGCAACGGTGGTAAGTTGTCGCCCACCAACACCCAGACCGCGACCATCGACACCACGGGTATGGCGCCGGGAAGCTACAGCGCGAACGCCACTATCGCCGATGCCAAGATGAAGAAGAACAACTCGGCGACGTGCTCGGCGGCGTTCAGCATCAAGCAGCCTCTACCGCCCAACGTGAGCTGCTCGGCCAATCCGACCACCATCGCTATTGGCCAGTCTTCCACCATCACCATGACGGCCAGCGATCCGCAGGGATGGCCGATGACCTATACCTGGTCGGCCACGGGTGGGCAGTTGAGCGGCAGCGGCACCTCGGCTACGCTGACGGCCACCAATGCGGATGCGGGCAACACTATCACGGTGACGGGAACCGCAACCAACAACCGCAACCTGAGCAGCAGTTGCACGGCGTCGGTGAACGTGCCTCCGATCCAGAAGTGCGTCAATATCGAGGATTGGGGCGAGTGCACCTTCGAGAAGAACCCCAAGAAGCCGTGGCGTGTGGACAACGATTGCAAGGACACGCTGGACAAACTGTCTCTGCGGTTGCAGCAGATGCCCAATGGCAAGCTGGACATCGTGGGCTACACCGACGAGAAGGAAGTGGTCAAAGAGCAGACGTTGGGCGCGCAGCGTTCGGTGAACGTCAAGTACTACCTGACCACGGATGGGCCGACCAAGGTTGACGCCGGCCGCGTCCAGCCTCGTCAGGGCGGGACCAAGGGCAAGGCGACCCACTTCTACTTCGTGCCCGAAGGCAACATGTGCGGCGGGCAGCTGGAAGAGGGTACTGTGGTTGATGAAACCCAGGTACAGCCGCAGTCGCGGAATGCGCCTGCTCCCAAGAAGCACAAGGCCAAGGACAAGCCGGCTGCGCCTCCCGCGGAAAAGTAACCAGGGGCCGCAACTAACAACTCAGGCCGGTGAGAGGTTTGCCTCTCGCCGGCTTTTTCTAGCTTTGACGGATGCGCGGGCAACCCTCTCCGAGTTATCATCATAGGTTGTGGGATTTTCATTCCTCTTCAATCACACTAAGCAGGCAGGTTTTTTCTATGCAGAAGTTTTTGCGACCTACGGCGATGCTGGTTTTGGGCGTCGCCTGGCTGTTTACCACTGTTTCCTTTGCTTCCGACTGGCAGTTGATTGGGCCGGAGGGCGGCAATGTTCGAAGCCTGGCTTACGATCCCAGCGATCCCAATCGCATCATCCTGCGCACCAGCGCCGGGCAACTCTTCATCTCCCACGACGGGGGAAATTCGTGGGCGCTGTTCGCCCACCTCGGCTCGGGCGAAGATTCCGTTGTTGACCACGTAATCTTCGACCCCACCAATCCGGCAACGATGTTTGCGGCGGCTTGGGGACTGTTCGGCGAGAGCGAAGGGGGCGTCTTCCGTTCCGATGACGGCGGCAACACCTGGAAGGAATTGATGGGGGTGCATGGCAAGTCGATCCGCGCCATGGCCATGGCGCCCAGCGACCACAACACGTTGGTCATCGCGGCGGTGGATGGAGTTTTCCGCTCCCGTGATGGCGGCGCGACGTGGGAGCGCATTTCGCCCGAGAACCCCATGGCCATTGAGAATCACTCGTCGCTGAAGAACTTTGTGTCCGTAGCCATTGATCCGCAGAACCCCGACATCATCTATGCTGGAACGCAACATCTGCCCTGGAAGACCACCGACGGAGGTGCGCATTGGCACAATCTTAAGGAAGGAATCCTGGATGATTCCGATGTGTTCAGCATCATCATCGATCCTAAGAAGCCATCCCGGGTGTACGCCAGCGCCTGCTCGGGCATCTACCTGAGCGAGAATGGTGCGGAGCTTTTCCACCGGGTGCAGGGCCTTCCTCATTCCGCCATCCGCACCCGGGTTCTGAAGCAGGACCCGCAGCGTCCTGCGATTGTTTACGCCGGCACCACGGGAGGACTCTGGAAGACAGTGGACGGCGGTGCCAAGTGGTCGCTGGTGTCAGCGCCGGATGTCATTGTGAATGATGTGCTGATCGATCCCCGCGACCCCGAACGCGTGCTGTTGGCGACCGACCGTCGTGGCGTTCTGGTCAGCAATGACGGCTTCAAGCACTACACCACATCGAACCGCGGCTTCACCCATCGCGTCGTGGGCGGCATGATGGCGGACCGCAAGGACCCCAGCCGGCTGTATGTGGGTGTGCTGAACGATAAGGACAACGGCGGCTTTTTCATCTCTGACGACGCCGGTAAGAGCTGGCGCCAGTCCAATCGCGGCCTGGATGAGCGTGACATCCTGAGCCTGCAGCAGGCCGACACTGGTGTGCTTTTCGTCGGCACGAATCACGGCATCTTCTCTCTGGCGTCGCTGGGCGCTTCTTCTTGGGTGCCGGCCAAAATGATTTGGGGGCCCGTGCCGGAATGGCAGCCCAAGCCTCCGACCCCAGAGCCGCCACCCGCACCTGCGCCGTCGAAGTCCAAGTCCGCCAAGGCTACGGCCGCTTCCCAGCGCAAGACTGCCAAACCCAAGGTCCCGCCGGAGCCGGTGATTCCTGTCGCCACCGCGCCCCAGGTGCGCGCTATTCAAATGGGTGACAAGGCCTGGTTTGCGGCCACCGACCAGGGATTGTTCATCAGCGTTGACCAGGGACAGAAATGGTACGGGCAGCCCATCGAAGGACAGAGTAATTTTGGTGCCGTCAACACCTATGCGGACGGCACAGTCACGCTGGCGGGCACGCTGAGCGCCTTTTGGTCCCACGATGGCGGCCAGACCTGGAGTGCGGTGGCGCTGCCCCAATATGTCAGTGGGGTTTACAACCTGACCGTGACACCGGGATCGGTGTTGTGGCTGGGCAGCCACCAGGGCGCCATTCGCTCCGATGACGGCGGTAAGAGCTGGCATTACATTCTCAGCGGGCTACCCAAGAACGATGTTCTGGTGGTGAACTACGACACCGTAGGCCAGCGCCTGCTGGCAACCGCGCTCCATGCCCATGGCGTTTTTGAGAGCAAGGATGGTGGACAGACGTGGAAGCGCACGCCTGAGTCGCGAGTGGCAATCCGCGCTGCCATGAACTTCCAGGGGCAACTGTTGGGCGCCTCGGCTCATAACGGCCTGCTGCTGGAGCAAGGCGACGGGACGGCAGCGGAATCCGCGCGGGCCGCCGAGGGCAAGTCGTCGGCCACACAGTAGTAGGAAGAAGCGCCTTTCGCTCCTTATTGCAAGGGCGCTTCGCATATATTGGCGATTGTCTCTTTTGACCACGGATTGACGCGGATAATCACGGATACGAATTTAGAGAACAAGTAATATCCGTGCTCATCCGTGGCAATCCGTGGTTCCCGTTCTGGCGCTGGTTCCCGGCTCCATTCCCACACTGAAAACCAGCCTAAGCCCTTCTCTGGTAAGGCGTTGTCTCTAACACGCTCAAAGTCATGTTCCACCTCGGAACTAGCGCCTTACGTGGCGGACCGAAAATGGGTTTCCAGGATTGTAGAAGTTATTTGGGAACAAGGAGTTGAACAATGTAACAGTTTTGGCAACAGCCGTGCTCTAGTAGCAGGAGTTGGTGACAAACAGAAGCACTGAGTTTTTACGTGAGTCTGCGACCCATTTAGATGGAGGAAAACTACTACCGAGGCACGGAGATCAGGGAGGAGACCTGCAGAAACAGAACCTCAGTGTCCTCTGTGCCCGCCGTGGTGAATGATTTCCGACGGAGCGACAAGAAGATGCAACCATCCTGCAACGCCGCCAGCCAAACCTTAACTGCAATGTCAGATGACAGCGACACTCCAATTCCCGCAATCTTTCTCCGTGGTGATGCCAGCGAAGCGATGGCCCCCGGCAACGGCGGGGAGCGCGAGGCCCGGGGCCCGCGCTCCTCGCACGCCGGCCCGGCACTCGGCGATACTATGCATGAGCTGGCCAATGCCGTGACCGCGGTGTTGATGAATACCCAGGTATTGGACTGGAAGCTGCCTCCGTACAGCCGCCTGAAGCGCCCGGTGCGCGAGATCGAACGCCACGCTCAGCGCGGCGGCGCGCTGTTGAAGCGCCTGCTTCTCCAGTTCGAGGCAACTGGAGAGATAGGTATCGATCTATGCCCCCAAGTTTCCTCCTTGCACGGACCCGTGCTCGGAAACATAGCTGCGGTGACGGGGCCGGATGCAAATGCCGCAGAGTTGGCGACACTGCCATCCCTGGCACCGTTGCCACCGGCCCCTGGTTCCGGTTTGTCTGCCGGGATCGAACTCACATCGTTATGTGACCCATGCACTAGCGCCTTCTTCCCGAAAGAGGAATGATGAGCATTAGTACAGAAGCTCAAATGAAGCCGGCGCCGCCCCGAGGCTGCGCCGCCGGAGAAGGGACGCGCCACGTGCTTACCGCAGATGCGATTGCAGTAACCGAGCCAACCTCTGAAACCAACTTACTGAACCTCTTGATCGTCGATGACGAACGCTCCATGCGCGAGTCCTGCCGTGAGGTAGCCCATGCGCTGGGCTTCAACACCCAGGCGGCGGATTCCCCTGAGCATGCCTACCGTGCCCTCGATACCAATCCAGTGGATGTCGTATTGCTCGACCTGCGGCTGCCGGGAACCAGCGGGCTGGATGTACTGCGCGAGATCAAGCGTCGCCGTCCCGAAACCCTGGCCATCGTGATGACCGGCTTCGCCACCGTGCAATCGGCAGTACAAGCTATGAAACTGGGGGCCTACGACTACATCACCAAGCCATTTAACTTCGACGAGCTGCGCCTGGTGTTGGAGCGCGTGACTTCGCACCTGAAGCTCACCAGCGAGAACCGCTTGCTGCGCGAGCAGTTGAAGTCGAAGCATGGCTTCGGCTCGCTGGTCGGCTACGCTCCCGAAATGGAGAGGCTCTATCGCATCATTGCCAAGGCCGCACACAGCACCCATCCCGTGCTCATCCTGGGCGAGAGTGGCACCGGCAAGGAACTGGTGGCACGCTCCATCCACTATTCCGGACCCTATCGCGACAAACCTTTCATCCCGGTGGACTGCGGCTCGCTGGTGCCCAGCCTGATCGAGAGCGAACTGTTCGGTTACGTGCGCGGCGCCTTCACCGGCGCGGTGCGCGCCAAGGACGGCCTGATGAGCACAGCCGAAGGCGGCACCATCTTTCTGGATGAAGTGGGCGAGCTGCCGGTGGACTTGCAGGCCAAGCTGCTGCGCGCCATCCAGGAGAAGGAGATCCGCCCGGTGGGCGGCACGCGCTCAGTGCCCATCAACGTACGTATTCTCGCGGCCACCAACCGCGATCTCGATGCCGCCGTGCAGCAGGGTACGTTCCGCCGCGACCTTTACTTCCGCCTCAATGTGCTCAGCTTGCGCATCCCTCCGTTGCGCGAGCGCACCCAGGACATACCCCTGTTGATCGGCAACGTGCTGGAGCGGATCAACTCCTATACCCAGACGCAACACACCATCGGCGACGACGCCCTGCGCCTGATGCTCGCCTACGACTGGCCGGGCAACGTGCGCGAGCTGGAGAACGCGGTGGAGCGGGCCTGCACGACGTGCTCGTTTTCCACCATTCACGTCGCCGACTTGCCAACCGGTTTGCGCAATTTCCAGGCCTTCCCCAAGCCGGACGTACAGGGTTTCGGTGCGGAGGCCATCACCCCGCTTGACCAGGTCGAGAAGCAGACCATCCTGCATGCCATCGAAGTGCTGAAGGGAGACAAGCTGCAGGCCGCGCGCCGTCTCGGCATAGGAAAAACCACGCTGTATCGCAAACTCAAAGAATACGGCTCGGCGGTCTGACCGCCGGGCCATGTGGTTAGGACTCGTAAACGGCCGCACCCGTGTGGCACAGCGAAAGTGTGCCTGGCGACGGCGCGGCAGGGAGACAGATTATGATCTTGTTAGTTACGGCATCTTCCCGGGCACAGGAATGCGCTACGGCGCTGGAGCAGGGCACCGGCCACAAGACCCATGTGGCGGGCTCGGTGCCGCAGGCGGTCACCCGGCTGCGCAATGGCGACTACGAAGCGCTGGCTATCGACCAGTCGCTGCTGGAGGCCGATTTCCGCGCTCTGGACACCTTGTTGAACCATGCCGGCATCGCTATGCCGCTCTACATGAACCTGTCGCTGCATAGCAGCGAGCGGGTGGTGCGCGAGACGCAGGTGGCGTTGCGCCGCGCTGAGAAAGAAAAGCGGACGGCGCTGCGGACCGTAGAACGCGAACTGCGCAACCAGCTGCGGGGCGAGGTCACCGGCATCCTGCTGACCTCGGAGCTGGCACTGCGCAACCCCGCCATTCCCGCCGACGTCGCTGCCAAGCTGCAATTGGTGCAGAACATGGCGGAGAAGATGCGCATGCGGTTGCATGTGGTGTAGAAGCAGCAATTAGCAATTAGCAACTAGCAGTTAGTACTTGGTAGTTGGCGTTCTTTGGGAGTGAAGTTGATCCGTGTTTATCGGCCTTGATCCGTGGTTGATCCCTTAACCACGATTTACAGAATGAACACGGATCAATCTGGTTCCTGATTCAATCCGAAAAGCAATCACTTCGCACCAAGTGCTAGCTGCTAAGTGCCAAGTGCCAGGACAAGGCATCTGTGTTCATCCGCGTAAATCCGCGGTTCAGAAACCTGGACCGCTAAACACCGGACCACTTTCCGTGCTGTACCGGCGCTGAGTGCCAAATGCTAAGTGCCACTCTTCACCATTGAATCCTGGCTGCGAATGCGCCATCATGGGCAGCGGCATCGAATTTGCAAGAATCTAAGCAAGAGGTGACGCATGGGCCATACCACCGCTATCCCAACCCGCAGCTTCGGTTTCTACCTTAACGGCGACTTTGTCACGCAGGGCCGCGAGGTGGTGGTCACTTCGCCCTATGACCGCAGCGTGGTTGCAGTGGTCAGCGAGGCCGACCGCGACCATGTCGAGGTCGCGATCGAGTCAGCGGTACGGGCGTTTGCCATCACGCGCAAACTGCCGTCGTACCAGCGCGCCGCCATCCTCCACAAAATCACCGATGGCATTGGAGCGCGCCGCGAGGAATTCGCCCGCACCATTTGCCGGGAAGCGGGCAAGCCCATCAGGACCGCGCGCATCGAAGTGGAGCGCGCCATCAACACCTTCCAGATCGCGGCTGAAGAGAGCACTCGGATCTATGGCGAGTACCTTCCGCTCGACACCCTGGAGTCCACCGCCGGGCGATGGGGGCTGGTGCGGCGCTTCCCTCTCGGCCCGGTGTTTGCCATCACGCCTTTCAATTTTCCGCTAAACCTGGTGGCCCACAAGGTTGCGCCCGCGATCGCCGCCGGCTGTCCGCTCATCCTGAAGCCGGCCCCGCAAACGCCGGTTTCGTCCTTGCTGCTGGCCGAGATTGTGCACGAATCGGGATGGCCGGAAGGCGCTTTTGCGGTGATGCCGCTGTCTAACGACGACGCGGCCTTGCTGGTCTCCGATGACCGGATCAAGCTGCTGACCTTCACCGGCAGCGCAGCCGTGGGCTGGCAATTGAAGGCGAACGCAGGCAAGAAGCGGGTCACGCTGGAACTGGGCGGCAACGCCGGCGTGATCGTGCACAGCGATACCGACCTGGCCCATGCTGCGCAACGCGCGGTGGCCGGCGGATTTTCCTATGCCGGGCAGACCTGCATCTCCGTGCAGCGGATCCTGGTCCACCGTCCGGTGTTCGACGAGTTTATGGGCCTGCTGCTGGAAGGCGTTCGCAAGCTGAAGATCGGCGATCCCATGCAGGAGACCACCGACGTTCCGCCGCTCATCCGCGAGCAGGACGCGGCCCGCATCACCGAATGGATTGAGGAAGCGGTCAAGGGCGGGGCCGAGCTTTTGTGCGGCGGCAAGCGCCACGGCTCGGTCATCGAGCCGGCCGTACTCACCGGTACCCTGCCTAATATGCGAGTGAATTGCGGGGAAATTTTCGGCCCGGTGGTGACCGTGGAACCCTATGTCGAATTCCGCGACGCTCTGGGCCAGATCAACGATTCGCCTTATGGGCTGCAAGCCGGCGTGCTGACGCGCGATGCCGTGCTCATCCAGATGGCGTTCGAGGAGCTCGAAGTCGGCGGCGTCATCGTTGGCGATGTGCCCAGCTTCCGCGTGGACCAGATGCCGTACGGCGGAGTGAAGGACTCAGGCCTGAGCAGAGAAGGCCTGCGCTATTCGATCGAAGACATGACCGAGCGCAAACTGATGGTCATGGCGCTGAAATAAAAAGCTTGAAGTTAAGGCTGGCTGCCGCCGGCCGTGCCAAACCCGCTCATCTCGGTCGGCTCGGCCGCCTCCGACCAACTCGAGGCTCCGCCCGAGCGGTCACCATATTTATCGAACACCACAATGTGCAGGACCGGCTGCCGCTCCTCGATGGGATCCACCATGCCGGCTTCCTTCAACGGAAGCAGGTAGCTGGTGATCCAGGCGTACTGCGTCGTAGTCAGACCGCGGCGCGACAAGTCGAAGGTGGCGCCCGTCAGATGGGTCGACGCGGTATCGCCCCATTCCGGCGCCGCGAACTTATTATGACGGCGCAGACGCGCCTGCTGCTCCATGGTGCGAACCAGGGAGTTGACCGTTAGCGGCATGTGAAACTCGGAGAAAAACGCCTCGCTGAAGTCCTGCAGGAAATCGCGGGTCCAGGGACGGCAGTAGCGGCGATTATCGGGCAGATCGGTGGCCAGCTTAAGCGCATCGGTCTCGCTGACCGGAACCAGTTCCTGCGCAAGCTCGTGTTGCATGAGATCGCTATCGTTCATCACGCGGAACATCTGCGAGCGGTCCATTTCCTTGTTTTGTTGCACCAGCAGCTCGTGCGAACCCGGGAACATCGTGTTCGAGCTATTGAGACGCCAATGGAAGCCGGGAGAAATGGAGGCCAGGGCGGAGTAATAATGATGGGCCGTCTTATGAGACTTGACAGTGCTCTTCTTGGTGGTCGTGTGCGTGATCGCGTGGCTCGGGACGCCGATCAGCGTAAAACTCGCGCCGAGCAATAGGACAAATAGCCGACGCTGCCAAGAGCACGGCTTGACTTCTGCTGCAATCCGGCCCGAAGACCGGAGAGTTGGGAGCATCGAAATTGAAATAACCATCGTTAAGTGGATGCCAATATAACTGAATATGACTGTTCCATTACACCACAGAAACGGCCCGAGTCGAAAGCCCTCCAAGCAGTCGGTAGTGTCTGAAAAGTGCTTTTCAGACACTACCAAGCAGTCCATGTGCCCGAATTGGGATGCCTATTCCGTTCTCAGGGGCTGCATGGACTGAACCGCTCTGCCCTGCACTGGGGTTCAGGAGCCAGATTTCCCTATTCGGAATCAAACATCGTCCGCTTCGATATTTTCGGTTGCGCAAACCGACACCCACTCCTAAACTGAATGAACATTCATTCGGCGACCGAAACCACAGTGGTGCAGCAGCCTTTTCGCCGGGTGAAGGAGAATCTCCATCAGCTTTGACCCTTGGGCCCGCAGTGAAGCGCGAACCTCAATCTGCTTCAAATACCGGAAGCGGCGCAGCGGCTAACCGCAACGCCGAGAAGTACCAGCGCATTCTTGACGCCGCAGTCGCCGTCTTTGCGGAGAAAGGTTTCTTTACGTCCCGCATCTCCGACATAGCCGACCGCGCCAATGTTGCCGACGGCACCGTCTATCTCTACTTCAAAAACAAGGAAGAGATCCTGATGACGGCCATCAATACGGCCTTCGACGCCTTCATGCGGCAGGCGCGCACCGAATTGGAGAAGCTGCCCAACCCGGCCGAACGGCTGCGCCGGCTGGCGTTTCTGCATCTTGACGCGCTGGGCTCGAACCGCGACCTGGCCGTCGTCTTCCAGATGGAGCTGCGGCAGAGCACGCGCTTTCTTTCCGAATTCTCGCACCACCATATGGTCGAATACCTCACGCTGGCCCGCACCGCAATCAGCGACGGACAGGCCAACGGGACCTTTCGCCGCGAGATGCCGGACAAGGTGGCGGCCAACTGTTTCTTCGGGGCCCTCGATGAGATGGTGACCTCATGGGTGCTGAGCGGGCATGAGTATCGGCTGGCCAACGTCGCCGATGCAGTGGTTGATATTTTCCTGAACGGGATGCGGACTGGCGCGAAACCGTGAGCTGGCTCCAACTGCGTCTGGTCGGATTTCGAATAGCACAGCCATAGCGGTCATCCGTCACAGCTTCCGGGCTACGGCGGGGATTAACATTTTGGGTTGAAAGGGCACGGCTTCAGTTGTGCCGCTACGTGATCGTAAAACAATTGGCTTCAGCCACTGAGGGGACTCGCTTTACAACTTACGAGCGACTGTCCCTCAGCGGCTAAAGCCGACTTGGATAGCTAACGGTTCGGCACGGCTGGAAGCCGTGCCCTTTCAAAGCCTAACTCACGGCCCATTCTCAAAAAATGAGCATTCGGACCCTCAACGAAATTTTCTTCACGGTCGTGGACCGTAACAGCGACCGCGTCATGCTGACCCGCGAAGGCGAAGCGTGGCAGCCCGTCTCCTCGGCGCAACTTCGGAGCTGGGCGTATTCCGCCGCGCGCCAACTGCGAGCCTGGGGCATCGGCAAGGGTGACCGCGTGGTCATCCTCAGCGAGAACCGCGTGGAATGGGCCATCGCCGACTACGCGAGCCTGCTGCTGGGAGCGGTGGTCGTACCCATCTACGCGACCCAAATCGCCGAGCAGGTCCTGTACATACTGCAAAACTCCGAGGCGCGCGTCGCCTTCGTTTCCAGCCGCCAGCAGTATGAGAAGCTGGCTTCCATCCGCGAACAAACCAGCCTTGAGCGCGTCGTTGTGATGGACGCGGCCCCGGAACTGGACAACGCCATCCACATGCAGTCGTTTTTGCGCGAAGGAGACAATGACCCCGATCGGGAGCTCGACGCCATCGCCGCTGCCATCGAGCCGGACGATCTCGCGACCCTCATCTACACTTCGGGAACAACCGGCACACCCAAAGGCGTCATGCTCACGCACGGCAACATCGCCTCCAACGTGAGCGTTTCCCTCGACATGTTCGATGTGGACAAGAACGACCTCAGCATTTCCTATCTGCCGCTGTCGCACATCACGGCGCGGCACGTGGATTACGCGCTGCAATACCACAACATCCCATTTGCCTACTGCCCCAACATCGACGACCTGGCACGCACCATGCGTGAGGTCAAACCGACGCTCATCGTTGCTGTTCCCCGCGTGTACGAGAAGGTTTACAACCAGGTACAGCACAAGATGCACGGCGTGAAAGGCGCGCTCTTCAAATGGGCTCTTTCCGTGGGGGCGGTTAATCGCGAGGCCATCTTGCGTGGCGAGACTCCCACGTCTCTCGCCTGGAAGCTGGCCAACAAGTTGGTATATTCCAAAGTCCGCGACGGTCTAGGCGGCCGGGCGCGGCTCTTCGTCTCCGGAGGAGCGCCGCTGGGGCGCGAGATCGCCACTTGGTATGCCGATATCGG
>Ga0074046_10002496_pt1 | contig 15852 bp, 19 predicted proteins | sample BogForMeECP23OM3_FD_94441 | JGI IMG/M metagenome (GOLD analysis project Ga0074046, IMG submission 94441) | Bog forest soil microbial communities from Calvert Island, British Columbia, Canada - Bog Forest MetaG ECP23OM3 | ecosystem: Environmental > Terrestrial > Soil > Wetlands ...
GGAAATTTAACATACGAATGGGCGCCTTCATCCTAGCCAGCGCAACCCCGTACTTTCCGCCGCGAACCATCCACCTAGCCGTCGTAGACCCGGGCGTAGGCAGCAACCGCCGCCCAATCGCCATAGAAACAAACCGCTCCCTGTATGTTGGGCCGGACAACGGACTACTCATCCCAGCCGCCACGGCCGAGGAAATCCGGCACGTCTACGAGTTAACCAACCACTCGTTGATGAGGACTCCAGTCTCCTCCACATTTCAGGGACGGGACATTTTCAGCCCAGTAGCGGCAAACCTAGCCCTAGGATTACAACCCAAAGAAGTGGGGCGGGAGATCATGGATTACGTGAAACTATCATTCGCCGGAGCAAAGTACGAGGGTAGAGGGTTTGTTTGCGAAATTCTCCATATCGACGAGTTCGGGAACGTCATAACCAACATCCCCCAAAAAGAATTGAACAAACTAGACGGTCACGCAAGGCTGGTCGTGAGAATACGTGGAAAACATTTTCCGGTGAGGGTAGTTGAAACATTCACAGAGTTGAGGAAGCGAGAGTTGGGTGTTCTAGTAGGGAGTCATGGGTTGCTCGAGATTGCAAGCTCAGAAGCTAGTGCAGCTAAGAAGCTTAGCGCTAGAATTGGTGATGCCCTTCGCGTTGGTGGTGCCTAGGGTCATCACTCAAGGTTAGTTCCCTCAACCTCTCTTCTCCGGATATACTTTTGATGTATCCTGCTACGGAGGTTGGGACTAATTTTTCCCAGCGGTCGCCGTTAACCACTCGCTCCCTAATCTCAGTTGAGGAGTATGTTTCGCGGTCATAGAAGGGAATTGGTTCAACCCTGAACCCAGCCTCCTTGAATAGACGCGACGTTACGGGTTCATTGGAGAATACCGCCTCGAACTTTGGGGTTTGGGATACGAGGTGTGAGACCCAGAGATCGTGGATGCGAAGATCACGGATGGGAATGAGGTAGTATTTTTCGGCATTAATCTTCGCTTCATCCAAAGCGAGTCTAATCATCGTGATACGTTCGCCGGCGGTGAATGGGTTGTGAAGGGTGTGACTGAACTGGGCGCTCCCAATCGCGATAATAATTTCAGGAACACTCTTCAGGACGTACTTGACACATTCCAAGTGGCCTAGATGAAAAGGCTGGAACCTACCAATGAGAAGCCCGCGATTCTCGCCGGTTTTCAAATCAGAGTTCCTTCAATTGGGTACCCACATTGACTTCTCGGAAACTTTTTGGTTATGAAATTTTACTCCTTCAAGCTCCAGCAACCTACGTTTCATGTAGGCGCCGGTTGAAGGTTCACGGCCTCCCATCCCATAATTTCCAACCTTACCTGAAACGGGCACAACCCTGTGGCAAGGAACTATGAGGGGGAACGGGTTCTTAGCGACCGCAGTACCAACTGCCCGCGAATACCGCTTTCCACCCAGCCTCCGAGCAATAGCCCCATACGTCGTCACCCGGCCGCGAGGGATCTTACAGAGTAACCCGTAAACGTTCTTTCGAAATGTAGAAACATTCGATAGGTCCAGGCTGCGCGGGTTTGCTACCTTGCCGTTACCTCCGAAGAACTCATGGAGGACGCGGAAACTTGGATCAGGCCGACCTACCTTCGCTGTTTTCGCGAGTCCTGATGGCAATGCGCTTCGAACCGACCTTTCCGCTTCGCGACGGCTCCTATCCGAGAATGAACAGGCAACCAGCTGCCCGTCACGATTTCGCGCGAGAGAGAACCAGATTCCACCTCGCCTAGCGGATTTGACTTCCATCAAGAATGATCCCCTGAGACGTTTCAGTATGCGATTGGTCGCTACATAAAGGATGAGTGGAAGGCAAATTACTTTCATTAATCTCTGTAGTTGATTAATCATCCATCACCCTTCAGATGCTGGTTGCTTGATTGATTCAGGGCTTAGACTGGATTCAGAAACGAACGGGGCTTGACCCTGGAGCGAACTCTGAAGCCCTGAGTTTTGTGCAGACCACGTCCTCTACCATGTGTATGGAATGCCGGGGGAGCCGCATGCTCTGCGGAAAGGCCTACTGCCCAATCCTATCCAAAGCCGACATGTTAGTCAAACACTTACCGAAGCTCTCAAAGGAAGAGATCGATGGTTCCAGCCCTCCCGGCGCGTTCGTGGGCCGTGTGGGCTATCCGAAAGTCTACCTCGGTCCGCTGATTCCTCCGGAGAAAGGAGACACGCGAATTCTCGATACACCAGAACTATGGATGGGTATCAGTATTCAAACCATAATTGACTACCGATTCCGTTTGATCCGCGGCAAATCCCTGATTGAAGTTCACGACGCGCAAGATCCCGGTAGGTATTTGCTGGATCTTCACGACTTGGCCTTGTCCTCGACTTCAGTTGAAGTGAACGCGAAATTCAAGAAGAAACCTAGAATGGCCGTAGCGTTAAGTGAGGAGACGCAACCCTTCGGTCCATCGGCGTTGATACAGAACCTAGAGATTGCTCCTAGTTCCGGCGAACAGAAGCTCGAGGCCGCATACTATGACGGTGACTTGCTAGCTGCAAACGGCATGGTTGAACTATACCGGGATGGGATTGAGGTCTCGCGCATCCAGAAAACACTCAGCCTCGGCATGCTTGGTGTTCAGGATCAAAGGAAGATTGTTCCAACCCGTTGGAGCATAACCGCGGTCGACGACACCCTATCTAAGTACCTACTCCAAAAGATCTGCCACTACCCACCCCTCGACAAATACCAGGTCTACAAGTTCGAATATCTAGATAACTGGTACGCCGCGATCTTGTCGCCGCGAAACTGGGCTTTCGAATGGATTGAAGCCTGGTTTCCAGGCACGGCTTGGAATGAGGCTGGAAGTGTTCCGGCACTGATGGGTGACCATGAACCCTTCGAAGGAAGAACAACGTACGCCTCTGTGGGAGGATGCTATTACTCCACTAGGCTTGCCGTGGCTGAAGCATTGGAGCGGATGGGCAAACAGGCGTCTGCGTTGGTCCTTCGTGAAATCCGGCCGGGGTACATTCTTCCGGTAGGCGTCTGGAATGTTAGAGAGAGCGTTCGCGCCGCGTTCAAAACCCAACCCACCATATTCGACGACTTCCAACACGCGCTCCAGTTCGCCTGTAGAGAATTCAGAATTCAGCCGGGAGTATGGGTTAGGAATAGCCACTTGATTCGCGAAGAAATGTTTCAAACTCGTCTGAATCAATACTTTAGGATATGAGAAGATGTGTAGCGCAGTGTAGCGCTTAATGCTTAACGGTTACTGGTGGAATCCACACAGCCTCTTTTTCCGGAATAGTGTTTAAACCGCAGATGTAGATATATCGACACATCTATGTGATTTTAAATGACGCCTCATAGTAGGGGACCCACTATCGTCTACTTGATTCTGTTAATCGCTTTAATCGTCACTTTAGTGCCGCAAACTTTCGCTTCAACAATAATGACCTACGGAGATCAGAACGTGGAACAGTGGACGAGCACGATTGGGGGCAACGTAGTTCAAGCTTACGTCATGTTTTCTGTCCCAGGCCCGGTTGTAATTCAATCCGTCTCCATGTATGTTCAGTATTCAGGTTCCGATGGGAGCCAATGCATGAGGTTCGGTATCTACCAAGACAATGGTAATGGTAGCCCCGCCGGACAATTCCTCGTTGCCTCGTCAACATTCAGCTACTGCCTACACGGCTCTGCGACCTGGGGCCCTGCTTGGGAAACTTGGAAACTACGACCGAACGATACCCTGAGTATCCCCGCTGCTGGAGATTATTGGCTTGCCACCCTCGCCTCGCAAACCTACGGAAGCGTCTACCATTACGCGTACAGTTCAAGTTACGACTACACCTACGGATACGCGACATACTTCTTCTACACGCCCTATGCACTCAGCTTCCCAACTATCTTTAGCAGTAACCCAGGCTGGGAAGGAAACGGCCCTTACAGTGTCTACGTAACCGCTACGTCGTGAGCACAATAAATCGAGCTCACCCATGTAGGATTGTGATCAAATAATGCCGAAACTACGACTCTGGTTACTCGTAACAACCTTCACTGTGCTATCGCTGGTCATCTTCACCAGTATCCCAGCTCACGCCGATCAAGCACTCATAGCGGGCAGACTCTTTGGTTCCGGCGCGACGATTGACAGCGAGGGAAACCTGATCACAATCGGGAGCAGCTCACCCTTCAGTAATGGACAATCCCAAGCATTTTTGATGAAGTATGTACCTTCGCTCCCTGATTCACCTTTACCACAACTTTCCTGTTATAGGACCTTTGGAAACGGTGAACCGTTAGATACGTTCGGGTACAGCGTGGTCACAGACAGCTCGAACAACATCTACATAACCGGATCAACGCAAACCTTTGGCGGAGAAAACTACAATGTGTTCCTCCAGAAGTATGATCAGTCATGCAATCTGCTTTACACGAAACAATGGGCAGGACAGGGTAACGATATCGCTCGCGGAATCGCCGTAGACGCGACGGACAACGTCTACATAACCGGATCCACAGACAGCTTTGGCAATGGCACAACCCAAATCTTCCTACTAAAATACACGTCCTACGGCGATCTACAATTCTCGAAGATCTGGGGAGGACCGCTGAATGATTACGGTAACGGTGTTGCCGTGGATGTGTTTGGGAACATATACGTCGTCGGAACTACCAACAGCATCGGTGCCGGGGGCTCAGATATCGTGCTACTCAAATACGATTCGTCAGGCAACTTACTATTCCAAAGGACATGGGGCGGAACCCAGAACGATTTTGGAACTAGCGTAGCTGTTGACACAGGTGGGTACGTTTACGTGGCCGGTTACACCTACAGCTTAGGTCCAACGCCTGGAATATCGGCCATCGTGTTGCTGAAGTACGACCCGTCCGGCAATCGGTTGTTCCAGAAAACCTGGGGAGGCACAATGAACGACTTCGCAACGGCCATTGCTGTCGACATTGACGGGAACGTATACGTGACGGGTTACACGAAATCTTTCAGCGTAACCCCGGGCGTCCCAAGCTCGGTCCTCCTCAAATTCGATCAATCTGGGAATTTGCTGTTCCAAAGAAGTTGGGGTGGCCATCGAGGTGATTTTGCATATGGCGTCGCTGTCGATAGCGCAGAAAACGCCTACGTAACTGGATACACTTACAGCTTCGGCCCGAATACTCAAGGAGCGAATTTCTTCATGCTGAAGTATGATATCTCAGGCAACCTATCATGGCAGAACATCTACGGCGGCGGCATTCCAGAAAACGGTCCATTCTCGTAAAGGACGATATGAATACCCCTGCAAATTCCGAGTAGTAGATCAAGAAACTAGCGACACATCGCATGGGTCACCGAGATCGTCGTGATGACATCTCGGACTGATCACTCAGAGAACATCTAACGTCTCTAGAGATTAGCGCAAACCCCGCTCAATGATCAATCGTCGACCTCGATAATCAAAACAAAACCTGACTCGGGTATGACCGACGCGGTAACTATCCAAACCCCCCGTAAACTCCTTTGAATCTGGGCCCAGAACAGTCTCAATCTTGGGATTCCGCAAAATAGAAAAGATGCGCGAAATTGAACGCCAAAGCTGACCACTAGTCCTTAACGGAGTGTCGCGCAAACCATTGGCCATAAGGGAAACAGGTTTGGAACTAGACGGAAGATATGACTTGCTAAAATCCCTAGCGTGGCTTCCGATAAGTCATGAGGATATTCGCCTACAGCAAGCTGGGGTCTAGTATAACAGTTCAAGCTCAAATCATCGAACTCCTTCAGAAAGTTGGTTACACGGTAATTGCTCCAAAAACAATGCGCGGACTTTCAGGGGGTGAGGAGCAAGCGTTCGACTTCTCAGCTACAAGAGATGGGGAAGAGATTGTCTTCGATATCGCCTCAGAGCCAATAGACATTGGCGCCGAAATAATCGTGGCATTCTTCGCTAAGATCTTCGACACTAAACCACATCGAGCCATTCTCATCTGCATTCCTGGGCTTAACCGAGAGGCGAAAAACCTTGCAACAATGTACGGCATCCAAACGGCGACCGGCAATGACGCTGGCCAAGTTCTCTCCAAACTTTCAGAATTGCTCGGAGTTACCCCCTCCTCTTCATCCCAAACCACCAGTGGAGAACAAAATCCGACCCCTACCCCTGCATCAACACCTGACGAAACATCCAACGCCACCGATCCCGACAAGGTATTGTGGCGAGCAAGAGACCGAAGGAATAGCCCCGGGAAAAGCGCATCATAATACCCCTCACCATTGTCGACAAAAATGGAAGCACATGTTCCATTGGTAGCTCTCATGAATCTAGAATCCATCCGCGTGTTCATGTTCGACCTTGACGGAACACTCTGGATCGGTAAAGAGAACCCTCGTTACTTAGGCGGAAAACAGATCGTAAGGAAGCTTAAGGATTCTGGAAGGAAAACATTGATCCTAACTAACGATTCCACGCACTCGCGCGAAGAGATACACCAGAATCTCACTAGACTAGGGTTTAGTTTTACCATTGATGAAATATTGACTTCAAGCTACTTAACGGCTCAGTATTTGACTGAACGCTTTGGTAACGCGTCCTTCTACCTGATTGGCGAAAACGGACTTAGACGTGAACTGGAGGCTGCGGGGCATAATGCGTCAGCTGAACCAGAGGTTGTAGTAGTAGGTTTGGACAGACAGTTGACCTATGAGAAACTCGATGATGGGCTGCAATTTCTGCGAGCCGGGGCTCGTTTAGTTGGAAGTTATGGGGGAGCAGTATACATGAGCGATCGCGGACCTGCCCTGTCGGCAGGAGCCATAATTAGAACGCTCGAGTTCGCAAGCGGAAAGAAAGCAGTGATGATCGGGAAACCATCCCCTCGAATGTTCACGCTCGCTCTTCAACTTGCCAAGGAAAAGGCCGGTAAGGCAGTGATGGTTGGAGACCAGATAGAAACAGATCTGGTAGGAGCCCGGAAGGCCGGCGTTCACACAATCCTCGTTCTAACAGGAGTCGAGACCCGTGAGTCAGCAAATCGCTCTAAAATTAAACCTGAGATGATCATCGACAACCTAGACGATCTCGGAGCTATTCTCTGAACTCATGTTGCCACCAAGCTCCCCTCGACCCCTGCATAACCCTTAAGACTACGCCGCCCGTGTTCATGCTTTACCGTTTGAATAGAAGTCGACTTGAAAATGTCAGAGGAACAAGGACAAGCAGCCGGCGTTCCGGCACCTAACGTAAAAGTCAGCGAACTCGGCCCCTACTCGAAACAGGTCAATACAACCGTTAAGGTCGTCCAGAAGGGCGAAGCTAGAGAAACAGTGTCACGACAAGACGGCACGACACACCGTGTGTTAGATGCACTCGTCGGAGACGATACTGGAACCATCTACATGACGCTCTGGGACGAAAACATCGACAAAGTCAACGAAGGTGACTCGGTCAATGTCAAAAACGGTTACGTGCGACCGTTTAAGGGATCAATGCGCCTAAACATTGGGCGATACGGATCCCTGGAACCCGCTGAGACCCCACTTGGCGACGTAAACACAACGAACAACCTATCCGACAAAGTGGTCGAAGAACGACCCTACCGCTCTTATGGAGGCGGACGACGCTTCGGAGGCGGAGGCGGCGGCTACGGCGGCGGAGGAGGCTACGGCGGAGGACGAGGTGGCGGGTACGGCGGCGGACGAGGAGGAGGCGGCGGTGGCGGCTACGGACGAGGCCGGGGCAGAGGCTACGGCGACAGAGGACGCGGACGCGACCGATACTAGCATCCGAAATGGCAGCTGAATGCTGTGAAGAATTCCCCCAGAAATTTTCTTTTTCTGTTTTCCAACCGCTTTCCTAGTTATTTTCAAGCAGCAAGAATAGTCTCGCGTTCTGGAAGTATTATTTCAATTTCGACATGGTGAGAATTAGTTCACGGAGCTTCTTCGGGAAACGTTTGGATTGGACCGTGTAGCCCTTTTGATGTAGTATCTCTCCCAAGCGCGAGGACCGTGACCAAACCTCTTCCTTCGTAGTCCAACATATCCTCCCGTCCTGAAGGAACCAGATTTCGTTGTCATTCGCTATGACATCGACACCGTCGATCCTTTTTCGCAGATCCATATCCAATGGCCCTGCTCGAATTCTTTAAACAGAACGATTTAAGATTCTATACTTACTTCTTGAGGTGTCTGGTGCAATTTGGCAGTATTATCAGACCTGGAAACAAACAAGCTATTCGTTGGCGACATCAACGTCCGCAAATCTGTTGGGGATATAACCGAACTTAAACTCTCTATAGAGGAGAAAGGCATCCTTCAACCACTCCTAGTCAGACCCCTAAAGAATCGGTTCGAGATCGTTGTTGGTTCAAGGCGCTATGAAGCAGCCAAATCCTTGGGCCTAGGGAAGGTACCCGTGATCATTAGGCCGATGAGCGACACGGAAGCAGTCTCACTCTCACTAGTAGAGAACATTCAGAGAAGCGACCTTGAGCTTGAGGAAGAAGCCGAAGGAGTGCTCAGACTAATGAAGCTCGATCCGAAACGATTTGCCAACGCGAGATCAGTTGCGAAAGTGCTGGGCCGTTCGGAGAGCGCCGTTCGAGAGCTCCTCGACGCTTACGAGTTAACTTTCAAACTTCGAGAGAAAGGTATGCAGATTCACGCAGCCAGAGCCCCGCCTGAAGAGCAACGGCAACGAGGGGAAGCAATCCCACTCAAGCACACCGAACTCATCGCACGCGCCATAAAGACTACGGAAGTGAAAGGGCTACCGACGCGCGAGTTCGACCGCAAGATTCAAGAAATCGTCAGAGCCATCGCTCCCCTCCCTGAAGCAGATGCAAGGAAAGTGGTCGACCGCTTCAAGATGTTCCCTGAGAGATCGATTCAAACGATTAAGGAAGAAGCCCTAGCAAAGCAGACTGGAGTTGCTGTCAAGGTATATTTCTCACCAAAGATTGCCCGAGCCCTGAACCAAGCTGCTGAGGAAAGAGATCTCTCTGAAGACGAACTAGCATCCATTGCCGTGGAAGAATGGCTGGTACTGAAGGGATATTTGAAATCAGTCTGATAGATCAGAAACACTCGGAAAAGCCCAAAGTTTGAAGACGCAGCATGGCTTATCACAGCCTTGGCAGCACGTATTGTGTGATTATGTACAGCGCCACGAAATAAATCACTAACAGTCCAAGTGCAATTGCCAGATTCTTCTTCCAGTTAGGGCTCCAAGCTATTCCGAATGGTATCCCTAACGAGAAGCCGATGACGTGCGAGATATAGGCCACATTGCTCTGAAGGTCGAAGTAAACAGCCAACGCATTGTACAGGAAATATATTATCGCTACCATTCCGACCGGCATCAAGAGCAGCCAGGAAAACCGGAGGGGCTTCATCAACATAACTACAGCCGCCAAAGTGAAAATCGCCGCCGATGCGCCGACAAAGGTAGCGTCGGGTGGAAAGAAAGGAAGGCTAAGTGGGAAGCTAAGGATACCTCCAACAAAAAACACAGTAAGCATTCGTTTCGAATTCGTCACGCTCTCCAAAGTGTTGCCGAAAACGTAGAGGAAGATCATATTCCCGAGTAGGTGGATTAGGCTAGCATGCACGAAGATTGCGGTTACCAGAGTCCATACCCTGCCCTCTTGCAGGTTCTTAAGACTGAAGACGAGGTTGCGTTCAACAGTGGTAGGATCAGCTCCGTAGAGGGCATAGAGAGTTGCGGCAATATAGATCAAGATGAGAACATTGGTGGCCCTCATGGCTGAGAACACGAATCCAGCAGTGCACGATATGAATCAAAGCTTCGGCCAAAAAAGCTTCTCTAACATTCTTCTGCTCATTCCGACGCTGAACGAAGAAGCCGCGGTCGGAAGCCTTGTTGTCGAAGCAGACAAATCCGGCTTCACCAACATACTGGTGGTGGACGGGTTCAGCACCGACGCCACGCGAAAGATTGCTGCAGCCGCGGGCGCAACAGTTATCGAACAAGAGTTCGGCAGGGGGAAAGGATGCGGAGTAAGGACGGGAATGAAGCTATTCCTGCAAGGCAACAGCAGCAACTTACTTGGCATCATAGACGGGGACGGCACAAACATTCCATCGGGTTTGAAAGAGATGATTCCTCTTATCGAAAACGGACGAGCAGACGTGGTTCTTGGATCACGAATACGCGGCAAGAGAGATTCCGGGGCCATGAACTTACTGTCTGTTGCCTCCAATCTAACCGTGTCATTCCTCTTAGGTGCGAAATTCAAACGGCTCTTCACGGACGTGCAAACTGGCTACTGGCTCTTCTCAAGAAGAGCCGTCGAGCGACTATACCCATTAATTCATTCGACTGGTTTCGAAATAGAACTGGAATTGTTTGTTACAGCCCTCCGGGAGAAATTGTCGGTTTGCGAGATCCCGGTCGGGTTTAGGTGCCGTAGAGGGACGACAAAATTCAGTTTTGTACTGAGGCTGAGGAACCTGTACTACGCATTCAAGTATCTCTTATCGTGAACTACCCCATAATCATGAGGTGCCAAGGTTGTCTGCCCGAACGACTATCGGCGTCGTGATGTCAATCCTCGGTTTGTTACTGCTGTTGTACAGCGGCTACGAATTTAACAACCTGTTCTTCATCGATAGGTTGCTTGCTGTGTCTGACATTCCAGCCTACAATAGCTTCGTTGTAACGCCATTCTTACTTGGAATCCTAGCCCAACTTGACGGGTCCGTAGTTTTGGGGCTAAAGCGGTCGTTCAGCCTAAGCATTCACCTGCTTGGCAATCTTGCATGGCTATATGCACTCTACATCCTCTACGACAACCTAGCAATCCCCATTACGGATATCACAGCATATCATCAAGTCTTCCTGCTAAGTTTCTTGGGCTTGATCTTCTTCGTCATAGGTGTAATAGCCAACGACATACCCAAACGCAAAACGGCTTAATCACGAAACTTACGTTCCCTCATGCCTCTTTTCGACACGTATGCGTTCCCTCTGAGGTAGAATCTCCAAAACCTATCCAAACCCTCCCGGATTCCCACTCGAGGCGAACTCCAAATTTCCAAATCGCCTTTCTCGGAATCGGCGACGAAAAGTGGTCCCCTTATCGTCATATCCTGCTCATTCAGCGACTTATCTATCGCAAAAGCCTTGGTAAGCTTACCAGGGCCGTTCGTCAACTCAGAATCGGGGACGTTCGGTCTGAAACGCCTCATTGCGTTAATCCCTTCTACTGGCTGAAGCGCCCGGAGCAAGACTGCTCCAGGAGTTCCCGCCTTCTGCGTTGTAACGTTCAAACAATAATGATGCCCGTAGGTGAAGTAAACGTAAGCGTGCCCCGGGTCACCAAACATTGCAGCATTCCGTGGAGTCAAACCCCGAAACGCGTGACTTGCCGGATCATCGCTTCCCCGATAAGCCTCGACTTCCACGATACGACCAATCAAGCGTTCACGGTCCTTCAATCTAACCAAATATTTCCCGAGAAGATCAGGAGCAACCTTCACTGTGTCCCTCTCAAAGAAGGCTGAAGGGAGCAGTCTAGCCATGTGATCACTTCCCTACGACATCCTCTGGATCACGCTTTCAAGGCAATACTTATTTCTAAACCACCATTACCGCGTGCCTGTTCGCAAGACGACACGGTTAACCAATCAAATTCGAAAAGGGATTTTGAATCCTATGGACAAGAAACGGATGGAGAATATAACAGCATCACTAATCGAAGCCATCGGCGAGAACCCCAAACGCGAAGGTCTCAGAGATACGCCTAGACGAGTTGCTGATATGTTCACTGAACTCACCGAAGGCTACTCCATGAATCCGAAGGAGATCCTATCCAGAGAATGGAGCGAAGTCAGCGGCATGGTCGTAGCAAAAGAGATCGGCTTCTTCTCATTGTGTGAACATCATATTCTACCATTCTATGGAAAGGTGCACATTGGCTACATCCCTTCTAAGGCGGTTGTGGGCTTGTCAAAACTCGTTAGGTTGGTTGATTGCTTCAGTAAGAGGCTTCAACTTCAGGAACGAATGACTAAGCAGATTGCTGACGCATTAAATGAAAGCTTGCACCCGCACGGAGTCGTGGTTGTGGTTCAGGCCAGACATTTGTGTATGGAAATGCGTGGAGTAAAGAGCGGCGCTGACATACTTACCTCGGAGATCCGCGGCCAGTTTGAGAGATTTGAAACTCGTAATGAGTTCTTTAACATGCTTCGAAAAGAGGTCTAGAGAGAATTGTCCCATCCAGCGGAACCTGACGTAGCACGCCTGTATCGTCGTGAATTTGCAGCCGCCCACATAATCGCCGGACACCCAAAGTGCGGCCGTCAGCATGGCCACAACTACACGCTTCTAACCAAGGTCTACGGTAGTAGCCAGGATTGGCTAGATTTTGAGGATATCAAGCGAACTGTGGACGGGTTCGTTGACGAGCATTATGATCATCGGGATATGGGGAACATGACTTGTGAAGCGCTAGCTAGGCACCTACAAGAACAGCTCAGTATCCTGTTCAAGACTAGGGTCAAAATTGAGCTATGGGAGACTGGAAAATTCGGCGTCGAGACGGCGTAAATTCGCCTACAAACTTGCAATTTTCCGTATTCTAACTTAGTACTTTTCCACTTCTCCGCGTACTTGACCGGCCTTCAGGAGGGCGAAGTGATGAACGTCGGTGGGGACGCGCAGTTTGCCCGTGTTGTGGATTCGATCGATCTTCTGGAAGGCTTCTCGGTCAACATCTTTGTCGAATGTTAGTTCTCCACTGTTCTCAAGGTGGAAGTTTCCAAGTTCTTTATGGAGCCCCATGATGTCGGCTTTGGAGAGGAGGACTGAACCAGCGATCACTAACCTTTTTGTGTCAAATACGTCTGGGCTTTCCGATGGAGACTGATTCATATATTGAACTAGGGCGGCGTTTACGAGCTCGGCGACGTTCTTTCCTTGTTGCTTTGCTTTGGCTACCACGTTGTTGTAGGTATCCCGATCTAACCCGCGAATCAGGACCGCATTGTTTGCCATGATAGCCAACTCACAAAGTTACCGTGCTTAATTTGATATCTTGATTACATTGATAACATAGCTTTCTTATAAATCTTGTTAATTCTTTTAACACCCGTTAACTTGTATTATGTGATTGCCTCGTTTGCACAAGCAAACGTGGCATGGGCCAGAAAAAAAGGAGGAAAAATAAGTTTGGTTGAAGACCTGGAAAGATTACTGTTCGAAGAAATCCCCGAGATGGAGACCCCTGGTATCAAGCGGTGCGAGTGGTGCAAACAACCCCTTCCTAACGACCGGTACCACCTCAAGATCTGCCCTCAGTGCCGCAAGGAATCCATCGACATCTTCATGAAAACGCACTAAAACCCCCGTATTCAGGGGGTCTCCCTCTCCGAACAGGCGTTTCGGACACAAATCACCAATTTTGAGCATCATTTTCTCGATCTCAGCGGTCCCGATACTCCCATCTACGTCACACCGAGCACCCAGCACCCGCAAGTCACCTCCGGTTAGACCTCTGGGAGAGAGACACAAGCCTTGGACGTGTCCCAAGATTGATCATTACCCCTGATTCCCTCGTACGAGGTTTCGAAACTTGCAGAAAAGAAGGCTCTGGGCAAGAAAAAACATCAAAGCTAGACATGTCGGATGGTTTTCTGCGGCTTCTGATTTGACTTAACCCGAAACCGAGAAATGTGCAAGTCCCCAGACTTTCGTTGGGGACATATGTGGTTCGAGCGCTTGTGCTCCTATCGGGTGGAATCGACTCGGCAACTGCACTCTACTTGACGAAACAGCAGACTGATGACATCTACACCATGAACATGATCTATGCTCATTCGTACGATAGCGAAGCCGAGGCGTCAAGAAAGATCGCCGCAGCAGCACACGTAAGAGAACATTTGAGCATACTCCTTCCCTTCTTCAAAGACATCGAGAAACGCTACAAACCAAACCCGTCCTCGAAGATATCCTCTGCCTACGTCCCAGCACGAAACATAATCTTCTATGGCATCGCAGCTGCCTATGCGGAAACACTCAAGGCGAACAAGATAATTTTTGGGTCAAATGCTGATGATTCGAAAGAGCTTCCTGACGCCCGCCCGACGTTCATTCAACTCATGAATGAGTTGATAAAAGCCGGCACACGAGCGGGAAGTGAAGGTTTAGCGATTGAAACGGTCAATCCCCTAATCAACTACAACAAGAACGAAGTGCTCAAGCTCGCCTTAGAATTGAAAGTCCCACTTCAATTAACCTGGAGTTGCTACCAAGACTCCAAGATCCCATGCGGAAAATGCCGCGGCTGCATTAACCGCCAGACAGCGTTCAAGAAGCTGGGCATCCCTGATCCATTGCTTTTGGGAAGGAAACGAAAGGGGTAACTCGAAGACGGTTTTTCCTCGGCCTCGTACCAAACAATAAAAGCCTTTTCCACCCGGATTCATGGCCGGAGAATCGACAAGCCAATCTTTCCAGTCGAAGCTCCCCAAAGGTTGTTGAATGCGGCGATGCATTTCCCGCTCTCAATGGTACAATATTTTAAACAATTCTGTCGAAAACTATTAAAGTGCGATAGAGGGCTTACACGGTTCCTTACCTTTTGAGGAGGCAGGAATCAAATTGGTAGCCCACGTTCAGTCATCGAAGAGGAAGGTTTCGTCGAACTTGAAGATCACTCAGATTAGAAAACGTGATGGACGAATCGTCGCATTCGACAAAGAAAAAATCACTAGCGCAGTCTACAAGGCCATCGTCGCCACGGGCGGAAGAGAGGACCGAACGCTCGCGGAGTCGCTTTCTGCGCGGGTAATCGAGATTCTCGACGAAAAATACGGTACGGGGACGATTCCTGCTGTAGAAGATGTACAGGACGTGGTTGAGCGCGCGCTAGTTGAAAACGGACAGGCCAAGGTAGCTAAAGCATACATTATCTACAGGCAAAAGCGCGCCGAGATTCGACGCGAAAAACAGAGAATTCTAGAGAAAGAAGTTATTGACGAGGTCGACAAAGTATTCGACCTAAATGCCCTGCGTGTTCTCAAGGCCCGATATCTGAAGAAGGATGAAACGGGTAAACTGGTAGAAACACCGAAACAACTTTTCACAAGAATAGCCGTTCACGCAGCCTTACCTGACCTGTTATACGATGCCGAGATTTTCGACATCACTAAGAAACAGAGTCCACACGGACGGGAGGCTTTCGACCCTGAACAGTTCCATGAGAAGGTCTCAATCGGGAGATACCCGCTTAATCGGTATCACTTAGATGCACTGAAGAGAATGTACGACAGATTCGATCTAGGAGGAGAAGCAAAGGTTTCATGGCCTACCTTCTTCGATATGCTGAAGAACGGACGTTTTAACAAATTTGAGAAGTCAATTAACTCGTTTTACGAACTAATGGTCACTCGAAAATTCATGCCCAACACCCCGGCCATCGCCAATTTCGGAAACGTCCTGGGCATGGGTTCCGCTTGCTTCGTTCTCGGCGTAGAGGATTCAATCGAGAGCATCATGGAGACGCTGAAACAGACTGCTGTAGTATTCAAGGCTGGGGGCGGGATGGGATACAATTTTTCGAAACTAAGGCCTGAAGGAGACTACGTAAGCTCGACCTCAGGCGTGGCTTCTGGCCCAATCAGCTTCATGATGCTATTCGACACTATGACTGACGTTATCAAACAGGGCGGGATCCGACGCGGCGCCAATATGGGCATCCTCAATAGTAATCACCCGGACGTCGAGAAATTCATCACCGCAAAGAAAGGAAACAAGGCGCTCAGAAACTTCAACATATCCGTTCTCATAATGCCAGAGTTCTGGGAAAGCTACAAAACCAACAAACCCTAC
>Ga0074046_10002497_pt1 | contig 15847 bp, 18 predicted proteins | sample BogForMeECP23OM3_FD_94441 | JGI IMG/M metagenome (GOLD analysis project Ga0074046, IMG submission 94441) | Bog forest soil microbial communities from Calvert Island, British Columbia, Canada - Bog Forest MetaG ECP23OM3 | ecosystem: Environmental > Terrestrial > Soil > Wetlands ...
GGGAAGAAACAAGGCGGAACGGTGAAAGGGACAGAACGGAGGCCGAAGGAGGGTGGCAGGGCGTGAGTGAAAGCGCGGTGAGTGCCAAACGGGGTTGGGGTTAGTTTGGCGCGAAACCGGCGCGTTCCGAAACGCCCGCCCGAGCCGCGGCCAAGCGGCGGCCCACCCGGAAGAGGGCGCAGTGAAAGAAAGACGCGAAGCCTACCGCTGACCGTCGGTCGGAGTAAGAGGGTAGATTTGCGATGAAGTCTTGGGCTAGCCTAGCGAGATGGAAGTATCTTCTGCTGAACAAACAACGCTAGATGGAATCCTGTCGCTGGTGACCAAGCGGGAACAGATGTACGAAACTGGGGTTCAAACAACCGTGTGCGGCAAGGTAGCTTCGGGATGGCAGAATTGGCTTACGAAATTGGAATTTGTTCGTAAGGGTGAAAAGCCGCCGGAGGTGGTGACATACGCGTATTCCGAGGTTGTGATTTTGAGACGATTGCTGTCCGGCGTCGAGATGGCCGCGTGCCTGAAGCAGCTGGTTGTCTCAAATTTGCTTGAGACAGGGCATAGCAGTGGCAGTCTGGGGCTACAAGGCAGATTCTCGATGGGAGGTAGTACGCGCCGGGCGCATTCCGAATGGTCACAATGGCCTGCGGAAGTATTCATCTTTGAACCAAGCAGTAGCCAAAATTTCCCCGGCAACACTTCTCTAGTAGCTGTGGAGGCGCCGTACTACCCGTCTCTTGACCATTTACTTTCAGATTTCTTTGGGATTAGATCCCAAGGTTGGTCGAATTATTTTCGTGGACAAGTTGCTATTGTTGTGCCAGATTTCAGGGCTAGAATTTCGAAGCTCACCATTGGGCTGGCCTGTTTGAGGGCTGAGTTTGAATGTCGTGTTGTCCAGGCAACGGATCTTGTGGTCAAGGTGTACGCCCAGAATTCTGTGGGGCGGCTTCTCCAGCAAACGCTCCACCCCAACTGCTTCACGGTGCAGGTTGACCTCACTGACACCCCGACGTTGGCCTCCGTAATTGTGATGTGCAAACCAACGGGAGAAGTGTTGGATGAAAGAACATTCCAAGCAAACGCTTCTTGGCGGGAGCCAGGCGTGTTGGTGGAAGTGCCAGAACAGGAAATTGAACAAATTATTCTCACCGGTGAGAGCGAAACATTGGAATTCAAGGAAAAGCTAGATAGGAGTAGGCCAGAGAAGGTGGCAAAGACTGCCGCTGCGTTTGCGAACACGAAGGGAGGAACAATCGTGTTCGGAGTTGACGATGACCATCATGTCGTCGGCTGTTCGGTTCAAGGGATGGCGGACACCATCACGAATATCATCCGAAGCTATTGCGATCCACCTCCCGAGTTTACAACTAGAGTTGTAAGGCATGAGGGGAAGGAGTTGCTCTTGGTGCGAGTTCCGGAGTCATCCGGTAGCGTCCATACTGTAAGAGATCTGGGGCCATTCATTCGAGCCAACGGAACCAATCGGACTCCAACTAGCTATGAGTTGGAAGCGGTGTTCCGACGGCGTTCGTTTGGGAACGGATTGCGAGAGCTGTTGTAACTCAATCCGTTTATTCGGTTTGTGCCAAGAGTGAATGGGCGGCGCGGCGCTGTGTAGAAGGGGGAGTTCGATGAAGCTGATTGCTTACGTAGAGCCTGAGCGACTACACGAGTTGCACGAACCAGGCGGCTACTTTTCACATGACGCCGAACCAGACCGAGTGGCGACGCTTTGTCGGGAGTTTGCTGTCCCGTACAGTCCTGAGTTCGTCTCGATTGCGGTGCTAGGTGATAATGACGACGTGCACCAGTCAAGCCAGCAGACATCCAAGGGATATGGGATCCCGGTGCTCCTCAAGACAAATGCGGCGTTGCCACATCTGAGAATCGCTTGCAGCGACGACATTCATAACGTTGCGGTGGAACAGAGGGGCGACAGCGTCGCCTTGTTTGATTTGTCCAGTAGCTCTGATTGCGAGAAGGTGGAGCGACTAGAGCGTGCTGTATCCATGAGATCCAACGCGGCGTATGCAGAAGCACGAATGTACGGCAGCTTGAGCTGGGATGCTCATGTGGAAACACTCTTGAGTCCTGAAGAAAATGATCCGGTGACACAGGCCGGGCTATGGTCGGATGAGGAGGAACAAGAAATCCAGATGCAGGTTGTCACAACAATCTTGAACGGACGTGAATATTCGGGCGAATACGAAGTGCGTGGTGAAGTCATCACGGTTTTTCTTGGGCACGCAAAGAAGAGCACTCAGCTCGGAGGACATAGAAAACAACCCGATACGTTAGCGCGTATTCTGCTGCGGGAGCTGGCAAAGGCTGAAGAACGGGAACCGAGATAATCAGCGTCCGATGGAGTTGTGTGTCATGGCAGAGCTAGTGGTGCTTGGAATTGACCACATCGATCAGAGTTCCGATCCGGAACTCAAGTCAACTATCTCAGGGCTCATAGAGAACAGCGCGGCCAGAATGATCGCTGAGGAAAACCGCTTCCGGCTGCATACGGTCGGATACGAAGTTGCTGAGAGTTCGGGAATTCCCTGGGTTCAGATCGACATGTCTACTGAGCAGCGGATAAAAGCTGGGATCTACGACAAACTGTCAAACCGAACGCAGATTCGGGGCTATGAATCGAACGGGCAGCCAATCCAAGCCATTCGTTACGCGCCGGTCGAGGACGGGATCAGAGAAGAGTTCTGGCTGGATAGGATCGAGGAGTTTGGGAACGGAGGAAGAGTGTTGGTGATCTGCGGGTGCTTGCATTGCGTCCCATTTTCGGACAGAGCGGCGAGACGCGGGCACAAGGTGTTGTCGAAGGCATTTTATCCGGAACGTCTTTCTGCACTGAAGCCGGAACTCTACTGACCTCTTGCGATGGGTGCACTGCTTCTGCCTTCTCCGAAGGATAAGCGGCAAAGACTTGATCGAGATTCTTGGATTTCAGGAGGCGTTCGCGAGTTGTGTAGCGAATGGATTAGCGATCGTGGCGGGAGCGTTTAGCTGCAGAATCCACCCTCTACAGGAAAGCACCAGTGTCGGTCAGCACATCGTTCTGAACATCGTAACTCTTTGGAGCAAAACGGTGCACAGCCATCACTTTCCGCCTCAGCAATCAGCTGCGAGAAATAGTGATCTCCGTACATGGCGTCGCATTCTGGACAGCCAAAAGACCAATAGGACCGCCCGACCGTGTCGCTCCAGCGACGCTTAATTGAAAATCGTAGCCGTTTTTCCTCAGACGCGAAGATCCTCTTTGCAAGGCGCCAGTTACGCAAGGCACTGTATGGATCATCGTTCAAACTCACTCGTTCGCCGGGATCTGTCGTCATGCGTTCCGCTCCGCAATTAGATCGCATAATCTCTCGCGTGTAGAACACGTCGTAAGGGGCCCGGCAACGCCGACGCCAGCATTGGACCTTAGAAACTACGAATTGCACCTCTTGCACGACAAACCTTTTCTGATCGCAAAAGTGAATTTGCCTCTGTAAGCGCGCCTTGACGAACTCCCGCAAAGTGACGGTCCTGTCATCGATCGTGACATCGAATCTGGAATCGGCGTGCGAGAGAGGGAAGATCGGTAGGTTTCGGTCGGGAATGTGACTGGATTCCCACCGGTTTAATGATGGCAATTGCTTAAAAAGCCAGCAGCATTTGATATCAGTCCCATAGGCCGCGTGACGCTCCCTCGTTACCTCAAATGTCTGCCTTGACCATTGAATTTCAAACGCAAGGTGATGACGCCCGCGCTTTGCGTAAACATCTGCTCGCCACTGATCGCCTACGTACTCCGAAATGGCATCCCATCCGAGCTCATGGCACACACGAACTATCTCGGCTTTGGCTGCAAGGTGTTCCGCAGATTCCCCTTCAGCGCCACAATGGCTTCCTGGCGAATGAGCGAAGTGTCGAGTTCCTAACCGACTTGTGCGCCGGTAGGCGGGAGCGTCACAACAGGGCATCCGAAGCGATCGTGATCCTTTCAGGGCCTGCCACTGGGTTTCGGATAGGAGCGCTGCGTTTAGCGAATCCCCATCGAGTTGTACACGCAGAGGCATTTCTGTAAGCAAGTTAGCACATAGCCGTGGTGGTTTTGTTCGGCGCGGTTTCAGGTATTTTGGGTGTTCTGGCGGGCTCACTTAGCTCCGAGAACCTTGGCATCGCGCTCGATGCGTACTTCAATCAACTCGTGACAGAGGGTGCATTCGACTTGTCTCGCCGCGTCCGGTATTTTTAACCAATTCCCGCCGGTGACATCAAAACCAGCAATCCGCAATTTGCTCATCGTGGAATGCAAGTGATTCATGCCCATCACAAACAGACCTCTTTGGTAATTCGCCATGAATTCTCTGATGCGCTTCACCATGGATTGTTCTCGTGTTTCTTGAATGGCAAGCGGGTACTCTCGGAAGTATTGGTAAGTAGGTTGCTGAGGATCGTAAGCATTGTTGATCCAGCCAACGAAAGTGTTGTACTCGGGCGAGCTCGGGGTTCCGACACTCTCCCACTTCAGTTTCTCGCTTTGTAGCGTTTTCCCAATTGCTGTCCCCCGATTGTCATCCCATTCTTCTAGAATGATCTGAATGTCATACGTATTGGCCACGCTGGCAAGCATGTCCCGAAACTCGGTTTCCCAGGGATTGCCCACATTCTGAAATTCATGGGCCGTCCCTATCACGAGAATGCTTTTTGCAGTGGCCATGCGAATTGCAGCAATTAAGAGGAGTGAGCTGCTTCGCCCTTCTTCGCAGCTTCTACGCCAAAGAGCTCGTCGAGATTCTTAGCCTTCAGTAGGCGCTCGTGAGTCGTGTAGCGGATTGATTGGGGGGCTTTGACTCGTCCGGCTTTAACCAGGGGAATTGGGCCAATCGGAGTAGCGGGTTCTTCAAAATTAAGCACGAACTTGCCGGAATCTTCCCAAGGCTCAACTGATTTCACTCTGGCGAAATGCGTCACCGCCTGAATTGGAGCAACCTGATAGCCCGCAATGTACTTGATTTGCGACCGAACCGAACCGTGAATTCGCACCGCGTACCAACGGTGTTCTCCGATAAAGGTCTCTTGGAAGCCATCCGGCTTAGCGGGCACGATGATAGTGTCAATTTCGTCCTGGCTTAGAGCAGGAGTAGCGGATGTCCCTTGGGATACTGCCTCACCGACAACATCTTCCAAGAATGGCTCGAAGTGATAGATGCGATCCCCGCTGTCGCTCTCATACCGCGCCAGTTCTAGCACTTCCACTCCGAAATTAAATTTCTTGGAGAGAACCGTTTCGAGAGTCTCCGGCATGGCGTCGATTATGACCAATGCTGAGAACGGACTTTCTACGAGGTACTCAAGCAAATGGTCGAAGTTGCGGAACTCGCGTCGGGCGGCATACTCTTCGCACGCTTTGCGTACCTCTGGCCGTTTTTCTAGTGCGCGCACCAGCACCTTCTTGACCCCGAGTCTCTCTCCTTCAAAGGAAAGAGAAAACTGGAGAATTTGAACGGCGATGTGCCGGAGGGGATCGTGCGCTTGAAGTTCATTCTCTACTACGTAGAGGCGAGGCTTGGAAGCGGACAGATCTAGCAGGTAGCCATCTGGGATGTTCTGGACAGACCCTTTGGTCCCGATTTTGTTCTTTACGTCCAAGTAGAAGCGATCCGGACCGAAGAGGCGATGCTGCACTTCGTTTATGGCGGACTCCAAATCGGCCTCATTGTCATAGTCCGTGCGGCGATATGCTTTGCCCCCAACCCAGATAACCGACATTCTTCAAGTTCCTCTATTTGGTGTATCGCACAGTGAGCTTGTCTGGGTTGGGTTGCGAGCAGTCGCATGTGGCTCAACCGCAACCTCCAAAACGATTCGTAACACGGAACGAAAGGGGGGCGATAATTACTCAGGTCACGCTGACCATGGTTGACGAACGTCTGCGCAGAAATTGACTCCGCCGCTCATATCTTTACTGCGCCTTCTCTCTGCATTTGTTCGCTATCCCGACAAACCGGGCGTCACGGGCGACGAGAGCATCAAACACGAACCTCTCCAACTCTTTTTGAGAACATCCTGCACAATACGGCCTGTAGGCATTGAAGACACATTCGTCTTCGCTGTTGGCCTCTGCTCGCGCTGCTTCTTCCCTTGCCTTGACCTTTGCTTGTATCTTTGCGGCGTACTGCTGACGTTCTGCTGCCTCCTCATTATCGGTCCGGCTATCCGTCCATTGGGGTCGCGTGTATGAGAAACATCGGCTTAGCATCGTGCTTCCCGATATGGTTTGCGACATGCGGCCCGTGAGAATGCTGATATCGTAGGAACCGTCGTAGTCCCAATCTTCAACTTGCCCCCGTTGAAAGGGTTGGTGATACGAGAATTCGTCCTTAGTAAGCGAGCCGCGCAACTTTTGACCGGGTTCCTGACCCGTCTCCATGACGATGTAGCCGTCGCCGTACGGTGAAGGGACGAGATAAAACTGGCGGAGGTAGTTCTGCAGAACACCATTCTTGTAGTACGTGATGATGCTGTACGCATCAAGGTCCTCCGGGTCCTTTGCGATATGGGTGCTAAGACTAAAAATGGCGAACATATTTGGTCTGTAGTGCGGGTTGTCTTTCGACCCCGGTGCCGGAAAGCACGCGAGAGACTGGTCGGAACTGACAAGACCACGGAAAAGTTCGCTTTCATCATTCCCTGCAAGTTCGTTGAAAATGGAACATCCGTCATCCGTGTTTCCCACAACAACAGGACAGTCCGCATGAAACGCGTAGTGCGAGTGGCCTTCAGCATCGACGTGCTTGCCGTAGGTTAACTTGGTTGGACTCTCGCTTGGCGCAGCGGTGTTCTCGGCTTCCTCTGGTTCGTCTGGAAAAGGGCGAGGTTCTGAACCGCTTTTCAGTCTGGGCTTCACGTCGTTGATCGGAATTGCAAAATTGAGATTTTCCCCGCCGACAAGAGCGGCACTCGTTATGCCAACTACCTGCCCGAACATATTGAACAACGGCCCACCGCTGCTGCCATGGGAAATCGGAGCTGTAATCTGCAAAAACTGGCTAGTTGGGCCGAAAGCGTCTTCGCCTTCGCTTCGGATCCCGCTGAGAATACCGTTTGACACGGTCGATTCCAGCGAGAGCGGACTGCCGATTGCTACCACTTCCTCGCCGATTTGGAGTTGGTTCGAATCTCCCAAAGCCACCGTCTTGAAGTTGTTGCCATGAGCCTTTATCAGCGCGATGTCCCTTTTCTTGTCAAACGCGAGAACTCCATCGACATTGAAAAAGGAACCGTCGGGCAACTTGACGACCGCCGACGCGCCGGTCTTGATGACGTGATAGTTGGTTACGATTTGGCCATCTCTGCTGACAATGAAGCCGCTGCCTTGGGCGATGGGTTGGCCCGATTTGTCCGCCATGACTATGGAGACAACCGCCCCACGCGCTTCTCGAGATATCGCCGGGATATCCAGATGGCGTCTCTTGTTCGTGCTTGGCGCATTCTGCGCCGACATCGTCGCCACCAGCAGTGAAATGACCGCGATGCACCTCATGAGATTCCCTCTGCGGGCACAAACTTTTTCCCCCATTCAATTCCATCACCGAATCGGCAACCAATCTAATTACGTAAGTCATGCTCCGCCATTTGATACAAACTCTGACTGTCTATAGGCATTGAATTGCGCCTCTTCGCTGCGCTCGGGTGACCACGGTAATTAGTGGCAGCACTCGGTTTCGTGATGGAATTGCAGTGTGCGTCTTGCCTGATTGGGGGAAGAAGTTGTGAAACAAATGATTGCTTTGCTCTTTCTGATGCTCGCGGTTCAGCCGATGCTTGCCAAGGACAAGATGTCGGCGGACTGTGAAAAGAACGTATCGTTTGCAGTGGCCGAAGGCGGACAAATCGTCCCGCGCGTCCCTGCCTTTGCGGACAAGTGGATTTCGAAGAACCAGAAGAAGTATGCAGAGCTATGCTTTTCACAGACACCCAATTCCAGGGCTGCGAACTACCTGTTGGTATTTTCGACCTCGCAGTCAGCGTTCAACGGAATCTATCCCGTCGTAAGAACCAGCACCAACACGAATACCAACACGACGCCTGTGTCCGGCAGCGGAACTGTCACCGACAACTATGGCAGCATGTGGAATTACACCTACGACGGTACCGTCACCACGACAACGACAACCACAACCACGACACACGATGATTTGCCATACACCGACACATCGAACACGTTATACCTTCGCAGCTACGACCAGAACGGAAGAGTGATCTCGGAACGGTGGCGCACGATTACAACCCGGCAAGGTGGCGACGGCGCGAATACGCTTGGCTACAACCTCGGTGCCGCCCTCGGAGGGATTCACATGAAGCAGCACCTTCTAAAGAACGTGGTCGAGGACGTCACCAAGGGGCCGAAATAAGGTAGCTATCGGGGGATTTGCGCCGCGATTTTGCGGCATTAGGACGGGATACCATGAAACGCTTCGCGATCTTACTCTTATTCATGATCATTGCGACCCTGACCGCGTTTGGACGAAAACCTACGCCCGCTGACCCAAGCGACGGCACAGGGATAGGGATTCAGAGGGCCTGTTCAACTGCCTTGGACCTGAATTATCTCCATCCTCGCAAAGTCAAGACACATCGAGAAGCCTTTGATCTGGGTTACTGTCTTGGTCTAGTCAAAGGTGTGTATGAAAACCTGAACGGAGAAGTAGACTTCTGTCCTCCGGACGGCGTTTCTATTCGCAAGATCACGGAACTCACAGTGGGCTTTGTGCAAACGCATCCTGACCTCAAAGACAAGGACTCGGCAGACATCGTGCGATGGGCCTTGACTGACGAGTTTCCGTGCCATCCGCCAGGCGCGAATAGCGATACTCACGCAAGCATAGAAAAACGCTAGTGGCTCGGACTTTACGGCGGCGAGGCATTGAGGAGCATCGGATGTTCGAGATAGGCGATACGGTACGCGTTGTCGGTAATGAAGAGGTCCGAAGGATCGTAGGTACCGGCCCCGCCGACTTCTTCACGACTCAGATCGGAAACGACGGCAGCACGATTAGGCCGATCAAAGGGAGTGATCTGGAATTATTGGCGAAGGCAGCCAAGCCCGATCCTGTTCCCGGATTTGTGCCGAATCGCTCTATTATGGATTAGCTCGTTACCTTCGACATCTTGAGGGGCACTCGCGTTTTCTCGCATGCTTAGATCATGAAAACTGGCGGACGCAGGGGCGACTTCCTAGGTCTCACGCCGAAAGGGTTAACGTTCGCCCTGATCGTGGCAGCCGCCACCCTAGCCGCTGGTCAACAGATTGACTACTCTGAGCACGGAACGCTGACCGTAGACGTATCCAAGGCTGACGACACTGTACGTTACGTTCTGTTTCATGAGCCGACTGATCCACAGACTTCCTACACGGCGATATGTCAGCAGACGCACGTGGATTGCCGCAAGCTGGATGCGGGCAAAAACTATGACTTCCAGATCCTCCCGCCCTCCGATCCGAACGCATACACCGACGGCAGCCAGCAGCACGCGGTCAAATTCAGCATCCGCGTCAACGGGAGAGATAGGGGCGCGGAGATCAGCACAGTTTATGCGGTTCTAGACCTAAGGAAAAAATGATACGCGGCAGATCGGAAGGACCCGGCAGAAGAATTAAAGGAGCCGTAGCAAATGAGTGTTCTGATCGTGCAAGTTCTGCTCATTCTTGTGGTGATAAATGTTGCTCGTACCAGACGCAAAAAGACAACGTGGGCGCTGCAGCAATTACGATGGAGACTTTGGCTCTCGATTGTCGGCATAGTTATTGGGTTGGTCCTGCCTACGCTGGGACCGGCGCAGCCAGGTTCGCCGTTGGCACTCCTCAGTATTGCGCTGACTCTCTACAGCGTTTTTGTGTTGTCGAAAGCTCTGTATCGCAAGATTGATTTGAAGCGGTCAATGCCGGGCGTGGGATGAGCAAACCGATTGTTGTCATCCAGGTAAACGATTGATAATAAGCCGTTTACTGTCGTCAGATAGCGCGAGTACCTAGTCGAGGCGGCTTGATCTCCGTGGTATACTTGGAACATGTCAACCGCAGCAGCGCCTCGGACAATAGCAGTCTCAGAGAGGCTTCTCCGGCGTGAAGCCGTCGAGAACTCGCTGGCCGATCTCCGTCTGGAAGGTCTCGCTCCCACTGCCGATGCGCAACTCCTGTTTGAACAGTTTGTCCAGGGTGAACTGACCGAAGAACAGTTGGTGAACGCTATTCTCGTTCGATGAGCGATCCCTACCTCGATCCTGAATCTGGGATTCTGCGAAACAAGTTTGGTATTAGTGATCAGGAATTGTTTGATCGGGCGGAATCTAATTCGGTCTCGACCCGCTCAATCCTGCTACAGCTCAATCCCCTGAAGGGGAATTTCGATTCCGAACATCTCAAGCAGATTCATTGGCACCTGTTTCGGGATATCTACGACTGGGCTGGTCAATTTCGGATCGTCCCGCTGGCGAAGGCTGATTACGTTCACGGTAGCCAATTGACCAGATTTACGCCGCCAGAGTTGATCGAAGAGGAGTTGGACACGGTATTTCATCGGTTGGCCGGGGACCATTATTGCGCAGGGCTGCAACGAAAAGAATTCGCGCGCAAAGTCGCTGCCTTGCTGTCGGAGATAAATCGCATCCATCCGTTCAGGGAAGGAAATGGACGAGCGCAACGGCAGTTCGTGCGACAGCTAGCCGAGAGTCTGGGCCACAAACTGCATTTCGGGGTAGTGAGCAGAGAGCGCTTCATCCAAGCCAGCATTGTTTCGGCCAGAGGGGATATCACCATGATGGAGCGTTTGCTAGACGAGATCACGGACACGGAGCGTATCCAACCGTTGTCAAAGGTCATCAGCCTTTTTGATAAGAACGAATTCAACTGGAACGATATCTATCTTGCCACCACGACCCCGGGACAGACGTATGCTGGAACATTCGCTGGCAGTGATGGAGCCAACTTTTTCTTTCGTGATGACGAAAAGCGCATCTTCGTCGGAAATTTTCGAGATTTGCAGGGGCCGGTCGAATCGGGCGAGAAAATCAGCTTTACAGCATCGTGAGAACTGAGATGTTCTTGTCATGGCAAATGTCCCAAAACGTCATTACTTCTCATGACGTTTCGCAACAAATTACATACATATCTCAAATACCCTGCCCCAGGCTGAGATCGGTGATCGGGTTAGCTGTCGAGTGAGCAATCTCTACAGCAGAAGTCTTGGAAACTTCGCCATTTAACTTTTGTCCAAGACCGGTAGCGTCATTGGTGTAGATCTTGGCGTCGTGGCTTGCGCGCGAGATCGAGACGTAGCCGAAGCGGGAGTTGAGCAGGTCTGGGTGGACACTGGTATCGGCGTGAACGAGGACCCGTTCGGCGGTGAGGCCCTGGGAACTGTGACTGGTGACGGCGTAGCCGTGGTCGAGATGAGGATGCTCGTTGGGGTTGAATTCGATCTGCCGGCCGTTGTCGAGGCGGACGGACAAGCGACGGTCGGGGTGGATCGCCTCGATCGCGGCCATGTCGCGATTGGCAACGCCGAGTGATTTGTCGGGGGCCGTAAACTGGACGCGTTCACCTACGGAGAAATCCCGTTGGATTTCTTGGTAGACACTGACGCCTGTAAGCCGACGGGGATCGTAGGTCGCAAGCTCTCCGTTCGGCTTTTCGACCGTGAGCTGGTTTATGGACGGGTTGATCGCGACGACCGATGCGTAGGCGGCAGCTTCGATTCCAATAGCTTTGCTCCCACGTGTATAGCGAACTACGTCGTCGATTTCATAGTGACTTGCCCAAGTTCGTTCGGCTCCGGTCATATCCTGCCGCTGAACCAGAACGCGAAAAGTATGATCTTCCGGGGCAAGGCTTCCATTGGCCTTCAATTCCTGGCGAACAGTGACGTTCAGTTCGCGGCGGGACGCATTGTCCGGTGAAACGATCAGAGTGTTCTCGGGGGATTCAATGTAGCTCTTGGCCATGGTGCGGATACGGTCTTCTGCGTTGGGAATTTCCTTCACACGACCCTGCTGTTGGAGCACGTCGAGCGCGGCGGAGACTTGGCCGATCGCCAGCAGTTCGACAGCGGATTTCAGAGCCGGGTCCTGCTGGCGCACGATCTCATCGAGTCGGGCCGTGCGCATTCCGGCCTCTTGCAATTGCTCAAAAGGGCGACCCGCTTCCACGCCCTGATGCTGGCGGGTATCGCCGATCAGAAGCACGCGGTCATTGGGACCAATCCGCGAGAGAAACTCGCGCATCTGGTTGGTGCTGGCGAGGCTCGATTCATCGACAAGGTAGAAGTGCTTTGGCCCTCGTAGGTCTGGATTGGCGGTACGGGCGAGAAAGCCTTGGAGTGTTCCCGCTTCGATGCCAGCCTCATTCAGTTGGCGTGCAGAGCGGGAGGTCGGAGCGAAACCCTCAACGTGATAGCCCTGCCTTTCCGCGGCGCTGCGGATGGCTGTGAGCGTGGTCGTCTTCCCACTACCCGTCATCCCAAGGATCAGCGTGTGGGCGACCTCGCCGTTATGCAGGTTCAGAAAGTATGGGGTGCTGTTGTCGGTTTCGAGCACGGCCAGGTACTCTGTGCCGAGATGCTCGTTCGTCTTTTCCCCGGTAAGGATCGTAAAGAGGAAAGACAGGTCGGCGTAATTCGTGTTCAGCAGATACAGTTGCCGGAGGTTCATCGCATGGTTGCCCGGCACAGTGGCGAAATAAGCGTTGAGCTGGTTGTAGGTTTCCGAAAACAGATTGCCGTCGGCGTTGGTGAAGATTCCAGCAAATTCGGCTCCGAGTTGATCGAGTTCCATGCGCGAGCGGCCATAGAGCACAATCGTGAGCGAGAAATCGCCAAGCGATTGACCGTCACCGAGAGCGCGCAAGCAATCGCCAAGATTTTCGATGTCCGCCTGCTTCGATTCGTCCACGAGCACGTCACGTGGGTTCGTCTTTGTGGCATCGTTGCCCATCTGGGAGACAAACCCTGTTTTTGACATATTGAAGTGGCGTCGGCGCTTGTTCACTTCTTTGCGGGCCTTGTCCGCGGGGAGCGGAGTCGACTCGGTGACCACATAGAAGTTAGCGGGGATCTTCAACAGCGCGTCCAGTACCAGGGGCCTCGTTTCGGTGATGGCCTCTTTCATCGTCAGCACGCGGACGATGTGATCGCCGACCCGCAGATGATCGCGTTCGGCTTCGATGTCGGAGTTGACTACCTGATAGTCGAGAAACTGGTTCGACTGAGGCCTCCCGGCAACACGCCAGTCGTCATAATTCAGCAAGCGGCGGAAAAACCTGAGCTGCCCTTGCCGATCCAACACCTCGATTTGCATGAAATCTACTAGCTGCCGAAGGAATGCCTGCACGTGTTGGTCGAGCCGTTGAAGATCCCGCTCGATATGCGTACGTAAGAGCGTCTTCATGCTGTCGTTGGTGAACTGCGATTTGAGTTCGGCAATCGCGCCCTCTGGATCGCGTAACATGCGAGCTAGCGCGGCGCCGACGCCTGTCTTCGACCGGGCGCCTTCGAGCAGGATGCAATAGAAGATTTCAATCTGATAAAGATGGCCGCGCTTAGCCTCAAAGAACTTCCGCCGCTGGTCGATTGCCGCTTGGACAATGGGGTCATCATATGTAGCGAACGGTATGTCGGGGCAGTTCGACTTAAAGAGGTACTGGTAAACATGGAAGCCTGGGTCAAACGCTTTCAGCGCTGCCTCCAATCGCTTAACCGCGTACTCCTGTTCCGAGCGGTCCAGACTTTCGTAGTCCACGCCAGGAATACTCAACACCATTCCTACATCCCCGCTCTTGGTAAGGAAGGCCGTCTCATTCCAGAAGCCGTAGAGGTTGATGTGGGCATTGAGTGCCGCACTTTCTTTCCAGGGCTTGATGACATTGTCGATACGCAGCATCACACTACCTCTACGCGGGGAACTTGGTGTTTCGCGGCGTCATAACGCAGCTTGTACCGTTCGGACTTGGCCAGGATGCGGAGGAATGCGGGATCACTGTTCGTTACCCAATGGCCGAAGGCAAAGCCGCCTATGAAGACGGCGATCCCAGCGAGGATGGAATTGAAGAGATTGAAAGCCCCCACCGCCCCGACGCAGACGAAGTAGAACAGCGTACGCTCCACGCCCAAGTACGTGAGCGGCTTGTGCAGGCTCTTGAAGACTCGATTTGTGCGGCGTTTCTGCTGTGCTTTGTCGGGCATATCGTTCTCGTGTTGGCGTGGCACGCAACGGGATCGCGGGCAGAACGACAAACAGTCGCTACACTCCCCAGAGCCAACTCAGGACATTCACCGCGAGAACGGCAATGCCCGTTCCGGCGGCAACGCCGGCGAGCGCCTTTTTCGCACCGGGTTCCCCGTGGGCGAAGCCGTAGCCGCCGATCACGATTGCGACCAGACTTGCAACCTTTGCGATCGTGCCCGTGAAAAGGCTCTGGATGGCGTTGAAGCCTGTGTCGAACGGTGAACCCTGTGCCATCGCAACCATAGGTACGAGAAAAAGCAGCGCAAGAATGACCGCGGGTGGACACACGCGCTTTGATCGAAGAATCGGCTGGATCTTACGGATGAGATAGATCTGGGACCAACGTGGCATATGCACCTCCGGCAGGGGCGTAAAGCAGCTGCTTTTAGCGCAAACCTAACCGCACTGAATCCCGCTGTCCAATAGCTTTTCGGATCGAGTTCATCTCTGGGGGTTATGAGCGTGAATGGTGGAGTTATTTGGACCAAGATTTATCGTCGGAGTGGGCCTGAGAAGAGCCCTATTGACCTCGCAATAAAGGACATCCCTGTCGTCTCTTCTACAACCCTCGACTACCCAGATAGCTCCGCAGCAAGGTGCGCCGATTCTCCTCAAATAGCCGCCAGATGGGGAACTCGACCGCCATCTCAACGAATCTCAGGCGTCCTTGGGGGATGATCTTCTTCCTGTAAGTCCCACTCCTCCTATGAGTTCTCTATCCGGGAAGTGTTGGGTCAACGGAACTGAATCTGACGAATCGGGCTGGAGCTGTTTTTTAATAACCTGTGGGAATGAACTTGATCCGAAAAGTCATTGGACACGGCAGCAGGAATGAATCATGTTGGAACATCGCCGGTTCCCAAACAGAATTGCCCGGCCGATGCCGACAATGGGAGTTTCGATCCTTCCTGCCTGCTGCAAGGGATACGTGAGCATCGCCGCCGACAACTTCGTGAGACATGGCGCAGGAAACTTCTCTGGTGAGGTGATAATCGGGATGCTAGAGGATAAAAATCACGCATTTGAGACTGCACCGGAGGGCACGGAACGAAAGGGTGTACAGAATGATAAGAATTTTGAACCCCTGCTAGACACGGATGAGGCTGCAAGACTCCTGAGAATACATCCCAGAACTCTGCGAACGAAGGCTCGGATAGGCTCGATACCGGGCGTCCAGGTCGGTAGGCGCTGGCGTTTTCGCGCTTCAACGTTGAACCGTTGGCTGGGAAAACTCGCCAGCTGAACAAACGGCGAGCTAGAAAAAAACATCTCGACCAAAACCCGCGTGCGATCTATTCTGGCGGTGTCCGCCGACACCGTTTAGACAGAGGAGGATCTTTGTTTAGACGGACGCGTTACCAACATGGAAGTGTAGAACGAGAAGAGCGGAAGAAGGGTCCGGCAGTCTGGGTCTACCGATGGTGGGAAGAAGACATCAACGGAAGGCTGTTGCATCGCAAAATCCAGGTTGGGGATGTCAAGAAATACCCCACCGAATCTGCGGTGCACGCAGCAGCAGACGCTCTTCGGTTAACCATCAACAATCGCTGCGAACATCGGACGCTGCGGCGAACTA
>Ga0074046_10002499_pt1 | contig 15842 bp, 14 predicted proteins | sample BogForMeECP23OM3_FD_94441 | JGI IMG/M metagenome (GOLD analysis project Ga0074046, IMG submission 94441) | Bog forest soil microbial communities from Calvert Island, British Columbia, Canada - Bog Forest MetaG ECP23OM3 | ecosystem: Environmental > Terrestrial > Soil > Wetlands ...
AACGCTTCGCCGCGCCCCTCACGGAACGCTGCGCATGACTCGGGGCCAGTGTGGTTCGCTTTACCTTTCACTGTGTAAGACTTTCACTCACTACTCCTTACCGGTCTCCCGGCGCACTGAATTAAGCACGCCCGAGCGCGGAAGCATTCGTCTGCCAGCGCTTTGCGTTCGCCTCCTAGAGCAGATTTCAGTTCTGTCGAATCGCCCTTTGGTGACGCGGTCGCCGACCGCGTCCGCCGCGATCAGCGATCGCGGCCACAGCGGCGCCTCGATCCAACCGCAAAATGCTCTACGGGGCGACACGCAGGTTCGAGCCCCGCCGAGTCGCGCGTTCCCCGATCCTGCCCGGTGCGACAATTCGCGCGGCGCGCAACGGTAATTACGCTCTTCCCGCATCGCCGGCGCGTGGCGTATTCTTTTGCAAGGTCGCAAGGGCCGAAAGGCTAGCGCGGTCTTGAGCGACTTAGACAGCTCCGGGCGGTCTGCAGGCCGCCCGGTGCGGTCGTTTGTCCGTCGGCTCGCCAACCTGGCGCTTGTCGCGCGCTGACCTGAGGTCGCGAGAATCCGGTCGTTGCGCCGCCACCACCTCCCAGTTGCAACGCGTCCCCGATGATGTTTATTCTGCCGCGGGCGTTTCCCATTCCGCCCGCTGGGCTCGATCCAACTGTCGAGGACATACGTAGACTTCACTTTAGCGGAATGCGCCGCTCTTCTTTAAGCGCCATGACAGCGCAAGCATTCGTGCGTTCTCCATGCAGGAACGGCGAGGTCGAAGGGCCGCGGCGGTCTTACGGCACGCGAGGCAATAGCTTCGAACGCGTGCGGGTGTTCACAAGTCGCGCACGCATAACGTCCAGCATGAAAAGAGTATGACGAAAACCCGACTCTTCTGTTGCATGTGACGCAATTTCTCCCTATTAGGGATTGAGGAAGCCGCCTCGAACAAAGAGTTCGAAAACGAAGGGTTCTGAACCCCCTCTTACCCTTCGTGTTGCGCGGCCACAGGGAGGCGACGGGTCCGCACCACCCGGAAGGCGTGATTGATGCGTCATCCGGTGATCCAAGGGCTTCCCGCAACTCGGCGGCCGGAGGCATGCATCCGGCCGCCACTGTCTTGTCTTTTTTGCGACAGTCGCAAGGCCTGCGCCACAACTGCGTGCAGGTCGACGCGACGATTTGACAATGGCGGCCGCCATGGGACGGCCACGTTGTTGCCGCGATTGGACGGCAGGGATGCGGGACACGGGCGCCGAACGTCAAAGGCCGAGCCGGAACCGGAACAGCGAGTCGTGGAGCTGCCGCGGCTTGACGCCAACGAGGACGTGAGGGAGCGCGATGATGCGGCCTCGCGGCAGCGCCGGATCGCTTCAAAGTGAAGTGGCCGGATTCGTTAGCGGAATCGAAACGAAGCGGGATCAAGAGTGCCGAGCAGCGTTGTGGATTTCATAAGCCTGCGCCCCGAGATTGTCAGCCGACGGTATTTGGCGCGCGGGCGGGTGTTGCGTGCGGGTGAGCGTCGATGAGCGTATCGCGTCATGACATGCGCCCCCTCGCGGTCAAAAGCTTATGGATCGGGGCGGCAGGCGTTTCCCTCGCCGTCTCGCTGTCGGGATGCGCGAATCAGACCGTCCAGCACTATGCTCACGGACACGAGTATTTCTCGGAAAAGAAATACGGCCACGCCAGTCCGAAAGTGATCGCCGACGGCCAGCCGGTGCCGAAGGGTGGCGGACAGTACCTCGTCGGCCACGCCTACCACGTTGCCGGCCACACCTATGTGCCGTCGGAAATGACCTCTTATACGGCCGTAGGCATGGCGTCCTGGTACGGCGCGGCGTTTCACGGCCGCCGCACCGCCAACGGCGAGGTCTACGATATGGGCTCGGTCACGGCCGCCCATCCGACCATGCCGCTGCCCAGCTACGCGCGGGTGACCAACCTCGACAACGGCTATTCGGTGATCGTTCGCGTCAACGATCGCGGACCCTACCACGGCGGCCGGGTGATGGACGTCTCGTCGCGCGCCGCCGACGTGCTGGGCTTCAAGGGCGCCGGAACCGCCAAGATCAAGGTCGAATATGTCGGCCGCGCGCCGATGGAAGGTTCGGACGACAACATGCTGCTCGCGTCGTTGCGCACCGACGGCTCGCCGGCCCATATCGACGGCCTCGCCGAGCCGGTGATGGTGGCCGACAATGAGCCCGCGCCGGGGCCCTCGCTCTTCAGCGCCCTGTTCGGGTCCGGCTCGGCCCGGCAGCCTCCGGCGCCCCCGGCGCCCGTCGCTCCTCCGCCGGCCCCGCCGCCTCCGCCCGCGCCCGAACCCGTCCAGGTCGCAGTGGCCGCGGCGGAGCCCGAGCCGATCAGGCCGCCGGCTGCGATCGCGATTCGCCAGCCTCACGAGGCCGTTCCGCTCCCGCCGCCGCGCCCGTTCGACCTCGGGGCGGCAAAGAGCCCGTCCGTGGCTCGGCTGGGCGCGCCGGCCAAGGCGTCGACCGCCGCCGCGGGGGTCCTGCCGCCGAAACGTCCCGAGCTGCACGCCAGCGCCGAGAAGGCCCTTTATTTCTCCGACTCCGAGTCGAGCCGGGTAAAGCGCCTGACCGGAGCGGCCTTCGATCGGGTCAGGCCGGCGGGCGGTACGGACGCCGACGACTGAGGCGCGCCGCGTTCGGCCGCCGATTCGCCACAGTTCGGCGGAAGATTGCCGCAATCCCCAACCTGTAAAGAGAAGCGCCGCGCTCGCGATGTCGCTTCCGAGGAACTCCGGTGCGCTCGATCGGGCTCAGTTTCGCGCTGCTCGTCGCCTGCCTCTCGCTTTCTGCGGGGCCGGCCGAGGCCGCGCCGTTCGCCGCGAACGCCGAGGTCGCGCTGGTCGAGGATTACGACAGCGGCGCCGTCCTTTACGAGAAGAACGCCGACGTCCCGACGCCGCCCGCCTCGACCGCGAAGCTTTTGACCGCGGAGATCATCTTTCGCGAGCTGAAGGAAGGCCGTCTGCACCTCGACGACGTCTACGACGTTTCCGAGAAGGCCTGGCGCCAGGGCGGGGCGCACGCGCATGGCGCAGCGATGTTTCTCGCCCTGAAGAGCCGCGCGCGGATCGAGGATCTCCTGCGCGGGCTGATTATCCAGTCGGGCAACGACGCCGCGATGGTCCTCGCGGAAGGCATGGCCGGCTCGGAGGAGGCCTTCGCGCAGCTGATGAACAAGCGCGCGGCCGAGCTCGGCATGACCCAGTCCTACTTCACCGATCCGCGGGGAAAGGCGGATCCCGCCGAGCACACGACGGCGCGGGACATGGCGCTGCTCGCCGCGCACGTCATTCGCGACTATCCGGATTATTATCACTATTTCGGCGAGAAAGAGTTCACCTGGAACAAGATCCGCCAGCTCAACCGCAATCCGCTGCTGACCATGGACCTCGGCGCGGACGGGCTGAAGGCCGCGGACGTCGCAGACGGCGGCTTCGGCCTCGTAGGCTCGGCGGTGCAGGACGGCGCGCGCCTCATTGTCGTTATGTACGGCCTCAAGACGGCGAACGACCGGGTCGATGAGGCTCGCCAGCTGTTCGGCTACGGCTTCCATTCTTTCGACCGCCGCACGGTGTTCGAGGCGGGCGCAACCGTCGGCTGGGCGTCCGTCTACGGCGGCAAGGCGGGCGAGGTCCCGCTGGTCAGCGACCGCCCGATCGTGCTCTATGTCCCGCACGGCGAAAGCGGCAAGATCGTCGCCAAGATCGTCTATGTCGGGCCGTTGACGGCGCCCGTCGAAAAGGGCCAGGACGCGGGGCGATTGAAGATCTGGCGCGACGAAATGCTGGTGGTCGACGCCCCGCTGAAGACGGGCGCTTACGTTCCGCTCGGCGGCCTGACGAGCCGCGCCCTCGACGCCGGGATCGAACTCGCCGGCGGCGCGCTCCGCGATGCGCTGGCGCGAATTCCGGCCATGACCGGACGCAAATGACCGGACTGCAGCGTGGCCGGTTCATCACCCTCGAAGGCGGTGAAGGAGCCGGGAAGTCCGTCCAGGCGCGCCGCCTGGAGGCGAGGCTCAGGACGGTCGGTCTCGACGTCGTGCGGACGCGCGAGCCCGGCGGCTCGCCGCACGCCGAGGAATTGCGCGAAGTGATCTTATCGGGCTTCGCGAGACCCTTTGGCGCCGAAGGCGAGGCGCTGCTGTTCGCGGCCGCCCGGATCGACCATCTGGACGTGACGATCCTGCCGGCGCTCGAACGCGGCCAATGGGTCGTATGCGACCGGTTCGCCGATTCGACCCGCGCCTATCAGGGCGCCGCAGGCAACCTGCCGGTCGAGGCCATCCTCAGCCTCGAACGGATCGTCGTCGGAACGAATGGTCCGGATCTGACGCTTGTCCTCGACCTTCCGCCCGAGGCGGGGCTCGAGCGGGCCGGCCTCAGACGCGGGCAGGGCGGCGCGGACCGGTTCGAGGCGGAGGAGATCGGCTTCCATAGCATTTTGCGGCGCGCCTTCCTCGACATCGCGGCTCAGGAGCCGCAGCGTTGCGCGGTGATCGACGCGCTGAAACCCGAGGACGAGGTCGAAGCCGACATCTGGGCGACGGTCGAGGCGCGGCTCGATCCGGCCGGCGCGGCGAGGGCTCGCGAATGAGGAGGCCCGAGGCCGAGGAGGCCCCGGAAAGCGACGCCGTTCGCGGCGCGCCCCATCCGCGTCACGCCGAGCGGCTGATCGGACACAAGAACGCCGAGGCGGAGATGCTGTCGGCCTATCGCGAGGGCAGGCTCGCGCACGCCTGGCTGATCGGCGGACCGGAAGGCGTCGGCAAGGCGACGCTCGCCTGGCGGTTCGCTCGATTCCTGTTCGCCAACCCCGATCCGGCCGCTCCGGGCGTCCGGTCCGCGCGCGACCTCTCGGTCGACTTGAAGATCGCGGCCGCGCGCCATCTGACGGCGCTGGCGCATCCGGACTTTTCCCTCGTCCGCCGCGTCTGGCAGACGGACAAGAAAGAGTTTTTCACCGAGATCCGGGTCGAGGACGTCCGCGACGCGCTGCAGGTGTTCCAGATGTCGGCGGCCTTCGGCGGCTGGCGCGTCTGCCTGGTCGATTGCGCCGAGGACCTCAACCGCAACGGCGCCAACGCACTGCTGAAAATGATCGAGGAGCCGCCGGCCCGGTCGCTGATTTTGATCGTGTCGCACCGGCCGGGGCAGGTGCTGCCGACGATCCGTTCGCGCTGCCGCCGTCTGAGACTCGACCCGCTGACCGAGACGGAAATCGTGGATGTGATCGGCGGGCTCGGGCCCCCCTGGAGCGACGCCGATCCCGCCGCGGTCGCCCGCGCCGCAAAGCGGGCCAACGGGTCGGTGCGCGAGGCGATGGGGCGGCTGTCGCCGGACTCGGAGGGCGTCGGCGCGCTGATCGATTCGACCATCGCCGGGTTGCCGCATCCCGATCCGCGGGGGGTGGCCCGGCTCGCCGAGGCGCTCGCCGGGCGCGCGTCGAGCGAGGCTTTCGAAGCTTTCCACCGCGAGCTCTATGAGTGGCTCGCCGGCTACGCAGCCAGAACCGTCTCCTCGCCCGCGAAGGCGTGGGAGATCGGGTCTTTGTGGGACCGCATCCGCGCCGCGGCGCGCGAGACGGAAGCGCTGAACCTCGATCGAAAGCTGCATGTCCTCGCCGTCTTCGCCGAGATCGCTGCGACCGCGCCCCGGAGGCGATAACGTCCCGAACGCCGGAAGGTTTGGGCCGTTTGACGCTCTGCGAGCCGGGGCGGCTACAGGCCTCACGTTGAGGCTCGCCAACCAAAATGATAAATTTGCATATTATGATATAATGGTCTATCAGAGAGGATGAGTTGCGAGAGTTGCCCTGTCAGAGCGGCTCCGAACCGGAGGAAAGCAAGTGGCAGAGATCGTCATCATCGGCGCCGGCCTCAGCGGCGCGAACATGGCCTACGAAATGAAGAGCCAGATGCGGCCTGAGGACAAGCTCACCGTCGTTACCAAGGACCCCCTTTATCACTTCGTTCCGTCGAACCCCTGGGTCCCCGTCGGCTGGCGCAAGCGCGAAGCCTTGCAGGTCGATCTCGCCCCGGCCTTCGCCAAGCGCGGCATTGCCTTCAGGCCGAGCCCGGTGACGAAGCTCTCCCCGAAGGACAATACGCTCGAGACCGCCGACGGCTCGACGCTGCGCTACGACTACCTCATCATAGCAACCGGGCCTGAACTCGCGTTCGACGAGATCGAGGGCCTCGGTCCCGACGGCTTCACAACCTCGATCTGCCATATCGACCACGCGGAGAAAGCCGCGGCCAGGTTCGAGGCCTTCTGCAAGAAGCCGGGTCCGGTGGTAATCGGCGCGGCGCAGGGCGCCTCGTGCTTCGGCCCGGCCTACGAGTTCACGTTCATCCTCGAGACGGAGCTTCGCCGCCGCAAGATCCGCGACCGAGTGCCGATGACCTTCGTGACTTCTGAGCCCTATATCGGCCATCTCGGACTCGACGGCGTCGGCGACACCAAGGGCCTGCTCGAAGGCGAGTTGCGTGAGCACCACATCAAGTGGCTGACGAGCGCGCGGATCAAGAAAGTCGAAGACGGCAAGATGACAGTCGAGGAGGTCGCAGACGACGGTTCGCTCAAGTCGACCAAGGAGCTTCCGTTCAGCTTCTCGATGATCCTGCCGACATTCCGCGGCATCGCGCCGCTCAGGGGCATCGACGGCCTGGTCAATCCGCGCGGCTTCGTCATCGTCGACAAGCATCAGCAAAATCCAGCATACCCGAACATCTTCTCGGTCGGCGTCTGCGTCGCGATCCCGCCGACTGGCCCGACGCCCGTGCGATGCGGCGTGCCGAAAACCGGCTTCATGATCGAATCCATGGTCACTGCGACGGCGCGCAACATCGGCCAGATCCTGCGAGGCGGAAAACCGTCCTTCCAGGGGACGTGGAACGCCGTCTGTCTCGCCGACTTCGGCGACAGCGGTATCGCCTTCGTCGCCCAGCCGCAAATCCCGCCGCGCAACGTCAACTGGTCGTCGTCCGGCAAGTGGGTGCATGTCGCCAAGATCGGCTTCGAGAAATACTTCCTTCGCAAGATGCGCAAGGGCGAAAGCGAGCCGTTCTATGAGTCCATGGCTCTCAACATGCTTGGTATCGAGAAGCTGAAGGCCGTGCAGCCGGACGAGGCCGCTCTCGCCGACTGACCCGCGGCGCATCGACCCCGCCGTGGTCGGCACGATGTTCAACTAAGCGGGCCTGAAGGAATACGTCGCCCGCCTTTTTCTCGGTTCGGTTGACATGATCGACCGGGAAGCCTTGACGCCGCGCCTTCGACCCCGAGTGGCCGCCAACGCGACGAGCTTCTTGACGCCGAACGCGACGCGCTCGATGCGTTTTGTTGACGGCTTCGACGTCGACGCCTTCCTTGCCAACGACAAGACCTTTTACGCGGCAACGCGCTGCCTTGAGTTTATTTCCGAGGCGTCGCGTCGTCTGCCGCCCGCCTTCAAGGAGCGGTTTCCAGAAATCCCTTGGAAGCAGGTTGCCGGTTTTATAGATTGAGCGCACGCCATTGATAAAGTTGGTCTTTCTTGTTCCGTAAGCGAAGCCTGATTTCGCCGTCGGAACCGAACGGCTTTCGTGGTATAAAGACGGCTATGGCGATAACACTTCACCCCGACCAAGAAGCATGGCTTAAAACACGCGTGGCAAACGGCGACTTTGCCTCGGTCGACGCGGCGGCGCGTCAGCTTCTCGGCGAACGCATTGCCGAACTCGCCAAGGGCGAGGAAGGCGCGTCCGACGATGAGGCATGGATGAAGCCCTATGTTGACGAGGGGTTGGCCGCGCTTGACCGAGGCGAGTTCGTTTCGCTTGAAGAGCACAAGGCGCGCAACGCGGCGCTGCTAGCGTCCCTCAAGGCTTGATGGCGCGGGTAATCGTCTCGACCGTCGCGCAGTCCGACACCGAGATCATTCTTCGCGATCTGGCGGCGATGGCGGGGCTTGGCGTCGCCGCCGATTACGCGGCCTCTCTTGAGGCGCTTTACGACCGATTGGCCGCCCATCCCGAAAGCGGCGCACCGCGGCCCGCCTATGGGCGGCATGTTCGTATCGGACATGTCTGGCCGTATGTCGTGGCCTATCGCCACGTCCCCAACAGCGAACTTGTCGGCATCATTCGCGTGGTTCACGGCAGCCGCCACATCACGCGCAAGCTGCTTGCTGGCGCGTCGTGATCGCCGGTTACGCCCGACGGCACAGACCTCGGCAACAAGCTCGCCCCGCAGGAAGGCGGCAGGCTCAGAAGAGACAGTTCGCGACAAGCTCACGGGCGCACGTGCCGAGCGCCGCAACCTTAACGCCGTTGCGGATTGTGACACGAGGCGGTGTCGTTTTGGTCGCCGATGTTGACCGCCTCTCGGGCGACACGACGGATTTGCCGTCGCCCGTGACCTCGAAAACGCGGGCGCTGGCCTTCGGTCGGTTGCTGTGCCCTCGACTCTCCCGCTCCGTTCCCAATATCGGCAAAATGCTCTAGGACCATCAGGCCATGAGCCGCTTCTACATCACCACCGCGATCCCCTACGCGAACGGCGCGCCGCATATCGGCCATGCCTACGAGCGCATCGCCACCGACGCGATCCAGCGGTTCATGCGCCTTGACGGCCGCGACACGTTGTTCGTCACCGGCATGGACGAATACGGCCTGAAAGTTCAGCAGACGGCGGCGCGCGAGGGCGTCACGCCGCAGGAATTCGTCGACCGGGTCGCGGCCGAGTTCGAGGCGATGGGCGAACTTCTGAACACGCGCGCGGACGACATCGTGCGGACGACGGAGGCGCGCCACGCCCGCTCGGTCCAGGCGATCTGGGAGCGGATGGCCGCCAACGGCGACATCTACCTGTCGAAATACGCCGGCTGGTATTCCGTGCGCGACGAGGCCTATTTCGACGAGAGCGAGCTGAACGGCGCCCCGGACGGGACGAAGCTCGCGCCGACCGGCGCGCCCGTCGACTGGGTCGAGGAGGAGAGCTGGTTTTTCCGCTTGTCCGCCTACGCCGACAGGCTGCTCGCCCACTACGCCGCCCATCCCGAGTTCGTGACGCCGGAGAAATATCTCAACGAGATCGTCGCCTTCGTGAAGCGCGGCCTCGCGGACCTGTCGATCAGCCGCACCGCGTTCTCGTGGGGCGTGCCGGTGCCGGGCGACCCTAAGCACGTCATGTACGTGTGGGTCGACGCACTGACCAATTATCTCACCGCCACCGGCTTCCCGGACGAAGGGGCTCCGCGGGCGAAATTCTGGCCGGCCGACGCGCATGTGATCGGCAAGGACATCACGCGCTTCCACGCCATCTACTGGCCGGCCTTCCTGATGTCGGCGGGGCTGCCGGTCCCGAGGCAGGTCGTCGTGCACGGCTTTTTGTTCAACCGCGGCGAGAAGATGTCGAAGTCGGTCGGCAACGTGGTGAGCCCGGCGAGCCTCGTCGCGGCCTACGGCGTCGATCCCGTGCGCTATTTCTTCTTGCGCGAGGTGCCGTTCGGACAGGACGGCAACTACTCGCACGAGGCGATCGTCGCGCGCCTCAATGCCGATCTCGCCAACGACATCGGCAATCTGGCGCAGCGCTCGCTGAGTATGATCGCCAAGAATTGCGAGGGCAGGGTTCCCGATCCCACCGGCGCCGCGCCCGCTCCCGAGGACCTCGCAATGCTGGCTCGCGCCGATGCGCTGATCGGCGAGGCGCGACGCCAGATGCAGGGGTTCCAGATCCACCTCATCGTCGCCGCCGTGTTCGAGGTCGTGGCCGAGACAAACCGCTACTTCGCCAACGCCGAGCCCTGGAAGCTGAACAAGACCGACCCGGCGCGGATGCGCCTCGTGCTCTACGTCACGATCGAGACCCTGCGCGTCGCGGCGATCCTGTTGCAGCCGGTCATGCCAGAGAGCATGACGAAGCTCCTCGACTTGCTGGCCGTCCCGTCCGAGGCGCGGGCTTTTGCGGCGCTGGAGACGGGCGAGGCGGCCGGGCGGCTCGTCGCGCCGCATCGGCTCGAGCCGGGCAGGGCGCTGCCGGCGCCCTCGCCGGTGTTTCCCCGCTACGTCGAGCCCGAGGCCGCGGCGCAGTGAGGCTCATCGACAGCCACTGCCACCTCGACTTTCCCGACTTCGCCGACGAGCTCGACGCGGTCGTCGCTCGCGCTCGCGCGGCCGGCGTCGAAAAGATGATCACCATCGGCACGCGGATCGAACGAGCTCATCGGCTGGCCGAGATCGCCGACGCCTACGACGACGTCTATTTCACCGTCGGCACGCATCCGCACGAGGCGGCGACCGAGGCGGCGGACGATTTCGCCGCCATGCGCAAATTCGCCGCGCGCCCCAAATGCGTCGGCATCGGCGAGGCGGGGCTCGACTACCACTACAATTACGCACCGCCCGAGGTCGCCCAAAAGGTCTTCCGTGGCCAGATCGCGCTCGCCCGCGAACTCGGGCTGCCGCTCGTCATCCACACCCGCGAGGCGGAGGAGGACACCGCGGCGATCCTGAAGGAGGAGATGGGGCGCGGGCCGTTTGCCGCCCTCCTTCATTGCTTCACCTCGTCGCGGGCGCTGGCGGAAGCCGCGCTCGACCTCGGCCTTTTCATCTCCTTCTCGGGCGTCGTGACCTTTAAGAAGTCCGAGGAGCTTCGCGCCATCGCCCGCGACGTTCCACTCGACCGCATTCTCATCGAGACCGACGCGCCCTATCTCGCCCCGGTTCCGCATCGCGGCAGGCGTAACGAGCCGGCCTACGTCGCCGCAACCGCGCAGGCGGTGGCCGAGGCGAAGGGCATGGCGCCCGAGGCGCTGGCGGAGGCGGCGCGCGCCAACACGCTGCGCCTCTTCTCCCGCATCGCGACCCAAGGGTCGCGCGCGTGAGCCTCACCGCCACGATCCTCGGCTGCGGCTCGTCCGCCGGCGTGCCGCGCGTCGAGCAGGGCTGGGGCGCCTGCGATCCGGCCAATCCCCGCAACCGCCGCCGCCGCTGCGCGCTGCTGCTCGAGCGCGTCAGCGACAGCGGCGTGACGACCGTGTTGATCGACATGGGGCCCGACATCCGCGAACAGCTGATCGGAGCGGACGTGCGCCATGTCGACGGCGTGCTCATCACCCACTCGCACGCCGACCACGTCCATGGAATCGACGACCTGAGGCCGCTCTATCACACACGCCACGCCCGCATCGACATCCATATGGACGAGCCGACCGCGCTCAGGGTCCGGGAGGCGTTTTCCTATGTTTTCGAGACGCCTGAAGGGAGTTCCTATCCTCCCATGGCAACCGATCTCAGGCTTAGGTCGGGGAGCCCGTGCAAGATTCAAGGGCGCGGCGGAGCGATCGAGGCGATCCCGTTCGATCTCAACCACGGCGAAATCGACGCCCTCGGATTCCGCATCGGGAAGCTCGCCTATACGCCGGACGTCAAGCGCATTCCCGAGGCGAGCCGGCCGCTGCTCGAAGGGCTCGACGTGTGGATCATCGACGCGCTCCGCTATCGCCAGCATCCGACGCATTTCAATCTCGACGAGGCGCTCGCCGAGATCGCGGCGATGCGGCCGAAGCGCGCGATCCTGACCAACATGCACATCGATCTCGATTACGAGTTGCTGCGCAACCAGCTGCCGGAGCACATCGTTCCGGCCTATGACGGAATGCGGATCGAGGGTTTCGACGACTGAGGGGTGACCATGTCCGCCAAAGACGCCATCCGCGAATACGTTCGCGCGAACCAGGAGGCCGAGACCCGGTTCCTGGCCGAGATCGTGAAAGTCCCGTCGGACAACCCGCCGGGCGACTGCGACCGCTCGGCCGAGACGGTGGCGAAGCTCCTCGAAGACCTCGGATTCGCGGTCGAGCGCCACAAGGTCCCGGACGCCCTGGTCAAGGCCAACGGCATGATCAGCGCCACCAACCTGATCGTGCGCAAGAAATTCGGGCAGGGCGGGCCGACGATCGCGCTGAACGCCCATGGTGACGTCGTGCCGCCAGGGACGGGCTGGACGCGCGACCCCTACGGGGCCGAGATCGTCGACGGGTGGATGGTCGGGCGCGGCGCGGCGGTGTCGAAGTCCGACATCGCCACCTACGCCTTCGCGATCCTGGCGCTGGAGCGGAGCGGCGCGAAACTCGACGGGACGGTCGAACTGCACGTCACCTATGACGAGGAGGCGGGCGGCGAGATCGGCCCGCGCTGGATTCTGGAGCAGGGCCTGACGAAGCCCGATCTCGCGATCGGCGCGGGGTTCTCCTACGCCGTGGTTTCCGCCCACAACGGCTGTCTGCATCTCGAAGTCGAGGTTCTCGGCCGTTCCGCACACGCCGCCCGGCCGTTCACCGGCATCGACGCGCTGGAAGCGGCCAACGCGATCCTGACTGTGCTCTACGGCTGGCGCGGCGGGCTCGCGGCGCGGAGGTCGAAGGTTCCCGGCATCGGCTCGCCGCAGATGACGGTGGGGCTGATCTCGGGCGGGATCAACACCAATGTGGTGCCCGACCGGATCGTGTTGCGGCTCGATCGCCGCATCGTGCCTGAGGAGAATCCGGCCGAGGTCGAAGCCGAACTGCGGGCCGTCATCGCCCGCGCAGCCGAACTCCACCCGCAGGCGAAAGTGACGGTCAACCGCATTTTGCTCGCCGAACCGCTGACGCCAACGCCGGCGGGCGCAAAGCTGACCGAGACGCTCTGCCGCCACGCGACGCGCGTCATGGGAGAACCGGTCGCGGCCTCCGGCGTGCCGCTCTACACCGACGCCCGACACTACGCGAAGGCCGGGGTCCCGATCGTGCTCTATGGCGCAGGCCCCCACACGATCGAGGAAGCCAACGCCCACCGCGCCGACGAGCGCCTGCCGCTCGCGGACCTCTTCAAGGCGACCGAGGTCGTGGCGCTGACCCTGGCGGAGTTTTTGGCAGGGTAGGGCATTTGCACAGTCTTGATGCCGCCCGAAGCCGTTGGCCAGGCGGTGGCGCCACGATCTACCTTCGCGTTCCCGCTGCCCTCAAAAGGCAGGTGGACGCAGCCGCCGCGAAAGCAAACTTGTCCGCGAACGCATGGTCGATGCGCTGCATCGAAAATTGTCTCAGCGCTCCATGAGCGCGTAGGATGGAACGAACAAGGGCGGTCGCAACCGCCCTTTTCTGTCCGTAGCCGACGTGACCAAGCGGGAGCGTGGCGGCGAGCAGCCGACATGGGACTGCCAGACCACACAACCTCTGGGCTGCTAGGACACGCGCGGCAGCCGCTACATGCACCTTGGCGACAAAGCGTTGCTTGATCTTGCCGATTTAGTGGCGAACGAGACCATGCGGTTAATGCGGGAGAGCGCGGCTGACCCAGAACTCGATCTACCCGCGTGCTATTGGTCAACCGTCCAATCAGCTTCCCATTGGCCGGCCCCGGTGGGCCAGGACTTAAAGGTCCCTGACTTGCCGGCCAGCGACGCAGCAGTGCCGGACGCTGTCGGCCAGCGGCCCTTTCCCGAGGCCGTGAAGCCGGTTACTTTCCCATCGGTCATCGTCAGCGCAAGTTTTCCCTCGGTGAGCTCAAAAGTCGCAAGGGCACCAGGCTTGCGAATGACGCCGCTCTCCAAAAGCATTTTGGCGTTTGTCCCGTCCCATTCCCAAATCTCCTGGGCCGTCGTGAGAGCACCATCCAATACGCCCCCCGCACTACGGCAGCTTGCCGTGAGAACGGTGATATTGTGGCCCTCACGGTCGCCTAGCGGTTCTGGCGTGCCACTTCCGCCGACCACCTGACAGGAGAATTTAATGACCTCCTGCGCCATGGCGCTCGGCGCGAATGCGGCGAACGCGAGGCTGGCGAACGCTAAGCCGCTAAAACGCGCGAAATTGTTCATGGGACGCTCCCTTTGCGGCCTTTCGTTTTTGAACTCACAAGTTCGGGCCGCAAATTTTCTTATGGAGCCCGCAATCCGAGCCTCGTCACAAGTACGGTAAAAAAGAGGCATTAATTGGGCCTCGATCGGACACGTTCGGAAAACCGAGGAATGACCGCTTCTTGGAGCATTGCTTCCATACCTCGCCCGACCAGGAAGGGCAGCTCTGCGTCGAGACCGCCCGTTGAGCAGGCCCTCGACCGACGACCGCTATTTGCGCATTGCGGTCGCCCCGGGCGTCGGCTTCGACTGATCGCAATTCGCTTTTCGCAATGTGCTGCCGGCGCCTTGATCGATGCCTGCTTCGGGGTCACGAACGGCCGATCAGACGGTGTCGGCGCTGCGCAACGGTCAGTCTATATGGTGCGGGTGTCCGTCTTAACCGGATAGGCGCGCTTCAATCTCGAGCACGATGAAATGGGGTCGCGACGATGGCGACTTTTGATTGCGGAAAAGCAGAAAATCCGGTATGATCCCTTCATGACATCACACGAGGCGCAAGTGGACCGACGCCGTCCTCAAACGGGCGTTTGCCTTTTTACGCGGGGAGGGGCCGCACGAATAATAAAATTCGCGCGAGGCCGCGCGTAACCCATTGAAAAGGCTCACTTCGGTCGAGAGATTCCAAGGAATTCCAAGAAAATCCAACCTCCAGAATCCGGAGATTTGCGGAGCTGGCGCCTGTCTCCGCGGACGCCTGAGGAAATCCAAATGTCTCGCGTCGGCGGCGTCCAGGCGACCGGCTGGCCTCCCTCAAACGGATTCGTCGCCATGGCCCATCGACAGGCTTTGGCGCCCGGCGGATGGCCGCAATGATGGAGCCGGTTCAACCTGAAGATATTCTAGTAAACGGATAGACAATATGTAACTCTTGGTCCGGGCAATCCCGCCCTTCGGGAACGATCAGCCATGTCGAAAATCGTCAGCGAGGTGATCGCGGCCAACGACGTTTACGTCCAAAACTTCGGCGACAAGGGGAAGCTGCCGCTGCCGCCGGGTCGAAAACTCGCCATTCTGACCTGCATGGACGCCCGGCTCGATCCGGCGAAATACGCGGGCCTCGCCGAAGGCGACGCCCATGTCATCCGCAACGCGGGCGGGCGCGCCACCGACGACGCGATCCGGTCGCTGGTCATCTCCCACAAGCTTCTCGGCACGCAGGAATGGTTCGTCATCCACCACACCAACTGCGGCATGGAGCTTTTTTCCGACGAGATCATCGCGGACCTGCTCGACGACGACCTCTCGACCGCCTCGTTCGACGGCAAGACCTGGTCCAATCCCCATCACCATGGCGGCCACGCCGCCGGCCATTTCGTCAAATGGCACACCATCAAGAACCAGACGGCAAGCGTCGTCCAAGACGTCCGCCGCATCCGCGAGCACCCGCTCGTTCCCCAGAACGTACCGGTCTACGGCTACGTCTACGACGTCAGCTCAGGCCGCCTCGAGGAGGTGAAGGCGGCGACGGAGGCGGGCAGGGCGGTCGCCTGACGGCGCGCCGCGATGACGGCCGGTTCCCCCTTGGGGAGAAGCGGTCATCCCCGGTTCACGGCCGATGGAAGCGGTGCTGCTTCATCATCTCGATGAAGGCCTCCATGTCGAGCGCGCCCTCAAGGACGCCGTCGGCGCCGGCCGGAAGTTGCACGCCCTCGCGGAGGCGCCGGCCTTCGCCGAAGAAGGCGAGCGGCTTGCCGTGCCAGAAGGCCTCGCCGAGAAACTCGTGGGCGAGCCGCGACCGAGCGAGCGCGTCGGCTGCCTCCGGGGAGAATGGCGGCGTCGTAGAGGACCGAGGGCGCATTGGGCGCGGCCTTGTTGACCTTGATGCGCTCGCCGTCGGCGCCGGCCACGTGGCCCGCGTGGGGCCCGATGATGTCGAAGACCGCGTCCTCGTCTTCGAGCGCGGACGTGATCTCTTCCAGCATGC
>Ga0074046_10002500_pt1 | contig 15841 bp, 16 predicted proteins | sample BogForMeECP23OM3_FD_94441 | JGI IMG/M metagenome (GOLD analysis project Ga0074046, IMG submission 94441) | Bog forest soil microbial communities from Calvert Island, British Columbia, Canada - Bog Forest MetaG ECP23OM3 | ecosystem: Environmental > Terrestrial > Soil > Wetlands ...
TCAGCCATGACGCTCAGCGGAGGCGAAGGCCAGCGCATACGTCTGGCAACACAAATAGGCTCCAAACTGCGCGGCGTGTTGTATGTTCTCGATGAGCCATCCATCGGCTTACACCACCGCGACAATAACCGCTTACTGCAGGCCCTCGAGTCGCTGCGCGATCTGGGTAATACCGTGCTGGTGGTCGAGCACGACGAGGACACGATCCGTCGCGCGGACTATGTCATCGACCTCGGCCCGGGCGCGGGCCGACACGGTGGCGAGGTCGTCGCCAGCGGCACGCCGCAGCAGATTGAAGCCGAGCCGCGGTCGCTGACCGGACAGTACATCTCGGGCGAGAAGCAGATCACCTACCGTTACGCGCGGCGACAGCCAAACGGAAAGGCGATCACGATTCTGGGCGCGCGCGAGAACAATCTGAAGAGCCTGGATGTCAGTTTCCCCCTCGGCGTAATGACGCTGGTGACCGGCGTGTCAGGTTCAGGCAAGTCCACGCTGGTCAACGACATTCTTTATCGCGCCCTGGCCAAGGGACTTTACGGCTCGCGCGAAGAGCCGGGTGCGCACAAGGCTATAACGGGAACTGAGTTTATCGATAAGGTCATCCAGATTGACCAGTCGCCGATTGGGCGTACACCGCGTTCTAATCCCGCGACCTACACCGGCGTCTTCACCCAGATTCGCGATCTCTACGCCATGCTGCCGGAATCGCGGGAGCGTGGCTATAGGGCGGGGCGCTTCTCGTTTAACGTTGCCGGCGGACGCTGCGAAGCTTGCCAGGGGGAAGGCCAGCGCCGTATCGAGATGAATTTTCTTCCCGATGTCTATGTCCTGTGCGAGGTCTGCGGCGGCAAACGCTACAATCACGAGACGCTGGCGGTAAAGTACAAGGGATACTCCATCGCCGATCTCCTGGAATCGCCGGTCGCCGATGCCCTGCCAATCCTGGAGAACTTCCCCCAGATCAAGCAGAAGCTGCAGACGCTGGTGGACGTTGGCTTGGGGTACATCCATCTGGGGCAGTCGGCGGTGACGCTGTCAGGGGGAGAAGCGCAGCGTATCAAGCTGGCGCGCGAGCTCAGCAAACGTCAGACCGGGAAGACGCTATACCTTCTGGATGAACCAACAACCGGTCTGCACTTTGACGATGTCAGCAAGCTGCTGGAGGTGCTGCACCGGCTGACAGACTTGGGCAACAGCATCATTATTATCGAACACAACATGGACGTTATCCGTAACGCCGACTGGATCATCGACCTTGGGCCGGAGGGTGGAGAAGAAGGTGGCCGCATCGTCGCCATAGGCACGCCTGAACAGGTCGCGCGGGTGAGGAAGTCCTATACTGGCCAGACGCTGGCGAAGCTGTTGCCCCGCGCGTCCAATGGCAAGAGCAATGGAGAAGAGTTGGTGGTGCAGGGTGAGGGGGAGAGATAGAAGTTCGCGCGAGCAGCTCTTCGCCTGGATTATTCATGAGCGTAGGTAGTTTGCAGTTGTCATCCTGAGCGACGAGGTCGCGTTGGCGACCGAGGAGTCGAAGGAAACCCTATGGCCACAAGCAGTCCCAAAGTTACAAGTTTGCGATAGGAAAGAAACAGCCAAAGCTTACAGCAGCACTAAGCCCCGCAGGGGCGGCATTGGTTTTGGCTGCGGCGCAGGGGCTTGCGTACCTGGATACGAGTTCAGGCAGGAGAGGCACAACCTTAGACTTGCAGCAACACTAGCCCCGCAGGGGTGACTCAGTCTAGCCCAGCACGCAGCCGCAGGCGGAGTGCTGGGTACGGTTAAAGCATGGATTCGAGCCCCGTAGGGGCGACACAGTTCTTGATGAGTGGGAAAGATATTCGGAACAGAGCACAAGACGCCGTTAACAATGCTCGCTCTATGCTAATTATTGCCTTAGACTTGCTATTGAGTGGGAAGACAATGTTGCCATAGGCAAGTGTTATCGTTGATTCGAGGGGCACTCGGAGGGCCAAACGCAGCAGGAATCCGAACTTAGGTGGTGATTTACTAAACCACCATTTTGCTATTCTCGATCGGCCGTAAAATGCCCCTAGAATGCGCTAGAAAGCCCCTAGGATCGACGCGAAGGCATCGGGCGGCACTCAGGGCCGTCCAAAGAACTGGAGGGGCTAGAATCGCTCGTTAAGGCCCCTAGCGTCGGTTTCCCGATTTGGGAAAACTCGCGAAGATTGAAATGAGCAATCGGGCGCGAATTCCAGCGCCACCGGTGGAACTACGATAAGGCCTACAGCGTTATTGACATCATGCCTCTACCATCATCTAATCCGTTGCCGGAGCCGGGCGACAACCTACCCGAGCCTTCTCCTATTGTGTCGGCCGATCTCGGCGTCCCCTTGGATACAGTTCAGATAACTCCTTTGGATCCGACACCTCTCCTCCCAGCGGAGCCACGGCGATTTCCCCCCTGGTCGGCCTGGGATGTGGCAGCAGTGCTGTCTTTCACCGTCTTCGCGGTGTTTCTGTTCAGCATCATCGCTTTGGCGATTGCCCGCAGGATTCCCCAATACCAGCACTTACCCCTCGCCGATCTCGCCACCAACGCCCGCATAGTAGTGGGAGCACAGGCAGCGGCTTACCCAATCGTTCTCATATTCATATTCCTACTGGTGCGCAGCAAGACGCACCAGCGCTTCGGTGACGCCATCCACTGGAACTGGCCGGGAATCTCCGGGCTGGGGTTCTTCGTCGGAGGTACCATTCTCGCTGTTGTCGTTGAGGGCTTGTCGAGCTACCTGCCCATCCCCAAGTCGCTGCCCATGGACAGGTACTTCCACGACGCGACCAGCGCCTATCTCTTGGCTGTATTCGGGTTGTCGCTGGCTCCGCTGTTGGAAGAACTGTTCTTCCGGGGGATGCTGTATCCGTTGCTGCGGCGCACCTTCAGGCTGAGCATCGCGGTCCTGCTGACGGCGGCAGCGTTCGCCGCCATCCACGGAGCGCAACTTGGCTATGCCTGGGGGCCAATCCTCAGCATCTTCGTCGTCGGTATTGCCTTTACCGTGACTCGCGTGCGCACGAACTCGGTTGCCGCTTCCTTCCTGATGCATTGCGGATACAACTCTGCCCTGTTCACGGCGCTGTGGATCGCCAGCGATCACTTCCGTCACCTGGAGAAGGTCGCGGGGTGAAAATGGTATGGTTGAGCTGATGCCGAACGCGCGCGCACAACTGTTGTCGATGCTGGCGGAGAAGTCGTTTCGCCTGGGTGAATTCAAGCTCTCCAGCGGCGGCACCAGCGACTACTACATCGACTGCCGTCTGACGACGCTCGACGCCACCGGCGCGCTGCTGACCGGACAAGCTGTGCTGGAGGAAATTCATCGCCAGGGGTGGTGGCAGGCCGACGCCATCGGAGGATTGACTATGGGCGCCGACCCCATCGTGGTTGCAACTTCGGTGATCAGCGCACAGCAGGGCAAACCAATGCCCGGCTTCCTCGTCCGCAAAGCGGAAAAGACGCACGGCACCGGCCAGCGCATCGAGGGCTTTCGTCAAAAGCCGGCACGAGTAGTTATCGTGGACGACGTCTGCACTACTGGCGCCTCGACCATCCAAGCGATCGAGGCGGCGCGCGAGTTTGGATTCGAGATTGCCGGCGTGCTGTGCCTGGTGGAGCGGCAGGAGGCGGGCGGACGCGCCAATGTCGAGAAGGCCGCCGCGCCTGCGCCATTCATCGCGCTGTTTACGGCGAACGATGTCCGCGCGGAGCACGTGAAGCGCGGCGCGGCTGGACCTGCGAGTCCTTCGCCCTAAGTGCGAGAATCAACCGCGGATTCTCGCGGATCTTTTTCATGGAACTCTGCAAGTCTTCTGGTTGCGAGGACAGTGAATGAAGTACGAATCTGGCTCGTAGAAATAAGTAATCCGCGTTCATCCGCGTAATCCGCGGTTGCCTTAGGTTTTATAGGAAATGATCAAGACCCTGGAATGGACCGACGGCGGCGTGCGCTTCATCGATCAGACGAAGCTGCCGACCGAAGAAACCTACGTCACCTGCACCACCTACGAAGAGGTCGCCGACGCGATCCGGAGTATGATCGTGCGCGGCGCGCCTGCCATCGGCGTGGCGGCTGCGATGGGAGTCGCCCTCGGAGTTCGCGACTCGCAGGCGACGGACCATGCCGCGCTGAAGCGCGATTTCGACCACATCTGCGATGTGCTGGCGGCCACGCGGCCGACGGCCGTCAACCTGTTCTGGGCCATCCGCCGCATGAGGGCGAAGTTCGAACAACTCAGCTCGCAGTCCATCCCGCGGATCCAACAGGAGCTCATCGCCGAAGCGCAGCGCATTCTGGTGGAGGACCTCGCCACCAATGAGGCCATGGGAAAACATGGCGCTGTGCTGCTGCCGTCCACAGGTTCCGTCTTGACGCACTGCAATGCCGGCGCGCTGGCAACTAGCGGCGGCTACGGCACCGCGCTCGGCGTCATTCGCGCGGCGGTGGAATCGGGCAAGAAGCTGCACGTGTTTGCCGATGAGACTCGCCCGTTTCTCCAGGGCTCACGTCTGACAGCGTGGGAGTTGATGAAAGACGACATTCCCACCACGCTCATCGCCGACAACATGGCGGGCGCGATGATGCGCCAGGGCAAGATCGACGCGGTGATCGTGGGCGCAGACCGCATCGCTGCCAACGGCGACGTGGCCAACAAGATCGGCACCTACACCGTCGCGGTGCTGGCGAAGGAGCACGGCATCCCGTTCTATGTTGCCGCTCCCTTCTCCACGGTCGATCTCGCAACTCCCGACGGCAGCCAGATCCCCATCGAACAGCGCGCCTCCCGAGAGGTAACGCACCTCGCCGGCAAGCAGATTGCGCCGGACGGCGTGCAGGTTGAGAATCCTGCGTTCGATGTCACGCCGCATGGCTACGTGACGGCGATCATCACCGAACGCGGCATTGCGCGCGCGCCATATGCGGAATCGCTACGCGAGCTGGCGGATGTTAAGGTCGCAGTCTAACGTCGATTTTTCATGAGTGTAAGTAGTTTGCAGTGTCATCCCGAGCCAGGACCAGCCCAAGAACGCATCAAGCCTTCTCTTGGCTTGATGGGCTGGCTGGGCCGAGTCGAGGGCCCCCTATACTCGACGGATTCTTCGCCGGTTCCTTCTTGTATAGAGGTCCTTCGACTCCGCGCCCGCCCGACCCGCGAAAGAAGCGGGCCGGAAAAATCGGGCGGCCGCTGCGCTCAGGATGACAGCATTAAGGTTGTTGCCGTCACGAATAATCCAGTCTAAGGAGTGTCTAGACTGCCCCGCCCCTGCCAAGAAAGGGCACTTATATATTTCCCTAATACAGACATTCCGGCTATGCTGTGCGGGAGTGAAAGCGCAGCGGTTGCGGAAAATCGGGAAGCAGGGCCGCATCCCATCGGCGGGGGTGTGCGACGATTCCTTTCGAGGAAATTGTGTCTGCCCTTGGTGCTGGGGGAACAAGGAGACATGCCGTGCTCTTTAAGTTCTTCTCGGATGAAAGCTATGATTCGCAGACGCCGGAGCCGCGCACGTATATAGTGGCGGGATATTTTTCGAGCGATGCGATCTGGCAAAACGTTGAGAAAAGATGGGCACCCCTCAACTCCGAATATGGAGTGCCGAGATTCCACGCATCACATCTAAACGCCAAAACCTATGAGTATGATGGATGGGCTGACCCAAAGAAAATTGAGTATAGCTCCAAGATGCTCAAAATAATTACTGACCAAGAGCGTGCTCTGCACGCATTCGTTTGCGGAATTCACGCCGACGAGTATCGGCGCATAATTAGCGATGCTGGCCGAGAGAAAATGGGGCATCCTTATCTGGTCTGTTTCAAGACCTGTATGGCTTTAGTGGCAAAGGAAATGGACGAAGGAGGTTTCCAGCCAGAAGATAAAATAGCTGTATTCATTGACCGTAACCCCTTTGAGATTGAGGCCGTCAGAATTTTCTGTCAATTGAAGGATAATCCTCAGTTCCCATACCGATCACGTCTTCATTCCTGCACTCCGGCGAGTATGGATAGCATGATTGCGCTTCAGCCGTCAGACATGATTGCTTATGAGGGATTTCGCTGGCATCATGATCGGCGTGCGAAAGAATGCAAGACTCGCATTGTCATGGATACGATTCTCAACCACAATGGGATTACCGAGAGATACTTTGGAGCCAAGACCCTAAGCGGGCTGAAAGACGGGATTGAGGCGACAGTATGCTTACCAAATCAATTAGTAATCTTGCCGACGAATTGAGCGCAACCTTGATAGCCCTTAGTTTCGCGTTGACGTCTGCTATGCGCTATTGTTTAGCCGTTACGATTCTGCTGTGTTCTTTTTGCGACAGCGCAAGAGAAACTTGTGCGTACTGGCCCGTTTGGTACTCCGGTCATGGTTGCCGATGAAGGCGGAGACTTTTCGACGGCCATTGTCGTTCTTGAAACCAAAGACGTTGGATTTGTCATTCCCGACATAACTTCAACGGGTTGGCGAAGCTGGAATATTCCAGAATTTCGCAAGTCTGGAAAGTATCCCGTCCGTCTTTACTATTGGTTTAAGACGACGAGACTCTGCCAGGCCCAAGGGCATACAGCCGCCCAATGTTCGGAACTCGGCTTTCTCGCGCAAACCATGATTGTCAACACTCGCAGCCACAGTGTTCACGATCTCTGGTCTGTGTGGATAGATCGTGAGGGCGTCTCCGATATAGCGACCATCCAACGCCAGGATCGAGACGAGGCGGGATGGGTCGTAATCGATCGCATTACAAAGATCGTGGAGAACGAAAGCAAAGGCGGCAGGGGGAACTGATGACTAATGGTGGCTCCATTTGGCAGGCGGGTGACCCACTCAAACTTTTGGTCGCTTGGGTGGGGCTTCTCCGTTCGGCTCACAAAAACCTATACTCCGCCGCGTTCTCACGTGAAGGAACTGGTCGCACTTGACAGCGGGTGCCCCAGGTTCGCCTTCTTTTGGGCTAACCTAGGATTATGCCTTAAGAGTACGGGGTAGAGTTGGATTGGGTGGGTTGCCCCACCCGGCCTACGGTTGTGCCGCGAAATGCCCCGCCCTAGCCAAAAAGAGGGCTAGAGCGGGGCACCCATAAGCGTTTGGGTTATTTCCCATGGGATGCGATCATAACGATCAGGAACGCGACAGCAAAGGTCATCAATATGATGCCGATCACGATGAAGACCCGGTTCTTCTGCTCCGCTGCCGGCATAAGTATGTTGACAGCTCCCGGGTGTTCCACTTCGGATTGTTCTATCTCGGCTTGCTCTATCTCGGGCTGCTCCACTTCGGGACTTTCCAGTTCGAGTTGCTCGACGACAGGTTCCTCTAGCGTATCCAGGTACTTGACGCTTGAGGGCGCCGCTGGCGGGGCAGTAGGATAAACTGCCGGGGCCGGCGGTGGTTGCTGGCTTGCAGCAGGTGGCTGTACAGCGGACGAAGGGGCGAGACCCAGTTTTTCGCGCGCCCATCGGATGATTCTTTCCTGGTCCCTGGCATCGAATCCCTGCAATGCCTCGGCAACGACTCTGACCGCTTCAAGATCGTCAGTTGGCTTTGTCATTCAATTCTCCGAGATAGGCCCGCTGGCGGCCCGCCCAAGCTTTTCTTTGGATTGGGTGGGGTCTTCCATTCGGCCCGAATACAATCTTCTTCCCCACCGCGTTGTCTCCAAGTGCCGCCCCTGCGGGGCTGGTGTTAATTTCCCACTTTACCCCGGGCTTGCGCCCGGGGCTAACACCAGTGCCGCCCCTGCGGGTCTGGTGTTGCAGCAGGGTTGGGATCCTTCTCCCACCGCAAACTCGCGAGTCGAGTACTCACACAGACTCTTACGTCCTGGGCTACGATTGTTTCGTCCCACGAACTCGCTAATCCGCGTTTGATTCTCTAATTCGATAAGCAATTACTGTTGCTGCGGTTGCCGGTTGGCGGGATTCAACTGGTCCTGCATTTGCTGCTGCTGTTGCTGCATCTGCTGTAACTCCTGGAGCAACTCTTCCGGAGTCTTGCCGCCATTGAGCTGCGAGTTGTCTCCGCTGTTGTCGGGCTGTGGCTGCACCTGCGACGGTTGCTGCAGTTGTTGTTGATTGAATGCCTCGGGCAAGCGGCCCGGCATGTTGGGCGGCCGGTGGCGCGGCAATGGCCTCTGCGGTTGGGGTTGAGGTTGCGGTTCGGGCTCGACGAAATTCTCCTCGTCCTGCGGTTCCTCCGGCGGCCCTACATTGTTCTGCGCCGTGTTCACCGCCGACGCCGCTCTTTGCGTGGTGAGGATGACCTTCTGCACGGCTGCGGGATCGCCGGCCACGCCCAGGATGATGTAGTTGAACTTGGAGCCGTTCAGCAAGGCATTGAGCACATCGCGCGGCAACCCGGGGCCCAACTGTCCCACCACCCGCTCGCTGGCCGCACCCGACGGCATCTCGATGGATGCGCCGGTCAGCGACTGCACCGAACGCAAGACCTGAGACAACGTCGCATTCTGCGCAACGATGGTGAGCTGTCCGTTGTTGTAAGTGACCTGCGGCGGCGTGGGAGGCGATTGCTCCAGCGTCGGCGGCGGCGTGGGCGCTTGGGCCAGAGGCGGGTCCGGCGCCGCCTTCTTGCGGTGCGGATGCGCCTTCTGCTGCGGTACGGCCTTGGCCGGGACGGAGGGATTCGGCGGCCCGCTTTGCGCGGACGATTCGTGCGCGGGCAGGCAAAGTCCTGCCGTCAGCAACAATGCCAATCCCAAATTTTGCCAGCGGCGTACCATAAGAGTTGGACGGGCCAAGCGCCGGTATGGTTTTCGACACCTGCCTGTGCTCATTCTAACCCCATAATGGTCGCTGGGTTGCTAATATGCGCGGTTCCGCTGGAAAGCATCGCCGCGCCGTTTCTACGAACATGACGCGAATTTCATTGGCATATCGCTCGATCCGCAGATGGCTAGTCTGGATCGGGTGCGCATCTCTTCTGGCTGCGGCTCCCGCTGCGCAAGCCCAGAGTTGTTTCAACGGCCCCGATCTTGATGCTCCGACCAAGAACGCCATCGAGAGCGCGGCACGCAAGTATCTCGACCTGTCGGTGCATGGCGATGTTGCCGGGCTGAAGGCCAATGCCATTCCGGCGATCACCGGCGATTTCGGCAGCATCGAGCACGCGGTGGTCACGAACAAAGAGTTTCTCGCGGGAGGCCAGCCGACAATCACGGGAACTTACCTGCTGGATGCCTCGCAAGCCAAGACGCCCCTGCCGCGGGCCAATTTTTATTGCGGCATCTACAACTCGCAGGACCGCATCGGCTTCTTCATTCCGAATCTGCCGCCGGGACGATATGCCATCGTCTTTCAGAAGATTGACGGCAAGGACCCGATCACGCTAACGCTGATCCTCCAGGAGATGGCAGGCGGGTGGAAGCTGGCCGGATATTATCCGCGGCTGGACTCCATCGGCGGCCACGATGGCCAGTGGCATCTTGCCAAGGCGCGCGAGTATAAGTCCAAAGGGCAAGCGCACAACGCCTGGTTCTACTATCTGACAGCGTGGGACTTGATGGCGCCGGTGAACTTCATGAGCACGCCGCAGCTCGACAAAGTCGCCGACGAGATGCAGGCCGCCCGGCCCGGCGACTTGCCCAGCACCGCAGCTCCGATGAGCTTGTCCGCCAATGACAGAGTGTTCAAGGTCACCGAGATAACGGCGGTGCCGATCGACAACAACCTCGACCTGAGCATTCTTCATGTAACTTCTGACGCGGCGACACCCCGCCTGGCGAACCAGGACAATCTGGCCGTGATCAAGGCGCTGGTGGCGAAATATCCGGAGGTGCGAGAGGCGTTCTTCGCTGTGGTGGCTCGCGCAGAGGACAACAGCGGCCACGATTACGGGTCGGTGCTGCCGATGAAGGATGTGAAGTGAACATTGATAAGGCGGCGCTCGTTATGAGGGAGGCCGGGGGGACATTAGTTTGGTTCACTCGAAGCCTCTGATACTTGACGGTGGGGTGACGGGCGGCATAGCTGTTCACAGCGGAAATGACACGTTCTGCCGCGCATTTTCCTGCTAAGGCGACGAAGGCAAGGTTGGGCTCGTAGGCTGCGGCCGCGAACTCCGCATAATCGATATTCCGCTCAAGATCGAGAAACACGTCCTCCCATCTCCGACGTGGCCGATGTTGGTAGACCACCATGATCGAGGTTTTGGGTGGGCTGGCGAGGAAACTCCTCAATTCCTCATGTCTTATCCATTTGGTTCCATGCTTCGTTTTCGTTTCGAATCCGTTGTCCGGATCGAAAAATACCACGGCGTTCTCAAGACTAGTTGCGTCAAAGCCTGACCAATAGTCGCTGCGCCTTCAACCATGGCGAACAAATCTCTCAGGAGCAAACACGGTACTCTGAAAGCTACTTCTGGGTCAGCCATTCCAAGCCCTGGGATCCGCTCGAGGGTTCGAGGTTCATTTCTTAGTGAAGCCAGAAAGGAGCGGACGAAATCGCGACACGGAAACCGCAGGTCGGATGTTCTTCCTTCATTTGAGCCTTCGTCGGGGGTCAGCAGAGGAACAAAAACAAGTTCCGAAAACGGTGGTGACGATTCGGTGCACATCCAATGCAATAGATCCCATTTGAAAGCGTCTCGTGAATCGCCGAGATACTGAAGCTTCATGCGAGTGTCTAAGGCTTGGGTAGCACAATCGATCAGCTTCATTCTAGCGGCCGAACGTGTTGGCCTGCCCGGATTGCGGGAACGCTACCCCTTGAAAGACAATATAGCCATGACCGGAATCCAATTCGTCACCGATGACAGGGGCCGCAAGGTGGCCGTACTGATCGACCTGAAAAAGCATGGAGCCCGACTGCAGGATTTCTGGGATGGCTTGATCTCGGAGTCGCGGCGGAAGGAGAAGGGCATACCGCTGGAGAAGATCAAGGCGGACCTCATAAAACGCGGGCGGCTTCGTGGATAGTTATGTCGTCGAGCTAAAGCCTTCGGCACGCAAGGAACTCGAACTCCTGCCGGATGGTGTCCTGGCACGTGTCGTCCACAAAATGGAACTCCTAGGGCAGGACCCAAGGCCCGCGGGATGCAAGAAACTGAAGGGCTACAAGGACCAGTGGCGGGTCCGAGTGGGCGACTGGCGGGTCTTGTACACTGTCGACGATCTCATGAAAGTTGTCAGTGTGACGCGGATCGCGCACCGGCGACAGGTCTATCGTTAATAATCGCAGTAATACCGACCCAGGAGGGCCGGGTGCATGCAACACGTGTTACCGACCCCAGTGCTTCCTGGAAGAACGCATAGTCGAGAACGTTACAAACGAGCTATGCGCCGGCTCTCGCACACCAGCCCTTCCTGAAAACAGATGGCCGGTATCTCTCGCGGGATAACGTCCATGATCGCGACGCTTGTCGTTCGGAAATAAAGGATCGCAGCTGAACTAGCTGCGATCTCCCGCTTCCGCCTTCTTGACTTCCGCCGACGCGATGGCGGGACGCTCGATCTTGCACTCTTCTGGCTTCTTGTCGAAGCTCAGACCTTGAAAGACGGGCGCGCGCATCTTCATCCCTCCGCTCTGGCCTTCGTGCGTCCACTCGGAGAACTTGATTTCGGCGACCAGTTCCGGCTTCACAAAGTGGACCGGCCTGGTGCTTTCGACTTTGCCGAAGAACGGACTGCGCCTGGTTTCTAGCGCGTGCAGGCGTTTCCACAGGGCCGCGTGCGATTCTTCCGTGAAGCCGCTGCCGGCGTGGCCGATGTGAATCAGCCTGGCCTCGTCGTCATAGAGTCCCAGCACGATGGACCCGAAGTTTTCGCGCGAGCCGCGCGGATCGGTGTAGCCCCCGATCACGCACTCCAGCCGCCTGACGATCTTGATCTTCAGCCACTCGCGGCTGCGTTTTTGCAGATACGGACTGCTGCGGCGCTTGGCGACAATGCCCTCCAGTTGGCGCTCTGCCGCGGCTGCAAGCAGTGCTTTGCCGTTTCCGAGGTAATGGTCCGAGTAGCGAACGAGGTCGCTCTTCGTCAGAATGGATGCGAGCAGCTCCTTGCGTTGCTCCAGCTCCGCCTGCATCAGGTTGTACCCATCGAGGTAGAGCAGATCGAAGACGTAATACACGACGGGAATATCGTCGCGCGTGCGCTGGATGCGGTGGCCTCCGGCGCCGATTCCGGTGCGCTGCTGCATCAGGCCGAACGACGGCCGGCCCTGTTCGTCGAGCGCGACAATCTCGCCATCGAGAATCGCGTTGTGCGCTGTGATGGAATCCCCGATGGAACGCAGCTCGGGATAGGCTGCGGTCAGATCGTTCTGGTTGCGGGAGACCAGGCGCACCGCGCCGTCGTCGAGGAAAGCGATGGCGCGATAGCCGTCCCACTTGATCTCGTAGAGCCACTGCTGGTCGTCGAAGGGGCCATCCACCAGCGTGGCCAGCATGGGATGGATGACACGGGGCATCGGCGCTTTGTGGCCGAGTAGGGCCGCTGGCGAATCTACGCCTTTAGCCGTCGCTTCTGGCGTGCGGCGTTTTTTTTTACTTTGCTCGCGGTGGAGCGAGTAGCGGGTGCAGATTCGTCGGCTGGGTGCCCCACTCTAGCTTCTTTTGCCAGGGTGGGAGTCGCCGTGCGCTTCGCAGCGCTCGTCTTCGCTGTAACAGATTGAGCCGATTTCGCTTTCGCCGCTCTTGCTTTCTTCGCGTCAGCTTTGGCGATCGAGTCCGCCAGCCAGTCGTTCTTCTTCGAGCCAGCCGCAGAAACCTTGCGGCTGCTCTTCCACTCCGCCGAGCCTGCGTCGCCGGCGATCTCGTCCATCGAGCGCTTGGTCAGCACGGAATAGTCGTACTGGTCGATGTCGTAGCCTTCCTGCACGTAGGCATCGCGATGCTTGATGAGCAGCCACTCCGTGCCTTTGGTGCCCGGACGGCGCGACTTCATGTGCACCAGCGCGAAGTCGCCCTTCAGCTTCTCGCCGTTCAGGCGGAACTTCAGGTCGCCCTTGGCCAGCATTTCGGTAGCGTTGCCCTGCGGCTCCCACGTTCCCATGTCCCAGACCATGACCGTGCCCGCGCCGTAGTTGCCGGCGGGAATGGTGCCCTCGAAATCAAAGTACGAAACGGGATGATCCTCCACCTGCATGGCGAGACGCTTGTCGGCGGGGTCGAGCGACGGGCCCTTGGGGACGGCCCACGATTTCAGCACGCCATCCATTTCCAGGCGGAAGTCGTAATGCAGGCGTGTCGCGCGGTGCTCTTGCACCACAAAGCGGCGCTGCCCGCCTCTGCCCACCTTGGGCGGCGGCTCGGGCGTCTGCTTGAAATCACGTTTGCGTTGATACTCCTCAAGCGCCATACGAAACTTAGATGAATCCATGCAGCGGGCAGGCTGCAATCATTCCCGGCAATCCACCGCCAGCGCGGGCTAACTTTCCAGTTGCTCCTGGCTCTTCTTGAGCCGCTCCTTTTCCAGCGCCAGTCTGGCCTGAGCTTTCTTCAACTTTTCTTTTACCTTGTCGCGCTCTTGTGTTGCTTTCTCAACCCGTTGCTGGGCGGCTTTCATGGCAGCCGCTGCCTTTTTGTGTGATTGCAGCATGAATACTAGTAGAACACATTGAAGAAGCGATAGAGGTTCCAGAGGTCCACCTTCGACGACCCCTCGATGGCGGCGTGCATCGACAGAAGCGGCACGCCGATATCGATGACCTCCATGTCCTGAGCGGACATGAAGTCCTCGATCGTCCCTCCACCCTTTTGGCCAGAACGCGGGAAACTTATGCGTGCACATGGGGTTTTATCGCTCGTAATCAAATTGACACTCGATTTGCAACGAAGCAACCGTGGCGCGCATGTCAGAAGAACTCGGAAATCTTTGGATGACGATGTTAACGTCGAACGCGCCGCTCACTTCCGCCACAGCATACGTTGCGGCTGTAATCATGCAACGAGTGTCCAGGAGCGTTGGAAAATGAAGAAGAACCTTGTACACGCAGCCGTGATCTTTGCGGTACTTGCGGGCAGTACCGCGGTTTACGCGCAGATGGGTCCGGGACAGGGCGGCGGCCAGATGGGCCACGGCCCGGGGCAGCCAATGACAGCCGATCAGCGGCTGCAGCGCATGACCAAGCAGTTAAACCTGAGCGATGCGCAGCAGCAACAGATCAAGCCCATCCTGGAGAACGAAGCGAAACAGATGCAGGGCCTGCGTGAGGACTCCTCACTTTCACAGCAGGACCGCATGAGCAAGATGCAGCAGATCCGGCAGGGCACGTCAGAGCAGATCAAGCCGATCTTGAATGCCGATCAGCAACAACAGTACGAGCAGATGATGAGCCACCAGGGCCACGGCCGCGGCGGACCGGGTCAGAATCAGCCGCAAGGGCAAGGTCAGCCGCCTCAGCAATAAGTTTGCCCTGGACGAGTCCGCCGACTGGTGGGGCGGTACACTGTGTACACTGGGAGGCCGGCTGGAGATGAATCAGGCAAAGAGCCGCGCGCACGGCCCCGGTGGCGGTGTGCGCGACTCCCAAGATTTCGGCTTCCCTGCAGCGCCAGCGAGGGAACTTGTCGCGAATCGGGTTACGACTAAGTACCTCTAAGCTCGTTTTCATACTCAATCTGCAAAAGAGAAGACCTCGGATGCGCAGCAGTGTGTCTGTAATTTTCATGCTGTTCTGGTTGTTTCCGCTGGCCGTCATGGGACAACACGGAGGCCGGCACGGCACCTCCACAGGCACCAGCGGCGGAACGACTGCACCGGCGGAAGATTCAGACGTGACCACCTTCAAGCATGCCATCGCCGTACAGGCCAGCGAGGAACAGATTGGGCAGTTTCGCCTGATGATCAAGAGCACCGCAGCCGCGCGGCAGCAGGCGCACGATCTTCAGCAACTGGGCTCGAACGCAGATAATGCAGAGGGTCTGACCACAAAGGCGACCGGCTTACAGGATTCCGTTGAGGAAGCCCAGCGCGAAAATCGAGCCTTCCGGCAATCGCTTTCGGATTCACAGGAAGCCGGATTGAAGAACCTGACCAAGAAGTTGACCAAATCAGACTCTGCCGTCAGCAAAGACGCCAAAGCTATCTCGAAGCAACTGGAGCAGAGGACGCTTAACCCGGGTCGGCTGGTAAGCGCCGCTGCGAATCTGGAAAAAGCACTTGCCCTATTTCAGACCGACCAGCTCAATCTCGGAAAGGAGATGGGCATCCAGCCTCATTGAATCTTACGGGAAGGGCACTCAAGGAGCAGTGGATTCGAGCGCGAACGGCACGGCAACTGACCGGCATCGCGCTCGTGCTGCATATCGTCCCGGTCGGCTAGCGGAACCCTATTCCCTCAGGAGTTGGGACGCAGGATCAAGCAGAACTTCGGCAGATTCGTTGTACCATCTATTTTCTTTGGGCGAAAAGGCACCGTTGCAGTCCGCCCTCACGTGCAGATCGATGTCGGCCAAGGCCAGGAGGAATTATGTCGGGCGAAGGAAGTGCAACAGGACCAAGAGTAACCTTGCACGTGGTTTCAAGCCTTGATGGGTTCATCGCGAGGAAGGACAACAGTATCTCCTGGCTAGATGTCGAGGGAAGCGTCTACGAAGCCGGGGTTTCCATTTCGGAGGAAGAAGCCGCGACCTTCGTCAAAGCCATAGACTGTTATGTACTCGGTTCTCGCACGTATGAACACGCACTTGAACTGGGCTGGCCATATGGCGATACTCCGACGGTAGTGGTGACGGGCAGAGAATGGCCAGCGGCGAGGGAGAGCGTCGAGTTCTATTCGGGTGATCTCGAAACACTCGTTGACGTGAAACTCGCGCCGCGATTTCGAAACATCTGGCTGGTGGGTGGGGCCATGTTATGTCA
>Ga0074046_10002501_pt1 | contig 15838 bp, 11 predicted proteins | sample BogForMeECP23OM3_FD_94441 | JGI IMG/M metagenome (GOLD analysis project Ga0074046, IMG submission 94441) | Bog forest soil microbial communities from Calvert Island, British Columbia, Canada - Bog Forest MetaG ECP23OM3 | ecosystem: Environmental > Terrestrial > Soil > Wetlands ...
AGAGCTGCAATGTTTTGGCCCACGAGCTGAGAAATACGCTCATTAAGCTCGGGTTCATCTTCTCGGCGATAAATGCCGAGATCAGTTTTCTGAGGGAACAATGGGAGTCGCAGATCGCCCTGGCATGCCCGGACATCGAGAACAAGAGCGTCATATTGAACCGGCTGAGCAGGCTTATCGAATCGAACCTGCCCAGGGAAAATGTTCCAATCAGGCTCGGACGCCTTTGCGAAAAACTTATTGCCGAACAGAGCGAACTTGCCGGCCTGCCGCTCATGCCCGGCCTTGGCGAAAAATGGGTGGACAACAAGATCCGGCCCAAATGGCAGGAACTGATGGTTGAAAGCGACGCATGGGAGGGAAGCCGCGAAGAGATCCAGTCGCTTCTCAAGCGCCTTAAAAGTGCGATGTGGCTTGGGACCGACGAGGAACTGGCGAGCAGGATCGAGCATCTGCCGGAAGATATAAGGTCAATATGGCCCAAGCTTGCCTATGTCGATTTTACCGTGGACAAGCTGATGACGCTCGATCAGATCCTTGAATTCCTTGACCATCCGGAATTGAAAATTCCCCACAAACAGCAGACCAAGAAAGTCTTGACCTCTCTTAAGGCGCTCGTCGAAATGATCCCCGAAGTCGAGGAAAGGACAAATCGGATTATCCTTTCCCTCAAAAACGGTTCGTTCGAAAACGGTTCGTTCGAAATGATTGAATCGCGGGATACGGATTACCAGTTGTAGAAAAATTGTTCCCTTGTGAGAAGCTCACATCCTGTTTTTGTCACCCGAACCATGTTTTCGAGCCGCACTCCTGCAAATCCGGGCAGGTAGATTCCTGGTTCTACAGTAACGACCATATTCTCTTCCAGCAGTGTGGGCTCAACTTTTCTGAGGCCGGGCTTTTCATGCACTGCAAGCCCAACTCCATGTCCCAGCCCGTGGCCGAAATTGTCGCCATATCCGGCATCCCTGATGAGGTCACGAGCCGCCGAATCGACAGCAACCGAATCGATTCCCGCACGTATTTTATCCTGCGCTGCGAGCTGAGCTTGACGCACCGCTTTGTATATCTCGACCAGTTTGGGATCCGGGGCGCCGGAAACCCACGTCCGGGTCATATCCGAGCAGTAGCCGTCGAGTTTGGAGCCGAGGTCGAGGATTACCATTTCGCCTCTGCCAATTCCCCGGTCGGTGGGAACCGCATGGGGAAGAGCGGCGTTTAGACCAGTGGCGACAATGGGCGGAAACGATACCGCCTGGCCTCCACCTTCACGGATCGTCTTTTCAATCAGCCAGGCCATTTCTTTTTCGCTCTTGCCGGGGGCCAGAGCGTCCCACACCGTTTGCAGCGCCTTTTCAGTCAGTCTGATCGATCTTTGGATTTTCTCGATTTCTGCATCGTCTTTTATTATCCGGAGTCGCTCAACCAGGTCTTCACAAGCGATAACCTCAGCAGAGGGCCTGACTTTGCAGAGGGCTTGCTCCACCTCCCTGAACCTTTTCACCGTAAGGAAATGCTCCTCCACTCCCAGCCTTTCGGACTTCAGCTCCGAGAACAGGTCGGGCAGAAGCTGCTTAAGCCCCGTGGAATAAACTGCGAGCTTGAAATCCGGGGCTTCCTTCCCTGCGGCCCCTTCGTATCGTGGGTCGGTCAACAGGTATTGCGCCCCTTGGGTTATCAGCAAACAACCGGAACTTTCAGTCAGCAGAAGGTCCTCGGCTTCGAACCCGCTGAGGTAGTAGCGGTTTTCCGGGACCGACACGAGAAAAGTATCAAGTTGCTCCTGCACCATGAGACTGCGAAAACGCTCGAGTCTTTCCGAAAAGGGATTCTTTTGCATGTGTCCCTTCTATCTCCTCCAAGTAATTTCATTCAGGGGCAAATAAACAGGCGCTCTACACTGCGGGATTGTAGGCATCCAACAATTGCTTGTCCAGTATCGATTCCAGGATGACGAAAACCGCACTTCCTCTTTTCAGCTTTGGGTTTGGAGCCGGAGTGCTCGCTAAAAATAACGATTACAAACACTTACTCCAGAGAGGAATGCGGGATGAAAAAGGATTGCATCTATATGAACAAAAGTTATCGGCATTGTTCTACTGCAAGAACTCCACGCCGAGGTTTGAAGCATCCCGTAAACGTGTGGGGCTAAAAGGGGGATGGAGATTTCCTTCGGAGGGGCGCAACCTGGCGCCGACTCAACCGAACTCAAACTCGATACGACCTTGACTTTAAAGAACTTTCAGCCTGTTGCCCATGACTGACTCGATATGCTCACAGACCTGCCCGACCTGCTCGCTGGTTGCCTGGGGACCCAAGTAAAAGTTTTCACAATCCAGGGCGTCAATCAGCCCTTCCCGATACATCTGAAACCAGAACGGCATTGTAGGGTGAAACCCGAGTGCAGGGTCCGGCGAATCAGGAAATTCAAGATATATCGCTCCTTTGAATATCTCTCTTAGCCACTTGAGAGCTTCCCTTCCCGTACCGACGTGCTCCTTGCCGGAGACCTCCAGGTGATAGAGCGTAATTTCCTTGCTCCCATCGTCAGTGAGACAGAGGCTCAACTCCCCCTTGAATCGCCCTGGAACCTCAAACCGCAGAACTTCCATCTGCCCGAAGCCCTTCAGGACAGTGAGTAATTCCGGAATGGAGAGGCTACTGTAGTATGCCTCCCATTTGGCGCCTTTCCATTCGACACTTGCCATCTGAGCGAACTCCTGAAATCCTGGTCGAAAATTTCCGTGGGATAACTTTGAACGCAGGGCAGCTAATCTTGCGTTGGGCAGCCGATACCGCACGGCGCACCAGCGGCTCCCATGCGGGGTTGAAACGGCAGGAATCGCTCTGTTCGTTCTGAACAACCACACAAGAGCTAAGCGGGGGGTCTTGCTTTAAGCAGTCCATGCTTTCGAAAAGCAAGATTCAGAAGCGCTTGCCTTTCTGGAGCACAACCGGATGAATTCCCAAATTCTGAATCTCAGGGTAAAGCTCATACAGGCTGGACTTGATTTCATCAATTCGCATCATGGAGGTTCCAATCGAAAATGAGGTCGAGAAACAGGTTGAGAAATCGTTGGCGCCGGGTTTTTCCGGCGCCGGAACTAGAGCTGGCCGAACGTGAATTCTTTAGTGACGCATCTGTCGCAAAGCTTCAAAAAGAGCAATTCCCACAGTAGTTGCAAGGTTCAGGCTACGAACCCTGACCCTGTCAATTGGTACTTTTACCACATCTCCCGGGTAGAAAGCAAACAATTCTTCGGGCAGACCTGTCGTCTCAGGTCCGAAAACCAGGCAATCTCCGGTCCGGAAAGAAAAATCATAATAGAGCATGGAGGCGTGGGCCGAGAAGTAAACCAGGCGCGAATGCCGCATATCCATATGAGCAGCGTGGAAATCTGAATAAAGCTTCATACGGACATAAGGCCAGTAATCGAGGCCCGCCCGTTTGAGCTGCTTGTCCGTAATCCGAAAACCAAGCGGCCCGACCAGGTACAGGGGTGTGTGGGTGGCGGCGCAGGTCCGCGCAATATTCCCGGTGTTCTGAGGTATTTCCGGCTGGTAAAGAAGGACGCTGACCTTTTCGCACGAACGCGAAATATCGCGGCCGAGTATTTCATCGGGATTCTGGTGCGTATTGAAGGTGTCGAAAATCAATCGCCGTTCCGGGTGCGAACTGCCCGCACGAAGAGGTTGGCGTAATTTTCCTCTACCAGATACATGTCGCCGTAATAAAAATCGGCATAACAGGCCTGATGTCCATGGCCTCCGCACTGTGTCGAGGACCAGCAATTGCGCTGTTTTTCAAATACTGGATCAATGTAGAGGCCGCTGATTCGGTTCTCCTCGGGCAGAATGAGGCTGGCCAATTCATCTCTGGACGGATAGCGCCAATCGGTGTATCCCGCAAAACTCTCAGCGTTGAGCTTTTCGATATATCCAAAACCGTCTTTCCAGACGATCCTGTCAGTGGACGCGCCTCGCTGCCACATAAGACCGGTTTGCCTGTCCAAGATGACGTTTTCTTTTTCCAGAATAAACCTTTCTTCCATGATACCTCCCGGCATGTATCGACTTTGCCCTGGAACTAAACGGCATAGAGCGGGATCAAACTAAAGAGATATATACACAATTAAGGGAAAAAACAAAAGATAGAAAGACGGGTTGTTTCTAATTAGTCTCCATCCGGATACACCGCTGAACGCAGAAGAATTTCACCTTATGAAAATTCCACGCCCCGCGAGGCTTCCGATTCGGATTTTCGGACCTAAAAGAGAGGGATTTTTCGTTCTGGCAAGGGAATCGGGGGCTTGCATGGATGCGTACACGGGTCACCCCCCCAACGCCCGCCAAGCCTGCCCCGGACCCGATCCGGGGGGTGGAAAAGAACCCCGGTTATGCAGCTTTGTGCGTACCCGCTGGCGTGGATTTTCTCCCTGTGGGGCAGACCTGCCCGCGACGACTTCAGTGCGTCGATGGCGAATTAGGCGCGCGATGATTTCTAATGTTCGTGAACGTGTTCACCCGGAAGCTTTTCATGACCCGGGTGCTCATGATCGTGTTCGCCGTGCTCACCCTCGTGGGAATGACTTTCGTAGCCTCTCCCTTGTTTGTGCTCGTGCACGTGAGCATGTTCGTGTTCGTGTTCGTGTCCGTGCTCGTGAGAGTGCCCCGCATCACCATGCCGGTGTTGATGAGAGTGGGTGTGAGCATGCCTGTGTTTGTGATCGTGAGTATGCTTTTGCTTTTCTTCCATGTCGATCTCCCCAACCGAAATGGTTCAATTCGAATAATGACCATTCTTTATACATGTAGGTCTATCGGAGCATGTCGTCAAGTCCGGGCATATTTATTTCCATTTAACCGCACTCAAACCTGAGGGTCTGCAACCTTGCAGATGAACGCGGTCAGTTCGCAGTGAACCAGACAGAGATTCGTGGTTGCCCGCAACCAAACATAAAAACTTTAACTCTTTCGTCCTACCTGCCGTTAATTTGTTTAGCGGCCACGGAAGGCGCTGCTCCGGTTCGTATTATTGACGTGCAGATATCTGCCGTTTCGAATAAACTAAGTTAAGATGAAAGAAGTGCTAGCCCTGAAGACAGATTCTTATTGTTGGTTACAGGCACAGTCGGTTCGTGTTATAAGCTTCGTTCAGATAGAACAAGCTTGCGAGCGAATTTCGATTTTGGCGAAGGATGCGGGAGATGTCTATCATTGCATTAGATGAGAAGGAAATCCGCTACCAGGTTTCACAAATCACAGAGCTTCCCCCTTTGCCTCTGTCTCTGAAGCGGCTCATTGAAATAATTCACTCCGAGATCGACACCCCGGGAGAGCTCGAAAGCATTATCTGCTACGATCCCTCGATCGTGGCCAAGGTTATAATGATTGCCAATTCGACCTATTATGGATGCCGTCGTAAGGTGAAGGCGATTTCAAAAGCAATAACGGTTATAGGGGCTGACCAGGTAAAATCGATCTGCATTTGCACCCTGCTCATGAGTCTGCTTTCCAACGGGCATGCGGTTAGTGCGGCTCACCGGGAAATGCTTTGGAAACACGCGTTCGCCTGTTCTAGGATTGCAGCCGAGATGACCAGAAAACGCCCATGGATGAATGTGGCAGAAGCGGCCGTGCTTGGCATCGTTCACGATCTTGGCTGGATAGTGATGGCAACGCACTTCAACGAGCAGTTCGTGGCTATTTTTGAAAGCGCAGCAAGAAGGAATATTCCCCCCTGGTACGTCGAAACGCAGTATGGCATCGAACACAGTCTGCTTGGCAAGTACCTTGCGTCCCGATGGGCTTTCCCGGAAGAATTTGAGGCAGTTATTGAATTCCATCATTCTCCTGAAAGGAGCAAACACTTCAAGACGGAGGTCAGGTTGCTGCACCTGGTCAATGTTCTCAGCCATTTGCGTGAGTATCCCGAACTGGTCAATGAAGAGAGTACTCTTTCCCAATGCCGGGAGCTCTATATTTCCGAGGAGGAGTGGGAGGGATATCAGGAGAGGGTGGAAAGGATCTGGCCTGAGGTTGACCAGTTATGGAATCTGCTCGGCCAGCATCCGGAGTAGCCTCGATGAGTGCGGGAGGACGATGCGTTCGGTGAGCGAGAAGGGCAAATTGTAAAGATGAATAAAGAGGGAAGAGGATGGACCACCTGGTTAATGAAATGATGCAGATGGGTCTGCTTGGCGCACAGAGGCGGGGCGATGAAATGAGCCAGTTTTTGGCCCTGATCCAGCGCTTTGCGGAGGCAGTGTCCCTGGACCAGGAAACAACCACGGCATGCCGGCACTTCGTACGGATCATAATAGAGGAAAGCGGATTCGAGAACTGTTCGATCCTTTTCTGGAACCAGCATACCAGTAAGCTTTCGCTGGTCGCCGCGTACGGTCTGGATGATCAGCTCGAGGTAGCTTCCCGCCGCTACAGGCAAAATCTGCGCTTTGGATCGGGGCAGAACGTTTCGGGCCAAGTTTTTTCGTCTGGGAAGCCCGTTTTCATTGAAAATACCGCCGAGCGCCCAATCCCGGAGCTTAAAGACGCGGTTGTGACGCCGGTTTCGCTTGCCTGTATTCCGATCCTCCATTTGGGCGTGCTTAACCTTAGCTCGTACCATCCGCAGGAATTCACCCCCCAGCTCAGGCGAAACTGGGAGATAATCGGCAATATTATCGGCCACCTGATAGTTGGGCTGCAATGCGCCCGAGAGGCCGGCCAGCACGTGGTGGCCGACCAGGCCGAATCCGAAACCGCTGTGTCAGTTATCCGGGATTTTCCGATCAGCCAAATTTCCGACCTGGTCCTCGATTTCATGCCCCAGGGCATTTGCATTCTCGACACAGAAGGCAGAATCGTCCGAATCAACCGGAGTCTCCAAAAAATACAGGGCGAAAAACTTTCCGAAATCATGGGCCGATCGCCCGCTGTGTTTTTCCAGGATCCTGCGAATTTCGAAAAGCTGCTCGCAAGGGCATCGGAATCCGATGCAGGGCAGGTGGAAAAAACAGATGTGAGCCTGATGAACTCAACCGGTGAGAGTTATCTGGCCGATATCAATCTCGTCCGACTGGTCGAAGAGGGCAGGGCGGTAGGCTATCTTCTGGTAATAGAGGACATAACCAGGAAAAAAGCATTCTCAGACAAAATCATCCAGTCCGAGAAGCTTGCGGCCCTTGGCACGATGGCTGGAGGCGTTTCGCATGATTTCAACAATCTTTTGATGGCGATTCTGGGACACATTCAGCTTATTCTGCCGCGAATCGAAGACGAGGATATCCAGCGAAGGCTTCAGAACATGGAAAAGGCGGTATATGACGGCTCAAATACCGTCCGGCGGCTTCAGAGGTTCACCGAGCGGGAACGCGACCCCAAAGCGGCCGCACCTACCGTTGACATCCAGGAAGCGGTCAAAGATGTTGTCGAACTTACCAGGCCGCGCTGGAAAAATCTCATGGAAAGGTCCGGCCGCACGATAGACATACAAATGAATCTCACGCCGAACTGCTTTGCCGCCATCAATGCATCGGACCTGAAGGAAATCCTGACCAATCTTCTTCTCAATGCTATCGATGCAATGCCCCAGGGGGGTATCGTCACTTTCGGCTCTCACTGCCAGGGCGAGCAGATTTTTCTCGAGGTCGGCGACACCGGTATCGGCATGAGTAAGGATGTCGCCGAAAGAATATTCGATCCCTTTTTTACTACGAAGGGAATCGGAAACTCAGGCCTTGGGTTGAGCGTATCATGGAGCCTCATAAGCCGCTATGGAGGTGACATCCAGGTAAAGAGCAAGCCGGGCAAAGGCACCACTTTCATAATCAGGCTCGCCAGGGCCGAAGCAGCAAAGGCACAGCTCGTTTCGAAAACCGGCGAAGGGTCAAGTTCCTATCGTTTGCTGCTGGTCGAAGACGACCCGGAGATCCTGAACCTGCTCCGAGATATGCTGCGGCTCAAAGGGCACCGGGTTGTGGCGATGAGCGACGGAGAAAGGGCACTGGAGTTGATAGATTCGAGCAATTTCGATCTGGTTTTGACCGACCTGGGAATGCCGGTGATAAGCGGCTGGGAAATAGCCAAGCGCGCCAAGGCAAAAAATCCCAAAATGCCGGTTGTAATGATAACCGGGTGGGGCGCTCAATATGAAGACGTAGAGCTTGCCAGCCGGGGCGTGGATCTGATACTGGCAAAACCCCTGAGCTGGGACAAGCTGTTGAGTTCGATTGAAAAGCTGCTTTAAAACTGGAGCACCTGTTTTTGTTTTGAGCTGAGCTTTGGGCGCCGGCCGACATCCAAATAAGCATTCCACTTCGTGAAGCCTTATTCAGCTACTCACTCCGGCTTGATGTCGATCTGATTTTTCTTCAGCCAGTTGAACAGGGTCGGCTCGCTAGCCGCCGTTTCTATTGTTCAAAAAAACCGGTGATTGAGGCCTTGTCAAGCGTTTTTCCCTCTATTGCGTTCTGAAAGTCGGCCAGAGTTGCGTTGGGTTTAAGGTCCAGCCTGGTATCTTTCAGCGCGTAGATAGTTATAACATACGCGTGAGGGCCCGTGCCTTTCGGAGGTTGCGGCCCGCCATATCCGACGTCGCCGAATGAATTCCTGATCTCGAGCGCGCCGGGCGGCATATTCTTTCCCGAGGCCCCCTCAGGAAAAGAAGATAGGTCCATCGGAATATTTATCACCATCCAGTGTACCCACTTTCTAGCAACCGGATGCTGATCCACGATGGAGAGTGCGAATGATTTGGTCCCACCGGGCGCTCCGGCCCATTTCAAGGGAATGGAAACATTGTGTCCTCCGGCGGCAGGTCGCGCATAATGGCTGGGAATGGTCCCTCCGTCCTTGAAGGCAGGGGATAAAAGTTGCAACGCAGCCGCCGCCAGCGGGGGGGCGATTAGCAGCAAAGCGGCAAGGGTAAAAAGGAGAATCGCGATTGTTTTAATCACTTGGGCCTCCTGAGTTTGAGTTTACACAATTCATATAAGAACCATGAAGGCGAGCTCAAAATCATCCGGATTTCCGCTTTCAGGCAGGCCCGCAAATGCCTCTGTATACGCAATTCTCTTCGCAGGCCCGGCCTTCCTTGAGCCACAGTGGCGACACGTCCCCGGCAAAGATGGAATTCAGCGCGGCGCCGACCCCTTTTTCCCAGTCTTTGAGAAAGGGGCCGTGTTGTTCGGCGGGATTGAACATGACCTGGTGTTTCATGTTTCCAGGCGATCTAAGCTCGATGAAGCCTGCCCCGCAGTTATCATTGGCTTTTGGCGCGCCGGTGACTTTTTCCCTTGATAGCGCGAGCAGATATGCCGGGAGCTGAGGTTCATTATTCTTATCGATTACCTCGGTTCTGCGGGGAAGCCTGCCGGTCTTGTAATCCCAGCAGATAATGCCCTGTCCGGGGTGTGAATCGATCCTGTCGAGCCGCCCCTTGAGCCGGGCCTCGCAACCATCTATTTCCAAGCCTTCGAATGGCCGCTCAACCGCCATCCATGACCAGCCTTCCAGCATTCTCTCCCGTTCGGCATCCAGCCACTTTAGAAATAGACCAGGGTGGCCTGGCTTTCCTATCAGCCGCTCGAGCTCGACTTTCCAGACTGCGTGAGACAGACGAGGCCCGATGGCATCGGTTGTCGTTTTTTTCAAAAGATCTGACAAACCTTCGAATTCCAGGTCGGCTTCTCCGAGTTTTTCTATTGCGCGTAAAACGAAAGAAGCCAGAATCGAATGGACGTTCCGACCCCGTTCCAGTGCCGGGATTCCCGGCTCGAATTCGTCAAGCTCTTCGAGTCCAAGGACATGGCGGAAGAAATACCGGGCCGGGCAGAGCAGCGCTGATTGCAGTTCGCTGACCGAAATCTGGTTGACTATAAGAAGCGGTTGTATTTGGAACCGGGACCGATCGGGTTCGCAAAAAGCCTTCGCACTTTCGATCGGAGCCGAAACCCTGATTTTCGAAATACTCTGCCGCACCCACCGCGCCCGCTGCATAGCCGGAAGCCTATGCTTCCAGGGTATCACGGCGTCGATCTTTTTCTCGCCATCTTCTGTCCAGAAAGGCGACGGTATGCAGATTTCACCATCTTTTGCAATTACTGGACGGCTGAGGACGATTTGAGGAGCGGCAGCGAGAAAATTCGCATAAAGGTGGCGCGCAAAGGCGAACTGGCTCTCGATAGTCCCGCCAAGCACCTTCGGGCGTTCCGAAGAGCTGAGCAGGGGGAGCGATCTCACGGGCTGCGGGAAAGATCCTGAAACCAGGCCTGGAATGAATATCTTGCTAAAAGAGAGCCCCCGAGCATCGAGCCTGCTAAGGACCTGGATTCCGGCATCCTCGAATCCGCTCTTCTGGACCCGTACACGGCTTGCCGCGGCAGTCAGGAACTCAAAAAATTCGTGTGCGCTCAGGCTGGTTTCCCCGAAGACCGTTACGAACTCAGAGATTATTTGAACCAGATTGTCCCACGTAATCTGGTCCAGTTCGTTGGCGAGCACCGGAAACTGGAGGGCCGTCCAGATGCGGCGCAAGGTCTCAGCCCACTTTGAAACCATTTTCACGCCAACCTCCAGAAACGGAGCTATGGCGGCCCTGATCCCGCTGCACCCATCAGGAAAGATTTTTTCAGCCGAATCGCGAACGGCCTCAAGCAAAGGGTCGATTCCACTTTCGATGCCCTTTTCACGCCAAGTCCTGTCCCAGAGGCTCAGACGCCGGTTCCACCGGGAGAACGAACCATAGTATGGGGAGCGCAGAAAAGTGAATAGGTCATTACGCTTTTCACCGCCCAAGGCGCACCGGATCGGCAGCACTGCTGCATTATAGAGCCCCTGGCCGCACAGGTTCAGGTCCGGGCAAAGATTGTAGGCTGCCCGTTGTCCCCTGATAGGCTCTCCGAGTATATCCTGGAGCCGGTTCGAAATAGCCGGGCTGTAGAATTCGGAATTGCACAGTACGACCGCAATTTCATGAGGCGCATGTTCTCTGACCGCTATCATCAGGTTTTCCATAAGCTCGGTGATTTCCTGCTCGGGATCGGAGTAAACCAGACGACTCGGCTGGGCCTCACCCGCAGGCAGGGCGAAAAATACGGCCCCGACTTTCTTTTGCAGCTCTTCCAAAAGGTATTTTTCCCAGTGCCCCGCAAATTCGAAGCCAACGAAGGCCATTCTGCTCGAATTCTCTTTTCGTTCCAGCCCCGCGAGACGTTGAGCAATTTTTTCGGGCAGCCGCGCCGGGTGGAACAGTCTCCTCCGCGCCAGCCTGTCGTCAAAGGAGCGCCAGATTTGGCGCCTCCATCCAATCAGCGGACTGACATCCTGGCCTCCTGCCGGATCTATTGCAAATCTCAAGCACTGCTCAAAGCTCTCATCCAGCAGATGAATCAGCTCGATGTCAGGGGAGGATGGTTCAGGCGGAGGCGCCTCATCCAGGCTGTCTTTCAGAAATTGCCATCTTAAAAAAGAGGATGAGGCCGGCAACTCCTCCGGCCACAGCTCCGTCCAAAAGTTCTCCATCCAGCGGTTCAGGGTGAAAATTTTCGGGGTATCCCACCCGGGTTTTCCCTCTTCGATTCGTCTCATTCGAAATTGCCGCTGTATCTGGTGGACAAACCTCTCGGTCTCGGCCAAAACCGTATAGCCGTTTTCAAGAAGAACTAGCAGCCTGTTCTGAAGGTCCTGATTGGTCATCTTAATTAAACTTGGGTTCGAACGGGTGACTGCCAAATTTCTGCCGTTTGTTAAAGCCGCTAAACAGAAACTGGTTTTAAACGCGATTAGAAGCTATATAATAGAACTTTATCGCTCAGAAGTCGCTATATTATGTCCTAACCAGACCAGCGCGCAGGAAGCAAAAGTGAACTGCAAAAATGTTTTCTCCAATGTTTTGGAATGCATCGGCAATACGCCGCTCATCCGCATAAACCGGATGAACCCCAACCCGGCCGTCACGTTTTATATAAAGTTCGAGGCGAAGAACCCGGCGGGTTCGGTGAAGGACAGGGCGGCCCTTTCTATGATCGAAGCGGCAGAGCGCCAGGGGCAGCTCGTTCCCGGAAAGATCATTGTCGAGGCAACAAGCGGCAATACCGGAATCGGGTTGGCGATGGTTGCGGCGGTCAAGGGCTATCGCGTCCTTTTCACCATGCCCGAGACTGCCAGCCTGGAGAGGCAGAAAATCCTCAAAGCGTTCGGCGCCGAACTCCTGCTTACCCCCGGCTCATTGGGCACAGACGGATCGATCGAAGAGGCTTACAATCTGGTCAGGGAAAACCCAAACCGGTACTTCATTACCGACCAGTTCAATAACCCCGCTAATCCTGATGCTCATTATTATGGAACCGGACCTGAGATTTACGAACAAACGGAAGGCAAAGTAAGCACTATAGTCGCTACACTCGGCACGACCGGGACAGCCATGGGCATCCTCAGGGCGATGAAGGAAAAAAATCCTGCCATCAGGGTTGTTGCCGTCGAGCCCCTTCCGGGGCACAAGGTCCAGGGACTCAAGAACATGAAAGAATCCTATGTCCCCGGGATTTTCGACCGGTATGCTCTGGACGAGATTATCCATGTGAAGGACGAGGATGCTTTCGAGGCCGCCCGAAGACTGGCCAGGGAGGAGGGGATATTTGCCGGTATGAGTTCGGGGGCTGCGATGGCCGCCGGAATTCAGATAGCTTCCCTCATGGAGGAAGGCGTGCTGGTTGCAATCCTGCCCGACGGGGGAGACCGCTATCTCAGTACAAACCTGTTTACAACAATGCTCGAGCCGGACTTCAGGTTCTATAATCTGCTGGAGCGGCGGAAGGTGGAATTCAAACCTGTCAAGGAAGCAAAGGCGCGCATCTGCGTGACCGGGCCTCCACTGGATCAATCGCTTTCGATTTCGGATGCGCGTCGATTCCTGGTTGCAGACCTTTTGTCCAGGTTTTTTCAGGCGAAAAATTTCTCGGTCGATGAGGTGGTTCTCATTCCGGATTTTGACAGCCGTACCATAAACAGCTCGATTGCCGCTGGAATGTGCCTCGGGCCCTACACGCAGCAGCGATTCGAATCCTTTCTCGGCGACCTGGATTCGCTGGGGATAAGCAGGGCCTACCGATATCCACGGACGACCGAACATCTCGACACCATAATAGAGTTTACCCGGGACCTGATATCCACAGAGTTCGCCTATGACAAACTCCGCTCGGTCTATTTCGACCTCTCCAGGAGCAACAGCTACGGGAGACTCTCCGGGATCGACCCCAAAAAAGTTCGCGCGGGTAAAACCGTTGACCTCAGCGCCTATGACAAGCTCAACCCGAGCGATTTCGCACTGCTCAAGAGGGCAACCCTCTCGGAACTCAAAATGGGCGCCTTCGTCAAAACGGACTGGGGTAACGTCATTCCGACCTGGCACATATCAGCGGCTTCGGCGGCCATCCACGATCTCGGACCACAGATAGACATAGTGGTAAGCAGCATGGATTTTCTTTTCCCGCACCTGGAAAACGTGAGGGAAATCGGTGAAGCCCTTACAGGCAAGCCCTTTGCCAATATCTGGATGATCGCCGAACGTGTCTGGTCGGCAAGGAAGGGCAAAGGGACCGAGCGGGTGGACGAAAACAAGCCCGTGCGGGAGCTTCTCGAAATGGGATTCTCGGCCCGCGAGGTGAGGTACTGGCTCCTTAGCACTCATTACCGAAAGCCGATCCAGGCTACCTTGGACAATATCTCCAACACGGTCAGAGGGCTGAGGCGCATTGACGAATTTATTGTAAAGGTCCGTGCCTCCGGAGGCCCGATCGGGGAAAACGGACAACTCTCCGAGATGATCTGCACTCTCGATCAGCAATTTCTCGATTCGCTCGCTGACGACCTGAACCTTCCGCATGCTCTTGCAGCCATATTCCGCTTCATTCGTCAGGCAAACCCGATAATCGATCAAACCGGGGTGAGCAGTTCACAGAAACTGCAGATCCTGGAAATATTCCAAAGAGCCGACTCCATTCTTGGTTTTTTCGACCTGAGTTCACGTCTGCTCAGCCCGACTGAGGAAAAACTGATCCGCGATCGCGAGATTGCGCGAAAAGAGAAAAACTGGGCCGACTCTGACGGAATCAGAAACGATCTGCTAAAGTGCGGCATCCGCGTTATCGACACTCCTGCGGGGAGCAGATGGGAGTATTGCAAGAGCAGTGAACAGTGAATGATGAATGATGAATGATGAATGGTGAATGGTGAACAGGAAAAAACTCCTTTTGGTTACTAAAAACTAAAAACTCGAAGGTAAAATTGAACCACGGATGGACACGGATAAACACGGATAAACACGGATAAAAGCCAGTCGTGGAACTGTCTCCTGAATTACCCAGCCGATACACTCCTCTATCCACCGCGCTACGCGAGGAATCGTGAATGGGTGAATAGGTGAGTAGGCAACAATCGTGAGCATGCCGCGGCTACATACGATTATCCCCCCTGCTCGATCCCGCCGGGCAGGCAACATGGCACGAAATGGTACGATTTGGCACGGTTTTCGGGTTTTTTCCGTAAGACTTCGTTGCTCCAAGAGGCTCTCCGCGAGGCAAATCCTTCAAGCTTCCCAGGAGGCCGGGAAATCTCGATCAGCGCTATTCAGTTTTCAAAGAGCGCGGGGGAAGCGAGCGCAACCCCTCGATTTCGTTACCTGATAAAGCCCCTCATTGTAAATACAGCGCGAATTCAATGACCGATCCAAGAACAGTGAACAGTGAGAAAATAATTCCTCTTGGTTCTATCGCGAGGAATCGTGAATCGTGAATGGTGGACGGCAAACAGTCCCTCAATCCCTCAATTCCTCAATTTCCACAATTTATTCAATTATACCATGCGGTGATTTGCCTCTGCAAAACGGCAATAGAAACGGCAATAGAAGCGGCAATAGAAGCGGCAATAGAAGCGGCAAAAAGAATAGGGAGCGGAGAGCAGAAAAAATAACTCCTTTTGGTGCGTCCTCCCAAAAAATCGGCCGCGAACTTGAAGCGTTTGACCGGGTTCGGAATGTGCAACGCGAACCTGAACGAAGTGAGGGTTCATCGCTATGCGACGTGATCTGAAATCCTTGCCGTTTCCGGATCATAGGTTGAACAAATGGAGCTGGTTGAATCGGCAAGAGGTTGGCAAGAAATCTGAATTCCAGTTGCAGGGAAGCTCCGGCCCATTTTTTTGCTCTGACAAGTATCACTCTTAACCCTCGTCACCCTTAAAAAAGAATACATCTGTTCAGGCATCTCCTGATTGACGCCATATCCATCTAGTTGTATGCTAAAATTGTGTGTATTGTATCTGCACATCAGTATATGGCTAATTAGCCAGAATAACAGCTAGTTGGCCACAGTCGATAGTAGGATGGGGACAATTAAAAGTGAACGAAAGCAAGGCAAATCTCGTGGGGGTTGACCTGTTTGCCGGTGCGGGAGGAATGTCTCTGGGCGCTCGATTGGCTGGAATTGATGTGACTTTAGCCGTCGAAATAGATAAACACCCGGCAGCAACTTATGCCCGCAACCATCCCGAAACGCGATTGATAATTGACAGCGTTAAAAATGTGCACCGAATTGATGTTCCCCGCAAGAACAAAATGGCGGTGCTTTTCGGCGGGCCTCCGTGTCAGGGCTTCTCAACGTCCAACCAGCGCACACGCAGCCGGGAGAATCCCACGAACTGGCTTTTCAAGGAATTTGTCCGAATCGTGCGCCTCTGGGAGCCTGATTGGGTTGTCTTTGACTGGACTTTCAGAGACTGACGAGACAACAGTATCCAACCTACCGAAATAATACAGCAAATTACGCTGAGATTTGTAGAA
>Ga0074046_10002502_pt1 | contig 15836 bp, 18 predicted proteins | sample BogForMeECP23OM3_FD_94441 | JGI IMG/M metagenome (GOLD analysis project Ga0074046, IMG submission 94441) | Bog forest soil microbial communities from Calvert Island, British Columbia, Canada - Bog Forest MetaG ECP23OM3 | ecosystem: Environmental > Terrestrial > Soil > Wetlands ...
AGCGGCTGTAGGTGACCGCGCCAAAGAGCAGTCCGAAGATGCAAAACAGAATGCCGATGGCCAGCAACCTGTGGCCGGTGAGGCCGAGGAACTGGACCTGGGAAAAGTCCGGAAGCTTCAGATTGGCTTCGCCGCTGGGAGCTGCCTCGGGGGGCCGTGCAAAAGCTCCGGCAGCGCCCACCAATGTCACGGCAATGCTAGCCGCGACTGTCTTGGCCATTCGGCAGCGTGGGGACCAGGCATTGGCGATCCAAGCGCGCATGAGCCGGAGGAAGCCCTCGGCTCCGTCTTTAATGCGATTCGAAATGACTTGCATCCCGGCAGTGTCTGCGCCTAGCGCCTGCCGGGCGAAGAGAAATGCCACGATTAATGAAAGCAAACTGATACTCAGGATTGCGGGAACGTACATCAAATTGCCTCCGATTCAATCTCCTTTATTGTTCGTTCTCTGCGAGGACGGGATCCGATTCTCCGGCAGTATTTCTTCGGGAGGACTTCCTTAGGAGGACCCAAAAGACTCTTGTCATAGGGACTCATTTTATCATGCGCAAGAAAATGGTCAAGAAGAGACGAATGAATATGACATTGAGTCTTAGGGACTTATAGCCTCGTCGGTTACTGATGCATTAGATTTGTTTTGGGTACAACTCTGCCCCAGCAAGGATTGAGAACCCACAAGGCAAGCGCTAAAGTGCGCTGTTTGGCCGGCTAGTCAGGCCGACACGGCTTGTCCGGCTTGTGAGGGCTCGGTTTGGGCCTGCAATCCACGGGAGGATTCAAAACGTGCCCAATCGCGTCGGCTGCGGCAGGCGCCCTCCCCGTTGTATTGCTGGCTACCACTGGGGCATTCGGTGCCGTCCTTGTGGAGATGATAACAGCACCTCCACTCGGGGCAGCTTCCAGAGTCTGCATCGACGAGGGACGTGGTTCTGATTGCAGCGGAAGAAGAGGAGGTTTGGCTACATTAGACCCTCCGGCGGACTGTGGAGCGCTTGCCTTGGCTGACATCGTAATCGTCTCGCCTTTGGCCACGTTCACCGCCTGGCCGTTGCCCTCGACTCGCAGCCTGCCGTCTTTTGTAGTCACCATCACCTCGCCATTCCCCGCGGCCACTTCACCAAGGGTGTTAAACCCAGAAACTGGAACTATGGATATGTCTCCGACTTTCACCCGGACGGGCATAGTGTTTTCGGCATGATATAGGGAAACGTCGCCTTGGCGAAGAAGAACTGTCACCGCGTCGGAATCTCGCCGGAAGGAAGCCACGGTATTACTGCCGAATATCATGCGGCTCGTGCTACCGAGCGCAACCACGGCCACGCCATCGTTTACCTGCAGGCTGTCACCGCTAAAAAGTGTCGTGTTCGGCAGAACCGTCTCGCCGCCCACGCTGGCGTTGGTACTGCCCGCCACCAGGCCGATAACCGTCGGACCCGCATAGGTTAGTCCCGTAGCAACAAGTGGCAGGAGAAACACGCACTGGTATGAATGCGCGATATGAGATTTGGTTCTCATGGATGATACCCCCTTTGTGCTTGGTGCCCAATCGACCCCGAGGCCGAATTTTCTTTGACTAATATTGTGCGATTTGAATTCATGAATCTGCTTTGTACTCTTGGAACAATTTACCACTAGTCAATCCAGAGTGGTGAATGATCCAATAGCTCCTTTGACAAGTCCATGGCACTTCGGTACTGCGAATGCGGGTATAATTACCTGCCGACTCGAGGAAGAGTAGCGTTCTTGCGGTAAGACAGCGGACTGGAAGGCCTAACTCGGCTTCCGTGGCCGAATCTCGTAAGCCGTACTGGAGGTAAAAAATCCATGAAGCCGGGATGCGAGGTGTTCTGCGCTGGAAATGCCGTGGTGGATGTCCTGGCGCGGCCCGTGGATGGACTTCCCGCCCCAGGTGCCAGCCAGCCTCTGGAAGAGGTGGTCTTCGGACCGGGGGGCAACGGCGTCAACACCGCCGTAGCGCTCGCGCGGCTCGGGGTTCGAGTCGCCCTCGCCGCGCCTGTTGGCGAAGACCGGTTGGGAGGAATTCTTCGCCAGTCAGTACGCTCCGAAGGAGTGGATGATTCAAACGTGGTCGCGGTTAAGGAGGCCCGAACCTCCGTCAGCATGGTGCTTGTGGAGTCGAGCGGCGAGCGCCGCATCCTGCATTTTCGCGGCGCGAATGCGCACTTTTCCGCCTGCCACTTGAACTGGGACTTGGTGAAGGGGGCGCGTGTCTTTCACTACGCCAGCGCCTTCGCCCTGCCGAGCTTCGATGGCGCCCCCCTCGCGGAGACTATGGTTCGTGCCCGGCAGCTTGGTTGCCTGACCTCCGTGAATCCCTGCTGGGACTCGCGGGGCCGCTGGCTGCCGCTGATTGAGCCGGCCTTGGCATATGTGGATTATTTTTGCCCCAACCAGGAAGAAGGCCGGCAGCTCACGGGCGAGACGGAGCCCCCGGCCATTGCGGACCGCCTCCACCAGACAGGCGTGAAGACGGTCATCGTCAAGCTGGGACCAGCGGGATGTTACGTGGATGGCCCCGAAGGCGCGTTCTCATCTCCTGGGTTCGCCGTTCGCGCCATCGATACCACGGGCGCCGGCGATTGCTTTGAGGCCGCCTTTCTCGCCGCCCTCTGCCGCGGCAACAACCTCCGGCATGCGGCTCGCTTCGCCAACGCTGCGGCCGCGCTTTCAACCTCGGGTATGGGTGGCGGTGATTCGGCTCCTACTCTTCAGCGGGTCGAAGAGTTCCTTCGGAGCAGAGGAGAGGGCTAAAGAAATTCAAAATTCAAATGGCAAAAGGCAAATGGCAAATGGAAAACCATTTGAAATTTGTCATTTGCCGTTTGCCATTTGATCTGCTCGTCTTCAAGATCCCATTTGGGAATTGGTTGGATATGCGGAGCACGGACAATTTGGAATTGCCCTAGTCCCCAGCCCCTAGCCCCCAGCCCCCTTGTTTTTCCCCGCCCACTTCCCAATAATGTTCTTATGCTTACACGCCACAATATTCGTTTGACGCTTGAAGGGGCGCGCGCCATCCTGGCGGCTGCTGAAAACAAAGCTCGGGAGATCAACGTCCCCCAGAATATCGCCCTTGTGGATGAGGGCGGTCATCTGCTTGTCTTCGCTCGCATGGACGGCGCCAAGCTCTCCTCGGTCGAGGTGGCGCTCACCAAGGCCCGAGCCGCCGCCCTGCGCCGCTCTCCCACGGGTCCCGCGCCCTCGTCCGCCGAACCCAGCGTCCTTCTTTCACTGGGTCTGCCGCTGGCGACCGGCGGAAAGCTCACTTGCATTCGAGGCGGCCTGCCGCTGACGGTGGACGGCCAATGTGTGGGTGGAATTGGAGTGAGCGCAGGCACCGAGGAAGAGGACGTACAAGTGGCGCAGGCGGGCGTGGACGCTTTGGCAAAACTCGTATGACCCAGGTTGCCCAATCCGCCACGCTTTCCGATCTTGAATACTCCCGCGGAAAGCAACTGGCCATTCAGGTTTTCTTGGATGCGATGGCCGCAATGGACGTTCGCTCCGCCATGTTGGCCAAGCTGAAGCGTGAAGGCGAGCTGCTCAAGGCGGGTGAATTCTCCCTTCACCTGGCGCGTCCTCCTTACGTGGTGGCCTTCGGAAAAGCCGCCAACAGGATGGCGGTTGTGCTGGATGAAATCCTGGGCGGCCGGGTTGAAGCCGGCGTTTGCGTTTCGCCGGGAGAGCCTGCCAGGAAACTCGACCGTTTCCGCTATTTCTTGGGAGGCCATCCCTATCCACAGGTGGGAACTCTCGAGGGAGCGCGCGCCGCGCTGGAGCTGGTTTCAAATCTGACTCCCGATGACGCCGTCATCTTCCTTGTTTCGGGTGGTGGTTCGGCCATCTTCGAGCAACCTTTTGATTCCGCTGTCTCACTCTCTGACCTGCGCGAGTTCAACCGCGTGTTGGTCACTTGCGGATTGCCCATTGAGCAAATCAACGTTCTCCGTAAGCACACCTCGGCCGTGAAAGGCGGGCGCCTCGCCGTTCGAGCGTACCCCGCGCATCAGCTCACCATTTACGTTTCCGACGTGCCGGAGCAGCTTTCCTCGATGGTCGCCTCGGGCCCGACCCTTCCCGATGAATCAACGGTGGAGCAGGCTTACGCGCTCGCGGAGCAAAACGGGCTGGTGTCCCACTTTCCACCCAGCATCCGGAAACGCTTCCTGGAGCACACACTGGAAGAAACTCCCAAGCCGGGCGACGAGCGCTTCAAGAATTCCCATTACTTCTGCCTACTCTCCAACCGCGATGCCGTGGAGGTGGCCAAGGCCGCAGCGGAAAAACTCGGATTTGTGAGCGAGATTGATTCCGGCCCATGGGACGCGGACTACCGGCAGGTGGCCCAGTCGAACCTCGCCTCGCTCAAAGCGCTGGCTGACACGCACAAGGGACATCCGGTTTGCTCCATCGTAGGCGGCGAAGTCACCTGCCGCGTCACCGGCCCGGGAGTGGGTGGGCGCAATCAAGCCTACGTGCTTTACGCGGCCCAGTCTATTGCCGGACAGCACCGGGTGGTCTTGAGTGCAGGTACCGACGGGCGCGACGGCAACAGCCCAACCAGTGGCGCCGTGGCGGACGGCCAGACTGTTTCTCGCGCCCAGATTCTAGGAATGGATCCCGCGTGGTACCTGGCTGAAAGCGACTCCTATTCCTTCTTCCGAACGCTCGGAGATACGGTGGACATTGGCTATATGGACAACAACCTCCGCGACGTGCGGGTCTGGCTGGAGTTCGGGCTGGGGATTAGGGGCTAGGGACTACGGGCTGGCGCTGGGGAAGAACGAAGTGGGCAGTAGGCAGTCGGCAGCAGGCAGAAAGGAACGGGAGCAGGGGGAAGGCAGAAAGCAGAAAGCAAACCAGTAGGCACATGGCGCGGAGCAATTCACCTTTCGCAATTCACATCAGAATTGCCCCAGCCCCCAGTCCCTAGCCCCCAGCCCCACAAGCAAATGGGCTTGGACGAACTCTCCGGAAAGGTTTCGCTCGTGACTGGTGCCAGCCGGGGCATCGGCCGGGCCATCGCCGTCGCGCTTGGGGAGGCGGGCGTTGACGTTGCCGTGAACTACCTCACGCAGGAGGGCGCCGCCCAGGAAACCTGCGAGCGAGTCCGGGCCCACGGACGACGCGCGGTGGCCATCCGGGCAGACGTCTCTCAAGCGGTGGAGGTCGCGCGGTTGGTGAAGACCGTCCAGGAGCAACTGGGGCCGGTGGAGATCCTGGTGAACAATTCGGGCATCACGCGCCCCCAGCCCCTGAATGAGATCACTGAGAAAGACTGGGACGAACTCCTGGATACCAACCTGAAATCGATGTTCTTGGTAACACAACAAGTCGTCCCTGGAATGCGCGCCCGCCACTGGGGACGGATCATCAACCTCTCATCCGTTGCGGCGCAAACGGGCGGAGTAGTGGGCCCCCACTACGCCGCTTCCAAGGCCGGCATTATAGGCCTCACTCACTCTTACGCGACGCTTCTGTCAAAAGAGGGCATCACGGTGAACGCCATTGCCCCCGCCCTCGTCTATACCAAAATGGTGGCTGTCAATCCGAAGGCCCGCGCGGACCTCATACCAGTCGGGCGCTTCGGCGCGGTCGAGGAAGTGGCCGACGTGGCGGTCATGCTGGCGCGCAACGGTTACATCACCGGGCAGACGATTAACGTGAATGGCGGCTGGTACATGAGCTAGGGGCTGGGGAAAACAAGTAGGCAGTAAGCAGAAGGCAGTAGGCAGTACGCAGCGGGCTGGATAACCGCGTCTGGGGGAAACAAAGTAGGCAGTACGCAGCAGGCAGGATAACCGGGTCTGGGGAAAACAGAGTAGGCTTGGATAACTTTCCCCTCTCCCCCTTGGGGGAGAGGGTGGCCCGCTGCCGGCGTTTTCTTCAGCCGGAGCGGGCCGGGTGAGGGGGTCGCAACGTTGCAAGGAGCTTAGTGCGCTAGGACACTAACCCCCGGTCCCTTTTGCCAATTCTATATATACATCGGGAGGGAAAGATGCCACACACGATTGGTTTCATCGGCCTCGGAATTATGGGCCAGCCCATGGCCCTGAACCTGCTCAGGGCTGGACACAAGCTGACGGTCTATAACCGCACGGGCAGCAAGGCAGAACCTCTGAAGCAGGCCGGGGCCCAAGTGGCCTCGACTCCCGCCGCAGCGGCGAAGGACGCCGATTTCATCATCATAATCGTGACTGACAGTGCGGCGGTGGAAGAGGTTGTGCTCGGCAGAGACGGCATCCTCGGGACCGTCGCTTCGGGCGCCATTGTCATCGACTCGAGCACCATCAGCCCTGTAGTCAGTCGCAAGATGGCCTGCCACGTCGCCGGCCAAGGCGCCAGTTGGCTGGATGCTGCTGTAACCGGGAGCAAACAAGGCGCGGAAAAAGGCGAACTGACTTTCATGGTCGGTGGCGACCGCGGCGTATTCGACCGCGCTCAGCCTATCCTTCAAGTGCTGGGAAAGAAGCACATCTACTGCGGCCCAAATGGTATGGGGCTTTCAGCCAAGCTGGCACAGAACGCCATTCAGGCCACGATGCTCGAAATCTTCTGTGAGGGTTTAGTCCTGGCTGCTAAGGCTGGCGTGGCGCCGCAAACTATGTTGGAGATTCTTCAGTCCAGCCTGGCCCGCGCCGGACTCACGGATTTTAAGGCGCCGTTTATTTTCAAGGGCGATTTCACTCCCTACTTCCCGCTCAAGCTGATGCACAAGGACCTCGAGCTGGCCATGGAAGCCGGCTTCGCACAAAACGTGCCCCTGCCCACCCTGGCGGCGGTGAAAGAAGTGTATGGCGCCGCCAAGGCCCAGGGAAAAGGCGACCTCGACTATGCGGCTGTCATTACTTTCCTGGAGGAATTGGCAGGAGTGAAAGTGCGGACAGCATAGGCGTCAAGCGGACCCGTTTTCTCCAGTCAGTAGTCAGTGGTCAGTCGTCAGTCGTCAGTGGCCAGTTGTCAGTTGTCAATGGTCAGTCATTGCGAACCCGACCGGGCTCTCCTCCTGGCACCAGAAACGTGGCACCTGACACCTGGCACCTGAAACCTGTCCTTTTCATGCCTTTTGTGGGAACGCATAAAGTTTACCGCATACCTTCGCCACGGCTGGCACGCTGAGAGCTGGGATGGGTCTGAATAAGCTCGGGTGAAGCTCTGCTCGGACGTGACGTTCTCAACTCGTTACGGCTGGAACTGAATGGTCCCCAACGCAGGCTTAGCTTGCTGTAACTCGATGGCGCGTACCGCGCAGTGAATAGCTGAACCACCGCGTGACAACCACCGCGTGACAAACGTGACAAAACCCCTCAAATGGCGTAAGATCAGGGCTGTTACGAGGGGTGTGGGAGATTTCTTATGACGGTGATCGAGCTTCCCGACGAACAGGCGGCGGCGCTGAAAGCGAAGGCCGCCGCGGCGGGCCTTTTATGTCGGCGACTGTTAAGAAGTCAGGACAGGCAAGGAAGGGAACCTATATGACCATCACGCTCAGTCCAGACCAGGAGCAGACGGTCCGCGACGCCATTCGCGCCGGCAAGGTCACCTCGGTCGACGAACTCATCGCGCGGGCGATTGCCGGCTTGCTCAAGGGTGACGAAACTTCGGCCGTGAACTCGCCCTCCAGTGTCTTCGAGCAGGGCCTGGGTTTGTTCGGCAGTCCGGAAGACGCTGCTCTGCTGGACGAGGTGGTTTCCATCGCCTACGAGGAGAGACGCCGGCCGAGCAAAAGGGAGCCGACGCTCTGAGATGACGGCCAAGGCGATCCTAGACACCGACATCCTTTCCGAGTACCTCAAGGGTCACAACGCTTCCGTGGCCGGTCGGGCCGAGAGCTACGCCAAGGACCACGGCGTTTTCACCTTCACGAGCGTTACCGTCTACGAGATCGTTTATGGCCTTGAGCTCAAGGGAGCTTCGAGCCAGTTGAAAAAGGTGCTGGCCTGGCTGAAGCAGAACGAAGAGATTACACCCCTCGACGCCGACTACCTTGCGGCAGCCACTATCAAGGCGACGGCAAGAAAGCAAGGCTCTGTTGTCGAACTCCCGGATTGTTTGATTGCCGCGGTCGCCGTGCGGCTGAAACGGCCGCTCGTGACGGGCAATACCGACGATTTCCGGACGATTCAAAAAACCGGCATCAATCTCGCGATCGAGAACTGGCGATAACGCCTCACACGGCATACGTATCACTGGCATTGAGCAGGGGGGGGCAGATCCCGTCGCCGAAAACTGGCTTGACCGCGGGTGGCGGTAGAGCAGGAGAATAAGTGGGGCTTCCGCCTCGCTTCCCCTCCTACTTTACTCCTTCATGTATGTCAACGGTCGCCGACATAAAAAACGATGTCGGCGCCAACCGGCGGTAGTCAGTGGTCAGTTGTTGCGAACCCGCCTGCTGTCTCCTGACACCTGCAACCTGTCCTTTTTTTTATGCGCTGGCGGAGCGGGCGTACAAACGCGACAAAACCCCTCAAATGGCGTAAAATCAGGGCTGTTACGAGGGGTGGGGGAGATTTCTTATTGGAGATTTCTTATGATGGTGATCGAGCTTCCCGACGAACAGGCGGCGGCGCTGAAAGCGAAAGCCGCTGCGGAAGGTCTTTCTCTTGAGGCGTGGCTCCAGAAGCTCGCTGAACAGGAGCGTCCAGCCAGCCGCCCCCACCGGCATATTGCTGACGTGATCCTCGAAAACATGCAGGATGTGCCGCCTGAAATCATGGCGACCATGCCCGAGGACGGCGCGAGCCAGCACGATCACTACATCTACGGCTGGCCCAAGAAAGAGGCATGACCCCTCTGTTATGAGAGCTGAGAGAGAGGAGGGCGGCAGGCATGACCATCGAAATTCATAGACCGGAACTCGAAGCCCTCATCCAGGAACGGATGAAAAGCGGCGTCTTCCAGAGCGTTGAAGATGTTCTTATGCACGCATTGAAGTCAGCGCCGCCGGCAACGGAATTATCCAGCGACGCCGCCACGCACACCGGTGCCGACCTGGTAGCCGCCATGCAGGCCTCGCCATATAGAGAAATCGATCTCGAACCCGCCAGCGCCCGCCTCCCGGTTCGAGGTGTTACATTCTGATGGCTTGGCTTCTCGATTTCTCCCAGCCAGACTTGATTATCGCCGCGACTGCCATTCATCACGGCCTTACCGTTGTCACGCGTGATCGAAGCGATTATGACAAGGCGCGTGTGCCTGTCGTCAATCCGTGGGACGCGTCGTAACGTCTGTTATTGGAGAACGGTGAGACAACGGATGGACTAGCACTAAAGGACAAGGGCCTAGGGCTGGTGCGCGCCCACGACGGAAGCGGGGGTCACGTACAGTCAATTTAGGGAATGCTGACAGCCAAAGGGACGCGTAATGAAACCGCAGCCTGACTTTGGAGATATCATGCAAGGTATACGGGAAGTCATACAGCTAAGCAGCAACATTAGAAAACCGTGTAGCCATTGTAGTACGGGACCAGGGCTGGATGATGACGTGGGAGAAAGGATCAATCACTACTTGGGGCACGGGTTTAGGATCTTGCACGTTGGACAAGAAACCCAATGGGCACCGGATGACAAGCAACTTTGGCATGTAACGGTGGCAATCTTGGGTAAATAGAGCCTTCAGGCTGAATTAGGACACCGAGGGTTTAGTTCCGTGCGCTTCGAGCCATGCTATTTGCTAACTTGAATCGACGACACAAAGTTATTCTCTTCTTGACGCTCGTGCTAACCGGATTGAGCTTGGTGGCGGGCTGTGGGCTCCGGTCATCGTTGGGAGTTGCCCTTCTGGGGTGCTCCGTGGCGTGGGCTGTCGGGTCAGATAGTTTTTCCAGGTTAGTGTCAGGGATTCAGACGGTCAAGCGTAAAGTCGACAAGAAAAGTAAAATCTTGGATATCGTTGCCGCTTTTGCCTTTGTCCTGCTAGTTGTGGCAGGAGTGGCGGTCATAATTGACCAACTCGATCCCAACGCCAAGGATCGGTTCCCACTGTGGGTTCCGTTCGTGGCATTTCCGTTAGCCTTAGCCGTGTACAAGCAATCGAAAATTTGGGGAGGAAAAAGCAAAGGCAAGTAGGAAACTCCCGCGCTCGGCAAGTACGCGCCAGCGGTCAGTTACGCTTAACCGGCGCTCACTTCAAGCAAGGAGTGCCCCCAGGATGGCAAAACGGAAATCCTGGTTAAGGGCTGAGGACTCGACGTGGCAAGAATCCTGTCTTTGCAAGCCGGAGAGAGGGGTCTGCTAGGGCAGATGGCTCCGTAGGGACGATACGATTGTGAGTTCCAGCACAGGAGGAAGAGAATGCGGGTCCGGCTGCTTGCCACAGAGTAGGTGCTTGAAGGCCCGCTGCGTCGGCCTGACGCAAGACGTCTAAATATGGAATACACACCGAAGAAGTTTTCAACTGACGATCTCGTTGCCGCTTGGAAAGACGGCTCTCTAAAGATCAACGAAGAGTACCAGCGTGGCGCCTCATGGACGCAGGCGCAGATGCAGGGACTCATCGACTCCATCTTCCGGCAATACCCCATCCCGCCTATTTTCCTGCACCAGATACGCGCAAAAGGATTGGGCGGGCTTGAATCCACGCGGTACGAAATTGTCGATGGACAGCAGCGGATTCGCGCCCTGGCTGACTTCCATTCGGACAAGTGGCCGCTCCTGGAGGCATACGACAAGAAGCTCAGGCTCCCAAACAGCCTGCGCAAGCTGCCCGCTCCATGGGGCAAACGCCGGTTTTCGGAGCTGGACGAGCAGCTGCGCAATGAACTCAAGGCGAAAGAGATCGACGTGTTCGTCATCAGAGAACTGGTGGACGCCGATGAAGTCCGGGATCTTTTCATCCGCCTTCAATCCGGAACCGCCCTTTCGCGGCAGCAGATTCGGGATGCCTGGCCTGGCACGGTGGGTCCATTCATCGAGCGTCTGGCCGGCAAGCTCAATCGCGCCCCGGCCGTGACTCTCTTCAGGCAGATCGATCGCCGTGGCACGCGCAGCGAAGAGGAAAGCGACGACTACGATTCCGACCGTCAGTTTTGCGCGCAATTGCTGTGCCTGTTCCTGGCCCGCGAGCGCGATCCCCTTTCGCAGCAAAGCATCGGCGCGAACGAACTGGACAAGGTCTATCACGAGAACACGACGTTCGATACGAACGGAGAGGCGGCGAAGCGATTCCAGGACATCCTGAAGATCACCAGCGACGTCTTTCTAGTCGCCTTCACGGAGACCGCCGGGAAGAAGCGAATTAAGCTGAAGTTCAGGAAGCTCGACGTGATCGCGGCATTCCTGCTTATCCAGGATTTGTCACGCAACAGCCTGTTCAAATTCGAGAAGTCGTTCACGCAAAAGCTTTTCGCCCACATTCTGGCGGACAGGGATGTAGCCGGGGCCGGAAAGTCCACGTCTGGACCGGCGATCGCGAAATATTATGACGAGTGGCGGGCCAAAATCATCGAAGAGATCGGCATTCGACTCGATCCGAAGCGGCTCTTCGATGAGGCGGAAAAGCAGATAATCTACCAGCGTGCGCAAGGGAAATGCGGTATCTGCAGCGAGCCCGTTGACCCCTCAGACGCCGAATACGATCACTTTCCCCTTCCGCATACGCTTGGGGGAAAGACCATCGTTGAAAACGCCCGGCTCGTTCACGCCGCCTGTCACCCGCGCGGGCAGGTGCAGGCGAACGCCACGGCTGACGAGGCTCAGGTACGTGAGGAGTTGTACGGTCGTGAGCGTCTAATTAAAAAATGGGCTCAGAATATATTCGATCTAAGGAAAAAGGCCGGAAAAGAAGTTACGATGGACTGGGCGACTGAAAAAGCGCGCGAAGCTTTTGAATAAAATTTCTAGTACAATTTTATTCTATGGGCGGAGTTAACAGGATTGCCTATGGCAAGCTCCGGGGATGGCCCTAAGAGGACTCATCCATCAGGTCGATGAGGTCCCGTCGCGTAAGCGACCAAGTGCGGCACAGATGCTTCCATTGCACCCCGGGCGCGAATCGCATCGCGTATCTTTTCCCCGCAAGTTTCAGAATCAATCTGCAGGGGCTTACCTTCCTCGTCCAATATCACTGGCCGGTTCTCGATGAATCGTACCTCGCTATAAGGACAATGAGTTCAAGGTCAACGTCGGCGGGGGCAGGGAAGGGCTATTGCACTTCACTTCGTGACAGAAGGCCCCCATATCCGGTACTGTGGAAGAAGAAGGAGCCGCAGCCACGACAGTGACCCTAAACCTAAACCCCGAAGTCGAAAAAGCCTGATGGCGCGAGCGCACCCAAACCATCGCGGAGTGCTTGATTTCATGCATTCGGCGGAACGCAAAGATGGTTGGGCACCGCTCAGCTCTTAGTTGTTAGGCCTCGAACGGATTTCACCGTGGCGACACTTTGCTTAGATTGCGGCTCCTTCCATTTGGCAGTCGAGTCGTCGGCAGCTCTGCTGGGTATCACCGGAACGGAACTACTGAAGCAACTCAATGCCTTCGATTGGGAGTCGGTTTCGACGGCGGACGGCTGCAAGCACCCATACGAAGACTTCCTTATAAAAAAGACGTTCCGCGTGGAGCGATCCGAACTACCGGCACCACCAGTCATCTACTGGTTCCACGCAACACGAGTTGCGCCGGACACGAGGTTCGAGGATGGCATCCAGCCGCTCTCCCAAGCTCTTGACCGGGTCTGGGCCTTTCTCGGCTGTCTGGCTTCAGCGTGGTCGACGCGAACCCAGTGGCTCGAGTTCAGAAACGGGATGCGCGGGCAGTTCGCCGACCAGTACGCGCGTAAGGTCTCATCGGGGTTCAATGAAGGCCCGTTTGCATTTCTAGTGCGCGACGTGGTGCTTCTTCGAGATCGGATGGAAGCGAACCACGACTTTCTTGGCATTCCAGAGCTTGTCGAAGACATTTGCTTAAGTTACGAGGAGATGTTCGGCCACTGTCTGCGCACACGATTTAGTGAGGCTACTAGGGCGTGCATTGTCAAGTTCAAGTCGACGCATCCGCGGCCAGACGCGCTAGCTGCTGCATTGATGTACGTGCACAGAAAAGCGAAGGGGCAGGAGCTAGAACGTAATTGCAATACTTGTTACTCAGGAGACGGCGTGGCCGTTCCTCCTGATGATATTGTTCAGGTTGAATGGCCAGCGGCCCACGGTCAATCAGAGTACGATTGACCGTGGGCCTTTTCCCATGACGACTAAATGCTCCGATGCTGGATGGTGAAGTACCTATGCTCAAGGCGGTGCCAGGGGTCAGGGACTTCGCCACCAGACCGGTCCTTCTGCTTCCACCCATATTTGGAAAGCTGTTTGTCCGCAAGTTCTTTTTGCTTTTGCCGGCGCTCATGGTCAACGTATTCGTTTTTATGGTAGTAGATGTCAAATTCCTGCCAAGGGAGGGTTGCAACTACCAGCTGCGTGTTGCCAGTCAGGGCATCGTCCTCTGCGTCGGTCTTGGCGAGCTCCCCGATATCACTCGTTGCGCGAATTCGCTTCCACCATCCTGTGGGGACCGTGAGACCCAATTCGTATCCACCTCCACCATCCCTAAAGAACCAGGTTACCTCGCGAGGCGGTAGTCCGAGCGCCTCTTCCAGCCCTGCCAGTATTGTGACCGGCTCCTCGAATTTGACCGTCTTGACAGGCTCCTCAAAATCAACCCGAGTCACGAATGACTTTCGGTTGTCCCAATAAACCAATCCAGGCAAGTCAACATCACGTTGCGCCCCTACGACCGTAAAATGGATGGAAAGCACATCCTTCAAGCCTTTTTCCCAACGCTGTCGGAATTCCTCGGCATCCTTGATGAGTTTGTAGTCCAGCAACAGGCAGTGTAATTGGGGGACGACCAGGACGGAATAGGCGTAGAAGCTTCGCTTCGAGCGCCCAGCAGCTTTCAGCTCTTCGTAGAGTCCAAACCCCACGCAGCCGATCATGGCCAAGACCCAGCTTTGGTTCCGGAAAAATCGCCCCAATACCGGAGACACAGGAACAGCCCGGCAAAAATTGCTACTCCCCCGGCAAACCGCTTAACCCATGCCATTGGCTAATCCTTTTCCTCGGTTCAGGTCAGCTCGGGATTCCGTCGCGCGCGGGCCATATCCGGCAACGCTTCGAGTTCCTTCTGGGCTCCGGGCCGTCTACCGAGTGTGGAGCCCTCGCAAGTCAGCACTTGCGACCACGTGCCCACCGCTGGCCCGTTCAAGCTCTTCTTCCAGATACCCGAGAAGTTGGAGTGTGTCGCTCAAATCGACGGGCTCGCAATGCACCCACGTGTATCGCCCCTCGCCCTCACGGAGGCCAACCGGGTATTTTCCGCACTCCACGAACTCTTGAAGCCGTTTGAGTAAGTGCTCCTGACTCTGGGAAACGAAGAGACCGGCCCGACGCGCCAACTTACAAAGGGCGTGCTTCTTAAACCAGTTCGGGAAGGTCCCCTTGGATGCAAGACCGGAGTCCTTAGCCACGAGGATCGCTTTTATGAGGTTCTCGGCAGCGAGCCCGTACAGCATCATAACAGTGCGCCTGACATTGGTGTGCGGAGCTTCTGCATTGCTCTTTTGCCCATCCCATTCCTGAAGTACGTCATGCAGGAGGTTGGCACTACAGACGAGGGCGTGTGCTGTAGCCTGCCAGGCACTTGGATTGCCAGCTAGGACCTTAAAAGGTATCACGCTGCGCTCTTTCCCCTACGGCCCCCCCCCACTACTATTGCTGATGCCGATCTGGGTGACAGGAACGACAGGGGCACGGATCCGTTGTTACAGACCACGATTAACATGGCTGCCCGCCCCTCGGCCTGATATGCAGTCGGAAAAGACTCATCTCCGTAACACCCAATTCAGTTTAAATCGAAATCCGCTCGAAAATATTCCTGGTCACGCGCCGCCGCCTGCGATCATAGATTTGCGTGGTGCGTGGGTTCGAGTGCCCGGCGGCTGAATTCGCCAGGATCACAACGAGACGACGATACCGGCGTATCCAACGACCGCATCCCGGTCGCCGCTAGTATCGGCAGAAGTGGCGTACTTGATGAGTTCCGCGCTCTGGGCGCCAAGGTCTTTCGCCGCCGTTAGCATGGCGATGGTGGGGCCGTACCCGCACATCGAGATGTCCTCGTGGCGCAGCACCTCGTAAAGGCCCGGCGGGTCGAGCGCCAAGATCTTGTCAATCGCCTTGCGGTCCTTCTGGCGGGTTAAGCTGTCCGGTTCATAATGGTTCATATCGCTGGAGGCGATGATCATTACGGGGCCGGCGGGTCCCACTGCCTGGGCGATGCTGTGGCCGAGAGATTCCAGCCCGGAATACCCACCGATTCCGATAACAATGGGAACGAACTTGAACTCTCCCACGCTGCGCTGAAGGAAGGGAAGTTGGACTTCCACGGAGTGCTCGTCTTCATGCGCCTCGGCATCCTCCGTGAGTAAGTGGCAGGAGCGACGCAGCAGGTGTGCCAGGGCGGAATCCACCGGTACCCTTCCTAAAGGGGTTAACCACTCTCCGCTGGACATGATCGCCAGCGGCGCGCCGCGGCCGGTATGGTTCGGGCCGAGGATGATGTAAGTGGGCCGCTTGGGCAGCCTGCTGAAAACCGCCCCGGCCACGTGCCCCGAATACATGTAGCCGGCGTGAGGTACCACACATCCCAAAGCGCCTTCGATCTTCGCCTGTTCGCTACCCAGGTACTGATCGAGCTGACGCGCCAGGGACTCCGGCCGGCCAGGATAAAATCGGCCCGCAACCGCAGGCGGTCGTATGGCGGGGGATGGCATGGATGAATCCTATTCCCCGATTTCGGTCGATGTCAAGCGAGTTACTGGATGTA
>Ga0074046_10002504_pt1 | contig 15832 bp, 14 predicted proteins | sample BogForMeECP23OM3_FD_94441 | JGI IMG/M metagenome (GOLD analysis project Ga0074046, IMG submission 94441) | Bog forest soil microbial communities from Calvert Island, British Columbia, Canada - Bog Forest MetaG ECP23OM3 | ecosystem: Environmental > Terrestrial > Soil > Wetlands ...
CATCAATCCACGCGCCCACAACAACCTGGGAATTGCCCTTGCGGACGCGGGCCGTACCTCAGAAGCGATCGCCCAGTACGAGGCCGCGCTGCGTCTCAAGCCCGATTACGCCGAGGCCCACTACGGCCTGGGATTTGCCCTCGCGAAGACGGGTCGTACACCAGAGGCGATCGCCCACTTCGAGGAGGCGCTGCGTCTGAAGCCCGATCTCGCCGGGGGCCGTCTACCGGAGGCGATCGCTCAATTGAAGGCCACGCTGCTTCTTCAGCAGCAACAGCGCCGAAGCGGTCCCTCTAGCGAAGCAGGCGGTGCTCCTTAAGGGCACGAACCGCGTGTAGCGAATTTCGGGATGGTCGATCATGTCATTCGCCTCGGTGACCTTGCCGCGAGAGTATAGGCTCGTGGCAACCTCGGGGTTCGCCGCGGCGAGACCGGCCCCAAGGGTTGGGGCTGCCAGGCGGGGCGCTGAGGGGACTATCCATGGTTGAAGGCGCTGAACCGCGTCCACGCCACGGGCCTCAACTTCATGATTGCGGCGACCTTCCAATCCGATGTTTCGGGAGGGACTTGTCGCGCGGTCGGAGCCGACGGCCGGCCTCCAACCCTGCGTGTAGCGCGAGATCCTCCGCGCTGGCGGGCGTCGAGCGGGGCGCGTGGTGCTCCGGCGGGGGCGACTTCGGGCCGGGCTCATCGCGCTTGGCTCACGCGGAATCTCACCCCGCCGATGCCGTGGGGGAGGAGGCGCACAATAGAGGCCGATTACAGAAGACCGGCTGCCGCGCCCATTGTTCAGAAGCCCACGTGGCGCGGCCGGCTATCAAAGGGGCTGCCACTCAGCCAAAGCTGGCCGAGCTGACAGATTATCGTGGTCACTCGTCGATGGCCGCACTCACTGCATGAAGCATGTTTTCTCTCGGCAAACTCGCGCACGCAAAGTTCCTTTGCAGTGCTCGGAATCGCTCATTCCTGACTCCCCAGAGTGCGGGCTACAATCCGCTGGCATGAGCGCAGGGGGCGGGCGTGGGATGCGGGTTACGCTGCGACGGCTCGGGCGGGTGCTCGAGCTGGCGGAAGCCGTGCTTTTGCGGCTTGCAGGCGGGCCCACCGACCCGCAAATCTTCGCCCTCTACCATGCCTTCCGCTGGGAGTCGTCCCGCGACGGCACACACGGTCGTCTCCTCCCGATCCCCAAGCCCCACACCTTCGACCTCGACGAACTCGTGGGTGTCGAGCGCAGCGTGGCACGGCTTCTCGGCAACACGGAGCAGTTTGTCCGAGGGCTTCCCTCGAATCACGTCCTGCTCTTTGGAGAACGCGGCACCGGTAAATCGTCCGCCGTGAAGGGTCTCCTCCCACGTTTTTCCGCACGGGGCTTGCGTTTGGTCGAGGTGCGCAAAGAAGACCTCCTCCACCTGCCCGACGTCCTCGAGGCGCTGCGCGGGGCAGAGACTTTCCGTTTCCTTCTCTTCTGCGACGACCTTTCCTTCGACGCAGGGGAGTCCGCGTACCGCGAGCTCAAGGCCGCGCTCGAGGGCAGCTTGGAGGCGCCGCCTGCCAACGTCCGCATCATCGCCACGAGCAACCGGCGCCATCTCTTGCCGGAGCAGGTGGCGGACAACTGGGCGGCGCGTCTCGACGACTCCGGCGAGCTCCACATGGGAGAGGCCGTGGACGAGAAGCTCGCGCTTTCTGACCGCTTCGGCCTTGTCCTCGGCTTCTACGGATTTAACCAAGCCACCTATCTCCAGATCGTCGAACGCTACGCGGCAAGGGCGGGAATCGATGCGCCGCCGGAGCGGCTTCGCACGGAAGCGCTGCGCTTCGCCCTCGAGCGTTCAAGTCGATCCGGACGGACCGCCCGGCAGTTCGTGGATGATTTCGCAGGGCGCGCGGTGCTGGAACGAGAAGAGGGTTGATTCCACGGATCTGCCCCCTCGGAGTCGCGTGGGTCCGGCGCCTCGTTATCCACACACTTCGGTGATCACCCGAAGCGCATTTTCTCCGAGCGCCTTGCGGACGATCTCAGGCGGCTGGCCCCGTGCGAGCAAGCCCTGGGTGATCCTCGGGTAGACCGTCACGTCCTCCATCCCCTTTACCGGGAGGATCATGCCATCGAAGTCGCTGCCGAGGGCGATCGCGTCGGCGCCGCCCACCTGAATCACGTGCTCGACGTGGTCCAAGAAGCCGGAGAGATCGCCCTTCACAAAGATGTTTCCGAACGCGATTCCCACGACGCCCCCGCGATCCGCAATGCGGCGGATCTGGGAATCGTCGAGGTTGCGCGGATGGTCCACAAGCGCTCGACAGGCGGTGTGGCTCACCACGAACGGACGCTGCATCGCACGGAGTGCGTCGTCGATGCCGCGCGGGTTGAGATGCGCGAGATCCACCACCATGCCGAGCCGCTCCATCTCCGAAATGAGCTCGAGGCCGAAGGGTGTGAGCCCCGCCTGGTCGAAGGCGGAGATGGTCATCGGGTAGGCCGCCTCGGTGGCCTGAAAATGGACGAGCCCCAGCATACGAAGGCCGTGCTCATACGCAGTGCGAACATCCTCGAGGCGTCCCTCGATTCCCTGTGAACCTTCGAGCGCCGCGAGTCCTGCAAAGCGTCCCTCGGCCACTGCCCGACGCACCTCACTCCCGCTCTTGCAAAACGCCAGACGGTCGGGGTGGGCGGCTGCGGCGCGGTTCAACAGCTCCATCGTGTCTAGCGTCTGCGGGAAACCGCTGCCGCGCTCGCCCCGTTCCCACCAGGCGAGGAATTTGAGCGGAAGCATGAGCTCTGGATTGACACGGCGCGGGTTGATCACGAGTCCGAAGGCGCAGGCCTTAAGTCCCCCCAAGGCGGCTCGTTCGAGATCAAAATGCCAGGCAAAGGGAGAGTAGGGCAGCCGATTGCGGTGCGGCCGCGCCAGGTCGTATCCCAATAGACGCACCCACAACAGTGTATCGATGTGGAGGTCAAGCACGAGACACTCGCGGTGGAACGCCAGGGCATCGGGATTCACGGCGGAGCGGCTGGCTTCAGTTTCCGAAGCTCGACCGCCAGCGCTCACGGGCACGCGACCCCCGGGGCACCCGCACGCAACGGTACGCGGCGCGAGATCATCAAGAGCATGCTAACTAACGAGGTACGGCGCCGGCAGAGGGCACCGGGAGTCGGAGGGAATGGCACAGCCAGGATTCGCGCTCGACGTGCTCGGCCTCGTCGCAGTGCTCGCGCTTGTCCTCGCGAATGCCTACTTCGTCGCCACGGAGTTCGCTCTGGTTGCGGTGCGTCGCAGCCAGATCAGATTGTGGGTCGCCGAGGGTCGACGCGGCGCCAGCTCGGTCGCGGCCGCGATTGAGCGGCTCGGGGATGCGATCGCCGCCTCCCAGCTCGGAATCACCGTCGCAAGTATCGGACTCGGCTGGGTCGGGCAGCCTGCGCTGGCGCATCTTCTGGCGGCTCCTCTTGCCGCGACGGGCGTCGAGAGCGTGGTGGCTGTTCACAGCGTGGCAGCGGTGCTCGCATTCGCGGCCATCACCTTTCTGCATGTCGTCCTTGGCGAGCTCGCGCCCAAGGCCCTCGCCCTGGACCGGCCCGGAGAAGTGGCGCTCCTCTTCGCACGGCCGCTGCTCGTGTTCGGCCGCGTCTTTCGCTGGGTGCTCGTCGTGTTGAGAGGTACCGGCAATGCGCTGGTTAGGCTCTTCGGCGTCCGGCCGGCGGGCGGGGCGGAGCGCGTGCACTCCGCGGATGAGCTCTCGTTGCTGGTGTCGGAGGCGCGTGACGCAGGAGAGATTCGCGCCGAACAGGGCCGCATTCTTGGCCGGGTCTTTCGCACCGCGCGCACCCGCGTACGCGATGTGATGGTGCCGCGTGAGCGCGTGTTCGCGATCGATCACAAGACCGATCCTGAGGGCCTGCTCGATCGCTTGCGGGAGGAAGGCTACACCCGTCTTCCCGTGTATCGTGACAACCTCGATCAGATCGTCGGCATTCTCCATACCAAGGACCTCTTCCACCTGTATGCGAAGACCCGCTTGGTGCTTCTGAGTGACGCGATCCGCCCGACCATCGAGATGCGTCCCGATACCCTGATCGGCGAAGCGCTCCGGCAGTTCCGGCGTGGCCGTCGACACATGGCGGTGGTGCGCGAGCCGGGAGGTTCAGTTCTTGGCCTCGTGACCCTGGAAGACGTGTTGGAAGAAATCGTCGGTGAAATCGAGGATGAGCACGACGAGCCGACGCCGGCAGGGAGTGAGTAGCCGGACGGAGTCAGCGGCTTGGGAGCGCGCCAAGCCGGATGGACGTGAGGATACGGCGAAAGACGCCAGGCGCGAGCGTTCGGATCAGGTAACCGCCGATCGCGACACGCGGGATCGTGACTTCGTGCTTTCCGAGCTCAAGGCCGCGAAGCGTGGCGCGTGCGACGTCGTCTGGATCGAGGGCGCCGCGGCGCACCCTCTCCGGGAGCCGGGCGAGCTCCGCATCGGTGAAGAGCGCGGTGCGGACGAGCCCGGGATAAAGCGCCATCACGTGAATCCCGCGCGGAGCGAGCTCGACGGTGAGCGCTTCGGAAAGCCCCGTCACCGCAAACTTCGACGCCGAGTAGACTGCCTCATCCGGCTGTCCGAGACGCCCCGCAACCGACGAGACATTCACGATCCAGCCCTCCCCCCGCGCAAGGAGGTGGGGCAGCGCAAAGTGCAGGGTATGGAATAGGCCCTGGACGTTTGTTCGCAGGATCGCGTCCATGGTTTCGAGGGAGGTGTCGGGGAAGAGCCCATGCGCGCCAATGCCAGCCGAACAGACGACGACGTCGAGCCGACCGTGTCGCGCCGTTGCGGCGTCGATGGCAGAGCTAAGGCCCCTGGGATCTCCCACGTCGCAGGGATGCGTCGAGACCGCCCCTCCCGCCCGGGCGATCCGATCCGCTGCGGCGTCGAGGCGCGCGCTGCCCCGCGCGAGCAGTGCCACCGCCGCGCCTCGCCCCGCGAGCTCCCGGGCGATGGCTTCTCCGATTCCACTGGAACCGCCGGTCACGAGCGCGACGCGCCCTTCGTAGCGCTCAAGGCGAGGCATGGAGGCAAGCCTAGCGCGTGGAAGGACAGGAAAGCGGGACGGCCCGCTAGTCGAGCCAGGCGCGCAGGTGCGGGCCAAGCACGCGGGGCGCGCCTCGCAGGTCAGCGGCACGTCGCGAGCCGGTAAGCACGGCCACCGCCCGCAAGCCTTCGGTGATCTCGCTAGCCGCCTCAAGCGCGCGCGCTATGCCGCCCTGCGCGAAGGCGCGCAGGAAGGGAAGAGCGAGTGAGACGGCGTCCGCGCCGAGGGCGATCGCGCGAGCCGCGTCGAGCCCGCCGCGAATCCCACCCGATGCGATTGTGCCAAGTCCCACGCGCTTCGCATACGCGACACACGCCGCCGTGGGGATCCCCCACTCGCGCAATTCCCGGCCGAGGGCACGCTGGCGTTGGGGTCCGCGCAGGGCCTCCACACCCGTCCAGGTCGTCCCGCCCGCGCCAGACACGTCGACCCAGCGCACCCCGATCGCAGCCAGACGCTCGAGCGTCCCCGGCGCGAGTCCGCAGCCCGTCTCCTTGACGACGAGGGGCACAGGGAGCGTTTCAACGAGCTCTTGGATCGCGAGGAGGCAGCCGCGGAAATCCCGGTCACCTTCCGCTTGCACGAGCTCTTGCGCGGCATTGAGATGCACGCATAGGGCGTTTGCACCGATCGCTTCGACGAGCTCCGCCGCCCGGGCAGGTCCGACATCCCGCACTTGAACCGCGCCAAGGTTGGCGAGCAGCAGGATGTCGGGCGCGACATCGCGCACGCGGTAGCTCTCGGCCGCATCGGGGCTCAAAAGCATGGCGCGCTGCGATCCCACACCCATCCCGAGGCCGCACTTCTGTGCCACGGCGGCGAGCGCGCGGTTCACCTTTGCGCCCTCGGGTGTCCCTCCCGTCATCCCGGAGATCAGGATCGGTGCCTCGAGGTGCCGGCCGAAGAGCTCGCACGAGAGGTCGACCTCGTCCACCGAAAGCTCAGGCAGGGAGTCGTGGAGGAGGTGTACTTCCTCAAGCAGCGTCCCACTTCGGTGCTCCACGTCCTCGCTGGTGCACAGCCGCAGATGGGACTCCTTGCGCTCGGAGATATCGCTCATGCGGCGGCCTGCTCCGTTGCAGAAGCGAGGGCGGCCGCGCGGTGGCCCGAGAACGCGGCACTCTCCAGCGTGGCGGGAAGGCCTGTGTCCGTCCAGTCTCCCGCAAGAAACAGATCAGCCACAGGACCGACAGGTCCGGGTCGCAGGGGCTGGAGCTCGGGAGTCGGGGCCAGGGTTGCGGCCACCTCCTTCACGACAAGGGCGTGGCGCAGCTCAGCGTGAGCGGCACCGGGCAGCGCCTGTTTGGCCTCGCGCAGCGCAATCAAAGCGATCTCCCGGGTCGGAAGGTCGAGCCACGCCGAGGCTCCGCTGCGTACGCAAGCCAGTCTCGCGCCCTCGAGAGGGCTTCGTGCGGGAGTATTCGGGCGCTGATGGATACGGTCCACACGAAACAGCCATTGTGTTTGGCCGTCGAGCAGGCCGAGAAAGTCCGGTCCGCCGACAGGACGGTCGAGCCATAGCGTCACCGAGATGATCGGCGTCGCACGCTCGAGCGCCGCGGCCACGGCGGAACGAAGTTTGGGCGGCGCGATCCGACGTACGACGGGCGGCGGTACCGCCAGGATTACGCGCGAAGCGGAGAGGAGCTCGCCGCACGAGCGCACACCCACCGCGCGTCCGCCCTCCACCACGACTTCGTCTACGGGCGCCCGACAGCGTACGGTCCCGCCCCGCGTCTCAATGAACTTTCGGGCAGGCTCCGCGTAGAGCTCGGAGAGCGGCAGTGCGGGCAGCAGGAAGCGGCTCGCGGAGCGCGGACCCAACAGGGCGCGGGCGACGACGGCGGCGAGTAGGCCTGCGCTCGCCTCGTCGGGGTCCGCATTCAGCGTGGCCCACGTGAGGGGATCCCACAGGGCTCGCCGCGCCTGTGGGCTTTGACCGAGCGTGAGAAGCGCCTGTGCAACCGTGGAACTCTCGTCCTGCCCCCGGCCCCGCCCAAAACGTGAGACAAGCGCCTGGCCCGCACGTAGGGCGGAGAGGCGCTGGCGCAAGGAGAGGTGCCCGAATCGCATCACACCCGCGGCGAAGTGCAGCGGGGAGGGCAGGGCGGGACACGCAAGGCGTCGCACGCCGCGCGCTGCATCCCACAGGGGCACGTCGAGCGCGCTCTCCCACAGCGCTCCGCGGCGGCCAATTCGCGTGAGCAGCCCGAGGAACTCGTAGTAGCAGCCCATGAGCGCGTGCTGACCGTTGTCGACGCTGTCTCCCGTGCTGCGTTCCACGAAGGATCGCGCGCGTCCGCCAAGGGTAGGGGCCGCCTCGAGCACGCTCACCCCGCAGCCTCGCTCCGCAAGCGCACTGGCAGCCGCAAGTCCCGCTACTCCACCGCCCACCACCACGACGCTCATGCGTGTCTGCGCAGATCGAGCCAAGCGCTCGCGGCAATGGCGAGGCGTCGGCGCTTAGAAAGCCGAAGCGGCTCTCCCATACACGGGTACCCCCGACGATGCAGCTCTCCCAGGAGCGAGCGATAGATGCGGCCCATTGCCTGCGCAGGCCTCAGGCGGTGGCGGTCTTCAGGAGGGAGCAGGGTCTCGGCACGCTCGAAGTAGACCCGCGCTCGCTCACCGTGGCAGGCGAGCAAGAGCCGCATCGACTCACTGACTTCACGCCGCCGCACCGCCTCAGCTGACACACCGAAGCGCTCCAACTCCTCGCGCGGCAAGTAGATACGACCCGCCTCGGCGTCGTGGCCCACATCTCGCAGCACGTTTACGAGCTGCACAGCGATGCCTTGGACGCGTGCGTACTCCCGGGCCCGGGGATTGTGATATCCGAGCAGCTCGACCACGAGCAAACCGACAGTGGACGCGACGCGGTAGCAGTAGCGCTCGAGGTCCTGAAAAGTGTCAATCGGTGCGCCCATCAGATCTGACTCGACGCCGCGCAGCAGGTCGAGAAACACCTCTTGCGGCAGCCGAAACCGCTGCACGGCATCGGCGAGCGCGATCCCGACCGGATGCTTCGATTTCCCGAGGTACGCAGCTTCGAGCTCGCATCGCCAGCGCCGGATCAGGAGAAGGCGGTCACCACCTACGTCGGGATCGTCCGCCATGTCGTCGGCCAGGCGGCAAAAGGCATAGATCGCGTGAAGCGCGCGCCGCCGCGTCGCCGGCAGCATCCAAAATGCGGAAGCGAAGCTGGAGCCACTCTTGCGCGTAATGCGCCGGCAATGCTCGTAGGCTCGCTGGAGCTCAGGCTCCATGCGGGGCCTCGGGTCGAGCGAGCTCTCTCGGGGCGGCGGGAACCTCGGCTCGTACACGGTGCGCCCGCACGACGTCGTGCACGCCGGCAAACACGATCCGCAAGCGTTGACGCGCGCCAAGGCGCGGCGCGCCCGCTTGCACCGCGTACTTGGCGCTTGCCAGCGCGTCGCACGCCACGAGACCTGCTCGCCGGAACAACGCCACCTGAAGGCGCAGCCGTCCATGCGTCGCGGTGATGAGCCCACCGCCCTGCTCGAGTAGCGCCCGGGCGCGTGCCGTCTCGAAGGCGAGCAGGGCGCGCAGCGCCGGGCTGTCTTCGCCGCGCAGCAGCCCCTCAGGATCCACGGCGAAGCGTGCCAGATCCTCGGCCGGGAGATAGATCCGACCTCGGCGTGCGTCGTCGGCGACATCCTGCCAGTGGTTTACAAGCTGAAGGCCCGTACAGATCTGATCGGAGGCTTGGAACAGCTGCGGATCGTTCACCCCAAAGAGCAACAGGACAAGACGACCCACCGGGTTTGCGGAGTCGCGGCAATACCCGAGCAGTTCGTCCCAGGTCTCATAGCGTTGCTGCACGGTGTCGCGGCGGAACGCGCGGAAGAGCGCACGGAACGGATCGAGGGGCAGCCCGAGCTCACGGATCACAGCGCCGCACGCACGTTGTGCGAAATGCGGCGCCGGCCGGCCCGCGGCGGCGGCCTCGAGGCCGCGCTGCCACTCCGCGAGGGCAAGCCGTGGCTCGACACCCGACACGGGCTCGTCGGCAAGGTCATCTGCGATGCGCACCGTCGCGTAGATCGCCGCGAGCGAAAGCCGCAGCTTCCGCGGCATGAGGAGTGACCCCACTGCGAAGTTCTCGTAATGGGTGCGCGCCAGCCGGGCGCACGCGCGCAGGTCCTGCTCCAATGCCGTGCTCAACGCAGCTCCAGAGCCGGCGAGTCGGGGCGAGAGGAATTGCGCGCGCGATCACGCAGATAGAGGCCGAGCGCGGAAAGCGTGAAGTAGCGGGGATAGCCGTGATAGCGCAGATAGAAGTGGCCGGGGAAGCCCGTTCCCGTCCACTCTTTCTCCGTCCACCCGCCGTCCTGGCCCTGGCGCGCAAGCAGGTACTCGATTGCGCGCCGAACGGGCTCGCTCCCGCCGCGGCCCGCGGCAAGGAGCCCCATCACCGCCCACGCAGTCTGGGAGGGTGTGGAAGGTCCACGCCCCCGCGCGGAGGGGTCGTCGTAGCTCGCAGGCGATTCACCGAATCCGCCATCCTTGTTTTGGCGCGTCTCTAGCCAGTCGGCTGCCCGCTTGACGCGCGAGTCGTCGGGCCCGAAGCCAAGCCGCGCGAGACCCGTGAGCACACTCCAGGTCCCGTAGAGGTAGTTCACACCCCAACGCCCCCAGAAGGAGCCATCGGCCTCCTGACGCGCCGTCACGAAGGCGAGCGCGCGCTCCGCTTGGCGCGAGCTCAGCGAGTAGCCGAAGTGCCCCAAGAGCTCGAGGCCACGGCCTGTGAGATCGGCGGTCGGCGCGTCGAGCATCGCCTTCATGTCGGCGAAGGGAATCTCGTTCCAGACGCCTCTCACGTTGTCGACGTCGAAAGCCCCCCAGCCCCCGTTCGCGCTCTGCATGTTCAGGGCGAAGCGCATTCCACGCTGCACCGCCTTGTCCTTGCGCACTTCGTCGGTGAGTGTGAGCCGGTCCAGGGTGGTGGCGATCGCCACCGTATCGTCGACGTCGGGGTAGTAGACGTTTTCGTACTCGAACGCCCACCCACCAGGCTTAGAGTCGGGACGCTTTCTCGCCCAGTCGCCGCGGACGCCCAGGATTTGGCGATCCAGGAGCCACTCGGCACCTTGTGCGAGTCGTGCGTCGTCGAGCTCCGCTCCCGAATCGAGCAGAGACTTGATCACCAAGACGGTGTCCCACACCGGCGACACACAGGGCTGGAACATGAGACCCTGAGGCAGCTGAACGGTGAAGTCCTCAATCGCCTGGTGGCCTCTGCGCACGGCGTCATCCTCAGAACCGTGAAGCGCGCAGAGCGCCAAGGTGGAGTTGAGCATGGCGGGAACGATTCCTCCCCAGCCGCCGTTTCGGTCTTGCCGCTCCCGGATCCAGCGCTCCGCCTCGCGTAACGCGCGCGCGCGCAGCGGACGCCGGTGGGTGAGTGTGCTGAGGCGGGAAAGCGCGCGGTCCAGCAGGGTGAAGAAGCGCCGGAAGGTGAAAAGGCCGGGGCCGGCATCGAATATGAGCTTTGCCCGTGCGGGGTCCTCGCACCAAAGCTCCCGCACAGACATCTCAGATCGCTCCAGGGGAACGCGGAAATCCACGGCCTGCAGAACGCTCAACGGGACGACCGTGCCCCGCGCCCAAGAAGACATCTCATAGATGCTGAGAGGGAAGCGCTCGGGCAACAGCATGATTTCGACCGGCATGACGGGTATGCCGCGCGCTGGAAACTCCCCGAAATAGGACAGCCAAATGCGCGTGAAGACGCCCGCGCGTGCAAGCCCGCCGCGCGACAAGATGAGGTCGCGGGCGCGCGTCATCGCGGGTTCGTCCGCCTTCATGCCGAGCTGTTTCAGAGCGAAATAGGCCTCAATCGTGAGGGAGAGATGACTCTCCGCTCCTTCGTAGCGTGCCCACCCGCCATCGCTCTGCTGCGTGGCAAGCAGGAACGCTGCCGCCTGGCGGTCACGCTCGTCGACCGCGAGCCGCATCAGGCGGCGGTAGATCACGTACTCTGCGGTGATCGAGGCGTCGGCCTCGAGCGGGAAGACCCAGTGGCCGTCCTCTCGCTGACTCTTCCACAAGTTCTCCTGCGCCCGCTGGATCGCAGAGCCCACGCGCTCCAGGCCCGGGGGTACGGCAAGCGGTCCCTCTGTCGATTCGCCCGTGCCCTCGATTTGGATCAGACCGCTCATGCCATGCCTCCCAGCAGCTCGCGAGCCGTCTCGACCACGCTCGGCGCGTCGATTGCGGCGCTCGACCACTGCTCCCCAATGTCCCCATGCTCCACGAACGCATCACCGACACCGAGGGTGCGGACCAAAGTACCGGGCGCGGCAACCGCAAGGCACTCGAGGACGGCGCTCCCGAGACCGCCGATCGCAGCGTGGTCTTCCACCGTGACCACCCGTCCGCAGCGCCTGGCTGCGGCGGCGAGCACGTGCCCGTCGAGGGGTTTCACGAAACGCGCGTCGATCACCGTCGACGAAACCCCGATCTCGGCGAGCCGCTCGGCCGCATCGAGCGCCGTGGCCACGGTTTTGCCAAGACCCACGAGCGCCAGGTCATCCCCTCGGCGTAGAACGCTCGCGCGTCCAATCGCGATCGGCTTTGGATCCGGGTCAAGCGCCACACCCATGGCGGCGCCGCGTGGAAATCGCAGCGCGAAAGGCCGGCCCGAGTCGACCGCGGTCGCAAGAAGATGCTGGAGCTCGTTTTCGTCACGCGGCGCGGCCAGGATGAGGTTCGGAATCGGCCGCAAATAACCCAGATCGAACACGCCATGGTGTGTCGGTCCGTCGGCTCCCACCAAGCCTGCGCGATCGAGCACGAAGACGACAGGCAGACCCTGCAAGGCCACGTCGTGAACCACTTGGTCGAAGCCGCGCTGCAGGAAGCTCGAATAGATTGCGCACACCGGGCGCATCCCTTCCGCGGCGAGCCCCGCTGCGAAGGTGACCGCGTGCTGCTCCGCGATGCCGACGTCGTACCAGCGGTCGGGATGGCGCCGCGCGAAGCGGTCGAGCCCGGTACCATCCGGCATCGCGGCGGTCAGGGCCACCACGCGCGGATCGCGGTCGGCGACACGAGCGAGGGCTTCGGCAAAGCACGCCGTCCAGCTGGGAGGCGCCGGTGCTCCGTCCCCCCGACGCTTGCCGGTTTCGACGCAGAAGGGCACGGTCGCGTGCCAGCTGAAGGGATCGGCCTCGGCCGGCGCGAAGCCTTTGCCCTTGCGCGTGCGCACGTGTACGACGGTTGGCCCCTTTGCGTCTCGCAGCGCCTCGAGCACAGGGAGCAGCTCGCCAAGGTCATGACCGTCGACCGGACCGAGCACCCGGAAGCCAAGCGTTTCAAAGTAGGGACGCGGGTTCGCAGCGCGAGCGAGCGCGCCCACGTTGGGTGCGATCGACATTCCATTGTCGTTGAACACGACTTTGAGATCGCTGCCGAGGAAGCCGGCGTGGTTGAACGCCTCAAAACTCATCCCAGCGGTCGCGGCGCCATCACCGATCACCGCCACCACACGTCCGTCCCGTCCCTGACGGCGTAGCGCCTCCGCCATCCCGAGCGCAGCCGAGACCGAGGTGCCCGCATGGCCGGCCCCGAACACGTCGTAGGGGCTTTCGCAGCGGCGCAAGAAGCCACTCGGTCCGTCTGAACGCTTGATCCGTCGCAGCGCTTCGCGCCGACCCGTCAGGGCCTTGTGGCCGTAGGCCTGGTGACCGACGTCCCAGATCAAGCGATCTTGTGGCGTGTCAAAAGTGTAGTGGAGCCCGATCGTGAGTTCGACGGTTCCAAGACTTCCCGCGAAATGCCCCCCCACTTCGGCCGCCACATCGATCAACTCGCGTCGCAGCTCGACCGCGACGGCGGAAAGCTCCTCCTTCGGCAGCCGGCGCAGGTCGCAGGGCTCCTCGATGGATGCGAGCAGTCCCACTAACGCACCACCCAGCTCGCGAAGCGCAGCGCGTCCTTGGGACTGCGGGTCAGGGTCTCGGCCGCGCTCGCTTCGAAGCCGGAGTGCAGCTTGCAGTTCTCGCAGCGCTTGTCCCGGCGCTGGGAAAAGAACTCCCAGTCGGTCGATTCGAGCAGCTCGCGATAGGTCTTGTAGTGCGAATCTGTGATGAGGTAGCAGGGACCTTTCCAGCCCCGCGGATTCCGCGTGACGTTGGCCCAGGGCGTACAGTCAAGGTCACGGTCGCCGGTTAAGAAATCGAGATACAGCGGGGTCGAAAGAACCTTGTGGCGCTTCGCGATCTCGCGGATCTTCCGGAACTTCTCGTGCACCTCCTGCTTCGCCAGATAGATATCGTTGTCCAACACCTCATACGCGTAGCCTGGCGTGATCAGAAAGCCGTGCACTCCCATCCCGTCGAGCATCGTGAAGAGCTCTTCGAGTTCCTCGAGCGAAGTGTCCTTGTAGATCGTCGTGTTCGTCGACACGCGGTAGCCGCGTTCGACGGCGCGCTTCATCTGCGGGACGATCGCGTCGAACACGCCCTCCTGACAAACCACGCGATCGTGGGTCTCGCGCATGCCGTCCAAGTGCACCTGGATCGTGAGGTTCGGGTGCGGCGGAATCTTCTCCATGAACCTGTCAAGCAGGATCGCATTCGTGCACAGCTGGACGTGCTTTCCGCGCTCGAAGCAGCCGCGCAGAAGATCCGGAGTCGGCTTGTAGATCAGGGGTTCACCGCCACACACCGACACGATCGGAGCGCCGCACTCGTCCACGGAGTCCAGGCACTCTTGCAGCGTCATCTTGTCGTAGTAGGTGTCCTCGTACTCGACGATCCGGCCGCAACCCGCACATGCAAGATTGCAGGCGTGGAGGGGCTCGAGCATCAAGACAAGCGGATAGTGCCGTTTGCCCGCGCGCTTTTGCTGAGCGATGTACCGGAAGAGGTCGTACTGCAGTCGCAAGGGGAAACGCATCGTTATCCTTTCCGGGGTCGCTGTGGAATCAGCGCTGCCACGGCACGCAGGGCCTGGCGGCGGCGCTCCTCTCCGGCCGGCGAGGGATCAAGCAAGGACAAAAGGAGGTTACCGTCAAGAAGGGAGACCACCCCTGTGGCCAGCCGCTCGGCGTCATGGCCCGGAGGGAGAACCTCCCGCAGCGTGTCGCGCACGTCGCGCATGAAAATCTCGTGTAGGTCGAGCAGTGTGCGCTGAAGCGTGTCCCGCAGCGCGGGAGATTCGAACATCCAGCGTACAAACGATTGGATGGCCTCACGGTTCGACGTGACAAAGTCTTCGTACACTGCGAAGAGCTCAGAGAGGCGCTTCTCGGCGTCTACGTGATCCAGGCTCGCCGCGAGCATGTCCCGAAAGGGCACCAGAAACTCGCGGCAGGTTTCCCGAAAAAGTGTCGCCTTATCGCCAAAATGCCAGAAGATTGCGGCTCGCGATACTCCGGCCTTGCGAGCGATCTGCGTCACGCTCGCGTGCTCGAAGCCTTGCGTCGCAAAGAGCTGCATCGCCGCGCGCACGATGCGGTCGCGGGTGATGGCCTTGCGATGCGTGAACGCAGGTGCCACCGGCGGGCTCACCGGATGCTTCTCGCGTTTCATGGCAGGTCCCCCGAGATGACGAAGGTCCGAGCACCGGGGGGCTGGTGCGTCGCACTCGTTCGTACGTGAAAAAACGGAGACAAGGTCGCGGCGCCCTCGTGCAAAGGCGCAGCGCACGGCGCCCCGCTTGCCTGACAGTCTTGACCACCCGGGGCACCCGTCCCTGTGGCACCGCGCCTCAGCGCCTGCACTTCAGTGCGCCTCCTCGCACCCCGGCTGGGCCGGCAGACCACCGACGCGCAGGGCAGACGGGAGGAGAAGCGCACTGGTCACGGCGACGACGATCGCGAGCCCAAGCCAACCGACGGGCGACAGGCCGATCTTGAACGCGATCACCGCATTGAACAATACGATCGCAGCATAGAAAGCGGTCACCACGCCGCGCGCTCTCGGCAACTGGTAGAGGGGCGCCCCCCGAAGCCACCCCGCGCGTTCGAGCGCCCCCATCGCCCCGAGCACCACCGCGCCCACAAAGGCCCATCCGAGGTAGTTCGTGAGTGGGACACCAAAGAACACGCCGGGCTCCGCGTAGTCGTAGAGTTTGCCAAGGAACCAGCGGTCCCCGCGCAGCGCCACGGGGTCGCACACGAGATCAATCGCCACCATCAGGAATGTGGAAAGGCCAAGCAGGAGAGGCGTCAGCGGGATGCGGCCGGGCGGGTCCGCGGGAACTCGGAGCATGTGACGAGCGGTCGCATAGCCCACGAAAGACAAGAAGACGAAGGAGAGCGAATCCATGAAGGGGACGTTTGAGACCCAAAGCTCGCGGCCACGCGTCGGCGCGTCCAGATAGTGGTAGAGGCCGAACGGGAAGCCATTTCGTGTCGAAACATATTCGCAGACGAACGCGACTCCATAGCCGAGCACGAGCCACACGATGGTGCGGACCGGTCCGATCTCCCCGAGGGCAATCACGAGGAACGCCGCCAGAAAGCAGAAAACATACGGGCGCAAGGCGACTGTATGGACCAGTAGTTCGACGATATGCACCTGAGGTTCCAAGTAGCTGGACGACCGCGCGTCGTGCCTTGGGGCCGGAGGATCGGGCGTGCCCCGGGCGGTCACAACCGAAAACGCTGACCGAACGCCGGCATTGGGTCAGTGGGCGACGGCGGATTCATCGCCACTTCACTTGCGGGGCGAAGAAAGCACGCGCGGGGCTCCGCGCTGCCTCGGAAGTTTGCCCTTA
>Ga0074046_10002505_pt1 | contig 15831 bp, 16 predicted proteins | sample BogForMeECP23OM3_FD_94441 | JGI IMG/M metagenome (GOLD analysis project Ga0074046, IMG submission 94441) | Bog forest soil microbial communities from Calvert Island, British Columbia, Canada - Bog Forest MetaG ECP23OM3 | ecosystem: Environmental > Terrestrial > Soil > Wetlands ...
AAGGCCATGATGTTCGAGTCGTCACGGCCACCAACGAATCTATCAATGGGCTTTACTCTAAAGTGAGAACTGCAGCTGAAATCACCTACTCGCGGCGTTCCAGAATCCGGATCCATGATGAGATAGTTGCGTTCCATCCGGATGTTGTGCATGTCCACAACTTCTTTCCATTGCTTTCACCCTCGGTCTATTACGCATGCCGCGCAGCCAAAGTGCCGGTGGTACAGACTCTTCACAATTTTCGTTTCGTGTGTCCAAACGGACTACTGTTCCGTGACGGGGCGCGATGCGAGTTGTGTTTGGGCAAAACGGTGGCATGGCCCGCTGTGAGGCACGCGTGTTATCGTGACAGCCATCTGGGAACGGCAGCCGTGGTTTCTATGCTCGCTGCGCACCGCTATTTGGGAACCTGGTCCACAAGAGTGCATGCTTACATTGCGCTGACGAAGTTTTCGCGTCAGAAGTTAATAGCTGGGGGTTTGCCTGCTGATCGTCTCTTTGTGAAGCCCCACTTTGTTGTTCCGGACCCTGGTAGGGGCTGCCAAAGAGACGATTTCGCTCTGTTTGTCGGCAGGCTATCCGAAGAGAAAGGAATCAGGACATTGTTGTCCGCTTGGGAACGCCTAGGACGTACGAGGAAAATCAAAATTGTTGGAGAAGGGCCGCTGCAGGCGGCGGTCCTCGGATCAGTTAGAGCTAATCCAAACATCGAATTCCTGGGCCCGCGAACCGCCCAAGCCGTTCTCGACTTGATGGGGATAGCGAGGCTCTTGGTTGTGCCCTCACGATGGTACGAAGGTTTTCCACGCGTGATCGTCGAAGCCTTCTCCAAAGGGCTTCCCGTTGTTGGCAGCCGGCTAGGCTCTATCGCGGAGCTTATCGATCATAGCCGGACCGGTATGCTATTTGAGCCGGACAATTCCCAAGATCTTGCTGAGACCGTGGAATGGATGTTCACTCATACCGACGATCTGTTGCGTATGTCTGATGCCGCCAGGTCGGAGTTTGAAACGAAATATACGGCAGATCGAAACTATGAACAGCTAATGGACATCTACCATCGAGCGCAAACGATATCACAGCTTCACAAATCCTAGGAAGCTTCGACTATCTAGAGCCAGCTTGCATCGCCCTGACATGATCACATCGACCTGCGGCAAAGTACCGGTGGGCAGCACAACAGAGACGACCCTAGCGACTTACCGTTTGTTTGGTATTTCTTTCTGCGTTGTCCCCAAAGAAGTAGTGGCCAACGATATACGACTGCGGGCGCGAGACAACGTACCCAGTTCCGTCATCCTTGCAAATGCTCACGTCATTGTTGAAGCGCAAAAGGATCCTCAACTAAAGAATGCAATTGCGAATGCCTCCTTAGTAATTGCGGACGGGATGCCTGTTACCTGGGTGCTTAGAGGCAAGGGGCAAAGGTTCGTCGAACGGTACCCTGGTTCGGACCTCATGGAAGATATACTTCGTCTTGAGAGTTCGGCTGCTCATTATCTCATGGGTTCTACTCCAGACATTTTGGGGCGAATCAGCGGTAAGTTTAAAGGCAGTGTCATAGGCTCTTACTCGCCGCCGTTCACCAACAATGGTTTCACTGAGCAGGAGAAGTGCAGGCAGCTTGAATTGATTGAAAAAAGCCGGCCCGATTTCATCTGGGTAGGTTTGGGTGCTCCAAAGCAGGAGGCCTATGTCACCGAGATGGCCTCCAGGTCTTCGCGGGGTGTCTGGCTAGGCGTTGGAGCTGCCTTTGATTTCCATGCTGGAATCAGACGTCGAGCTCCTCAATTCCTGCAAGAAGCTGGACTCGAGTGGGCCTTTCGACTTATCAGTGAGCCGCAACGTCTTGGGCCGCGATATCTGGCGACCAACCCAGTTTTCATCAAGCTCGCTTGTCAGGAATTGCTCAGACGGCAGAGTAACGGTGCCGTTGGTCATGACCGTAAGGCATAAAACAGAGCTGAACGAGGCATTTGAGTGTAGTTCGGTCAGGAAACAGGAAGGATAAACATGGGTTATAAGAAGGCCTTCATTACGGGAATTACGGGACAGGACGGATCCTATCTCGCCGAGCTTCTCTTGGAGAAGGGTTATGAGGTTCACGGCCTGATACGTCGCTCGAGTTCGTTCAATACCGGCCGGATTGACCACATTTATCAGGACCCGCATAATCAGCGCGCGCAGCTATTTCTACACTTTGGAGATCTCACCGACTCCACCAATCTTAACCGGCTCCTGAGAACTACAAAGCCTGATGAAATCTATCATCTGGGCGCCCAAAGCCACGTGCGCGTGAGCTTCGACATGCCCGAGTACACTGCCGATGTCACGGGGGCAGGCACAATCCGAATCCTGGACGCCATATTGGAGAGTGGTCTAAGTACCAGGTTTTACCAGGCTTCGAGCTCCGAAATGTTTGGCAATACCCCCGAAAGTCCGCAGAAAGAAACAACGTCCTTTCATCCACGAAGTCCATATGCCTGCGCAAAAGCCTTTTCCTATTGGATCACCATCAACTATCGCGAAGCATATGGTCTGTACGCGACGAACGGAATTCTTTTCAACCATGAGAGCCCTCGACGAGGAGAGACGTTCGTTACTCGCAAGATCACCAGAGCTGTTGCTCGCATCTTGGCCGAGAAGCAGCGAGAACTCTTCTTAGGTAATCTGGATGCCAAGCGAGACTGGGGTTATGCCAAGGATTATGTTGAAGCCATGTGGCTGATGCTGCAGCAACCGGAACCGAATGACTATGTCATTGCCACGGGAGAAAGCCATTCAGTGCGAGAGTTTTGCGAGACGGCATTCGAGTCGGTTGGGCTGGATTATCGCGATTTCGTGAAAAGTGATCCCAAATACTATAGACCAACAGAAGTTGACATACTTGTTGGCGATTCTTCTAAGGCCAGAAGTAAGCTTGGCTGGACTCCCACTATCACATTCAGGGAACTGGTTCACCTGATGTTGATGTCAGATCTACGCGCTGAAGGTCTAGATCCCGAAAAGGTAATGAAAATATGCGAGGTTCGAAGTGGAATGCAGGTGACGCGGTCATTTTCTGCGATAGCGAACTGCGCCGACTGAAGATCGCTGTAACAGGAGGAAGAGGATTTCTCGGACGCCATGTGGTCGATGCCTTGGTCAGACATGGGGCGAGTCCTGAGAATATTATCGCGCCCTTAAGAACGGAATTTGACCTCCGCTCAGCACATGATGCGGCTGCTGTCGTTGCAGGCCGGGATTTGGTCATTCATCTGGCTGCTCGCGTCGGGGGTATAGGATTCAATCAATGCTGGCCGGCTGACCTTATTTATGACAACACCATGATGGGTCTCAATGTAATCGAGCAGGCTCGTAAGAAAGGCGTCCGGAAATTGCTCGTGGCCGGTACGGTGTGCGCCTATCCTAAATTTGCGTCAGTACCGTTCAAGGAAGTGGACCTTTGGAACGGATACCCAGAAGAAACCAATGCACCGTATGGTCTTGCCAAAAGACATATGTTAGTCATGTTGCAGGCATATAGGCAGCAGCACAATCTGCATGGAGTATTCCTCCTTCCCGCCAACCTCTACGGCCCTCACGACAATTTCGATGTTGAAACCTCGCACGTCATCCCCGCCATGATACGTAAGTTCGTGGAGGCCAAGGACGACCGAATGCCAGCGGTGGAGCTATGGGGAGACGGGTCGCCCTCTCGGGAGTTTCTATTTGTCGAGGATTGTGCTCGCGCTTTCGTGCTCGCAGCCTTGCGCTACGACGGACCCGAACCGATCAATCTGGGCACCAGCGAGGAAACCAACATCAGATTTCTGGCGGAGACGATCCGGGAACTTGCCGGCTATCAAGGTGAGATTGTCTGGAATTCGTCTCGGCCCAATGGCCAAGCGAAACGTCGGCTGGACGTATCGAGAGCGAAAGAAGCCTTCGGATTCGAAGCCAAGGTGGCCTTGAAGGATGGCCTTCAGAAAACGATTTCCTGGTACTTGGAGCATCAGGAGGTTGGTGTGTCCCGGGCCACTGGGGACCCGACCTCTCTCCTCTGAAGTCCGTCTTGTACTTTTCCACTTCCGCCAGCCTGCAGAATCACGGCTCTAGCTCTTCCCGCCTCAGATGGAGTCACTTGGCACAATGGTTGTGTGCTTCTCACGGTACTGGATTATGATGGTCTGTCTTCGTCGGTGAGCAAGTTGGGTACCTCCTATATGTGGACGATCAGCTCGGGAGCGTGGGATTTACGACCACAATCTCCACGACGCTCGAGTACAGAACTTCATCGGATCCGATGACGTGGTCCACACCACAGGCCACGGACATGGCCCAGGCCGCCATGAGACTCGCTGCTAGAGCATGCATCGGCTTTTTCCTCGTTGCTATAACTGCCTGTGGTTCAGGCAGCAAGCAGGTCCAAGTCTCCCCAGTCCCTCTAATGAACGCTCAGAATCCACTGGTCACGCCTACCTATGATGGCTCTGGCCAGTCGGTCGAGCCGGACGTGACGGTCTTCGCTTCTCCATGGCACGGGTTCAGCTATTGGATGGCTTTCAGCCCATATCCCAACGGCAATGAGCGCGACGAGAACCCCTCTGTCCTCGCCTCGAACGATGGGGCAGACTGGCAAGTTCCTCCTGGCCTTCACAATCCGCTCGCGCTACCTTCGAGCACCGACTTGTACCTTGACGATGCGAGCATCTTCTATGATGTTGCGTCGGATCAGCTCTGGGTTTACTACCTCGACACGTTCAAGACAAGTGAGAACTTGCTCCGGCTGACTTCTCCGGACGGTGTTACTTGGCATAATGATGGCGTTCTTTTTACGGCTCCGTATCGCGATATTCTGTCACCAACGGTGAGTGAATTGGGTGGAACTTACCGCATGTGGACGGTCAACTCGGGCGCCGCGGGATGCACGACCACAACCGGCACAACGGTTGAGTATAGAACTTCGTCGGATGGGATCGCCTGGTCCATGCCTCAGGCGACTGACATGGCTCAGTCCGGTTATTTTATCTGGCATATCAACGTCAAATGGGTGCCCTCGAAACAGGAATTCTGGGTTGTAGCTGCGGCTTTTCCCCAAGGCAGCAACTGCAACAACACAGTCTTGTTTTTCCTGCGAAGTTCAGACGGTGTGCACTGGACTTCTTACAACCGAATTGCCCTCAATACGGGTACGACGTGGGACCGAAGTGAAATCTATCGCTCCACATTGTGGTACGACTCCTCAACCGATTTGTTATCGATTTGGTATTCGGCCCGAGGCGGGGAGGAGTGGCACATCGGCCTGACGCAAGACCATTATCAGGAGTTTCTGGCGTGGTTGCTGCAATGATTGGTTATCGCTGGCCTGCTTCGCCGCGCCCGCGATCGGGCAATCCGCCTCTGAGTTGACATCACGTGAAACACCGCTCCCTACCGGTTGGGGCCGGCATGGGGAGCGTCACAGCCGCGCAAGCCCTTCAGACGCCTACCCGGCTTTTGCTTTGAGGGAGGGATTCCAGGTAGTTTCCCATCGGGGCTGATCAGAATTGGAAGAAAGAAACGGCCTTCCTTCGAAAATATGCTGCTGCACGCTCCCGCACCGAAGCCAGTCACTGCTCGCGGCAAACGCGCATTCGTGGATTCTGGCAACTGGCAACCAATTCCCGTAAGACTCGGCTGTATCAAGGCTACCGAGTTCACCAGCACTTCTCCCTCAACCGTGCAAGGTCCGCCTCCTGGAGATTCCTTCCGGTCACACGGGCCCATGACACGGTGCTACTTCTTCCCTGACAAGAACCCCGGGATTTTGCTGGCTAGTTCGTCTGAGAACCCAAGCGCGTCTTGGCCCGCGAATTGCAGTCCCTGAGCACATACTCGCCAAGTCCGCCAGTACAAAGTCAGTGTTCAAGAAGCAGCAAACGTGTTCAGTTTCCACCCGAATCACGATGTCAAGTCCATCGTAGAATCTGGTCAAGCACATGAGTAAGTTCCAGGACTGGGACGATCCGCAGTATCACAATGTCGAGACTCTGAAGTCGCCAACCGCGAACGAGCTGCCGACGATTGCGCGATGTCGAAGGAAGTTGAGATGATGCTTCACGAGAGGATTGTACGTGTGACGGAACACGGGAACACCAAGTCTGTAGCGAAGGCATTACTCCTGGGACTGCTCATTGGATGTACCGTACTTGCGGGTGCACAGGCGGCATCAGAAGAGAAGGAGTCCCTGGCACCCCAAAAACTTAAATCGCGACCTTCTTTCCTCACTGTGGGGTCGCCTGACATTAAATCGCTTCCGAAGAATCTATTTGTAGATCAGATAAACTTCTGGACCGCGCCCGCGCATATGGGGGAGAAACAGTGGGAATGGGCAGTGCCGGCGGTGATTGCAGGCGCAGGTTTGATCGCAGCCGACAATACCATTGAAAAACACGTTCCAACAAGCGCCGCCACGGTCTCCCATGCGGTTACCGCTTCGAATGCCGGCGTTGCCGCTCTAGCCGGCGCTGGAGCAGGACTCTTTGCACTCGGACACCTCCGCGGAAACGATCACGCGCGAGAAACTGGACTCCTCGCCGGAGAAGCCGCAATCGGAGCATTCCTGGATACGGAAGTTTTCAAATACGCCGCCGGACGGGAACGGCCTTTCACAGGCAGCGGTACTGGGCGGTTCTTCGTGGGCGGTGACTCATTTCCGTCGATGCATTCTTCGGTTAGTTGGGCGATTGCCAGCGTGATTGCACATGAGTATCCCGGATCTCTCTCGCAACTTCTTTCTTATGGCGTGGCCGGAGGCGTGAGCGCCGCGCGGTGGGCGGGCAATAAGCATTTTGCATCGGATGTCGTGATTGGCAGTGCTCTTGGTTGGTATATGGGATGGCAGGTTTACCACTCTCATCAGAACGACGAAGATCTGGCCAGGTATGGCACGTTCAGTAAAGGTGAGAAAGCGGAGTCCGGCGGCGCAAGAAATGTCGGTTCCAGCTATGTCCCGCTCGACAGCTGGGTCTATCCAGCCCTGGAACGCTTAGTTGCCCTTGGCTACATTGGCACGGCATCACTCGGACTGCGTCCCTGGACTCGACTTGAGTGTGCGCGCCTGCTCGAAGAGGCCTCGGATCGACTAGCGGATGTCGAAGGCCCACTGGAAGTACAAAGCCTCTATGATGCGCTCTCCCGTGAGTTTAGGGTTGAATCCGATGAGATAAGCGGGAATGGTACTCTCAACTACCAACTCGAGTCTGTTTACCAGCGTTCCCTTGGCATTTCTGGAAAGCCGCTCACGGATAACTTTCACTTTGGTCAAACGTTGCTGAACGACTACGGTCGGCCGCACGAAGAAGGGTTCAATACTGTGGCGGGAGCGTCAGGCTGGGCCACGGCGGGCCCATTTGTTTTTTACGCGCGAGGGGAATATCAGTATGCCCCTTCGGCGCCTGCACCTTCGGCTGCGGTACTCGATTTTTTCCACACCACCGATTCTTGGCCGACTGCTCCTGCTCTTCCTGTAGCCGAGATCAGCCAGTTTCAACTGCTGGACACTTATATCGGATTCAATTTTGCAAACTGGCAGCTGTCGTTTGGGAAGCACAGCTTATGGTGGGGACCCAGCGAGGGTGGGACTATGATTTTTACTAACAACGCACCTCCCCTCAACAATATGTTCATGCTCGATCGGGTCAGTCCGTTTCGGCTACCGTGGCTCTTCCGGTATCTCGGCGATATTCGGCTCCAGTTCTTCATCGGTCAACTATCGGGTCAGGAGTTTATCACTAAGACTTTCACTGGTTCCTCCATTCAGGAAACTATCGGCCAGTATGGCAAGAACCTAGATCCGCAACCGTTTCTCAGTGGAGGAAAGATCAGCCTCAAGCTTACAAAGAACTTCGAGTTCGGGATGTCGAAAACAACGCTCTATGGAGGACCAGGCAACCCTCTTACCCCGAAAACTTTTCTGCAGAGCACATTCGGAGTGCACGTTAACGGCGACACCTTGGGCGATGGGCGTACGACGGCAGACTTCTCTTATCGAATTCCGTACCTTCGTGATTGGATCACTCTCTATGGCGAAACCTTGAGCGAAGACGAGATCTCACCAATTCCGTACATGCGAAAGTCTGTTTCCGAAGGAGGGTTGTACTTCCCCAAGGTACCCCGGGTTCCGAAACTCGACCTCAGGCTTGAAGGCGGATATACCAGCCCAACTTTGTTTTACGACCTTTGCAACTCGTGTTTCTATAGTAATGCGCAGTATGTAAGCGGTTACACCAATGACGGTCAGTTGATCGGCACGTGGGTGGGCCGCGCGGCACAAGGCGAATTAATGAGAGCAAACTACTGGCTGGGGCCGCGGAAGAAGATCGGCATAGAACTCAGGCACAGAAAGATTGACCGGCAATATCTTCCACAAGGGGGAACACAGAATGATGTCTCCGTTAATGCAGACATCTTTACGATGCGGTGCTTTCGCCTTTCTGGAAATCTGCAGTATGAGCGATGGCAAATTCCCCTGTTGGCGACGAGCCGACAGTCGAACGTGGCGGCCTCCTTTCAGCTCTCCTTCTGGCCAAGCGTCCGCGCACATTAAACGGCAATCCAGTGTGCTGCGTGTTTAACGGTTCGCAGACCAATCTCGCGGTTTGCGATAACGAAACTACCGTATTGATTACGGGGGGTAGGTTGCGAGCGCATCGTCTAGAGCACCAGGCTGCTAGAGCCGCAGGCTGATCTTTCAGATCGACGAGAGCACCAAAGTGGCCACTCTGCTGTGGCAGGATCTGCTGGGTGTGTATTCTTTCTTGGGCTCTGAGCAATGAGGACGTGGAATTCGACATGCGCGACACAAGGTGCCCGTCTCTGTGGAAGGGAGTAGCCAGTCAATCGATCATCCTGCTCGCTGCTTTTGTGCTGGTGGAGTCACCTATGAGGCTGCAGGCACAGTCCGATTCGGGTCTGCTGTCGGCTTTCCGCGAGTCCTGCACGACGCTGGACGCTGGAAACAGATCAGACATTGGGGCTCGCGGGTTTGACTTCGCCCCTGGAACCCACGGGGGAATCAGAGCCCTATGGTTCGAAGATCTTGGCATGAATGGGGGAGACACCCCCGTCTGGCCATCGCGTTTCGAACCTCCTATGAATATCGAAAAGGTTTTCGAAGGAAAGCAATGGCTCGGTTGTCCTAGCTCAGACGAAGGAGATGGGCCTCCCGCGAGCGCTGCAGTAACGCAAGCTGCCGACCGTGATAGCTCCACAAGCAGTTCCAAAGCACCTGCAGCTCTCGTCGCACAGCAGCACAACCGGCCTGATCGCAATCTCGATATCTACTATAGGAATCGCCGAGAGTTCAGCCTCGACGTCGGATGGCATCCTGTAAACATTCCATTCATCTACGACTTTGCTGTTGGCGACAGCTACAACATGACGCCGTTGAAGTATACGCTCGTGCCGATCATCGCTTCGTTGCGATGGCATATAACCAATGTTGGATGGCGGTGGATTTTCCGCGGCAATATGGATTTCACCTTTAGCGGGTCCATCACGCCGATTCCCCGAGGACCGGAAACTCACTACTACTCATTCATTTTCGGTATCCGTCGGAACTTCGTCTATCGCAACTGGAAGGCCGTACCTTTTTTCGAACAGCGCGGCGGAGCAGGAATCATTAACGCGAAAGAACCCCTGGGTGTAATTTGGGCGCAGGGGCAGAATCTGACATTCACTTACGACATGGGCGCCGGTGTCCGTTACAACCTTGATTCCAAGTATTCATTCTCTGCAGGTATGAATTATATGCACATTTCGAATGGCTACTTGTCCCAACCTGCATTCTATAACTATGGCATCAATGTCTACGGCCCCATGTTTGGCCTCGATATCCGCCTGGGTAAACCTCACCACAGCGCCTCCCAATAGAACGGGTGCGAGACATCAAAATCATTGAGGAACGCCACCGTCACGCAGAGTCCTGGAGGCAGACATGGGAGGAAGAGCTAGAGTGGGCACGGCAAACGCGCGTTCTGCAGGCTTCGGGGTCACATACTCACCCAAGCTTCGCCGTTTTCGGCCAGATAAGCTGTATGCTTGGTGCTTTTGGACTTTGTCGATGGCTGTCGGGGTATTGATGACACTCGGCTGCGGAACGCCGCACGCGACCCTTGAGATTACGGCTCCCGCAACTGCTACGGCGGGTACTCCCTTCACTACCACCGTTACAGCCATATATGAGGGAAAGCGAGATACGGTTATCAACAGCTTTGTGCACTTTACCAGTTCTGATAGCGCCGCCGTCCTTCCTGCTGACTATCGTTTCACTGCAGCTGATGCAGGCTCCCATACTTGGCCCAACGGCGTTACCCTCATGACTCCTGGCAGCCAAACGATCACAGCAACCATGTACATGGCAGCGGGTATAACCGGAACCGCACCTGTTACCGTTTCCAGCGCGAGCCTCACTCGATCGGGTGTAAGCCCACCAGCCACCGCAGCCCGCAGCTTCAGATCCAATTCGAATGTTTCAAATGGAGACTGCGGGAGAAAATGTGACCGGTCCCCGGATTGCGAAAGTTCTATTTGCTTTGTGAATTGGCGTGGTTTCGCAAATCGTATGTCCACTCGAGCGTTATGGCGGTTTGAGCTTTTCCGCTGATTATACTGCGCCCTTCCCGAATTGCTCCTCGCACTTCCGCCGTGCCGTGCAGCGTCTCTCCAGTAGTTCAGCGTCTCTAGAGCCAGGTCAATTAGGGCCGCTTATCGGCACGGCTGAAGCCGTTGATGTACCGATGTACCCGTTCTTTGTACTAATCGCAATGTAAATTCTCGGTTTTGATTGAATCGCTCCCATTTTCTGTTACAAACGACACTAGAGATTTTAGGTAGTTGAACCGCTCCCATTCTCTGTCACGAAGGAAACTGGAGATTCCGGGCAGTGAACGTCCTGTTCTCCTCGATTGAACACTCACGCCACTCATATTCTTTCCGCTCTATCACAGGCGAAAGGGGTTTCGTCGAAAAACCCCTTGCAGTTAATCCGGAGGAACTCGAGTCCATCGAGACGGCGTATCAAGCGAGCTCGATCGCGGCCGACAACCGTTTGTCATGGCGGGCTTCAACCGACGTTTTGCGCCCCCATCGGTCAAGATCCGAGGTCTCTTTTCCGATCGTCGCGAGCCGATGCTTGTCCACATTCGCATGAATGCCGGCTACCTGGCGCGCGAGCATTGGACGCAAAACTCCTGAACGGACCTCGAATCATCGGTGAGGCTTGTAAACTTCCTCGACTGGATGCGAACATCGTGGGCACGAACATAGTCAGTGTCTATGCCAGAGCCATACCTGACGGAGCCCTGTAAAACCGCGATAACGTTGCCATCGTAGTCTCTTCCGGCGATGGCTCTGTGGGCAACATTCTCTACCTGGCCAACGGTGACAAGTCTCTGCCGAAGAGTACTACGAGGTGTTCTGCGAAGGCGCTGTAGCGCGTCCTGAGGATTACCAGTCCCTTGAATTTTTCCGCGGAGGCAAGCATCAGCAGATGGAGAAATGAAGTGCAACCGAGACAAAGGACACAAAAGAAGAGATACCTGAGGGAACAAAGACGGTGTAAGAGAAATTGCGGTTGCCCAGGGCGTCCGCAAAGCAGGCGCATCGGAAGGTTCCGCTTTCTGTTCGCCGTCGAGTCAGTATGGCTCGCTAGCTGTCCTCGTAGTGCCTCCTCCACAGTGGACCAGCTCATGACAGCGACAACAGAGCATGATCAGATTTTCTTCCGAGTCGTCGCCGGACTGACTTCGCATTTCTCTGCGGTGGACCTGGAGGCGTTCCATCGCACCACAGCTCTGGCAGCGCCATCCGTCCCGGGCGAGAATCGGCATAACTGTTGGTATGCCTCCGGGGCCAGGCGCGGGCGCGGTCGCTTCGGTCGAACTGCGCTCATGAGGCTTCGGGGAGCATCTCTTGCAGAAAGGCCCCCTGCTGCCGGCCAGGCAAGAGCTTGAAGAATCTTCTCATTGAAAACAGCAGGGTTTCCGGATCCCCGTTGTCCAGGTTGGCTCCTGCCAGAAACTCCGCGCAGATCATTTCCAGGCAGTAGCCGCGGGATCGGTCACTGCCCAGCATCAGAGCCGCCGTTTCGATCGCTTTCTCAATGACGGGCATCTGGCTCTGGTACAGTTTGAAATAGATAATCTCCCACGGTTCCGTTTCCCGCCCCGTCAGCTCCTTCTCCACCTCCTGCTGGAACTCCTCTTTCGGCATCTCACGAGCTTTGTGCAACTAGGTTGCACAATCGAAGTGCTGCCCGTCCCTCCGGGCCAGCTTGGCTAGCTCGATTCCCTTCGCCCATCCCACTTCTTTCAGCTGCTTTCTCGCCTGCGGTGGCAGGTGTTCATGGATCGACATCAGGTAGTACGCCTTCCTCTTCGATTCCGGAAATTTTCTTTCCAGGAACTCGTCAAACGATTTTAGTTTCTCCAGCCTCCAGTACTGCCCCGCCCGAACCTCGCAAAGGTAGCGCCCCAGCTCAACAAACTTGGTGTCGCGCTCGGTCTCCTTCCACTGTTCCCAGGCCAGAATCTCGTCAATCTGGCCCAGTACGAACACGGCGCGTCGGCGATTGAACTTCGGCGGCATGGGCGGATACTCAGTAATTAAGCTCGTCAACCCAATCAAGACTGTCGGCTCCAGGACGCCTGACCACTGCGGCGTCAATCATTTCCTGCTTTCCCAAACAGAGGCCCACATAAGGACAGCTGCTGCAGGGGTTCTGGGGAAAGCGGATCCCGCTGTGCGGCAGAAAGTCTGCGGACTCGATTCGTCGGATGGTGCCTTCCACTAAGCGGCCAAACTCCCGGCGCTGTACGTCGGTGACGGTGGTGCGCAGGTACTGAATCTCGACCAGGCTCTTACGGACAAAAACCACCTGGGCAACATCGGTAATACCCGTGATCCAGGAGTAGCAAATGAGTTTATAAGAGCCGGAGCAATACTATTCCCCGCCGAACTCCTGATCCGCCCACTACAGAGGCTCATCGGGACACCTGTTCGTTTCTTCTACACCGGGAAGCCGCCGACCGTTCTCGGAGGCTTGTACCCACAGCTTCTTTTCATACGTCCTTTGTTCGTTTTAGGCGGGAAATCTCGCTTTCGCGCCTGAAATCCTATATAGTACCCCCCTAGGGTATCTGTCACGCAAAAATTGCAAAGACAATAAGAAACATGAAGGACAAACACCCGGAAATATCGAAAGAGAAACAGAAGCTGCTCTCTCGGATCAAGCGCCTCGCGGGACAAATTACCGCGGTCGAGCACTCGGTCACTGACGGGGACGAATGTGCGGATATCTTAATGCTCCTGGCGGCGATTCGGGGCGGCGTGAACAGCCTGATGGCGGAGATCCTGGAAGACCACATCCGCTTGCACATTACGCATCCGGATCGCGGGACAGAATCGCCGGAGGAATTGACCGAAGATCTGATCGGGCTGGTGCGCGCCTATCTGAAGTGAGCCTCATGAGGCAGGAGTGCGAACGGGTTCATTGCAGCCTCTGAGGTATCCTCTGATCCAGGGGTAAAGAGCGTGCCCACACCCGCCACGGTTAGCTCCACCACCCGGAGAGACGAACACCCTTTTCAGCCCACATATTGCACCATCGTCATGAAGTTGGCCCTCGTGCAGCCGCAAGACGGGGCCTGGGGCGGAGCCGTTGTATCCGGTCGTCTTGATCGTTTTGCGCCGCGCGACTTCGATGTCGACGGGCGAGATGTGAATCGTTACGTCGGCCTTGGAATTGTCCGGCGCAGCTGGCAAACCCATGCGTCGCACGAGTTCGGCGCAAGCTGTCGTTCCCAGCAGTGCCAGAAATGTTCTGCGTTCCATGTTGTTCCTAGGGCGAGTTCGCTGGCCGTGCAGGTGCCGACGCTGACGTCGGCGAATCCGGGATAAGCACTCTCTTCACCGATTCAGGAATTTCATTTGCGTGCGCGACCAATTGGCTAACCTGCCATAGCTGAGTATCAGTTAGCTTGGTCTTGAAGGACGGCATCCCAGACATGCGGATGCCATGGGCTACCTTCCAGTAACTCTCCGACGCTGGGTCATCTGTGACACCCGTACCACGGAACAATTGTGTCGGCTTCGGATACATCGTTGCCGCATAGTCTGTGGGTGGCTGCCCTGGAAGTCCGTGGCACAAGGCGCAGTGCTGTTTGTATAAGCTTGCACCGGCAAGAAGGTTAGGTTCGTCCGTGGACACGGGAGATGGGGGAATGTGTTGCTTCTCGATATGTGCGTCCAGGGCCATATTCGCCAGCTTCTTCTCAAACGGCATTGGAGGATCGGCCGTTGCTACCGGCGCCATACCCGCAGAGAAGTAATAGAAAACACAACCCGCTGAAATCGCAATGGCCAGAATGAAACCGATCACCATACCCTTTATCACTGGTGCGCTCCTGTCATTGATCAGAAATTAAAGCGATACCCCAGAATCATCTTGGCAATCAGGTGGTCGGTCGCGCCCGTGAGACCTACGCCGAGGCCGAAATTGATCTCCCATTGCGGAGCGATGTTCAAGTCAATCGCGGGGAAAAGTTGGTGCTGCTGCTGTGATACCGCATTGAACCCGGCCATTGGGCCTACCGAACCGTAATATTCCACGCCTCCCGCCACCTTCGGAGTCAAATCGTAACTGAATTTGAAGTTGGGTGAAAAGACAACGCCTTGGTTCACGCTCTCGCCGTGGAAAGACCGGTCTAGCGTGGGGTTCAGGGACCAATACCATCGGCCGACTTTTTGATCCACAATCGGACGAATCTCCCACGTCCATGTGTCCACGGAATATTGCCGCCTCTGATAGCCGATTTCATTCGAAAGGCTCACACCAACCGGCCAGTGCCATTTCTTAGGGACGGCAACGCGCGGACGGATGTGACTACCCACCCACTGCCAGCTCTGGCCCTCGGTTATGGACGTGAAGATATAAAAACCGCACTCGAACCACTCATTGAAGCCATGCGTGATCTCGACCGTCTCGTGTTCGCCGTGATTGGTGGGGTAAACACCGTCCATGATCGTTTTTGAGCCGTCGATCGTGAAGTTGCTATGCAGTTCGACCATCGTGTGTGCCGGATCGACCAGGTCGGACCCATACACCTGGATTTCATAATTCTCTTGAGCATGAGTGAGAGGTGCAGCCGAGATGAGAGTCAGAAATGCGATCGCGAGAAAACAACTACGCACAAGGCCGCTGCGGGAGACAGAATCCAGGTTCAGAGAGATGTCCTCAGTAAGTGGAATCTCACCAGATCGAATGGATATGCGGAAGAATGGGAAAGCGATCCTAGCCGATATCGCTGCCATCGGATCTCGGTGACGGATTGGTCGACCAGAGCCACAACGACTCATGAGGAAGATTATCAGCTACATGATGAATTCAGGGTGGCGGCAAAATGACAAGTTGTTCATGTTTCCTCGCGAGGTCCTCAAAGTTGCATCAATTTCAGAATGCGTAAGTTCCGGGCGTTTTCATTTGTTCCTGTGATCTGCTGGGTGCTGGTTTCTGTAAATCTCTTGATCGGACCTATTGCGGCGATGGGTCAGCAAACGTCGCCGCTGCCGGATACGCCAAGCGCAAATCAGACTCAATCGGCTCCATCGAGCCTTGCACAGGGCACTCAACAACATGAACCGAGTAAGAATCACATCTTCTGGATAATCCCCAACTATCGTGCGGACGAAAACCCGGCGGAAATCCAAGCGTTGACGCCTGCCGAAAAGATGAAAGTTGCGTTAGACGACTCTTTCGATCCATCGGCGTTTGCGGTGGCTGGCATCTTTGCTGGGCTGTCCATGGGGCAG
>Ga0074046_10002506_pt1 | contig 15824 bp, 12 predicted proteins | sample BogForMeECP23OM3_FD_94441 | JGI IMG/M metagenome (GOLD analysis project Ga0074046, IMG submission 94441) | Bog forest soil microbial communities from Calvert Island, British Columbia, Canada - Bog Forest MetaG ECP23OM3 | ecosystem: Environmental > Terrestrial > Soil > Wetlands ...
AAGGCCGCCCGCCGTTGGCGGGCGCGGCCCCTGCCAACGGCTTAATACTGCGCTGGCGTCGCCACGGCCATTGGGGGCAATCGTTGCGTGCCCGCCAGGTGCGAAACCGGTCTTCCCGGCGCCGCTGGAAACATCGCGGACCAAAACCGAGAGCGAGCTTCGTCTTTGCAAACCGCGTGGCGCCGGTGCTAGTCCGAATCAGGGTTCAAACTGGAATTTCCGGTTGAATCCATCCGCGCCAACAGCAGATCGATCCTGGTGCGAGCAGCCTCTCCAGGTGCAAGCGCGCGCGCACGCGACAGTGCCTCACGCGCATGCGGGTTGTCATTGAGCATCAGGTACGCCACTGCAAGGTTAAACTGCGCGGGAAAGAACCGCGGCTCGAGCGCGAGCGCCGCAGCGTAGCGGGCGATCGCCGCGTGCGAGTTGTGCTGGGCCATATACATCGTGCCGAGATCGGTGAGTACCTGCACGTCTTTCGGTTTACGGCCGAGGTAATGCTGGTAGGCCGCGATCGCATTGTCGAATCGTCGCTGATCGAAACTTACGTTTCCGAGCCCGCGCAGGGCGTCGAGATTGTCGGGGTCGAGTTCGAGCACGTGCGCGAACGCTTCACGCGCCTTGTCATCGTTGGCGGGGTCGAACGCCGCGGAGCGGAAAGCCACGTCGCCGAAACGATTCCAAACTGCGATGTCCTTGGGACGGGCCTGAGCCTGTTTCTCCGCCTTGGCGACGAGCGCGATGGTGGTGCCGGCCGGACCACGAGCCATCGGATGCCCTGCCGGTAAAGAGGTCGCCGAATGTCCGGGCGGCATACCAGATGCTTCGGCGTTCACAGTCGGTGCATGCCCCTGCTGGATAGTTGGCTGCATGGCAACTTGCGACCGGTCGTGTTTCCCGGAAGCCATAAACATCCAGGTCAGGACTCCGCCAAGCAAAAACGCACCACTGACTGCGACAATCGATGAAACTGAGAGCCCGCCGCGACGAGGCCGGTCTTCGCCCGGCCGCAAGGATTCGTCCGCGCCAGCCGCATCGACGCGATTGCCGCACGCAGCGCAGAACTTTGCGCCCGCCGGGAACGGGGTCTGGCATTGTGAGCAATCGGCCATCGGTGAGTCGTCAGCCTACGGCAGCGCCGTACCGTCCTGCGACGAGCGCCTCACTTGCATGCTCCCGGTCGCGGTAAACTGGCCGGTTTTGGGATTGAACAGCTCAGCGGTGCTGAGTACCTTGCCCCCGTTGTCGATCCCGCCGGCGATCAGGACTTGGCCCTGCTTGGGTCCCGAGGTAATCAGCACAGCCGTATGCAGCGCGCGAGCGGTGGTCATGGCGCCAACCTGGGTGAAGGTTGCGGCCACAGGATCGTACACCTCGGCGGTCGCCAGCACGGTTCCGGTTGCGTCTTCGCCGCCGGTGATGAGAATCTGCCCGGCGTGGCGACCTTTGGCATGAGTGGGATTGAGCTGCGTCGCGGTATGCAGATAGCGGGCATGGGTCATGGCGCCGGTTGCGGTAAAATTGCCGGCGGTCGGACTGTAGAGCTCGGCGGTTTGCTGCACGGCGCCCGCAGCGTCGAGGCCGCCGGCGATGAGCACGTCGCCCGCATTAGGCCCGGTTACGATCAGGGTGGCGGTGTGGTTTTCGCGGCTGTCGGTCATCGTGTTGTTGCAGAAACCCGTAGTCGCGTCCGACCCGCCAAGGCCCGAGCAGCCGAAGGTCCCCGCGACGGGGTCGAAAAGCTCCGCCGTGTTGACGATCGAACCATCGAAGCCGCCCGCGATCAGCACGCGGCCATCCTGTAGCAGCGTTGCGGTGTCGTGGAAGCGGGCATCGGTCAGCGTGCTTAGGCAGTAGCCGGTAGTCGGATCGGCTCCTCCAAGCCCTGAGCACTCGAATTTGCCGCTGGCCGGATTGTACATATCCGCGGTATTGACGAGGTTCCCGGTTTCGTCTTCTCCGCCGGTGATCAGAACCTCGCCATTGTGCAGAACAGTGGTGGTGTGCACGAAACAATGGGCGTCAGTCATGCTACCGGTCGCGGTAAACTTGCCGGTTGACGAATTGTAAATCTCCGCGGAGTTGAGGCATGTCGTGCCGATGCCGTTGCCGCCCGCAATCAGCACTCCGCCGCCGGGTAGCGGCGCCACCGACGCGAAGAAACGGGCCTGCGCCAAGGTGTTGTTGCAGGCTCCGGTAGCAGAATTTACTCCGCCTAAAAACTGGCAGGAGAAAGTTTGAGTCTTAAAGTTGTAAAACTCCGCGGTGGCCATCGGGCCGTTGAACTGATCCATGCCCCCCGCCAGCAGCGCGCCGTGATGTGGGTCGCTCGAGGCAGCTTGCTGGCCGGCCGCAGGCAGCACCGCCAGCAGCGCAAAAAACAAAAGCGACAACGACCACATGGCAGCTGGCCGATTGCGCGTACTTCGCTTCGACGCTCCAGTCATCATCGCGTTGCGACCGCGGTCTTGAGCTGCGCCCCTTTCTCATAGCCGGTTTGGCTACTGCTGCTTTTTCCACGGCTCGCTCGCCCGTAAACGGCCTGTATCTCGTGCCACAGCGCGAGCTGGTCGGAGGTCGCGTTCAGTTCATGTGCCGATACCGCAGCCATGTCGGTCGAAAACGGCGGCATGCTCCACCACTCGCTGTGTTGAAAAGTCATGAATGGGATAAAAGCCAGAGCGGAGGCGGTGGTGAAATTCGAATGGCAGTTAAATCCACTTAGGGAACCCTGTGCGCCGCAGGAGAACGGCAAGTTTTCGGCGACTTTCCAGTCATGAAATCGCTCAGGAAGTGGCGGTGCCGGTTTGGCCGGCGTGCCGGTAAAGATCTGATAAGGGGCCATGTGACAATCGATACAAGTCACACCGGCAGCGTACATCGCCTGAAAGACCCCATTGGACTGCGCGTTGTGCGGATCCTGTTCGTGACAGGTCAGGCAGAATTGGCTTTCCTGACCCGGCAGTACCGGAATCCACGAGCTTGCCAGTGCCGGATCCTCGCCGCGGATGAGCGTAGCCGTTTCGCCACCCGATAGCCCGCCGATCTGGCTGGCGATGCTGTTGCTCGGATGGCACGAGCTGCACACCACGCCCTGAAAGCTCGAAACTGTGACCGGGTCGATCACGGAGCCGAGGCCGAACATTCCTGGCACGGTCGCGCTGGCCTGAAGCGGCGAGTGGCAGAAGGCGCAGAAAGTATTGTCATTCTCGCCGTACGGCCCGGGGGGCTGTGTCCAGCCGTAATTGATCGCCGTACTTGACCAGCCGTTCTGTGACTGGGCGTGCCGGGAGTCCCACCACCCATGGCCGGTTCGCTCCCACAGGTTCGTGGTGGTGTTAAACTGAAGACCGGCGGCGCGCGCGGTGTGGTCGTATCCCTCGATAAAGTGGCAGGACATACACGTAACGTTGGAGTAATCGTAGTCGGGACGGACCAGGTTGGTGGGAGAGATCGGTGGTGCGCAGAAACCCTTGGCATTCCACGCGAGCATCAACGCACAGAGGATCGCGACGACCCGAACCAGTCTCGGGATGGGCAGATGCCCGTAGCGCCCGGCCGGACAAGCAAAAGCCTCCGGAGGTAGCTGCGTTCGTCGCCTCGATGTGGCGGCGTTGATATTCATCGTCTTCCCACTGCGCTCACATGGCGTCAATTTTCGATATCTCTCGCTCTAATGTCTTGTACTCCACGACCGTAGGCGCCCCGTGTGCCGGCACTGCGGACTGTGCCACCCCATTGAACGGCGGCAGGCTCCACCAATCGATGTGCTGCTCTTTAATGAACGGGATGAGGTTCTGCGCGTCGCTCACGGTGAACTGGGAATATTTACTGTTATGACAGTTCGACACTGATCCTATCGCGCCGCAGGAGTAAGGAAGGTCCGCGCCAACGTTCCAGTCGTGGAACCTTTCCTCGAGCACCGGCAGGCCGGTGCTGCCGCCGCCGATGGACTGGTAGGTCGACATATGGCAATCCATGCACCGGACCGGACCACCGCCAGGGATCAGATGATTGTGCGTGGTCGTCATCATAGCCCACATGGCCGAGTTGTCGGTGTTGTGACGCTGCTCATGGCAGTTGAGGCAGAGCAGGTCTTCCTTCGAAGTGCCGTCGTCGGCATTCACTCCGGCGCTCAGAGTCTGATAGGAGGCAGGATTGTTGACGCCCTTCCAGAGATAGATTGCGACCGCCCCGCCGTCGATAGCATCCGGCTTCAACGCGCCGAGCGCCGCGGTGATGTTGTCCGGAGGATGACACGTTCCACAGGTTACGGCTTGGAATCTCTGCTGCGGAATCGGGCCGGCATTGACGACTCCATTGTTGAAGCTTGCACTCGCGGAAGCTTGAAGCGGCGAATGACACTTTGCGCAAAAACCGTTCTCGGTCGAGGCATGATCGGACTGCGCGTGCCTCGAGGCGAGCCATCCGCTGCCCGTCAATTGCCAGGTCTGAGTCGTATCATTCCAGATTACGCCAAATACGCGCGAAGTGTGGTCGAGGCCAAGTATAAAATGGCACCCGGCACACGTCTCGGGCGCCGCATAATCGTAAGTCGGGATCGACATGTTGGTGGGGAGCGGAGGATAAAGTATCCCGGGCGCGACCGCCGCGGTCGCGGGCGAGGTCGCTGGCGCTTCAGAGCCCTTGACCGGCCACCGTCCGCGCGCCCAAGCCGGCGCCGCGAGCAGCAGCACTACCAACAATGCACCCGACATCAACCAACGCATTCGGCCACCCAATCTGCGGTCGGTTCGCTCAGAACAACTAATATCTCTGTCGTCGGTTCGTCTGGCCTGCTAATACCACGGCTGGCTCGTGCGGGTCAAGCGGTTTCTTTCGCCGCCGCCCGCCGCAGCGCGATTGGCGATCAGATGCGGAACCCACCGTGGGTTCCGCGCCTCCCTGGGCAGGGGCCAGCCGCTGCACCTTAGTGAGGAAGAAGAGAATCGGCACCGCCGCGGGATGCGGGACTTCGTCCCTGTTAAAACAGGTTAAGGGGAAATTTACCTCGCCCGTTATTTTGTATGGACCGGACAGATGGTTAACGCCTGATCGGACTGATCATTTACACCTCGGCGTGGGAGGAGAGCGCGATGCCGGGGTTGGCGGCGCGGGGCGGGCATTAGTCTGGTTTGACTAACTGGCGGGGCGCTGTTAGAAATTTTTACGTTCCTCGGCGCTATTCCCGGGCAACCTCGTGTGTTTTCGGATTCAACCGATGTATCAATGAATGCGTGGAGTTTGTGCTTTGAAGATTCTAGTACCAATTAAGCGAGTTCCCGATCCCGCCACCACCATCCGCGTTCTCCCCGACGGCAGCGGTATCGCCACCGACAACGTCAAATGGGTCATCAACCCGTTTTGCGAAATCGCGATCGAAGAAGCGCTCCGCATCAAGGAGAAACAGACCGGCGAGGTCGTCCTCGTCTCGGTCGGCCAATCCACCTGGCAGGAGCAATTGCGCACCGGGCTGGCGATGGGCGCCGACCGCGCAATCCTGGTCAAGACCGACACCGCGCTCGACTCGCTCGCAATCGCGAGAATCATCGCGAAAATTGCCGGCGACGAGAAACCCGACCTCATCATACTGGGCAAGCAGGCGATCGACGACGACGCGAACCAGGTCGGCCAGATGCTGGCCGAGATGCTGGGATGGCCGCAGGCGACATTCGCGTCCAAGGTTGAGATTGCGGCCGACAAGATTTCGGTCGTGCGCGAAGTTGACGGCGGTCTGGAGACGATCGCGTTCAAAATCCCCGCCGTCATCACCGCCGACCTGCGCCTCAACGAGCCGCGCTACGCCTCGCTGCCGGGAATCATGAAGGCGCGCAAGAAAGAACTCAAAGAAATTGCGGCCGACAGCCTTGGCGTCGAGCTCGCGCCCAAGCTCAAGATAAAGACGCTCGCCGCTCCGCCCAAGCGCCAGGGCGGGCGCAAGATCGCGTCGGCGCAGGAGATGGTGTCGCTGCTGCATACCGAAGCCAAGGTTATTTGAATCTGATTTTTACGATCGCGAACGCCGGAGTGAATTGACATGGGTGACGTGCTGATTTTCGCGGAGCATCAGGGGGGACATTTCCCCAAGGCCACGCTGACCGCCGTTCATGCGGGCCTCGAGCTGGCGAAAAAGCGCGGCGGCAAAGCGATCGCGGTCGTGGCCGGCGACGCGCCGGAGGCGACGGCGGGCGAAATCGCCAAGTACGGCGTCGCCAAGGTAATCGCGCTGGCGCATCCCGCGTTGAAGAACTATCTCGCCGACGCGTACGCGCAGGCGCTCGCCGCACTTGCGAAAAAGGAAGGCGCGGAATTTATAGTCGCGACGGCGACTGCGATGGGCAAGGACCTGTTTCCGCGGCTGGCCGCGCGCCTCGGCGCCGGGATGGCGTCGGAAATCACCGCAATCAACGACGACCAGAGCTTCGTGCGCCCGACGTACGCAGGCAACGTGATGGCGACGGTCGAAATCGACGGACCGATCAAAGTATTGACGGTGCGCGGCACCGCATTCGACGCCGCCAAGCCGGGCGGCGCCGCTGCGCCGGTCGAAAAGCAGAATGCCGAGATCGACGCGGGCGCTCTCAAGATGGAATTCGTTTCGTTCAACGCGACCAAGAGCGATCGCCCGCAACTCACCGAGGCGCGGATAATCGTTTCGGGCGGCCGCGGCCTCAAGGCGGGAGAAAACTTCAAGACCGTGCTCGAGCCGCTGGTCGACGAGCTGGGCGCGGCGATGGGCGCGTCGCGCGCGGCGGTCGATGCGGGCTTCGTGCCCAACGATCTGCAAGTTGGACAGACGGGCAAGGTGGTCGCGCCCGAACTTTACATCGCAGTGGGAATTTCAGGCGCGATACAGCATCTGGCCGGGATGAAAGACTCGAAGGTCATCTGCGCGATCAACAAGGACGAAGAGGCGCCGATTTTCGCAGTCGCCGATTACGGGCTGGTCGCCGATCTGTTCAAAGCGGTGCCCGAGATGACCGAGGAAATCAAAAAGCTCAAGCATTCGTAGTCCGCGCGCGCGGCAAGCAGCGTTTCGATGCCCGAACTGCAGCACAAGTTCGTCAACAGCAACGGCATCCGGATGCATTACGTCGAGCAGGGCGCGGGTCCGCTGGTGATCCTGTGCCACGGATGGCCCGAGTCGTGGTACTCGTGGCGCCATCAGATTCCCGCGCTAGCGGCGGCGGGCTTCCGCGTCGTCGCGCCCGATCAGCGCGGCTACGGGCAGACCGACGCGCCCGAGCCGATCGAGTCGTACAACATTTTGAACCTGGTCGGCGATATCGTCGGGCTGGTCAACAGTCTCGGCGTCGAGACGGCGGTGATCGTCGGCCATGACTGGGGAGCGCCGGTCGCGTGGAACTCGGCGCTGTTGCGCCCCGACCTCTTTCGCGCGATCGCACTGCTCAGCGTTCCTTATTTTCCGCGCACTCCGATGCGTCCGACCGACGCGATGAAGGTCCTGGCTGGCGACAAGAATTTCTACCAGCTCTATTTCCAGGAGCCGGGCAAGGTCGAGAAGGAACTCGACGCCGATCCGCGCCGTTCGATGGCGATGATCCTCTACTCGGCGTCGGGCGATGTGCCGCGGACCGGCGAGCTCTCGTTCCTGTTCCCCAAGACGAAAAAGTTTATCGAAACCGGCATCGTGCCGGAGAAGCTGCCGCCGTGGCTCACGGAAGCCGACCTGGATTTTTTTGCCGGCGAGTTCAAGCGGGCGGGCTTTCGCGGCGGCGTCAACTGGTATCGCAATTTCGATCGCAATTGGGAGCTGACGCCCTTCCTCGACGGCGCGAAGCTGCGCCAGCCCGCGGTGTTCGCCGCCGGTGAGCGTGACCTGGTAGGCAAAATGATTCCTGGCGGGTACGAGATGGCGGGTGCGTTCACTCCGAATCTGAAAAAGCAAGTGATCATCCCCGGCGCCGGCCATTGGGTGCAGCAGGAGCGTCCCAAAGAGATCAACGAGATTCTGATCGAGTTTCTAAAGAGTCTCTAGCAGGGGTCACCCCTGGCCGTGGCGACGGCAGCGCAGTATTAAGCCGTTGGCAGTGGCAGCTCCCGGGTCAGCAGAACCCTCACCCGCGCCGGAGGCGCGGCCGTGTGTCTGTGACACCTCCCGCAATGCGGGCGAGGCGGGTAAGAAGTGCCGCGCGATGCGGCACACTAACTTGAGACGTCGCGAAAGCGCGGACGGCGGGCCCTTGCGGGCCCGCCGTCCGGTTGGGGGTTTATTGGTTCGAACTTACCCGGTGACGGCGCCAAGCGTCGCAGTTATGTCTCATCCACCCGGACTGGTGTTAGTCACCGTAATGGCCCTGATAGTGACTAATGCGGGACTGACGGAGCCGCTGCGAGGTGGGTGCAAGTTGACATCTCGCCTGGCGGAATGAATGGGAAAGAATTTTCAGTAAGACCGGTCACCATCGCATAGGAGTTCTGATTGCCGCTGCCCCAGGCCACCTGGCTGGTTGTGAATCCGCCGCCGGCGTTCGCCGCATTGGTGCATGTCGGGTCGCTGGCAGCGCTGGTGATAGTGCTCCAAAGGTTGCTCGTACCGTCTGCAAATGCGGCGGCGCCATCATAAGGATCTAGCACCTCCGAGAAGCCGCAGGCCGTGTTGTTGGACGGAGGTTTGCTGCTCCCGGTAACCTGCAGGTTATCATTGCTATTGAAGCTGAGGATTCCGCTGGCTTTGCCGCTCAACGAGATTTGCACCGATCCAACGGCGTTGCCGTAGCTGCCCGCGACTCCTCCAGAGTCGTTATTGGAGATATCGGCGATCAGGTCGTCATCGTTGGCGCCGTAGCCAGTGCAAGCGATTGCTGAAACGCCAGAATACGGAGGCGATCCAAAGGTGGTGGGGATCCCGTGGGGACCTGGCGACTGCTGCTCCATCGTCAAAGTAAGAACCGGTGCAGTCGCTGTTGGAACCGTATTCCCAATCACAATGGAGTCACCGGGCGTCTCCTGGATATTGAATGCGAATGGCATACTGCCCGTGGGGCTGGATTCGAGGCCCAAGTCGAAGAAATTGAAGTTGGCGGTGAATCGCAGCAACTCCATCCCGGGCGGCGCTCCCGCGGTGGTGACACTGGCAGCGGTGAAGTGGTTGCCACCGTCGAAGCACGGCAGACCGGCCAAGATCGATTTTGACGAGTAGCAGGCCGCCGGGCCGGCAAGGGCGCCGACACCGGTCTCGGTAAACTGGATGTCGCCGTCGTTGTAGATCAATTCGCCCTTGATTGAAGTACAGCCTGGGGAGAACTGGATGACGCCAACGCCAACGATCGCGGTGAGCGCTCCGGGATATCCTCCTGGCCCGGTTACGTTCCCCGAGCCAGTCGCTGGATTTTGGTTGGGTTCGGCTCCTTGCATCAGCATCGCGTAGTTGTGTCCGCAAAAGCCCGGTGATGCCATGGCCGTACTCGCAATGGGCGCCGTCATCAGCGCGAGACCGCCAGCCAGGACCAGAAACATAAGCTGCCTTTTCATACATCCTCCCTAATCTAACCGTCGATACCGGACTTTTACTTTCCTATCGCGTCTCGCCTCTCAGATTCAGGACCTGTCTCTAGCCGGAGGAAACACCTCCTTTCTGGCGGCGCGCGTGGTCACAGATGGAGACTGCGCGGCAGCGAAGTCTGGACGTTTGCAGCCGATTAGGCTCCCCGTCCCGCACTTGCGATCGGTCGAACTGTGAATTCAAGCGGATGGCGCCTTCAATCTACCTACCGACCGGTAGCTTCGACGACGGATAGTAACTACGGTTCCGGCATAGGTCAAATGCTCCGCGAACTTGCCGCGCTTAGGGCTGAACTGGCGTCGATAGGCGCCGTCCGCGACGCGAGCGACCTGCGCCGCACGCGCGAGCGAATTTTCAGCTAGGGGCTCAGGAGTATCTCCATCCGGCGCAGCACTTGACTTCGAATAACCGCGATACTGTCGGGCGAGAACACCTCGATGCCGGTGCAGGCTTCGACCACCGGCGCAAAGGAGTACGCGAGGATCGGCATTGCAAGTGCGATCAGCGCCAGACTTATCGGACCTTCGCCGTTGCGGATGATTCCCATCTCGGCGCCGCGGATGACCATTTGAGCCATCTCGATCACCAGCGGCTTGATGAACACCTCGGATGATCGGCGCACGCTGGCGGGGTCTTCAAGCACGCGATGCATCAACAGGCGCGCATGGTTCGGATGGCTCGCGACGAAATCATGCAGCCGAACGACGATCGCGAGCAGGTGTTCCTTCGGGTTCTCGATTTGGGCGGTCTCGCGCCCGATGGAGACGAGCTGATCGAAAATCCGGCGGACGACCGCGTCGAAAATCTTGCGCTTGCTGTTGAAGTGATGGAACAGCGACGCCTTGCGGATGCCGGTGCGGCGGGCGATCACCTCCAGCGAGGTGCCGTTGTATCCAGAGTTGGCGAACTCCTGCTCGGCGACGGCGAGAATCTGGTCATAGGTGTCAGAGATCGCGTGAGTGGCGCGCCTGGTGCGCACGCCTTTTGGTTTGCTCTTCCGCAGTGGTTTGGGCATTTTCGCTGTCGTTGGATTTCCTCGAGGGCGCAAAATCAGTCTGCTGCTGCGGCCAGGTATCGTGTACCGGGGCATCGGACTCTTACCCCCTACCGGCCATTTGGTAGTCAGAATAACGACTGTTCAGCTTGCTGTAAAACGATAATCGAACCCACCCTGCGATTTCGGCACAACTGCCTCGCAGCCACGTTTCATGCTGAAATGACCGGCGAGGTAAATCACAAGGAGCGGAATCAGGCGATCGTGCCCGAGCCGCGCAGGCGCTTCAGGTCCGCGGGCGTGTAGCCGTGCGCGGCCAGAACTTCGTCGGTGTGCTCGCCGACCAGCGGCGGGCGCGTGATCCTGCCCGGCGTCGCCTCGAGCTTGGCGGCCAGCCCGGTCGTCAAGTACTCGCCTAGTTCTGGGTGCGGCATCCTGAGCAGCATCGCGCGCGCGGCGGTCTGCGGATGCTTGAACATTTCCTCGATGGTGAGAATCGGTCCCGACGGGATGCCCTCGCGATTGAACAATTGGATCCAATGCTCCGCGGGATGCGGGGCGAGCGCGCGGTTTATTTCCATGGTCAACGCGGCGCGATTTTTCAGCCGCCCCCCGCTGCTGTTGAATCGATCGTCGGCGGCGAGTTCCGGCCGTCCAATGGCGGCGACAAGGTTTTGCCACATCGTCTCGTTCCCGCATGCGATGTTGAACGGCCGATCGGACGCATCGAAGAGGCCGTACGGCGACACCAGCGGATGATGGTTGCCGGCGGGCGCGGGAGTCTTGCCGGTTTCGAAATAAATTCCCGCCGACCAGGTCAGGATGCTGACGATGGATTCGAGCAGCGAAGTCTCGACGCGCTGGCCGCGGCCGTCGCGATGGCGCGCCTCGAGTGCGAGCAGGATGCCTTGCGCAGAAAAAATTCCACCGAGCAGATCGCAGATGGCGATGCCGACCCGGGTCGGCCCGCTCTGGACGGTTCCCGTCACGCTCATCAGTCCCGACATCCCCTGCGCTATCTGATCGAAGCCGGGGAAATCGCGCAGCGGCCCGGTCGAGCCGAAGCCCGAGATGGAGCAGGTGATGATGCGCGGGTTGCGTAGCGCGAGCGTTTCATAGTCCAGCTCGAGCGCTTGCATGACGCCGGGCCGGAAGTTGTCCACGAGCACGTCGGCGGCGTCGATCAGGCGCATCAGGATTTCGCGCCCCTCGGGTTTTTTGATGGCGACTCTTAAACTTTTCTTGGATCGATTGGCGGAGAGAAAGAAGTAGTTGTCGGGACCTTGGCTGGCGCCCAGCTCGCCGCGCGGATTTTCGACCGGTTCGATTTTGAAAATCTCGGCGCCGTAATCGCCGAGGATTTGGGTGCAGAACGGACCGGCGAAATACCTGGTCAGATCGACAACTTTTATTCCCGCCAGGGGCGGCGGCTGCTGTTCGGCCATGGCGATAAACCTGCTCGAAACTTCCGCGGCGGCGTTACGTCTAAGAGGTGACAGTCCGTTTTTCGCTTTTCGTTTTTCGTTTCCCGTTTTTCGTTTTTCGTTTTTCGTTGGAAAGCGATGAACAACGGGATAATAATTGAGCACTACCCATGAAATTGTCCAGCATGAAAAATAGCGCGTGGATGCTCGCGATCGCCGCGATCGTCGTAGTCGCAGGCGTCTGGTTTTTTTTTGGCGGGAGTACGACCGCGCCAAGAATCGTTACCGCCGAGGTTACGGAAGGGCCGATCGTGCGATCGGTCACGGCGACTGGAACGGTCAATCCGGTCATCACGGTGCAGGTCGGAACTTACGTGTCCGGACCGATCACGGCAATCTTCGCCGACTACAACGCACCGGTAAAGAAGGGTCAGGCGATCGCGAAAATCGACCCGCGTCCCTACCAGGTGACGGTCGATATCGCGCATGCGACACTGGCGAACTCGATCGCGCAACTGGGCAAGGACCAAGCCGACCTCGACTACAAGAAAGTCACCCACGATCGCGACCTGGAGCTGTACAAGGCCGACGCGGTCTCGAAGGATACGGTGGATTCGGCAAACAGCGCGTGGCAGATGGCGGTCGCGCAGGTCAAGCTCGATCACGCCAATATCCAGCAGCAGACGGCCAACGTGGCGGCCGCCGAGGTCAACCTGAATTACACCAATATCGTGTCGCCGGTTGACGGCACGGTGGTCTCGCGCAACGTCGATGTGGGCCAGACGGTGGCGGCGAGCTTTCAGACGCCGACCCTGTTTCTGATCGCGCAGGACCTGACCAAGATGCAAGTGGACTCGAACGTCAGCGAGTCGGATATCGGCTACGTGCGGGCCGGGCAGAAGGCGACGTTTCGGGTCGATGCGTTTCCCGACCGCGATTTCGAGGGCGTGGTTGCCCAAGTTCGGCAGGCGCCGATCACGGTTCAGAACGTGGTGACCTACGACGTGGTGGTGAGCGTGGAAAATCCCGAGCTGCTGCTCAAGCCGGGGATGACGGCGAACATAACCGTGGTCACGGCGTCGCGCGACAAGGCGGTGCGCGTACCGATCGACGCGCTGCGTTTTGCGCCGCCGGGACAACCGCCGGCGGATTCCGCGGCGCTGGATGGAACGCCCGGCCGCCAGACGCGAGTCTGGGTTTTCGAGAATCGCAAAGTCTCACCGGTCACGATCACCACCGGGCTCAGCGACGGGACCTGGGTCGAAGTCGCCGAGGGCGACGTGCATGCCGGAGAACGCGTGGTGACGGACGAAGTTCACAGCGCGGGATCGCATAGCGGGGGATCGGCGTCGCACAGCGGCGCCGGCAGTCCGGTGACCGGGATGGTGCACATGCCCCACTAGGCGCGCGGTTATCCGATGAAAAGCGTGATTGAACTGGTCGATTTGACCAAGACCTACGTGCTGGGCGAGGTCGAGGTTAACGCGCTGCGCGGCGTCAACCTGAAAATCGAGCGCGGCGAGTTCGTCGCGGTGATGGGCGCGTCGGGGTCGGGCAAATCGACGCTGATGAACATGCTGGGATGCCTGGACCGGCCCACCAGCGGACGCTACCTGCTGGAGGGCGAGGACGTCGCGCAACTGAACGAGTCGGAGTTGGCGACGATCCGCAGCCGCCGAATCGGGTTCGTCTTTCAGAACTTCAACCTGCTGTCGCGAACCTCGGCGCTGGAGAACGTCGAGCTGCCGCTGTTCTATTCGGCGTGGACGGCCGACGGAGAGACTCGCGCCGCCGAGCTGGTGAAGCTGGTGGGGCTGGCGGGCCGCGAGCAGAGCCATCCGAATCAACTCTCGGGCGGGCAGCAGCAACGCGTGGCGATCGCGCGCGCGCTGGTCAATCGCCCGTCGATCCTGCTCGCCGACGAGCCGACCGGCAATCTCGACTCGACCAACTCGGCCGAGATAATGGAGGTGCTCGCCAAGCTCAATCGCGAACAGGGCCTCACGGTGATCGTGGTGACGCACGATCCGGATGTGGCGGTATACGCGGACCGGGTCGTGACGTTTCGCGACGGCGTGGTCATCTCGGACACGCGAAAAGACCGCGCCGGCGCGCGTGGCGGCGCGGGTGGCAATGCGGCGGCGCCGGCCACGGAGGCGGCGGATCGAGCAGCGTCGCTGGTGGACGAGGCGTGGACGTTTGCCAGCATGGCGGTGGTCGCGGCCGGGCGCGCGATCAAGCGCAACAAGCTGCGCGCGGCGCTCACGATGCTGGGTATTTTCATCGGCGTCGCGGCGGTGATCACGATGGTGGCGGTGGGCGACGGGGCGCGAGCGTCGGTGGAGGCGCAAATCAACAGCCTCGGCACCAACCTGCTGATAGTGGTGCCGGGCGCGACTACCGCCAACGGCGTGCGCGCCGGGCTGGGCAGCAATTCCACGCTTACGGTCGGCGATGCGCAGGCGCTTGCGCGTGGCGGAGGCCCGGTCGCGCTGGTGACGTACATGGATCGGCAGGTGGCGCAGGTGGTCTCGGGAAATCGCAACTGGAGCACCAACATCCAGGGGACGACGCCGAGCTATTTTGCGGTCCGCGAATGGCCGCCATCGATCGGACGCATCTTCACCGACTCGGAGGAAAAGGCGGGCGCGCCGGTATGCCTGCTCGGACAGACGGTGGTGAACAATCTGTTCGGCGAGGGACAGAATCCGGTCGGCGCGACGATCCGGGTGAAAAACTCCCCGATGAGAGTAATCGGCGTGCTCAGCGTCAAGGGACAGTCGAGTCAAGGGCAGGACCAGGACGACGTGGTAATCGTCCCGTTCAACACCGCAGAGCGAAAAGTCCTGGGCGTGTCGGCGCCGTCGGCCGCAGCGGCGCCCGCGGCGGTAGCGACGGCGAGCGCGACCAACCCTTACGCGTCGGTACCGACGACCAATTCGGTTTACAGTACGAGCACCGGATCGACCAGCCCGTTCGGCGGCGCGCCAAAAATCACCGGCGTCGTCAATGTGATGTTCATCAAGGCGAGCAGTTCCGACCAGGTGGACAACGCGGTTTCGCAAATCACGCGCACGTTGCACGAGCGCCATCATATCCAGGCGAAACAGGACGACGACTTCACGGTGCGCGATCTAAGCGAAATAGCGGCGGCGTCCGAGAGCGCCACGCAGGTGATGACGATGCTGCTTTTGGCAGTGGCGTCGATTTCGCTGCTGGTGGGCGGAATCGGAATCATGAACATCATGCTGGTGTCGGTGACGGAGCGCACGCGCGAGATAGGAATTCGCATGGCGATCGGCGCCCGCCGCATCCACATCATGCTGCAGTTCCTGGTGGAGGCGATGCTGCTGTCGTTGATGGGCGGGTTCGCGGGGATAATCCTGGGCATACTCGTGTCGAAACTGATTTCGGCGCTGGCGCAATGGCCGACGCTGGTCTCGCCGGTAGCGGTGGCGGGCGGTTTCATTTTTTCGGCGGCGGTGGGAGTTTTCTTCGGCTATTACCCGGCGCGCAAAGCGAGCCTGCTCCATCCGATCGACGCTCTGCGCTACGAATAGTTCAGGAGCGGTGAGGGTTCCGGGCATTACTTTTATTTATTAGCCAGATAAATCAGGGACTTAACGTCCCTGTAATTGTTCGAACGGGGCGGCGCAGCAAAAAAGCTGCGCCGCCCCGCGCTTTTTACCGCGGACAGATCAGACTCTAGAGTTAAGGAACAATCCGATAATATGATGAATATATGCTTGACTTAAGGAATTCGCCTGGTACACAATTAAGACTCTAAAGACGGATAGGAGATTATACTAATGGCCAGACATGCTTTGGGGAAGATGTTGCTCGGCGTGGGGATGTTAATGCTCTTATGCCTCGCCGTGGC
>Ga0074046_10002509_pt1 | contig 15821 bp, 14 predicted proteins | sample BogForMeECP23OM3_FD_94441 | JGI IMG/M metagenome (GOLD analysis project Ga0074046, IMG submission 94441) | Bog forest soil microbial communities from Calvert Island, British Columbia, Canada - Bog Forest MetaG ECP23OM3 | ecosystem: Environmental > Terrestrial > Soil > Wetlands ...
AGAGCGCAAATTTGCCTACCTTGATTTGGGGAGAGCATTGGCAGGGCCTCCCGTCTGTGAGTGCCGGGACGCCTGTGGTTATTGCTATTCGCGAAATAGATGTACACTGACTGGCGTTTTCACCTCGAGGGGATTGGGGGTTCTCGTGTCGCAAATTGCCGGACATTATTCTGGTGGACTGGTAGCGGTTCTCATCCTGACTTTGGTGATCTTGCTGGCGGCTGTTGGGCAAGTGCAGCATTCGCCTGGTGCCCAAGTGCAGGGGAGGTTTGCTCAGGCTGCGGACAAAACCTCTAGCGAAGGCGTGCACGCCAAGTTACCGCCTCATCTTTCCACACTGCTGGGCCTTTCCCAGGAAGAAGAGTGTCCGGTAATGCAAAATGTGGTGCGAACCGGGACTGTTGTGCAAGGCTTTGACGTCTCGGTCGCGAATAAGGATGACATTGTTCTTTTTGTTGTGGACGAGACGGCGAACGACCAAACCCTGTATCTGACCTCGCCCGCAGGCACGTTGCGGAGAGTGGTTTCGGTGAAGGCCGGTGTGGGTGCTGAGTCACGGATTACGGACAAAGACAAGAAGGCGTTCGAGAAAGAAAAGCAGTTTTGGGTAGATCGCCTGGCCCCGGCCCGAGCGGCGAAGTGAGGTATCGAATTCAGCCAGGGCACCCCAGCAAGCGACATCGCCGCGGGTTGGGCCCGTCGCCGTTCGCCAGTCTTGGATTCACCCCAGAGGCGCGGAGGACCCGGAGGAAGAAGGGCAGAAAAGCAACCGCGGATCGGCGCGGATTACGCGGGAGGCTGAAGTTTGGGCTCGCGTTCCGCTTCGGGGCGGGCGATGCGCTCGCGGAGGTGAGTGATCTCCGTGGCGTCGCGAATGGTGTTCAAGACCTCTGAGTGACGGCGGTCGGCGGCTGCCTCATTGCGGTCGATGCGGGCCTCTAAATGTCCCATACGAGTGTCGAGCGCGTCGAGGCGGGCCTTCAACTCGCGAATCTCGGGAGCCAAAGTATCCTGCAGTGCCTGGCGGACATCTTGAACCACGCTCATACGTGCCATTCTACGCTATCCGCAGAAACGACCCGCTCGTTCCGCGGTGGGCAATTGAGTATTGCATAAGTCATGTCCCACTTGTCATCACGAGCGAAGCGAGGGATCTGCTTTCGCCACTCTCAGCCCGGACACTTCTTTTGCAGCATTCAATAATTTCGAGTTTCAAAACCAAGAACCGCGGATTGGCCAGGATTATGCGGATAAGACTAGAACTTGAAAGGCAGGCTCGGGCGAAGCGCGGTCGCGTGCCGGTCGATGTCCGCACTGCACGCGAAAACCCCCACGCCGGCAAAGGAAGCCGGGATGGGGCGCCCTCCTTAGAGATTCTGCTTGACGCGCGCGGGGTGGGCCACCGGCCCCGTTCGATCTTTACGTCAGATAGGCGGCAAAGCGTTCAGGAGTTGCGTGATGGTATCACCGTCGACCGTCGTCGATACCGGCAGGCCATTTTGCGATTGGAACTGTGCCAGTGCAGAGAGCGTTTGGCTGCCTGCTACCCCGTCAACAGGCCCCGGATGGAACCCGAGATACAGGAGATAAAGCTGGGCGGCGCGTGCAAGTATGTCCGGCAAGTTTCCTGCGGAGAATTTCTGAAACTCCCCATTCAGGCGGCTATCGTAGTGATTGATCGCGAAGTTAGGTCCGTTATACCCGCGTGCAAATGTCGTCCAGTCATGTGCTCGCAGCGAAGAGTCAAGATTCGTGGCCTTGAGAAATGCACTCATCGCGGCAAGCTGATTGTCTTCTGAAACGGGCATTGCTGAGGCCATGGTTTCGACATCAGGAAAGCCCGCCATGGCGAAATTCATCCCCATCACCTGACCGATCCCCCACGACGTGCTCTTAAGAGCCGCTGCTCGATCCAACTGCATGGCAGCCGCGAGGCGATCATACTGGTGTGCGCCCGCCGGACCGTATCCTCCCGGCGTTGGATCGCTGATGTCGCCATCATCGAACTGCCCACCAGTGAGACGATGAAAGATATGGCGTTCGTACAGAATCTGTGGTCGGCGGTCTGGCAGAAATCCACAGCCTGAAGTCTCGACAGCTAACACAGTCCAAACTTCCGGAGCAAAGACTCCTAGCTTGTCGGCCACGGTAGATAGTCCGTCATTAGAGAGCGCCAAAGCACGACCCTGAAATGGAATTGGCATTTTAATCACCTTTATATAGCACTACTAATTCAGCAGATCAGAAATGATGGTAACTGTTGCAGATTCAAGGGAAGTTAACTCATCCATTCCTTCTACCAAAATTGCCAGGCGTCGTCAATATGCAACAATTGATTGACGATGCGTCGGCTGGGCCACCCGCCCCGAATTGTCGGTTTGGGGTATATTATCTGGCATCTGAGTCCTCTCGTATTCTGCCAAGCGAAATGTTGGCTACCCCAACTCAAGCAAAGGAAGCTTGAGTTGGGCACCCGGCGCGAGATATCGACAGTCAAACCGAATCGAAATTGGGAATCAGCTTGAACTCCCTTCTACTTGCTATTCGCGAACAAGCTCTCCAAGTTGTAAGTCACCCCAATGCTGCCGCGCACATCCGACTCTTTGTTCAGTTCGGTGCGATTCGTGTACGTCAATGCTACTGGGATCTTTACTCCACTGTTCTTGACCTTGAGTGAAAACTTTGACTGAAATAGCCAAATGTTTCCGGTAAACGAAATCGGCACGTCATTTACGACAACAGTTTGGCCCAAAGGCTGATTGAGCAACGACATGAAGAGTCCGGAAAAAGTAAAGATTGGCATGCCGACATTCGTTATCTCAGGCAAAGGAATATCGGCTTGTACGGCGGCGCGATAGCTTTGCACCCGGCCAATGTGAGTGCCCGCAGGAATGGAGTTGTAGATCGTGGTGCTGGCATTGGCGGTAAACTGCGTCGCACCGACGGATCCTTTTGCCACTACAAAATTGAAGGTGGATAAGTTCGGAATTGGGTTTTTCACGGCAGGGTTAGAATTGGTGACGGTAACAGGGCTGCCCAACAGGTTCGACTGCTGTGTGTCGGTGTATTCAAATGCGACAGCCGTGCTATTGGAAATGCTCGTGAGGATGTTATTTCTGGCTTCGCTGTAGTTTGCGATAGAGACCGCGGCTTTATCAAGGAGTTCCTGCGCGGTCGCATCGCTCCCGATAACCTTCCGCAGCGCCGCCACCCGCTGTAAGAACAGCTGTGTCACTTGTTCTGGCTTCATGTCTGGATTCGATATTGCATTCTGGTTGTCCACCTGCCACTCGTGAAATTTCTCACCGAATCTTGGGTCCAAAGTTAAGAATGTCCCTAGCGCTCTGATCGCATCCAACATGGCCGGCGCATTCGCATCGACAAAATTGTTCCATAATGTCTGATACCGAGGAGCTCTCGCGTCGCGATGGTTCCAAATCGAGTAGCGAATGGTGTAGCCGGCGAGCGTGCCGTTTGCGCCCGCGGTCGTGGTGCTTGCGGGAGTAGCAGCCATGCTTCGTGCCATGCTCATGGCCTGAGTTGTGGAACTGTTCGAACTGGAGGACTGGGCAACGTTGAACGACACGGAAAAGGACAGCGGCGTGAACAGCCACTTCACGAGGGGTGTCTTGTCGCCGACAGTATAACTGGCCAGATAGTTTTTGGCCTTCAACGCCTTCACCACGTTGGCGGGCGTACCATTGAATGTGAGAACATTATTGGACGAGCTCTGCGTCAGGGCGCCAGCTTCGGCGGCGAACCCGAAGAGCCACGGCACGCTTCCCTTGCTGGCGACCGATGTGCCGGTGGTTGGCTGTGTAGTGCTGACCTGCTGGTCGATGCGTTTCTCTTCCGCGTCGGACAGCAGTCGCCGGGGGATCGTGGGCTTCGCCAGGCAAAGAATAAACGGGGCCAGGTCCTGGAGGCGTCTTCGAGCGTCCTTGAGCCGGTCTTCTTCGGGGAATGGCACTCCCGTGCTCGGATCTTTCGCTGTGAGAGCCTTCTCGACGCCCAGGGTGAACACCCTTTCCGGATCTGACAGTGTTGTTTGATCACTTGTAGGCGGAACTCCGCTGGGAGCTTGGGGTTGTGCGGGCGCGCACGTAACGGCAGTTTCAGCTGGGGCGCCAGCCTGGTCCTGACCTGAGCTAACTGCCGCGGGTTTCGTCGGACCGCCGCCCTCCCCGGACTTGGTCTGAGGCGCCTCTTTATCATGCCCCCGGGCCGGCGCCGACGGGGCGGAAGTTGCTGCCTTTGCCGCGTCGGCGGGGGAAGTTTGAGTGGTCGGGTGTACGGCCGGTACGGTGGGCGACTGGGTTGCCGTCGAAGCAGGACCAACGGTCTGGCACACCTTCACCACTCCGCCATTGCGTGAAGTGGAAACCGTTGTATCAGCGGCCAGCGCCGCCGTCCAAACCACTCCCCCAGCATCGCTGGACACTGTATAGGAGGAGATGTCGCCAGAAACATTCGCAGCGCCGGCAATCCGCACCGTCACTCCAGCCTCGTCTTGGCCGACGGTGATTCTGGTCGCGGCGGTGGTCGGATTCAGCGTGATGCAACTGTCGGCGTGCAGCGGAGGGATGCCGGCGACACAGGTAAGCGTCAGACCCGCCAATAAGCGACCCAGCATCTTTAGCTTCGAGTGCATTGAGGGACACATGTTCTGCTCCGGAAATGATGGGGATACCGTAACCACTCATACAGCTATGCGCAGCGAGTCAGTGCACGAAGAAAACAAAGAACAGACCCAAAGCGGGGGGAGGTTCGACGTGGATTGGCCGCACATTTGATCCAGGTCCGCCGGCAAATTTGATTATGTACATGTCCCCATCCGCGAAGTTGCCTTGCTCGTCAGACTGGAAATCCAGCGACATGGTCAGCGTCACTGCCGAGCTTGGCGTTGCGGGAGCGGTGAACGAACACTGCTTGCACACGGGAAACTGCGAGGGCTGGCACGACAACGTGGCGCCGGAGAGACCCAGCGCTGCAGCGCAGTTCGGCAATGACTTGACAATGGTTATTTGGATCTGCTCATTAGCATCAACATCGAAATTCCCATCAGGCCTGGATGTCATGTGCTTATACTCCTGATTTAGATCGTCAACGAGGCCTCTTAGCCGGAATGTCCGTTTTAGCTCCCAAAGCCTAGCACCGGGTGGGATACCGAACCCAATTCCTTGCTATAACTGTCCTGAATTCTTGCTATGAGACCGTAGATTGATCGGTGGGAACTAACGGCAGTTAGACGAAGTAGCCGAGCCCCGGAGCAACACCTATCCTAAGATTGCGAAATAAGATCCCCCACTTACATGGAAAAGAGTGGTGCGATACTGCACTCAGTGGGAATGGAAGTCAATAGCTCAAAGGTGGTTATATTGGAAAATAGCTTCGCATGTCGGTAGGTGTCAGTGGAAAAGTCATTAATTCGGCATTAATTCATTGTTCTGAGCTGTACGGCGGGCCGACATTTGCCTGCGGTTGGCAAACGTGGGGTCTGGCCGCCACTCCAGGTTCGCACCGTGGACGGGTGGCCCACCCCGCGCCCCTACAGTCCCAAGAAATCTTCAGGCGGGTGCCCCATCCCGCCTTCTTTTGGCGGGGTGGGGGGCGCGAGTGGCCATAATTGCCTTCCTTTGGCCGTTCCGGGGCGAAGCGCGCAACAGGCCGCCGCTAAGGCCGATGCGCAACGATGATCTCCAGGCACTTATTCAGGCGGGCGTCGTTGGCTAAGACGCTCCACTTGCGACGCACCGCCACCGCACAGATCAGGATATCGACCGGGCCGCACTCCACGCCTCGGGTTCGGCACACGTTGTACAGCCGCGCCGCATCTTCGTAGTCAGGCGCATTAATCGGTTCGTCGCGAAAGGCTGCGAGCGCAGTCCGCAGCTTCTCGAACTGCGCCTGCTCTTTGATCCCGGACAGCAACTCCTGCCGGATCGGACCGATCATCACCACCCGTCCGTCGCTGATCGCTTCTGCCAGGACTGCCGTCAGCCGTTTCTCCTCCGGACTAAGCGTCGCGCTCGCCCGCCGGCGCAGCGCCGGTGACCACACCGAGGTGTCCGCCAGCAGCTTCATCAGAGCATCTCACTTTGGCTGTGTCGGGTGGAGCACCGCTTCACAGCTTGCGGAAGAACTGACTTTCGGACGATGTTTTGAAAGGGCACGACTTTAGTCGTGCCGTACAAGTCTCTTATTTTTGTCATTCCTCGCGGACTTCAGTCCGCGGGGAATCTGCTTTTCAGATTTCTTCCGCAAGCTGTCCAGCGCTGCATGCATTAGTCGGTCTAGGGCCAGGCTTTACCGGCTGCTGAAAAACTCGCTTCCGAGCAGCCTTGTATCAGGGCACGACTTCAGTCGTGCCGATAAGCCCTTTATTTTTGATCTTCCGAGCGGACTTCAGTCCGCGAGGAACCTGCCTTTCGGACTTTTTCAGCAACCTCTTTAGCCGCTGAGGTAAGAAAAAGGTTGCCTCCACAGCACGTTCGAAAATCGGGCTAGTCATGTTCGATCCGGTCGCGCCGCCGGTTGGCTTTGTGATCGTAGCCACGGGCATACTCGACGGTCCCGAACAACTTCAAGACATTGGCCTGTTTGCGCCGCCGAATGTACTCATCCAGCGCGGCGGTCACCGCGTCCTTCTTGGTCACGTGGCCGCCGATGCGGCGGGCTTCCTCGATCAGTTTGTCGTCAATGGCCAGGTTGGTTGCCATAGTAACCTCTTTCTGTGTAGCCTATCACACATGTCGATGTGTAGCGGCGAGTTGTCCGGCCAGCGAAAAACTCAACTTGGGTGCCCCGTTCAAGCCCGCTGTTGGCTCTCCCGCGCGAGAGCTTTTACTGACAACTGACCCCTGGCTACTGACAACTGTCTCGCACAATTTTGCCGTCAGAATGCCATTATAATAAATGTTATAAATTCACCATTTTTTCCGCCCCGGCGGGCACCCTCACAGCGCCAAATTCTCCCTCAGGATGCCGATGTCCTTGTCGCCGCGGCCGGAAATGTTCACGATCACCACGTCCGAACTACTCATCTTGGGAGCGCGCTTGATGCACTCGGCGACGGCGTGGGCAGACTCGAGAGCACAGATAATTCCTTCTAAATGAGCAAGTTGGCGGAGGGCGTCGAGCGCTTCGCGGTCGTCGGCGGAGACGTATTCGGCGCGGCCCTGATCGTGCAGCCAGGCATGCTCGGGTCCGATGGCCGGATAATCGAGTCCCGCCGAAACCGAATGGGTTGAGGCAATCTGCCCTCCTATGTCCTGCAAAACAAAGGAGTAAGTCCCCTGCAACACCCCCGGACTTCCCCCGTCGAATCGCGCGGCGTGTTCGCCGAGCGAACGTCCGCGGCCTCCAGCTTCCACGCCGATGAGCTGCACCTCGCGATCGTTCAGGAACTCGTAGAACGCGCCGATAGCGTTGGAACCCCCGCCAACACAAGCGATTACGGCGGTGGGGAGCTTATTTTCCGCTTTCAGAATCTGCCTGCGCGCTTCTTCGCCGATGACGCGGTGGAAGTCGCGCACCATGGTCGGATAAGGATGCGCGCCCAGCACGCTGCCCAGCAGGTAATGTGTTGAGCGGACGTTAGTTACCCAGTCGCGCATGGCCTCGTTGATGGCGTCTTTGAGGGTGCGCGAGCCGGAGTCGACGCTGCGGACTTCGGCGTCGAGCAGACGCATGCGGAAGACGTTAAGCTCCTGCCGGCGCATGTCTTCGGCACCCATGTAAACCACACATTCCATGCCAAATAGCGCGCAGACGGTGGCGGTGGCGACGCCGTGCTGGCCGGCTCCGGTTTCGGCGATGATGCGGTGCTTGCCCATGCGGCGCGCGAGCAGCGCCTGGCCGATGCAGTTGTTGATCTTGTGGGCTCCAGTGTGGAGCAAGTCTTCGCGTTTCAGATAGATACGCGCGCCGCCGAGTTGTTGCGTGAGGCGCTGGGCGAAGAAGAGGGGAGTGGGGCGTCCGGCGTATTCGTGGAGGAGGCGCTGGAATTCGGCATGGAAGGATTTGTCTTTGCGCGCGGCGGCATAGGCGGCTTCGAGTTCCTGCAGCGCGGCCATAAGGGTTTCGGGGACGTAGCGTCCACCGTAGGGGCCGAAGCGGCCTTTGCGTTTGGGAGTGATGATGGTATGCATTCTTGGCTCTTTGTCGATGCTTCGTCGTTTATCTTTGTTGAAGAGCAGTGGCGGGTACTGTCCTAACTTCGCCTGCCCTCTGCCTTGATCTCACGCAGAATGGTATCTAACTTGCGCGATAACTCTCCAATCTGCGATTCCAATTTTTTTCGTGAGCCACTAATGTCATCCTCCAGCGCCAAGCCTCCGAGGATGACTACGACGAGAGCGGCGATAACGATTACCAAAATGGGCAAATTGAACCCACGATTCCATGACGGCCCCCTCGAAAGCGTGTACCTCCTACTGTTTTTTCTGCGAACCTGCAGGACAGTCGAGATTTATGTCCCAATGCACCTCCTTGGAGGAGGAGCGCATTTCTTCGGCCAAACTGCAGCTGTCACATAAATGGGCTCCGTCTGCCGTCTCGAATTCAATCGGTTTGCCTGATTCCGGATCGCAAATCGGTTCGCGGCAGTGAGCGCAATTCCTGAGCATTTCGTACCTCCTTCTCGCATCCTGAGAGATAATCGCCGGAGAAGAGCTTGAAAATGAGCCGTCTGCACAACGATCCGATCCCTAGGAATGGAGTATAGATGTCCAAAGTGTAAGACGCGCGGCCGACGAAATACCACGCGATCAGAAGGAAACCCGCAGGGTGCGGTGCAAAGCCTGCGGGGAAGCATTCGGTCCTGACTATAGCGGGGGCTCAATCCGCACGATGAAACCGTAATAGAGAGACCAAGTCCAAGGAGGGGCCATCGCAAGTCTCGATTGAAATTGGAACCCTATGTCCCGGCACGGGCGGAGGCGATGAAGGCGCGGAGTTTGGCGGGGTCTTTCTTGCCGGGAGAAAGTTCGACGCCAGAGACGACATCGACTCCGCAGGGATCGAAGAGGCGGATGGCTTCGGCAACGTTGGTGGGGGTGAGGCCTCCGGCGATGATGACAGGTACGACCTGCTTGATGCGTTCGACGACGGGGAGGGCGGCGTGCCAGTCGAAGGTCTGGCCGGTGCCGCCGCGGGCGGCGGGGGAGCCGGAGTCGAGGAGGATGCCGTCGATGGATTTGGAGTTGCGCAAGTATTCGTTGAGCGTGTCGGGCGCGGCGAGCAGTTCGCGCGCCTGCAGCGTCTTGATGATCTTGCGGAGGCCGAGTGCGCGGCGGAATTCGGGGAGTTGGCCAGCAGGTTCGTCGCCGTGGAGTTGAAGTCCGGTAAGGCCGATTTGATCGGCGAGTTCTCTCAGGGCCTGCGGCGTCTCGTTCACGACTACGCCGATCTTTTCGGCGCTCGGCGGTAAGGCAGCGATGATTGCGCCGGCGGTTTCGACCGTTAGGCGGCGCGGGCTCTCCGTGAGGATGAAGCCGAGGGCGCTGGCTCCGGCAGCGAGGCTGGCAAGAGCGTCGTCGAGGTTGGTGGTGGCGCAGATTTTGATCCAGATCACGAAGATAGTTTCAAGTTTCGAGTTTCGAGTTTCAAGTTAAAACGGAGAGCGAAGTACAAAGACGAGGTTAGGTGGAGACGTTCGCAGGTTTGCCGAGTAGGACGCGCAGGGCGTCGCCGGGGCGGGGCGCGCGCATGAGGGATTCGCCGATGAGGAAGGCATCGAAGCCGGCGTCGCGCAGGCGAGCGATGTCGTCGGCGGATTCAATGCCGCTCTCGGCGACTTTGACGACGCTCGCGGGAATGCGTTTCGCAAGCTGGAGCGAGGTGTTGAGGTCGACCTGAAAGGTATGGAGGTTGCGATTGTTGACGCCTATCATGTCGCATCCGGCGGCGAGGGCGCGGTCGAGTTCGGCGGCGTCGTGAACTTCGCAGAGGACGTCGAGGCGCAACTCGCGAGCGTGCCGGTGAAGCGCGATGAGTTCGTCCTGCGTGAGCGCTGCGACGATGAGGAGGACGGCATCGGCGCGGCAGGCGCGCGCTTCCGGCAATTGGAACTCGTCGAGGATGAAGTCCTTGCGCAGGCAAGGTATTCGGGTCGCTGCGGAGGCGAGTTCGAGGTTGTGAAGCGAGCCCTGGAAGAACGGCTCGTCGGTCAGAACGGACAGGGCCGCGGCGCCAGCGTGTTCGAGCTCGGCGGCGAGGCTGGGCACGTCGAAGTCGGCGCGGATAAGCCCTTTGGAGGGCGAGGCTTTCTTCAGTTCAGCGATGATGGCCGCACCGTTCTGGGAAACTTGCCGCAAATGCTCGCGGAAGCCGCGCGGCCAGTGGCGCTGGGCCACGACGAACGGATCGATAAGGTCAACCACTACCTTGGCGGCGGCGACGCGGGCGCGGGTCGCGGCGAGGATTTCGTCCAGCTTGGTCGGCATGGGACTAAGGAAAGTATAGCTGTAGAAGCGCTTGGCGGCGCTGGGGTCACTCCCCTGATTCCGCCCGCTTTCGCGGATTGTTCTCCTCGGGCCGAAGCCTATAATTAAGGTGCTCTGACGATTGATCCGCCGGACTGCTCCCCCGCACGGTGTGCGCCGTAGCGGTGGTGTAGCCGGAAGCTTGTGTCGTGATGGCCACCCTCCGCCGCAAATCAGGCGAACGCACAAGCACACGCACGAATCTCCTTTCCTCACAGGGGATTGCGGCGGCTAAGGAAAACATCTGCCGTCCCTCCGAGACTCTGGTTCACTTCGCAAGCTTACCCAGCGCTGAAGCGCTGGGCTATGATCTGGCGTCCCTCCGGGACTGCACAGAGCGTGCCGCCGCTACGTGGCTCGATTCGTTTGTGCACCTGACCACGGGCTTATGCCTGTGGCTAACACAAATTCCGTCATTCTGGCTCGGTGCTCTGGCTGCGCAAGAATCCTCAGCTCCTTGCAAGCTTGGAATTGGAATTACCAGACGGACTCTAAAGCTGGGTTCCACCAGGATCGTGCCACCCAGCGCACTGATTGCCCCTTTGCTGATTTATTTGGCTTTGTGCGGAACCCTGTTCGCATCTCCGTCAGCGTCACCGGCGGCCCGCAAACAACAGGCGCGAACGCAGTACGAGACGGCCGAGCGCATGCGTGAGGCGCTGAATGGCCGTCCCGCCACGGAGCGTACCCGCAAGGAATACCAAAAGGTGGCCGAGGCGTACCGCAAGGTGTACTACGTCTCTCCGGCATCGTCGAAGGCGGACGCCAGCGTGGTGGCAGTGGCGGAGATTCTGGCCGAAATGGGGCGCCAGTTCTCGCCCGGCGAGAAAGACCTGCAGGCCGCGATAGGGCAGTACGAGTTTCTGCGGCGCGAGTATCCGGGGAGCAAGTACCGGGTGGAGGCTCTGTTCACCATCGGGCAGATCTATAAAGAAGACCTGGGCGACGAGGCGGAGGCAAGGGCGACGTTTGAAGAGTTCCTGAAGCGATATCCCCGCAGCCAGTTGGCTCCCAAGGCGAACGAAGCTCTGGCCGAGCTCAATCAGCCGAAACCCAAGAAGAAGCCGGAGATGGCCGCGGGTGAGACGGCCGGGCAGTCGGCTGAAGGTGAAATGGCGGTTGCGAAAAAGGCTACATTGCCACGCGTAACCGGAATCCGCTACTGGTCGACGGCCGACTACACGCGTGTGGCTATCGACCTGGATGGGGAGGTGAAGTACGAGGCGGGGCGGGTGCCCGATCCGGACCGCATCTTCTTCGATTTGCCGGACACGCGGCTGGTGTCGACGCTGGTGGGAAAGAGTTTCGACGTGCAGGACGGCTTCCTTAAGAAGATCAGGGTGGCGCAATATCAGAAGGGCTCGACGCGCATCGTGTTGGAGGTCGACGACGTGACCGAGTACTCGGCGTTTCTGCTGCCCAATCCGTACCGGCTGATCATCGACATCCACGGAAAAGGAAAGCCCACGGCGGCGCAGGTGGCGGGGAATGCTTCGGCGGGCATCGCGATGGATAAGACTGCGCCGAAGAGCGCAACGGTTGCCGCGCCAGGTTCGGACACTGCGGCGAAGGGGAGTAACAAGCCCACGGCAACGGCAGGCGCAGGGACTGTGGCCGAGAATTCCCCGAAGCAGGAGCAGAAGATGGCTGCCGGGGCGGGCGCAGCGAAGCCGCCGCCGGTTGCCAAGAGTGACGCGAGTGCCGTCAAGGCACCACCTGATACGAATCCAGCCACGACGACTTCGGCGTTCAAAAATCCCAAGGGAGAGTTGACGGTCGAGAGCAAGACCCCGTCGAAGGGAGCGGCGGTAGTCGCGCGGGCCGCGAAGCCCGACGACTCAACTGGCGGCGATGTGGGCGACGCGATCGATACTGACGCTAAACCTACGACCAAGCCGACAACGGCGCCAACCGCGGTCACGGTGCCACAAGACAAGAAGAAGAGCAGCGGCAAGAAAGCCGTCAAGAACTCAGCGAGCGATGCGCCGCCCATTCACGAGGCGGTGCCGACCGCAGCCGGTGATCGCAGCCTGATTCGCGCGCTGGGGCTGAAAATTGGACGCATCGTAATCGATGCCGGGCACGGCGGACACGACACCGGCACAATTGGACCGAACGGTCTGCAGGAGAAAGACCTGGTGCTCGATGTAGCGTTGCGGCTGGGGCGGCTGTTGGAGTCGCGATTGGGCGCGGAGGTGATTTACACGCGCGACGATGACACGTTTGTCCCGCTGGAGACGCGCACGGCCATCGCCAACGAGCACCAGGCGGACTTGTTTATCTCGGTCCATGCCAACTCGAGTCAGGATGAGTCGGCGCGAGGAGTGGAGACGTACTACCTCAACTTTACGTCGAATGCGGATGCGCTGGAGGTGGCAGCGCGCGAGAATGCGGTGTCAGAGAAGTCGATCTACGAGTTGCAGGACCTGGTGAAGAAGATCACGCTCAAGGAGAAGATTGACGAGTCGAGGGAACTGGCGAGCGATGTGCAGCAATCGCTGTACGCCGGCCTTTCGCCGAAGAACCCGACATTGCGAAATCGCGGTGTGAAGAAAGCCCCCTTCGTAGTGCTGATTGGAGCGAACATGCCCAGCATTCTGGCAGAAATTTCGTTTGTTTCGAACCCGGTCGATGAGAAGAAGCTGGAGACGCCGGAATACCGGCAGAAGATCGCTGAGGCGCTGTACAAGGGAATTGCCAAGTATGTTGGCGGGTTGAGTGGAGTGAAGGTCGCGTCGAAGTTCAATAAAGACGCCGGACAGTAAAGCAACTAGCAATTAGCTTTTCGCTCTTGGCTCTTCGCTTTTCGCTGTTCGTGGGGGTGGTGAGTTGGAGTCCACTGCTTCGAGTGACCTGAAGAAAGCCAAGTTGGCCTTCTATCGTTTATCCTTCCCTCGCGGCTTGCAATCCGAATGTCGGGACAAGGCACAAAATCAGAGGCAGCGTTTGCGGTAGCACAGACGATCGCGAGGAGGCTCGCTGCTCTGTCCCAAGTTGAGGCGGTCGCGCTGGCGGGCTCGCGGACTTCGAATTTCGGCGATGCTGAGTCGGATGTCGATCTGTATGTTTACGTGTCCGAAGACATTCCTCTGGCGACTCGGGCGGAGATTGCCGCGGGATCTCCGCGAGCGGAGATAGGCAATGCCACGTGGGAGCCGGGCGATGAATGGATCGACGGCGAGACCGGCACACCCGTAGATGTGATGTACCGGCATGTGCGCTGGATCGAGGAGCAGATCGACCGTGTATTGGTGCAACATCAAGCGTCGGTCGGGTACTCGACCTGCCTCTGGTACAACGTGCTGCAATCACAGGCGCTATTTGATCATGACGGATGGTTTGAGAAGCTGCAACGGCGCGCGGCTGTGCCCTATTCGCCAGAGTTGCGCCGGGCGATCATTGCGAAGAACTATCCGCTGCTGCGGCGCAATCAGTCATCGTACCTGCATCAGATTGAGCTGGCGGTGAAGCGAAACGATCCGGTTAGTGTGAATCACCGGGTGGCGGCACTGCTGGCCAGTTACTTCGATTTGCTGTTCGCGGTCAATGAGCTGCCGCATCCGGGGGAGAAGAGAATTTTGCAATTTGCGAAGGCGCAGAGTTCGAGGCTTCCGGTTGACATGGAACAGGAGGTAAGCGAGTTGGTGGCGTCGGTGGGACAGCCGGATGGCGGGACCGCGGACAAAGTCAACGAGCTGCTGGATGGGCTGGATGAGTTGCTGGTGAGGGAGAGGATAGTCCCAAAGGACGGGCCTTCGAATTCCCTCAGGGGCTAGACTAGTACGGCGCTTCCGCAACCGCCCAATACCAGCCAAAAGGTTCGCAGGAATTCCGCTGCAGCTCGTTTTCCAATCGACATTTTCTCCTCCACTAGGCCCCACCCGCTGATGCTGATCAAAGACAAGCGCCGCGCAACCGACGCTAGCGCTTGTCAGCGAACAGCGCGGTGTAGATCGCTCCAGCCAGGAGAGCTCCAACAATAGGAGCAACCCAGAAAAGCCACAGTTGCGATAACGCCCATCCGCCGACGAAGAGTGCCGGACCGGTACTGCGGGCGGGATTGACCGAGGTGTTGGTCACTGGGATCGAGATCAAGTGGATCAGCGTGAGTCCCAATCCAATCGGGATAGGTGCGAAGCCCTTCGGCGCACGTTCGTCGGTCGACCCCAGAATGATGAGCAGAAAGAACATGGTGAGGACGACTTCTGTTACCGCACAGGCCAGCAAGGTGAATCCGCCGGGCGAGTGTGCGCCATAGCCGTTGGAGGCGAAGCCGGCTGCGGTGGTGAACCCTTCCCTCCCGCTGGCGATCACATACAGCACTCCCGAGGCGACAATCGCCCCGGCCACTTGAGCGATGACGTACGGCAGCAGATCAGACGCAGGGAAGCGTTTGCCGGCCCATAGTCCGACAGATACTGCAGGATTGATGTGACAGCCCGAAATGGGCCCGATAGCGAAAGCCATGGTGAGCAGGGTGAGACCGAAGGCGAAGGCGACTCCTAGAAAGCCAATGCCCAGGTGCCCGGCCCCGGGTTCGCCGGCGGGGAAGGATGCAGCCAGCACTGCGCTTCCGCAACCACCAAATACCAGCCAAAAGGTTCCCAGGAATTCCGCTACAGCTCGTTTTCCAATCGACATTTTCTCCTCCACTAGGTAGTTTGATGAAACGTTCGGCATGTGCCAAGGCGCCAAGAGTTGAATCAATGGGGGGAAATCTTGCTAAGGTGCGGCGGTCGAATGTGGAACCTTTATGGAACTTGTACAGAGGCCCATTGTTACACTCGTCGAGGAACCGCCGCAATGCTGTGACGAGATTTTCATATTTCTCGCATAAGCAAGCAAGACGCCCCACCCGCTAATATTGATCAAAGACGAGTGGGGCATAGCATTGTCTTGCGAAGTACCAGTACGACTCAGTTCGCCGCCGCCGCCGTCCGAACCGCAAAGTGCTGTTCGGGGGCCGGCAGTCCAGCGCTGGCGCCGGTGTCGCGAATGACACGGTTGGTGTCGAAGTACACCTGCCAGTAGTGAGCGTTGTTGCAGTACGGACGCACCGCCAGCACCGGCCCGGCCAGCGTGAAGGTGAGAATCTCCACGTCGGGCGCCGGATTGGTCAACACGTTCGGGATCTGCGCCAGGTTCGCCTTGAGCAGGGGGATGACCTTATGCACATCGGCCGTATGGTCGAGCTGCGCCTGCAGGTCAACCCTCCGATAGGGGTTGGTGGTGAAGTTTTGGATGATGTCGCCGAAAATCTTTCCGTTTCCGACGATGTTGCGGATGTTGTCGAGTGTGTTGATTGAGGTCACGAAGAGGCCGATTTCTTCGACCGTA